>Ga0209607_1000083_pt1 | contig 77030 bp, 54 predicted proteins | sample AD_UKC117_MetaG_FD_184413 | JGI IMG/M metagenome (GOLD analysis project Ga0209607, IMG submission 184413) | Active sludge microbial communities of municipal wastewater-treating anaerobic digesters from Hong Kong - AD_UKC117_MetaG (SPAdes)... | ecosystem: Engineered > Bioreactor > Anaerobic >... | reverse complement strand
GCTACTGCGTGCGCTACCGGCTGCGTGACCGCGACGCACTGGACGCCTATTTCCGCGACCACGCCCCGCGCCTGCGCGAAGACGGCCTGCGTCGCTTCGGCGACGCATTCCGTGCCAGCCGGCGAATTCTGTCAGCGCTGGACGGCTGAGCCCGAGACGCGGGCGGAACGCTAACGCTAGCCGCCGAAGCGACGCTTGAGCCATTCGCCACGAGAGTCGGGCGGTTCGGCCAGCAGGGCCTTGCGCAACTGCTCGCGCTGCCAGGCCGACATGCGCCGCGTGCCCTGGCGCAGGCGGTCACGATCCGGTTCGTCCATGGACTGCAGCAGGGCCAAGGTCTCGCTGCGCTCGGCTTCCGGGACGAAGCTGAACACGCGCCCCGCCAGGGCGAGCAGCTCGCGCTCGCCAGCGGCGAAGCGCCACTGCGCCTGCTCGGACGGCGTGAGCCGGGCAAAGTCCTCGGCCACCACGCGCTGCTGCTCGGGCGTGATCCGCGAAAAGGCCGCGTAGGCGGCGACGAGCTGCTCGCGCTCGCCAGCCGGCAGGCTCTGCCAGAGCGCAAAGCTGTCGCGCGCGCGGGTGCGCATCTCGGCGGGCAGTTCGCCGAAGCTCTGGGAACGCTGGATCACGCGCTCGCGCGTCGCCGCATCCATGACGCGCCAGCGGCGTGCGTTGTCCATCAGGATGCGGCGCTGTTCGTCGCCAAGTCGCGGCCACAGCGTCGCGAAGCTGCGCAGCAGCGACCTGTCGGAGGCATCAAGCTGCTCGAAACCGGCCGGCGGCTCGGGAACATCGTCCGGCGGAGCATCGTTCACGGCCGCATCGGTCGACTGGGCCGGGATGTCCGGGGTCTCCCGCGTGCTCGACCACCAGCGCAGCTGATCCATCACCGCCAGCTGCGCTGGCGTCAGCCGGCCGCCCAGAAGCGGCAGGTCCGGCGATGCCAGCACGGCCTCGACTTCGTGCGACGGCAGCGAGCTGGCCGGCGGCACACCGGCAGCCGGTGCCCTGCTGCTGGCAGGCATCGGTGTCGATGTCGATGTCGATGTCGATGTCGCCACCAGCGGCGCCTGCGGAGCCGGTGAGCGCAGCCACCACCAGCCCAGTGCAAACAGCAGTACGACGGCCGACGGAAGCACCCAGCGAAGCAGCGGTGGCCACCCGCGCGTTGGTGCGCGACGGGCCCCTGCGGCAGCGGAGGCCGCTTCATGTACCTCGGCTTCGGCGATCAGTGCGGCAGTCGCCAGCGAGGTCGCCCGCAGCGCCGCCATCGAAGCCAGCATTTCCGGGTCCGTATCGTGCGCGTGGTCTGCGTCTTCCACCCGATCCGCCTGAACCGGCGCTTCGGAGGCTTCAGTGCCATCGGCAACTCGCGTTGCTTCGGATGCCGCCACGACAGCCGGCAAGCCATACAGGCGGTCCAGCCGCCGTTCGTCGGCGACCAGGCCTTGCGTTTCATGCTTGGCCGTCAGTCCGGCCAGGCGCGCGCGCATGGCAAGCAGCCACTGACCGGAATCTCCGCTGCCGTCACCAGCATCATCAAGGCGCGCGCGCATCAGTCCAAAGGCCCGCATCAGGCCGACACGGACCTGCCCGACCCGCAGCCCAAGCAGGTCTGCCAGCAGTTCGTCATCGAAATCGTGCCAGACACGCAGCAGGAAGGCCGCGCGTGCAGAGGCATCGAGCTGGGCCAGCAGCTCCTCGACCGGATGACGGTCATCAATTTCGGGCAGGTTGCCACCTCCCGGCAGCTCTGCCCCCAGCATGGCGCGCCAGAACAGCTGCGGCCGACGGTCGGGCATGGCCTTGCCCAGCGCCAGCGGATAGCAGGCCAGGCCATCATCCAGCCAGCGGTTGATGGCATCGCCCTCCGCACCGAAACAGCCGGCAAACCAGCGCGCATGGCCCAAGGCCAGACGCAGGAAGTCGCGCTGTGGATCGTGAACCTGGGGCTCGGCGTCGATCGGGGACGGAGGCGGGCTTGCCATCAGGCGCGAAGTCGGGGTGTGCGGGAGTGGTCACCATCGTAGCAAGCCGCACCAGCGGCAGGTCGCCCGTTGTTGCGCGAAAGCTGATGGACCAGACGGCGCCAGCGCGGTGATCTGGACCGGAAAATTCCGGCTTGACATCGATGGAAATCCTGCTCTCTCGCGTCACACAAGGATTTGCGGCCAATTCCGTTTTGCACAAGCCGAGGAGGCTGGAGCCGGCTTGTCATGTTTACGCCACAAACCAGCAATATCGCCTCAAAAATGCGTCGTAACTTCATGATTTATCAGCTTTATTGCAAACTGGTTAAAAAATCACCAAGCCAAGAAATCGCGCACAACGACGCCCTTCCCCGGCTTTGTTAAGGCCTTAGTCCACACAGTTATCCACAGAAGTTGTGGATTAAGCCGATTTCCTTTTGCTGGACGGTAACTTGCAACCCATACCTTATCCAGACTGGCAACAGAGCGCGCTAAGTTGAACCACAGTGAAACGGCCTGATCGCCGGCCGGCACATCTCACCCGTCCCGCGCCCGCGGATACACTGCACGGATGCCAGATATCGCCTGGCTGCGGGTGGCGCTGCCCGTGCCGCTGCCGCAGGCCTTCCACTACCTCGCACCCGACGACACCGAACCGGACGCCGACTGGATCGGCTGCCGGGTCCGCGTGCCATTCGGCAACCGCAGCCTGGTCGGCATGGTGGTGGCCATCGATCCGCCGGATACGGCAGACGCGGAGGCTGTATCGCGCCTGCGCGGGATCGAGGCGCGACTGGATGAATCGGCGCTGCTCCACGGTGAGCTGCTGGCCAGCCTGCGTTGGGCCGCCAACTACTACCAGCGGCCACTAGGCGACGTGCTGAACCAGGCCCTGCCCGCGCGCCTGCGCGAGGGCGATGCGCTGCCCGAACCGGGATGCGCCGGCTGGCGCCTGCTGGACGAGGCGGACATCGACATCGATGCGCTGCGCAAGGGCAGCCGGCCGCGCCTGCTCGCCGAACAGCTGGCGGCGCAGGGTCCGCTGCGCGAGGAAGAACTGGCCGCGACGCTGCCCGGCTGGCGCGAAGCCATGCGCCGGCTGGAGAAACGCGGCTGGGTGGCGCCACAGCGGCTGGCGGCGGCAACGGCGCCTCACAGCGTCTCCCCGGGGCCGCAGCTCAACGCGGAACAGCGCGCGGCGGTGGATGCCATCACCGCCGAACCCGGCTTCCGCAGCTTCCTGCTTGATGGCGTGACCGGCAGCGGCAAGACCGAGGTTTATCTGCAGGCCATCGCCGACTGCCTTGAACGCGGCAGGCAGGCGCTGGTGCTGGCGCCGGAGATCGGCCTGACCCCGCAGCTGCTGCGCCGCTTCCGCGAGCTCCTGCCGGTCACGGTGCTGGCAACCCACTCCGGCATGAGTGATCGCGAACGCCTCGCGGCATGGACGGCCATGGCGCGCGGCGAGGCGCGCGTGCTGATCGGCACCCGTTCGGCGATCTTCACGCCACTGCCCGAAGCGGGCCTGATCATCGTCGACGAGGAACACGACGCCAGCTATAAACAGCAGGACGGTTTCCGCTACCAGGCCCGCGACCTGGCGCTGTATCGCGCCAAGGCGCTGGGCGTGCCCATCGTGCTCGGCTCGGCGACGCCGTCGCTGGAGTCGCTGCGGCTGGCGATGGACGACCGCCACGCCACGCTGCGACTGCGCCATCGCGCCGCCGCGGCTCGGCCGCCGACGATCCGCGTGCTCGACGCCCGCCGGCAGCGGCTGGATGGCGGCCTCGGCCAGTCGGCCTTCGACGCCATCGGCGAGCATCTCGCCCGCGGCCACCAGGTGCTGGTGTTCCGCAACCGTCGTGGCTACGCACCCGTACTGCTCTGCCACGACTGCGGCTGGAGCGCGCGCTGCCGCCACTGCGATGCGGCGTTGACCGTGCACAGCGGCGGCGGTCGCCTGATCTGCCACCACTGCGGCGCACGCCAGTCCGCACCATCGGCCTGTCCCGACTGCGGCAGCCTCGGCCTGCAGCCGCAAGGCGCCGGCACTGAACGTCTGGAAGCCGTGCTGGCCGAGCGTTTTCCCGATGCGCCGCTGATCCGCGTCGATCGCGACACTACGCGTGGCCGCGACGCCATGGCCGCGCATTTCGAGCGGCTGGGCGATGCGCCCGGCATCCTGGTCGGCACGCAGATGCTGGCCAAGGGCCACGACCTGCCCGGCCTGACGCTGGTGGTGGTGGTCGGCATCGACGAAGGCCTGTTCAGCAGCGACTTCCGCGCCGGCGAACGCCTGGCGCAGCTGCTGGTACAGGTGGCGGGTCGAGCCGGTCGTGCCGAGCGCGCGGGCGAAGTCCTGCTGCAGACCCATCACCCGGAGCATCCGCTGCTGACCAGCCTGCTCGATGGCGGCTACCACGGTTTTGCCGAGGCCGAACTGATGGAGAGGGAAGCCGCCGCACTGCCGCCGTTCGGCTATCTGGCCCTGCTCCGTGCCGAGGCGAAAACGCTGCAGCAGGTGAACGACTTCCTCATCGCCGCCCGCGGACAGCTGCCACGGCTAGCCGCGCTCGATGTCCATGGACCGCTGCCGGCGCCCATGCCGCGCCGGCAGGGCCGTCAGCGCGGCCAGCTGATGCTGGGTGCGGGCTCGCGCAATGACCTGCAGCGCTGCCTGACGCCCTGGACGAGAAGCCTGTACGCATTGCCGGAGGCACGACGCCTGCGCTGGTCGCTGGACGTGGACCCGCAGGATCTGTTCTGAGCCGCCGCCCGCATCAACCAGATCCCGGAGCTGCTAGCATCCGTGCCAATGTTCCTACCCGATCCATCACCTGCAACGACATGATCCAGCGAATCACAGCCCTCATCCTGCTGGCGCTTTCCAGCAGCATCGCCTCCGCGACCCCGCACACCTGGGAGCTGGACAACGTGCGCTTCGACGATGGCGGCGCCGCCTACGGCTGGATCGAGGTCGACTCGGTCAGCGGCAACCTGCTCGGCTTCAACATCCGCGTGGAGGGTGGCAACGTCGCCAATTTCCCTGCCCGCGTCTATGACGCCAGTAGCGGCACTGCCGGCCAGCGGCTGTCGTATCTGGCCAATCCGGTGGACAGCTTCATCTTCGGCGGCGGCGATGGTGACGTCCAGACGATCCTGCGGCTGACGCCGGAAACCAACCTGGAAGGCCAGATTGGCCGGATCAGCCTCGACCTGAGCTTCGGCGACGGCAACGTCGAATGCCAGGAATGCAGTCCGTACCGGCTGATCGTGGACGGCAGCCTGGTCAACCTCGCGTTCCGGGATGGCTTTGACGGCTCCCCGCCGGGAACCGGCGGCGGCGGCGATGGCGACGGCTGAAGGTAGTCAGCCCTGGGCAGCATCCCGGCTCGCCACCCACACGGCGAACCCTCGTTGGCGGAAGGAATCCGGGCATTGACCTAGAGAAGCTGCCCCTTCACGTCATCCGCCAGACGGATTTCCTCATCACCCTCCTCATAGGTACTTCCTGGCAGGCGATGACACTCGTCCTCGACTTCGGCGTCCGTTCTTTCAGCGGGCTCCTTCGCCATGCTGAAAGTCACCGGAACGCAGGTGACTTCCGCGTAACGCACGCCGTCCCACTGCAGGACCAGCATCGGCCACTGACGGACCGCCTCCCTGGCGGCCTTTGCGAACGGATCTGTTCCACGCGCAGGCTCACCGTTCACCAGAGCCGAGAGGACCTTGTTCCGCTTCTTTCCCTCGCCTGGCCTGACCAGCAGCATTACGTTGGCGCCCTTCGCCGATCGCCGCATGGATGATGGGTATGTCGGCACCTCGAAGCGCCTGCTTTCGTCGTACCAGGCGGTCGTCAGGTCGACATCATGAACCTTGAGCGCAACCCCCTTGCCTGTCTGCTCGGCAACCAGCCAAACCGAGACACGGGTGGCCCAGTCGTAGGGAACCCCCTTGTCCTGTGCCGGCAGGAAGCGCCAACGACTCAGTGCTTTTTGGAACGGCTCGGTCAGGAAGCCCGGAACCCCTGAGTCCATTCGAACCGCCGTCAGGGTGCCGTCTGCGCTCACCTTGATGTCTGCGCGAATGGGCTGCAGGACCTTCTCGCCTTCCACCGCCGGGCTGGGCGGTCCCACCGATATCCGCCCCATCTGGGTAGCCGAAAGCGGCATAGCCAAGGTCATCAACAGCAGAAGAAGCGGGTAACGCATCAAATACTCCTTGCAGGATTCCGGGACAGGAAGGGCTGTCAGTATGGAAGCCCACCGGCCAGCGGGCACCAGGGCACGCACGTGCTCACCATACTGACGGCACGCGACGATGTCGCCCCACCAACCTCGGCGGGTCATGTTGCGTCCGGACGAACCCCTGAGCGCAATAGCGACACGATGATTGGAGACGAGCGCCTCTCCCAAACGTGACAAGGCCCCGGAAACCGGGGCCTTGGCGAGTTGCTCTGATGTTCATCGAACCAGACGAGGAACGAAGGCGCCGTAAGAAGGATGCGCCCGCGACATAGGCAAGCAAACGCTAGAGGCGGCGACCAATCACGTCCTCGGCCAGTTTGATCGGCTCGAAATCGACGCCGCCCGGCATCTTTCGACAGGCCTTTTGCTGCGCGTCCTTGTCGCCTGACCATTGCCGGATATGGCGGTTGTTGCGACCGAGGCTGAAGCTCATCGGCGCGCAGATCTGTTCGGCGTAGCGTTGCCCATCCCACTCCAGCACTTCCCAGGGCCATCCGGAAACGCTGACGCGGGCGGCCTCGCCCAGCAGGTCATTGGAGCGGGTCGCCGTTTTTCCGTTGACTTCAACCGACAGCACGTCCGCACCACCGCCTTCGGGATGTGGCGTCGCCAACACCAGCACGAACGCTTCCTGGCCCTGCCGCCGCGCGCTGACCGGGTAGCGGGCGATCTTCTGTGTCTCGCCATGCTTGACCCACACGGCATGCAGGTCGATCTTGCGCACCGCCAACGCGAAACCGCCCTGAACTGGCATGGCCTTCAGCTGCGCCGACACACGCGTTGCCCAGTCCACTGCCCTGCCGTCGCGCTTGGCGGGCAAAAAGCGCCAGCGATTGATGGCCTTTTCCAGAGCCGGCACCAGGTCGGCTGCCGTTCCCTGCACGGGCCGCAGCGCGGTCAGCTGGCCCTGGGCATTGATCCTGACGTCGATCTCAACCAGCCCAAGGTCGCGCTCGCCTTTCTCCAACTTCGGCAGTTCAGGCGGAGTGACTCTCACGCTCCCCGCCGACGCGGAGCCCGCAGCCGCCATGGAAAGAGCCAGGAACAATGTTGAAAAAAGGCCAGGAAATCTTGCTGGATACATCTGTTCCCCCAAAAGGTTGAAGTAGCGGCACCGTCGTCATGACCAACGCCTTGTCACAAATGACAAGGCCCCGGTTTCCCGAGGCCTTGTGGTATTTACATTCTGCCGATCCGATCAGGCAGTGAACAGCGCGCGCATTTTCTTCAGTGCCTGTGCTTCGATCTGGCGGATGCGCTCGGCGGAGACGCTGTATTCGTCGGCCAGTTCCTGCAACGTGGCCTTGGGCTCGGCGAGGAAGCGGCGGGCGACGATGTCGCGGGCGCGCTCGTCGAGCTCGGCCAATCCATCGCGAAGCAGTTCCAGCTGGCTGTCTTCCTCATTCTGCCGCTCGTAGCTCAGCGACGGGTCGTCTTCGTGGCCAACCAGATAGGCTGCCGGCGCCGGCGGATTTTCGTCATCGTCGTCCACCGGGGCTTCGAAGCCGATGTCGCGGCCGGAAAGGCGCGACTCCATCTCCAGGACTTCGCGCTCGCTGACGTTGAGATCCTTGGCCACGGCGCTGACTTCGGCCGCGTTGAGCCAGCCCAGACGCTTCTTCGACTTGCGCAGGTTGAAGAACAGCTTGCGCTGCGCCTTGGTGGTGGCCACCTTGACGATGCGCCAGTTGCGCAGGATGAACTCGTGCATCTCGGCGCGGATCCAGTGCACGGCGAAACTGACCAGACGCACGCCGTGGTCCGGGTCGAAGCGCTTCACCGCCTTCATCAGGCCGATGTTGCCTTCCTGGATCAGGTCGCCCATGCCGAGGCCGTAGCCCTGGTAACCGCGGGCAACGTGCACCACGAAACGCAGGTGCGCCAGCACCAGCTCACGGGCGGCGTCCAGGTCCTCGTCATCGTGGTAGCGGTGAGCCAGATCCTGCTCCTGCTCGACGGTCAGCACCGGCACGCGGTTCACCGCGCCGATGTAGGCGTCCAGCGACCCGAGCGCGCTCGGGATGGGCAGGTTGTTGGCTACCAATGCTGTGCTTTGCGTCATGCTCATGGCCCCCATTTTAGCAGGATTCGTCCCGCTCTTTAGCAGTCGGACTCTTTGAGTGCTAACGCGCCCACAAGTTCCCCAATAGCAGTCCCGTCCCCACGGGCCCGGCTCTGCCGGTTATCTGGGGACGGCCGGGGCGGGTCTCAAGGGTATGGCGCGGCCCGGGGATGGCGTAGAGTAGCGGCGGGGAAGCACATTGGTCGGGGAAAATGTCGCTGTTCGATCGATTCAAATCCATGTTCGGCAAGGCGCCTGCTGCGCCAACGACGGCGCGCAGCAGTTCGGTTGCCGACCTGCTGGACGGCTGGCCGGATACGGCTGCCGCGCCGGCGACCGATGAAAGCCCGGCCGCCGATACCGCGGCCACCACCGAATTGCCCGCCGTCGAGCGCGACATCCCGCGTTTCCGGGAGCGCCGCCGCCAGCCACGTGGCAGCGTGCCGGACGGCACCCGGGTGCTGATCGTCGACGATTCACAGACCCTGGTCGCCATGCTGCGCAAGATGCTGGACCAGAACAGCTACGAAACCATCGTTGCCACCGACGCCGAAACCGCGCTGGCCTCGGCTTTTGATGATCCACCCGACCTGATCTTCCTCGACATCGTGCTGCCAGGCATGAACGGTTTCGAGGCACTGCGCCGCCTGCGCCGGGATCCGCGCACCAAGGAAGTCCCGGTGATCATGATTTCCGGCAACGAGCAGGCGGTGGAGCAGTTCTACGCCCAGCGCATTGGCGCGGACGACTTCATGAAGAAGCCGTTCGCCCGCTCGGAAGTGTTCGCCCGCATCGAGGGCCTGCGCGACGAGGCCGGCTTCCTGCACCGCCGCACCAGCGGCAAGATCGGCGCGCCGGTAACACCCGTCGCCGAGTAGTCGCTGTTACCGGAGCAACCTGCGGGATCGCACTCAGCTGAAATTGCGCGGCTCGAACTTGTCCTCGTAGGGAAACTTGAGGTGCCCGTAGCGCACCACCAGCACGGCGAAGGCCAGCAGCAGGATGCCGAAGCTGGTCGCCAGCAGTTCCATCGCCTCGATCTGCTGGTCGACGATCAGGTGCCGCGCCAGACCAACCATCGCGACGTACAGCGGCATGCGCACCGGCAGCTTTCCGGCGCGCCAGTACACCGCCACCATCGACACGATTTCCAGGTACATGAAGAGCAGCAGCAGGTCGGTGACCGATGCCTGCCCCACCGTGAACATGTGCCTGATCTCGCCGAAACCGGCGAACAGGGTGGCGATCAGGATGATGATCAGACCACCCCGTTCGATCATGTTGAGCGCAGCAGAGGCGACTTTGTCTCGCATGGCGGCCAGTCCGAATCGTTTTGCTCAAATTGAACATAGCACGCCCGACGGGCCGGAAAAGCGCCGGCTGTCACGGCCATGGCGCCGCCGAACCCGGACCAGAGCGGCTCAGCCGATAGCCGGCAGCTCGGCGCGCGGTGGCAGCGACCAGTCAATGGGCGCCTGCCCACGAGACTGCAGATAGCGGTTGGTCTTGCCAAAGTGGCCACAGCCGAGGAATCCGCGGTGCGCGGACAGCGGCGACGGATGCGGCGCACGCAGCACGCAGTGGCGCTGGCGATCGATGATCGCGCCCTTCTTCTGCGCGTAGCTGCCCCAGAGCAGGAACACGATGCCCTCGCGCTCGCGATTGAGCGCATCGATCACCGCGTCGGTGAAGGCTTCCCAGCCCTTGCCGGCGTGGGAACCCGCCTGCCCCTGCTCGACGCTCAGAACAGCGTTGAGCAGCAGCACGCCGCGATCCGCCCAGGGCGTCAGGCAGCCGTGGTCGGGGCGCGGAATGCGCAGGTCGTTCTCGATCTCGCTGAAGATGTTGTTCAGCGACGGCGGCACGCGCACGCCTGGCGGCACGGAAAAACTCAGGCCGTGCGCCTGGCCGGGACCGTGGTATGGGTCCTGCCCGAGGATGACCACCTTGACGGCGTCGAAGGGCGAGTGGTCCAGCGCGGCAAAAAACAGTCGCGGCGGCGGGAAGATGACGGCGCCGGCGCGACCGCGCTCGGCAATGAACTGCCGAAGCCGCTGCATGCCGTCGCTGGCGAATACCTCCGCCAGCCGCGATTTCCAGGATGCGTGCAGGCGGACGCGGCCGCCGTCGTCACTCACGTAGCGCTCTTGCCTTCAACACGGTCGCGCATCTGCCGGCCCACGCGCATCTGGAACAGCAGCTTGGTGACCAGCAGGCGCTCCTCGATCGGCTTCAGCACCAGATCGTTGGCGCCGGCGCGGATCAGGTCGCTCTGGTTGGAAGGGTTGTCGTCGCCGGTCATCACCAGAATCGGCAACTGAGCCTTGGCGTAGCCGAACTCGGGGCCGCGCACCTTCTGCAGAAGATCCTTGCCGGTGAGTCCGCTCTTCAGATAGACGTCGGTGAGCACCATGTCCGGGCCGGGGATGTTGCCCTGGGCACGGTCGGTTTCGAGGTGCGCCAGCGCGTCCTCCACGCTGATCACGTGGGTGACGTTGAGGCCATGTTTTTCCAGCATGCGCCGGGTGGCCAGCGCCACGACCTTGCTGTCCTCCACGTACAGCACTTCGCCGCCCTCTTCGGCTTCCGGACGGACATAGCCACGGATGAACGCGGTCAGCGCCGAGAAACCCAGCGACTTGTCGAAATAGTCGGTGACGTCGTCGGTGAAGCTGCGGTCGACCAGGCGCTCCTGCACGTCGCCGGAAACCACGATGATCGGAATGTAGGCCTGCGGCGTATGCTCGCGGATGTAATGCGCGAGCTCGAGGCCGTCCTGATCGGGCAGGCGCAGCGCCATGGTCACCAGATCGACCACGCCTTCCTGCAGCGCCTCGCGCGCCTCGGCGGCGGTCTCGCAGGAGATCACGGTGGCGCCGGGCAGCTCCTTCACCAGCAGTTGCTCGATCATCCTGCGCACGACCTTGGACCCGTCCACCACCATGATGCGCGGGTTCTCGCTGCTCAGATGTCGGGTAATGGCGACCGTGCTCATGCATTCTCCCTGCCGGGCCCGACCGTCAGGGTGACGGGCGTTCCGGACTGCTGATCTTGCCATCTTTGCCGCCCCACATGCACGGCCAATGCCCGGGACCAGGATTCAGTCGCCAGTTGCACGCAGGTGATGGCCGGCCGCCAGCCAAGCGCCCAGCCAGCCAAGCAGCGCGGAAAGACCCAGAACGGCGAGGCTGCCGCCGAAACCGAGGCTGTCGGCACGGAACTGGCTGCCATAGCTTTCAGTGAGTGAGGCCAGCGGCCCGCTGATCACCCAGACGCAGATTTCGACCAGTAGCAGCGCCAGCAGTCCAGCTGCCAGCCCGTACCAGAGGCCGAGATACAGGAACGGCCGGCGCACAAAACCGTCGGTGGCGCCCAAGAGTTGCACGATACTGATCTCGTCGGCCCGGCTGTGGATGTCGAGGCGCACCGTATTGCCGACCACCAGCAGGGCGCCCAGACCCAGCAGCAACGCGATCACCTGCGCGAAACGGCGGCCGAAATCCAGCCAGGCCAGCAGGCGCTCGCGCCAGGCGGCGTCGTACTGGACGAAGTCGGTTTCCGGCAGCTGCTCCAGGGCTGAGGCCAGCAGCTGCGGATCAGTGGCCTCGGCCGGCTCGATGTTCAGCACCGTCGGCAGCGGGTTGCCGTCCAGCACCAGCAGGGCGCCGGCAAAATCGGTCATCTCGCGGAATTCGGCCAGGCCTTCGTCGGGCGTGCGGATGCTGACCGCAGCAACATCGTCGCGGGCCTTGATCCGCTTCGCCAGTGCGGCGGCGGCATCGGCGTCCACCTCGCGCTCAAGGAACAGGCCGAGCTGGCGCGAACTTTCCAGATCCCCGGCCAACCGGCCGACATTGCCCAGTGTCAGCAGCAATCCCAACGGCAGTGCCAGCGCGATGGCCATGACGCCAATGGTCAGCAGACTGGCCCAGGGCCGCTGCGCCAGGCGGCCCAGGCTGGAGAACAGGCTGTAAAGATGCAGGTCGCGCCAGCTGGCCAGGCGCTCGGCGATGCCGGGGCGCGGCGTGGCCGGCGTGGTGTCGTCTTTCTGGCGCGGACGGACGCGGCGGTTCATGCCTCGCCTCGCGGCCGGAAGTCATCAACCAGCTTGCCGTGGTCCAGCACCAGCACGCGCTTGCGCAGACGCTTCACCAGCGGCAGGTCGTGGCTGGCCACCAGTACCGTGGTGCCGGCCGCGGGCAGCTCGGCGAACAGCTGCATGATCTCCTCGGCCAGCTGCGGGTCGAGGTTGCCGGTGGGTTCATCGGCCACCAGCAGACGCGGCCCGGCGACCACCGCGCGGGCAATGCCGACGCGCTGCTGCTCGCCGCTGGACAGCGCCGTCGGATAGGCACTCGCGCGATCCAGCAGGCCGACGCGATCCAGGATCGTGCGCACGCGGCGGCCGATTTCCGAACGCGACACACCGGCGATCAACAGCGGCAGCGCCACGTTGTCGTGAACGGTGCGCTCCAGCAGCAGGCGATGGTCCTGGAACACCACGCCAACCTGCCGGCGCAGCTTCGGCACGCCGCGCCGCGAAACGCGCGCCAGGTTCTGCCCGCCAATGCTGACCACGCCACGGCTGGCGATCTCGCTGCGATGGATCAGCCTCAGCAACGTGCTTTTCCCGGCACCGGAATGCCCGGTGATGAACAGCATCTCGCCCGCCGCCACGTCGAAGCTGACGTCGTTCAGCGCGGTCTGGCCACCACGATAGTGCTTGGCTACCTGGTCGAAGCGGAGGAGGGTCACGCCGGACATCCGGATTCAGGGGCGGCAAACCGTATCACGCTCGCGCCTTTTCGCGACGACAAGTCACACCGGAAGAGCCGCAGCGACGCCATCACCGCGACTTATGCTCCGAACCGACAAGTCGTACCCAAACGTTCTCCGGCATGCCTTGTCGCTGAACATCGTCAAGCGCCATAGGCTCCGGCGAGCGCTCGGCATGAAGTGAATCGTAGCCAGGGTTTTCGCGAAACTCTGTATGGATCAACACTTCAGAGACATTCGCCAACAAGTCGCCCAGAAAGCCTTTGAAGTCGCTCCATCCTTCACGTGGCGGAATTGGCCGTGACAGCCTTTCTCGCATGGCTTCGAGAACACGCGAGACTTTGGCTTCGGAAAATTGCTTGCGGCGAAGCCTTTTGGCTTCCTTTTCCAGCTCGGCCTCCAGATCGGGGGGAGTCGATGGCAGCAAATCGCAGGAGCACCCGCCACGCGTCACCAGCTGCCCGAAAAAGCCGGCTGGAGCACCGTCGACACCTGCCGGGCTGAGATGAAGCTGCCGCCGGACGCGCTCAGTCCTCTCGAAGGCACGGGCGTCCACATCAGGAAGCGCAACGGTAACGAACCAGCACATGCCGTGTCAGCGGATCAGTGAGTTGAGCTGGAAGATCGGCAGCAGGATCGCCAGCACGATGAACAGCACCAGACCGCCGATCAGCAGGATCATGCCCGGGCCCAGAGCGGCGGCGGCAATGCCGAGGCGGGCGTCGAGTTCGCGTTCCTGCTGGTCCGCCGCCTCGTCCAGCATTTCGTTGAGGCGACCGGCACGCTCGCCGCTGGCGACCAGGCGCAGCACCAGCGGCGGGAACTGGCCACTGCGTTCCAACGCTTCGGCCAGCGACATGCCTTCGCGCACGCGCGCGGCGACGGCATCCAGCGAGCGGCGGATCGGCAGGCGCAGCACGACATCCGACGCCATCTTCAAGGCATCCAGCAAGGGCACCGCACTCGCACCCAGCAGCGCCAGCGTGCGCACGAAGCGTGCGCTGTCAGCGGCGCGCAGCAGGCGCCCCAGCAACGGCAACCGCAGCAGGAAAGCCTGCCAGCGCTCGCGGATGACAGGCTGCCGCAGGGCAAGCATCACCACGACCACCGCCGCGACAATCACCAGCAGCAGCGGCAGACCCCAGCGCTGCATGCCATCGCTGATCGCCAGCAACAGACGCGTCGCCAGCGGCAGCTCGCCGTCGAAACGGTTGAACACGTCGATCACCTGCGGCACCACCCAGACCAGCAGCGCCACGACCACGGCGATGGCGACCGTCGACAGCAGCAGCGGATAGGCCAGCGCGGCAATCAACTTGCGACGAAGCGCATCGCGCTGCTCAGCGTGATCTGCGAGGCGACGCAGCACTTCAGGCAGTCGCCCGGCCTGCTCACCGGCGGCGACAGTGGCACGGAACATCGGCGGGAAGGTGCGCGGGAAGTCGGCCATGCCCTCGGCGAGACTGGCGCCCTCCAGCACGCGCGCACGCAGGCCCATTACCTGTGTGCGCACGCGACCCTCGCTGCCATCGGCCAGCGCCGATAGCGCCTCGTCGATGGGAAGGCCGGCACCAACCAGCGTCGCCAGCTGCCGCGCCATCAGCGCCAGCGCCGTGCTGCTGGCGCCGCGCTGGCTTACCGACGCTGCGGCATCGACTTCCCTGACGGCCAGCGGATTCAAGCCCCGATCACGCAGAAGTGAGCGCGCCGCGCGCGCCGTATCGGCCTGCAGCACGCCCTTTTCGGAACGCCCGTCGGCGGTCAGCGCATTGAATTCGAAGGCCGGCATGCCCGAAGTCTAAACGACGACGCTCAATCCTCGCGGGTCACGCGCAGCACTTCCTCGACGCTGGTGGTGCCGTCGAGCAGCTTGTCCCAGCCATCGTCCATCAGCGACGGGCTGTGCTGGCGGACATGGCGCAGCATTTCCTGCTCGCCGGCGCCGCGGTGGATCAGCTCGCGCAGGCCTTCATCGACGCCGATCAGCTCGTAGAGGCCGGTACGCCCGCGATAGCCGGCGTTACGGTCGTCGCTGTCGCCCGGCCGGAAAGCCGTGACACCGACTTCGGCTTCGTGACCAAAGGCGCGACATTCCTCCGCCGTCAGCGCCCGCGGCTCGCGGCTGTCCGGGTCGAGCCGTCGAACCAGCCGCTGCGACAATACGCCCAGCAGCGAGGACGACAGCAGGAACGGCTCGATGCCCATGTCCCTGAGCCGGGTAATCGCGCCGATTGCGGAATTGGTGTGCAGCGTGGACAGCACCAGGTGACCGGTCAGGGAGGCCTGGACGGCGATCTCGGCGGTTTCGAGGTCGCGGATTTCGCCGACCATCACCACGTCCGGGTCCTGGCGCAGGATGGCGCGCAGGCCGCGGGCGAAAGTCATGTCCACTTTCGGATTGACCTGGGTCTGGCCGATGCCGTCGATGTGGTATTCGATCGGATCCTCGACCGTCAGGATGTTGCGGGTCGCATCATTGAGCCGCGACAGCGCGGCATACAAGGTCGTCGTCTTGCCGCTGCCGGTCGGACCGGTGACCAGCAGGATGCCATGCGGGCGATGGATCAGCTGGTCGAGCTTTTCCTGCATCGGCGGACGCATGCCGAGCTGGTCGAGATCGAGGCGGCCGGCCTGCTTGTCGAGCAGGCGCATCACCACGCGCTCACCGTGTCCGGCGGGAATCGTCGACACACGCACGTCGACCGGTCGACCGGCCACCCGCAGGCCGATGCGACCATCCTGCGGAAGGCGCTTCTCGGCGATGTCGAGCTTGGCCATCACCTTGATGCGGCTGACCACGGCGTTGGCGATGGCCTTCTTCGGGCTGAGCACTTCCTGCAACACGCCGTCGATGCGGAATCGCACGAGGAGACGGCTCTCGAAAGGCTCGATATGGATGTCCGAGGCGTTCTGTCGCACCGCTTCCGTGAGCAGTGCGTTGATCAGGCGGATGATCGGCGCGTCGTCGTTGCTGTCGAGCAGGTCGTCCGGCTCGGGCAGCGCGGCGGCCAACGCATCGAGATCGGAAGCGCCATCGATATCTGCGGCCACGCCCAGCGAGCTGTCGCCACCACCTTCGTAGAGCTGGCGCAGCAGACGCTCGTAGTCGCTGTCGCTGTGTGATTCCAGCTTCAGCGGTCGGCCCGCGAAACGGCGCAGCTCGGCGAGGATGGCCGGCTCGACGTTGGCGCGATGGGCAACGCGGGCACGCGCGCTATCGCCATTGCCGTCCATGCCGACAATGGTGGCGCCATGGCGCCGCGCGAAGCCGAACGCGGGCCTGATCGAGCTGGCTTCGCTCATTGCAGTGGCGAGGTCTCGGCTGACGATGCTTCGACCGGCGGCGGGTTGCGGAACAGGTCGGCCGGCAACTCCGGCAGCAGCGGCCCACCCGCCGGACCCATGTCGTTCAGGCGGCGCAGCTGTTCGGCCCGCAGGAAGTTGTACTTCTCGCTGGACAGCGCCGCCTCGGTAGCAGCGTCGCGCAGGATGGTCGGGCGCAGGAACACCATCAGCTGGCGCTGGCTGCGGCTGTGGTCACGCGAGCGGAACAGGCCGCCCAGCAGTGGAATCTTGCTGAGTCCCGGCACGCCAGAGTCGCTGCGCCGCGCCTCGTCGCTGCTCAGGCCACCCAGTACCAGCATGCCGCCGTCCGGCACCATCACGCTGGTGCTGAGCTCGCGCTTGTTGGTGATGAGATCAACCGCACCGTTGACGGTTGGTGCCAGCGTGCTCAGCACCTGCTTCAGATCCAGGCGCACCGCGCTGCCTTCATTGATGTGCGGCGTGACGGTGAGAATCAGGCCGACATCCTCGCGGTTGATGGTCTGGAACGGATTGGTCGGCGTGCTGCCACCGTTGGTGCCGGTGTTGGTGTACTGGCCGGTGAGAAAGGGCACTTCCTGCACCACCTTGAACTCGGCTTCGTGGTTGTCCAGCGTCACCAGCGAGGGCTGCGAGAGCACGTTGGCGCGACTGTCGCCTCGCAGGGCGCGGATCAGCGCGCCTACCTGGAAAATCGGCTCGCCGCCGTTCAAACCCGGGATGGTGACCGCGCCACCGAGATAACCCAGGTTCAAGCCACTGCTGGTCGCCATCGCAGTCGCCGGGTCACCCGATGTGCCGAAGATGCCGCCGGCGCCGGTGGCTGCATTGGTCGGAAAATTGGTGCCGCCGATAATGCCGGGCGAGAAGCCATCCGCGCTGCCATCGGCATGGATGTCGCTGGCCTGCCATTGCACGCCGATTTCCGATGCCAGCTCGTCGGCGACCTCGACGATCACCGCTTCCACCAGCACCTGCGCACGGCGCACGTCGAGCTGCCGCGCCACCGATTCGATGCCGCGCACCACGGCGGGCGCTGCGGTGACCACCAGCGCGTTGGTTTCCGGATGCGCCTGGATGGTGGCGCTGCGCTTGGCGCCATCACCATTGGCATCGCCGGTCAGTGCGCGCGCCACGCCATCGAGAATCTCGACCAGATCCTCGGCATTGGCGTTGTTGAGGAAGATCACCTGGGTGTTGTCGCTGCCGGCCAGCGGCGTGTCGAGATGGGCAATCAGGGCGCGAAGGCGCTGGCGATCCGCCGGTGCGCCGGACAGCAGCACCGAGTTGGTGCGCGCGTCGGCAACAATGCGCGCGCCATCCGGACGCAGGGCGCCGGCCTGCTGGCCGCTGTTCTCCAGCGTGGCGATGGTGCTGGCAACCTCGGCGGCATTGGCGTGCTGCAGGGCAATCACTTCCACCTCGCCACCGCTGCTGCGGTCGATGCGCTGGATGATGCGCTGCAGGCGATCAACATTTGCCGCACGGTCAGTGACCAGCAGGCTGTTGCTGTCGCGGTTGGCCAGCAGCTGCGCCTGCGGCGGCAGCAGCGGCCGCAGCCATTCGGCGACTTCGTTGGCCGACACGTGCTGCAACTCGATGACCCGCGTCACCAGTCCATCGGGGCCGCTCTGCGTGGTAGCACCGACGCCGCCGTCGGACAGCGCCGACTGCACCGGGACGATCTTGACCATGCCGCCCGAAGGCACGGCGGCAAAGCCGTGCACGCGCAGCACCGACTCGAACACCTCATAGATGGCGTCCGCGGATATCGGCGCCGAAGAAATCACCGTCACCTTGCCCTGCACGCTCGGATCGACGATGAAGCTCTTGCCGGTAATCTCCGAGACGGTCTGGATCAGTACGCCGATATCGGCATCCTTGAGGTTCAGCGTGTGGCGCTCGCCGCCGCTGGCAGTGGTCTGGCCGGGAATCGACACCTTCGGCGGCGTCACCGCCGGGCTTTGCGCCAGAGCCAGTGCCGGCGTGACCAGCAGCAATGAAAGCAACAGCAAACGGAGTTGGCGCATCACGAGACCTGTCCTGATTCCCTGAATTTTCATCTGGATTCCCCGACGCCGCGCGAAAGCCGCGTCGCGCCGCATCATGCAGCAGCCAACCGTTGCTGGCAAAGCAGTGCCGGACTCAGCGCATACCCAAGGTGAGCTGCAGCTCGCGGCCGTCGCGACGCACGGTCAGCTTGACCTGCGTCGCGGTCGACAGCGAGCGGCCCAGCTCGGCCTGTCGCTGCGGACCGTCCAGCGGCACGCCATTGACGGCGGTGATCACGTCGTTGGGCTGGATACCGTAGCGCGACAGGAGGTCGGAGCCCTGCTTGCCGGATACCCGCACACCGACCATCTGGCCGTTCTCCAGCACCGGCAGCACGTTGACCTCGCTGGCCATGGCACGCAGGTCCGGCAGAGCGCGCGCGCGCGCCGTGGCCAGGTCGGGGACGCCGACCGAAATCGCCGGATTGATGAAAGGCGTGCCGGGCGCGCCGGGCATGGCCATCGGCGTGCTGGCCGATGACGCCGGATTGGCCGGCGCGGCGACGGGCGCCACGGCACCGTCCGTCGACGCGCCACCCATGTTGTTGGGCAGGCTCAGCGACTCGCGGCGTCCGTTGCGCTCCAGCTCGACGCGGCCGGCGTGGATCGCCTTCAGCGTGGCGGCGCCGGGCAGCTCGTCACCCAGCCGATAGGCACGTTCGCTGCCATTGGCGTCGGCGATGATGGCAATGCCGGCGCCACCGTTGGCGTCACTCAGGGTGCCACGCAGGAACAGCTGCAGCGTGGTTTCCGGCGCCACCGCGGCGACGCGCTGGCCGGCAACGCCAAACAGGTGCCAGCCGGCAATCGATGCGGATGGCGCCTCGGCAACACTGCCCACGGCGGGCAAGTCCAGCGGGCGATCATCCACCGGCAGCTGCGGGCCAGCGACCAGCAGCCAGAACAGCCTGACCAGGGCCACGACCAGCAGCACGGCTGCCAGGGCCAGTGCAGCACGGGCAATCAGCGGTTCGGCTCGCGACATCGATGCGACGGGATATGGGGTCGGATGCCGGCGTCAGCTGCCGGCGGACGGCGGCTTGCCGCCGCCCGAACCACCGGAGCCGCTGCGACGACGACGACGGCGGCGGCGCGGCTTGTCATCGGCTGGCTTGTCGCCTTCATCGGCGGAAGCATCGGCAGTCCCGTCGTCCTCGCCATCTGCCGTGTCCTCCGACTTCGCGGGCTCGACACGCGGCGGCGCCTTCGGCATCACCAGCAGGTCCTCGGTCAGTGGCTCCACCGGGATCTTCTGCTCGATGTAGGCCTCGATGTCGGGCAGCGTCATCGCGTACTTGTCGCAGGCGAAGCTGATCGCATCACCCTCTGCGCCGAGACGCGCGGTACGGCCGACGCGGTGCACGTAATCTTCGGCGTCCTGCGGCAGGTCGTAATTGAAGACATGGCTGACCTCGGGAATGTGCAGGCCGCGTGCGGCGACGTCGGTCGCCACCAGAATGCCCAGCTCGCCGCGCTGGAAGCGGCCCAGCAGGGTCTGCCGCTTGCGCTGCGGCACGTCGCCGGACAGCGTGGCCACCGAATGGCCATAGCGCTGCAGGCGCTGGGTAACGCGTTCGGCCACCACCTTGGTGTTGATGAAAATCATCGTCCGGTGCGGATCCATGCGCGCCAGCAGGTTCAGCAACAACGGCATCTTTTCCTCGGCCGCCGGGTAGTAGACCACCTGGCGCACCTTGTTCGCGGTGATGCTGTCGGCCTCGACAACGAGCTTCTCCGGCTCGTTCATGTGCTCATAGGCCAGCTCCAGCACGCGATGGCTGAGCGTGGCCGAGAACAGCAGGCACTGGCGCTCGGTGCGCGCCGGCAGGCGCCGCATCAGGTAGCGGATGTCCTTGATGAAGCCGAGATCGAACATGCGGTCGGCTTCGTCCAGCACCAGCACCTCGGCAGCATGCAGCGAGAACACGTGCTGCTTGTAGTAGTCGATCAGGCGGCCCGGCGTGGCGATGATGATGTCCGAGCCGGCGCGCAGCGTCTCGCGCTGCTTGTCGTAGTCGACGCCGCCATAGACCAGATTGATTTTCAGGCCCAGCGGCTCGGCGATCTTGATCGCGTCCTTCTGGATCTGGATCGCCAGTTCTCGGGTCGGCGCCACGATCAGCGCGCGCGGATCGGCGTCGTTGCGGTCGGCAATCGCCGGTCGAGTCAGCAGCCGGTTGATGGTCGCGACCAGGAAGGCCAGCGTCTTGCCGGTGCCGGTCTGCGCCTGGCCGGCGACATCGCGCCCGGTCAGTGCGACCGGAAGTGTCAGGGACTGGATCGGCGTGCAGCGCAGGAAACCGGCGGACTCTAGGCCGGATTGCAGGGCGGGATGCAGGTCGAAACTGGAAAAGGCTACGTCGGTAAGCGGTTTGTCGCTCATGCAATTCTTCGGTTGTGGCGCGGAACACATTCCTGAACAGGTATGTCTGGAAGTTCCTGCGCTGCGCTTGCGTGGTCGACCGCCACCCCGCACACTGCGGAGCAGGCGATCGCTGCGATGAATTCGACGGCGCTGCGCGCTTGCATACGCCGCGAGTCGCCCCAAAATCGTCTGGGATTGTAGCCCAGAGCGGCCACCAAAGGCCGTTTTTCCCCTGTTTCCCCTATTTTGCAAGCCCGCAGGAGACTCCCGTGAGCGAACACGTCCACCACATTGACGACGCCGATTTCGAAGCCCAGGTCCTGAACAGCGACGAGCCGGTACTGGTCGATTTCTGGGCCGAGTGGTGCGGCCCCTGCAAGATGATCTCGCCGATCGTCGACGAACTGGCTGCCGCCTATGCCGGCAAGCTGAAGGTGGTGAAGGTCGATATCGACAAGAACCAGATGACCCCGCGCAACTACGCCGTACGCGGCATCCCGACCCTGATGCTGTTCAAGGGCGGCAAGGTCGAGGCGACCCAGGTCGGCGCCGTCAGCAAGACCCAACTCTCGCAGCTGATCGACCGCACGATCTGATCGATGTGGTCCTGATCGACGGGCCGCCGGAACCGGCGGACCCGTCGTGAAACGCACCGCGCGACGCCTGATCGCATGGCTGCCCATCACGATGCGCTTTACCACACGCCATCGTCGGTGATAGTTTTAGCGCATTGACGCGGAGCCTCCGAGTTTTTCAGGCTCCCACGCCTTCTGTTTATTTCCCCTCTCTTTCAACTCGCAGCCAGCGAGGACAGCCTGTGTTGGAATCCGTGAACGACAGCGGCTCCGCCGAGGACGGTGCGATGCCGGACGGTGGCGATGCCCCCGAGCCCAAGCGCACCCGCAAGCCGCGCGCCAAGGTCGAAAAGACCGAGAAAACCGAAAAAGCCGACAAGCCTGAAAAGGCCGCGAAGGCCGAAGTAGCGCCCGAAACAGCGCCCGAGCCAGCGGCCAGCAAGCCGCCGGCGGACGAGAAGCCAGAAGCTGCCGCCAAGGCGGACGATGCGCCGAAGAATACCGACGAGGCGGGCAAGGCCGAAGGCGGCGACGCCAAACCGGCCTCGGCCGACTCCGGCGATGCCAAGGCCGAATCCAGCAGCGATGGTGACGACACCGGCAAGCGTGGCGATGCCGGCAACGACAACGGCAATGATGGCGGCAACCGCCAGGAAGGCCGTCGTGGTCGCCGTCGCCGCCGCGACCGCAACGACCGCAATGATCGTGGCAACCGCTACGACGACAACGACGACGACTGGCAACCGCAGCGCGAGAACCGCCCGCAGCTGCCGCCGATCTCGCTGGGCGAACTGAAGCGCAAGCCGGCGCACGAACTCATGGAAATGGCCGAGGAACTCGGCATCCACGAGGGCGTCGCCCGCGCGCGCAAGCAGGACGTCACCTTCCAACTGCTGCGCGTGCTGACCCGCGCCCGCGACGTCATCGGCGAAGGCGTGCTGGAAATCCTGCCGGACGGCTTCGGCTTCCTGCGCTCGGCCGATGCCAGCTACCTGGCCGGTCCCGACGACGTCTACATCTCGCCGTCGCAGATTCGCCGCTTCAACCTGCGCACCGGCGACTACCTGGTCGGCAACATCCGTCCTCCCAAGGACGGCGAGCGCTACTTCGCGCTGGCCAAGGTCAACACCATCAACGACGAGCCGCCGGAAGCGTCGAAGAACAAGACCCTGTTCGAAAACCTCACGCCGCTGTTCCCGCGGGAGCGCTTCATCCTCGAACGCGGCAACGGCAGCACCGAGGACATCACCGGCCGCGTGCTGGACCTGGCCAGCCCCATCGGCAAGGGCCAGCGTGGCCTGATCGTGTCGCCGCCGAAGGCCGGCAAGACCATGCTGCTGCAGAACGTGGCCAGCTCGATCATGCACAACAACCCGGACGTGCACCTGATCGTCCTGCTGATCGACGAGCGTCCCGAGGAAGTCACCGAAATGCAGCGCACCGTGCGCGGCGAGGTGATCAGCTCGACCTTCGACGAGCCGGCCGCGCGCCACGTGCAGGTCGCCGAAATGGTGATCGAGCGCGCCAAGCGCCTGGTCGAACACAAGAAGGACGTGGTGATCCTGCTCGACTCCATCACCCGTCTGGCCCGCGCCTACAACACCGTGGTGCCGAGCTCCGGCAAGGTGCTGACCGGCGGTGTCGACGCCAATGCCCTGCAGCGGCCGAAGCGCTTCTTCGGCGCCGCGCGCAAGGCCGAGGAAGGCGGCTCGCTGTCGATCATCGCCACCGCGCTGGTCGACACCGGCAGCAAGATGGACGAGGTGATCTACGAGGAGTTCAAGGGCACCGGCAACATGGAAGTGCACCTGGACCGCCGCATCGCCGAGAAACGCGTCTACCCGGCCATCAACATCAACCGCAGCGGCACCCGTCGCGAAGAGCTGCTGATCGCCCCGGACCTGCTGCAGAAGATCTGGATCCTCCGCAAGCTGCTGCACCCGATGGACGAACTGGCGGCCATGGAGTTCCTCCTCGACAAGATGAAGAACACCAAGACCAACGACGAGTTCTTCGGCGCGATGAAGCGCTGACCGGGACCCCTCGGAATACCCAACGCAAAACGCCGGCATTTCGCCGGCGTTTTGCTGTCTGGCGTGGCGAACGTCGCTCGCGTCAACCGCCGAGCTTGGAGCGCAGCTTCAACTGCCCTTCGCCAGCCTCCGTGTAAACGCCACCGCCAACCAGCGCATTGACAGAAGCGCCGTCCGTGCCGACGTCCGTCACCTTCCACGGTGCCGGCGAGTAGGGGCCTGGCACATAGACCTCCCATTGACCGTAGTTGACCTTGGTGCCAACCAGGCTGAACGAAACCGGCACCACGACATCCCAGGATTCATCATCGGCCAGGCTCCCTTCCGTCGGAGGCTGGAACTTCCAGTTCTTCACGGCGCGAGCCACCATCTCGCCAAACATCTCCCGCCAGCGCTCGGAGCGCTTGGGGCGATCGAGGATGCGCAGGTCCACCTGGCTGACATTGGTGTCCACCACGCTGCCGTCACGCCCGACGCGGGCATTCAGGTAGACCGTGGCCTGCACCCTGCCCCGAAGGGCTGCCCTGGGATAACTTGGCGGAGTCGCGTGACGCGGCATCCTTACCTGGGTTTTGCTATTTTCTTCCATTGGCTGGAAAGTCACGCCACTGAGCCGGACTTCGACCCGGTCCTCGTCCAGATGCCTGGCAATGACGCGCATGGTCATGCGGTTCTTTGCCGTTGCCGGCATTCCGTCAACCTGCATCGGCTCGAACTCCCAACCGACGATGCGGTTACCGACGAAGTCACGCACGCCCTCCGGAATGCGATCCGACTTGTCCAGCGTGTAGCCGCTGACATGCCCCTCGGCATCCACGCTGATACTGCCGGTGAGCAGCATGCTCTGCTCAATGCTGGCACGCGCATCGTCCAGCCAGCTGGCCGCAGCGCTCAAGGGGAAGAAAATCAGGAAAACGAGGCTCAATAGAAGACGCACGATCACTCCAGCGTGTCAGAAGCGGAACTTTGTACCACGGAAGCATGATGACGCTCACACGAGAACACCGTGACAGCCCTGTGCTTCTTCCTCGACAAAGAGAAGAACCCCCGAGCTCACGAATGGTGTTCCACGCGGTGATCGAAATCCCGGTCACTTGACGCTTTACCCAGTGAGCCTCACTGAAACCGCCGTCATGATTGCAAACGCATCACTGTTAAGACTGACCGCCCGGTTGCTTCTTGCCGTGGTCAGCCTATCCTTCGGGAGCGCCCGGGCCGACTCGCCACCAGACCTGCCGTTGCCGCCCTGCGCGGGGCCGAACGGCGAGGTTGGCGCCTGTCCGGATACCCACGAAGACATCTCCGCTGTCATCTCCGGTGCCATCACGGCCGGCGGCTCCGCGGCCTTCACCATCGATCCGCAGATTCCGGTCTGCGACCATCACACCGGCTATCCGCCCTACCCGTGGACGCCCAGCGGCTGCTATTCCGCCGTGCATCGACCGGATGACATCCAGTGCGGCTACATCGATCTCCAAAACGACAATGTCTGGCGGGAGAGCAGCTGCGCCGGCATCCTGTACCGTGACCCCTTCAGCGCGCCGTATCCCCTGTTCACGGTGTCCGCCACGGAAGGCAGCGCAGGCTGCGGTGGTGCCGGAAACTATTCGACCTACGTCTATGGCGGCCCGGCCAACGACGAGAGCAAGAAATGGGTCAACCGCGGACCCACGCTGCTGGGCTGCACGATCACCCTGAACGGTCCACGCCCGAACAACCTGCGCGGGCCGACCTGGCTGAAGGTGCGCTACGGCATCGACCGGGCCGACGACGGCGACAACCGCCATGGCGACGCCGAATACGCCGAAGCCTATGTTCGCATCGACGGTGACCTTCGCGAGGATGCTGTCGACATCGACGTACTGGCGAGCAACCGGTTACGCACCGAGGGCGACGCCAAGATCGTCACCTACACCGTCACCCTGACCAACAAGGGCGAACTGGCCGCCGAGAACGTTCGAATCTATGCCTCGTTCCCGCCTTCCTCGGCGCTGGGTCAGGACGTATCGGGCGGCCCCATCCGCAGCGCGCCTGACCAGCTTCATCTGATGGAGTTCTCCGACAGCCATTGCCGCCCCAACCCGATCCAGAATTTCTTCGGCGGCTCCTTCCAGTGTGATGGCCTGAGTGTCGCGGCCAGCGGCGACGCTCTCGGGAACGACGTGAAGTTCATTGACGTGGTCGCACGCATCACCAATGTTGCCGACCTCCCGCCGTTGATCTTCACCGCCGTCGCTCCCGGCGACATCGATGAAAACAACAACGAGGATTCCACCAGTGTCTACAAGGGACTGAATAGCGGTTCGCTGGCGCAGACCCGGCAGGCGATGGAAGTGCTCGATCCCTATTTCAACTATCAGACCGACCTGCGTTCCGCCGGCTGCAACAACTATCGCGACGACATCTATGCGCGCTTTGAGCAGATACGACGCGATCATCCCGAGGTCTTCGACAACCTGTCCTATGGCCCCATCACCAGCGGCGACTACACCACCGAGGTCGGCTCCAAAGCCGGTCATGTCGGGCTGGTCGTCTATCCAAAGGGCACGGACTACCACGAAACCGGCATCGTCATCCATGGCACGCCATCGGTATCGCCGCTGGGCTTCTATGCCGACTCCTACGACACCCAGGTCGGTACCTTCGCCATGGGCGAGCAGCCGATGGTGACGCGACTGCGCGGCACCAGCAGCCATGGCTACTACTACCGGACGCCGGTGGTGCAGTTTCCGGGCGCGGCCCGTCCAGAAGGTCCCGGCTGCGGTTTCGAGGGGCTGTATGCGGACAATGCCGGCGACTTCGCGCGGCCCCGCGCGGGCAGCTGCGTGAGGCCCGGCGACGTGACGTCCGAACCGTCCGACCCCAACGCTGTGGTCATCCGCACCGAAAGCCCCGTCGATCTGCACATCACCAATCTCGACGGCCAGCGCGTGGACACCGAGGGTGGCCAGATCACCGTGCAGGAACTCGGACGCACCATCAACAGCATGGCGCTGCCGCACGGAGATGGCACGTTTGCCTGGACCTTGGTGCTGCCGAAAGCCGACTACACGCTCGACCTCATCGGCACCGGCGATGGACCTTACCGGCTGACGGTTACGCACTTCGGCCTGGACGGCGAGCCCATCGAGGCCGTCCACGAATCAACCACCAGTAATGGCCAGGTGGATCACTTCGACCTGACCTACACGCTGTTCGGCGGTGGCTTCGAAGGCGACTAGAACCGTCATCGGGGCCCAACCCGAAGACCCTGAAAGCAGAACGCCGGCATGATGCCGGCGTTCTGCTTTCCGTGGTGGCACTCCCTGAGGACGAGACATTCACCAGCCGTGCTGTCAGGGCGTGGGGCAGACGCTGTTTCCGAAATTTGCGGAAGTCCCGCAGCAGGTTTCGACCAACGCGTCGCCCGCGACATTATTTACCTCGATAAAGGTCTGGATCGCTGACTGGCTCGTCGCGCTGCCGGCATAACCTTGCAGATCGAAGGCATTGCCGGGGTATTGTTCAACGTAGTACTCCGGCGTTCCGAACGGGTCGTTCGCGAAGTTGCCCGTCAGGTTCACGCAGACATCATTGCTCTCGCCTCCGCTGCCGTTACCGGAGAACACCCAGACAGCGCCAAACGCGAAACCACCTCCGGAGTTCAGGGTGTTGTTGCGGATGATGACATTAGCCGTTCCAGTACCGCCATTCCGCGCGCCAGCGCGCACAGGAATCGAGAAATCGCTGACGGTGTTGTTGTCGATGTCGATCGTCAGCGAACCCGTGGCATCGACAACGGCATCGATACCAAAACCCGGGTTGTTGGCGTTGAAACTGTCGATGATGTTGTCGGCGATCGTTCCGGTCATGCTCGCCGTGCCATTGACCGCGACATTGATGCCTTGCCCACCGTCCGCGAGGATGCTGCTGTTGTTGAGGACATCAAAAAGCGTCGTCGAATTGTTAGCGCCCGAAATATTGATCGCGGTGTTGTTGTTGAAGCTGGAGGAACTGATTGAAACCTGACTCTTGGCATTAAGACCCGCATCAATCTGTATGCCGTCGGCAATTTCTCCGTTGACGCCGGAGAACGTCGATCCGCTGACGACGGTCTGGAAATTGGCGCCGCTGTTCGACGCATCATCGCGCAGCGACACCGTGACGTTGTCACCAGCGGAGTTATCACCGGCATTGGTGAACGTACTGCCAGTGATTTCAAGGCGGTCAGGCTGCCCGGCAAAGCCGTTGGTGCGCTTCAGGTTGCGCACAAATACGTTGATCTGCGCACTGTTGTCGACGGTTGTGTTGCTGATCACATTGGTATTGCCGTCGCCCTGCGTGCCAAGCAGATCGCGCAGCAGGATGCCGGTTTGGACTGCACGCGGACCAGGCCGCGCATGGTCCGCAGTCTACACAGGAGCCGAAAAACACGCCTTCGGAGCCCGCTTTCCGGAACCGCTGCGGAGATGACGGTTGCGCAGTGACCCACGCAGTTTTGGCATGATGAGGGTCGAAGCGGCGACAGGTTTGACGCCGCATCACCAGCCGCCACTTTCATCTCCCAAGGCAGACATGCACGGCCACGGCGTCCTCGAAATCGTCATCATCTTCCTCGCCGCCGCGGTGATCGCGGTGCCGCTGTCCCGCAAGCTGGGGCTGGGCGCGGTGCTCGGCTATCTGTGCGCCGGCGTCATCATCGGGCCGCAGGCGCTGGGCCTGGTGGCCGATGCCGAGCAGACACTGGCCGCCTCGGAATTCGGGGTGGTGCTGATGCTGTTCATCATCGGCCTGGAGCTGAGCCCCGCGCGCCTGTGGGTGATGCGCCGCCTGGTATTCGGTTTCGGTGCGATGCAGGTGCTGGTCAGCGCCCTGCTGCTGGGCAGCGTGCTGCTGTGGCTGGGCATCGACTGGCGCGCGGCGGTAATCATCGGCCTGGGCCTGGCGCTGTCGTCCACCGCCGTTGGCCTGCAGCTGCTGGCCGAGCGCAAGGAGATGACCGCACCGCATGGGCGACTGGGCTTCGGAATCCTGCTGTTCCAGGACCTGGCTGCCATTCCGCTGCTGGCCACGATTCCCCTGCTCGGCGTCGCTGGCGCCGCCAACGAAGGCGATGCCGGCGCCGGGGCGCTGCGCGCCCTGCTGGCGATTGCCGCACTGGTGATCGGCGGGCGCTACCTGCTGCGCCCGGTGTTCCGCGTTGTTGCGCGCAGTGGCGCGGTGGAGGTGTTCACCGCCACCGCGCTGCTGGTGGTCGTCGCCAGCGCCTGGCTGATGCAGCAGGCCGGACTGTCGATGGGCCTTGGCGCTTTCCTCGCCGGCCTGCTGCTGGCCGACTCCGAATTCCGCCACGAGCTCGAATCGCAGATCGATCCGTTCCGCGGCTTGCTACTCGGGCTGTTCTTCATCGCCGTTGGCATGAGCATCGACCTGCACCTGCTGCTGCAGAGCCCGCTGCCGGTGCTCGGCGCGGTGGCAGCGCTGCTGCTGTTGAAGTCTGCGGTGCTGATCACCGCGGCGCGCATCTCAAGGATGTCGCGCCGGCACATGCTGCTGCTGGCTGCCGCCCTGTCGATGGGTGGTGAATTCGCCTTCGTCGTGTTCGCCGAGGCCGGCAAGGCCGGGCTGATCCCGCTGGAGCTGCGCAACCAGCTGAACCTCGTGGTCGGCCTGTCGATGGCAATCGCGCCGCTGCTGCTGTTCGCCGTGGATCGCTGGGTGCGCGATACCAGACCCAAGGATGATCGCCCCGCCGATACCATCGACCACGAACACCCGCAGGTGATCATCGCCGGCTTCGGCCGGGTCGGGCAGATCGTCGCGCGCATGCTGCGGGCGAACGGCATCCCCTTCACCGCCCTGGAACACAGCGCCGAACAGGTGGATGTGTCGCGCCGCTTCGGCAGCCAGATCTACTACGGCGATCCGTCACGGCCGGACCTGCTGCGCGCTGCCCATGCCGACCGCGCCAAGGTATTCGTGCTGGCCACTGATGATCCGGAAACCAACATCCGCACCGCGCGGCTGGTGCGGCGCATGTTCCCGCACCTGCGCATCGTGGCGCGGGTACGCAACCGCCAGCACGCCTTCCGCCTGATGGACATGAGCGTGGAGAGCGTGGTGCGCGAGACTTTCTTCTCCAGCCTGTTCATGGCCAAGGAAGTGCTGAAGATGCTGGGCGTACCCGAGGACGTCGCCAACGAGCGCAGCCGCGTGTTCGCCGAGCACGACCGCAAGCTGCTGGCCGAGCAGCACCTGGTTTACGACGACGAGGCCGCGCTGATCGCCACCTCGCGCGAGGCCTTCAACGACCTCGACCGGCTGTTCGCCGCCGACACCGTCGACGATGTGGAAGACATCGGCGAGGCAGCCAGCGGGAACAGCGACGACGCCAGCGCCGCCGGCGGCGATCAGTCGGCCTGACCGCCGTCCGGTTTCAGGTAGCGCGCCAGCGATGGCTGCGCGCGCGGTTCGAACAGCTGGGCGATGTCGACGAAGCCGCGCATCACCGCGATGTCGTGGGCGCTGCGTCCCAGCGTGTCGCGCAACGCCGGACGCGCGCCGGCCGCGAGCAGGCGGGTGACCACGCGACTCAATCCGTGCATCGCGGCCAGGTGCAGCGGGCCGTAACCACGGCGATCCTGCGCGGACAGATCGACGCCGCTTGCCAGCAGTCGCTCCAAGCCCGCCAGCACGGCGTCTTCATCAAGACGGGCGCCGGCTTCCAGGCGACCACCGAGCAGCAGCAGCAACGCGGTATGCCCAAACTGGTTCATTGCATCGGCATCCGCGCCCGCTGCGAGCAGGCGCCGCAGCAGGTCGCCGCCCGCCTCGCGACCACCATGCGCGGCCACGTGCTGCGCGGCAGCCAGCAACGCGGTGTTGCCGGCATCGTCGGCGCGCCGGATGTCGGCACCGGCCGCTACCAGCTGGTCGACCAGCGCCGCATGACCGAGTGCTGCGGCAATCATCAGTGGCGTCACGCCACCCGGCAGCGCCTGGTCAACGCGGGCCCCAGCCTGCAGCAATGCCGTCACTACCGTGCCGTGTCCCATGCTGATCGCCGCGCTGAGCGGCGTGGCACCCGACTGCGCCGGCAGCGCCGGGTCAGCACCTCGTTCCAGCAGCAGGTCGACGACAACCAGTTGGCCACTACCGGCGGCGCGCAGCAGCGCACTGCAGCCCTGCGCATCGACGGCATTGAGCGGAAGCCCGAGATCGAGCAGGCGCTCCACCGCCGCGCGATCACCCATCGCGGCGGCAGCACAGAGATCCGCGCCACGCAACGGACGGCGCGCCGGACGCCACTGCTGCCAGCTCATCCAGCGCGACAGGTCGCGACGCCCGCTGGCCAGCGCCATGCCCTGCGCCGTCTGCCCATCGGTGGAACGCGCTTCGGCATTGGCGCCATGGCGGACCAGCAGGCGAACCGCCGGCTCAAGACCGATTCCACAGGCCAGCTGCAGGGCGGTGTTGCCGGAACGGTCGCGCTGCTCGGGGTCGACTCCCATCGCCAGCAGACGCTCCAGCAGACGCAGCCAACCTTGCCTCAGGGCGAGGATCAGTGGCGGCTCCTGCCCATCGCGACGGCCGAACGGATCGATGCCGTGATCGAGCAGCAGCAGGGCCAGCGACTCGCAGCCGCGCGATGCCTGCTCTGCCTCCAGCGTCGCCTGCAGATAACGACCGAGGCCACCGGCGCCGGCCACGCTGAAACCACGCTGCAGCAACATCTGCAGCGCCGCGGCGCAGTGATGGCCCTGCCCCAGCAGCGCGAAAGCCAGGCCATCGCCATCGGCGTCGCGCTGCAGCTCATCGATCAGGCCACGATCCTGCAGCCAGGCCAGACCAGCCAGACCGTCTTCCTCTGCACACAGCGCCAGCGCCAGCCCGAAGCCAACATCCGCTGGCGGCGACTCCCGATCCATGGCCGCCTGCGCGTCATCGAAGCGACGATCACGCAGCATGCGCAGCAGGCGCTCCGGCAGTGGCAGCACCGCGTCGGCCTCGTCGTCGTCGAGCACCACGCTGGCCGGCAGCTGGTAACTCGGGTCCAGCGTCGCCACCAGCGCCCAGCGACCGCTGGCCAGTACTTGTTCAAGCGGCGTGCGACCATCGCTGCCCACGTGCGAGGCATCAACGCCCATGTCGAGCAGCGCGCGCAGCGTGGCAACCGTGCTGCGTCGCGAGCGGCAGGCGATGTTCAGGGCGTTGCTGCCCGCGTCGTCCTCCACGCGGGGATCGGCGCCCGCGGCCACCAGTTGGGCGATGACCGAATCCGCGCCAGCGCGTGCCGCCTCGTGCAGCGGCGCGATGCCGCGCTCGTCCCGCACATCGAGGTTGGCGCCGGCTTCAATCAGTGCCGCCGCCACTTCGGCGTTGCCCGAGAGCGCGGCGGCATGCAGGGCGCTGCGCCCGAACCGGCCCACCGCATTCACGCCGGCCTTGTGTTTGAGCAGCAGGCGCACGCCGGCCGGATCATCATCGCCCGCAGCGGCAGCCAGCAACGGCGGATGGCTTTCGTCGCCCTTCGCCGAGGCGCGATGCTCCAGCAGGAAGCGAGCCAACCGCCAGTTGCTGCAGCTGCAGGCCACGCCCAATGGCGTCAGTCCCGCGCGGTTGGGCGCATCGATTTCCGCACCCGCATCCAGCAGCAGCGCGGCAACGCCGGGATCGCTGCTGCGCGCCGCGTGATGCAGTGGCGTATTGCCCTCGGCGTCGGCGACCCGCGGGTCGGCGCCGTTGGCCAGCAGGGTCATCACCGCCTCGACCCGGCCCTGGTAGCTGTCGCGCGTTGCCACCAGCAATGCGGTAAGCCCACCATGCGCCGCATTCACGTCGACGCCGCGAGCGATCAGTTCACGCAGCGGCCGGAGATCGGTGAGCAGCGCGGCGAGCATCAGCAGGCTGCGCTGGTCGGGCTGGCCCAGCGTCGGCACGGCGCGCAGGTCGGCGCCGTCCTCGATCCGTTGCAGCGCGTGCTCGGCACGCGCCTGGCGCAGGGCATCGTAGAGCGCGGCGGTGAGATCGCCCTCGATCACCGGCTCCGGTCCGGTCGGCATATCCAGCGGTTCCGCGGCGACGCCACGTCGGCACAGGGCACGTCGCGCACGCAGGCCGGCGGCGAACAGGGCGACATAGAGCAGCTGTGACAGCAACGCGCCGCCAGCCCAGACCAGTGGCTCGCTGCTGAATCGCCAGAGCAGCGGACCAGCCACCAGCAGCAGCAGTGCCAGCGTGGCGAACCACAGGCCGCGGAACGGCAGCTCCGCGTTGGCGGGCGCAGCAGACAGCGGCTGCCAGCCAGCGATGGAGCGCGACAGGCCGTGCAGTCGCAGTCTACCGGCCGGCGCCAGCTCGCCCAGTTCGGGCAGCCATGCCGCCAGCAGCATTGGCCAGCGCGGCCACAGCAGCAACCAGGCAACGGCCAGCGCCAGCCCCAGCAACAGGGCCCAGCCGAGGCTGCCGGTCTGCAGCAGCGACTGCATCGGCATCGCCGTCAGCACCAGCAGTGCCGCGCTCTGCAGCAGGAAAAGTCCGAGGAACAGGAAGGCCGCGCGCCGGGCACCCAGCCCCAGCCGATAGCCGCAAAGCGCCAGCGCAACAATGGCGAATGGCAGCTGCAGCAGCCACCAGCCAATCGGCGATGCCCATGGCCGCAGCAGCGGCAGCGCCGCGCCCAGTCCGGCACCGGCCAGCGCAGCGAGCAGGTTGGAAAAACGCAGGTCCGGTCCGGAAGCGGTGGTCACGACATCGGTCGGCGTCCCGCCGCTGTCGGGGTCGCGTTCGAAAGCCTCAGGCATCGGCATCGCCGGCCGACGAAGCATCGACCACCGCCAGGTCGCGCGGCGACTGCAGGTGGAAACCGGCGTCGCTCAGGTTGCGCCGCACGATCGCCGGGTCCTCGCTGGCCAGTGCACGGCCGGACGACAGCTCGAAACTGAAGCTGAACTCCAGCGGTTCGATGGCCTTGAGCAGTGCCTCCGGCACGCGGTCGAAGTCATCGCGCTCGGCGAGATAGAGATAGGTCTCGTTGCGACGCCGGCTGCGATAGATGAAAACCTGCATGTCGATCCGGAATTTGCTCGGCAAGGGGGCACCAGCGACGCATTGTGCCAGCGCCGCGAGCCTTGGCGGGATATTGCCTGCCTTCGCGGTAAGTGCGCCTGAACCGGGTTCGCGCCATCCGAAGCTGTCGGAATGGCGCGAACCGGCGCGGATCAGGCCCGTTTTCGCGAGCGGGGCGGGCTACTGCGGCGGGAACGCCGTCGGCGCCGCCGGTGCGCGGACCGGCTTCGGCGGCGTCGCCTGCAGCGCCTTCAGCAGCATGTCCACCGCCTTCTCCAGCGACGGATCGCGACCCGCGGCGATGGCGTCCGGCGCATCGATCACCTCGACATCCGGCGCCACGCCCTCGTTTTCCACCGCCCAGTTGCCATCGGTGTCCATGAAGCGGAAGGTCGAGGCGAGGATGCTGCCGCCATCGCTCAGGCCCGGATTGCCGGAAATGCCGATCAGGCCACCCCAAGTGCGCGTGCCGATCAGCGGCCCCAGCTTCATCTTGCGGAAGTAGTACGGCAGCGCGTCGCCACCGGAACTGGAAAGTCCGTTGATCAGCATGGCCTTGGGACCGACGTGCGACAACAGCGGCGTGGCGTTGGGATCGAGGCCACGAGATTTCCAATAGGAAAGCGGCTGCCGCGACAGCAGCTCGATCAAACGATCGGGAATGAAGCCGCCACCATTGAAGCGGTCATCGATGATCAGCGCATCCTTTGCGGCATAGGCGACCATTCCACGGAACAGCTCGCGACTGCCTTCGACAGCCGTGTTCGGCACGTGGATGTAGCCGATCTTTCCTCCGGACAGTTCGTCGACCATGGCGCGACGCTGCTGCACCCAGTCGAGATAGCGCAGGTTGGTTTCCGAGGTGATGGTCTTCACCCGCACCGTGCTGGCACCGGCTTCCGTCGGTCGCGAATTGATGCGCAGCGCGACCTGCTGGTCACCCTTGGCCTCCAGCAACTGGTAGAAGTTCTTCACCGTGCGCGTATCCACGCCATCGACGGCGAGGACATAACTGCCCTCGGCCACCGCGCTACCCGGCTCGGTCAGCGGCGAACGGAAGCCGTTTTCCCAGTTGTTGCCGGGGAACACATGCTCGACGCGGAAATAGCCGGAAGGATCGGCGACGATCTCGGCGCCGAGCAGGCCGCCCGGCTGCCGCTCGGGAGCGGCCTCATCGCCGGTCTGCACATAGACGTGGCCGGAGTTCAGCTCGCCGGCCAGCTCACTGAACACATAGTCGAGGTCGGCGCGGCTGGCAACGTCGTCGACCAGCGGCTGGTACTGCGCACGAATGGCATCCCAGTCCTGGCCGTGGTGGCCTTCGTCGTAGAACCAGTCGCGCAGGATGCGCCAGCCGTCCACGTACATCTGCTGCCACTCGACGTGCGGATCGACGCGCAGGCGCATGTCGGACAGGTCCAGCTTGCCCTTGTCGAAGTCGGCATCGGCGCCGGCATCGACGATGGAGAAGTCGCTGCCACGACGCAGCAGCAGCTTCTTGCCATCGGCGGACAGCACGTAGCTGGCGATGTTCTTGCTGACCGCCTTGGGCTCGTCGGCATCCAGCGCCAGGAACTGCAGCGCGCCCGGACCGCCATCCTGGCCGGCGAGCACGAACACGCCCTTGCCGTTGGCACGCAGGCCGCGGTAGTCGCCGGTCGACGCCTTCATCGCCACCACGCGCTGTTCGAAGCCAGCGGCATCAATGCGTAATGGCGCAACCGACGTGGCCTTGTCATCCTTCGAACCATCCGCCTTGCCGTCGTCCGACTTGCCCGGAGTGACGTCGTCGCTCTGCTCCGGATACAGCGGCTTGCCGTCGGCGCGCAGCGTCGCGGCGTAGATGCGGCTGGCGCGGTTGTAAAGGAAGTTGAACTCGTAGCTGCTGAAGACCAGGTTGTAATCGCGGTTGGAGATGAAATACAGGTAACGACCTTCCGGATCGAAAGCCGGACTGCCGTCGCTGTAGGCATCGGCGGTCAGCTGGCTGCGGTTGCCGTCGGGCAGCGCATACAGCCACACCGAGCTGTTGCGGCTGGTATTGCTCTTCACATAGGCGATGAAGCGGCTGTCCGGTGACCAGGTGTAATCGGTGATGTCCTCCGCGTGGCTTTCATCGACCACGCTGCGCGCGCCGCTGGCGATATCCAGCAGGTTGAGGCGATGGCGATGGTCGGCGAAGGCCAGCTTCTTCGAGTCCGGCGACCACTGCGGGTCGAAGCGCCAGATGTCGCCGTCGGTGGTCAGCCGACGCGGCGCGCCGCTGCCATCATGTGGGCGGATGTACACCTCGTACTCGCCGCTGGCGTCCGACAAGTAAGCGATCCAGCGACCGTCCGGCGACCAGCTGGCGCCGATCTCGCGCGCCTCCGGCGTATGGCTGATGTTGCGCGGCGCGCCGTGCTTGGCCGGCGCGGTGAACAGCTCGCCACGCGCGCCGAACAGCGCGCGCTCGCCACCGGGCGAAATCCCCATCGACTCGACGAAACCGCCGGCCTGGACCATGCGCGGCCGCGCCTCGGGACGATCGCTCTGGACGGTGATCGGGATTTCCTTCGCTTCAGCGCTGGCCGGATCGAAGCGCCAGATGCGCCCGCCCTTCTCGAACACGATGGCGCTGGCGCCGGCGCTGGGCCAGAGGATGTCGAAGTCGTCAAAATTCGTCAGCTGCGTGGCCGCGCCGCCGTCGGGTGAAATACCGTAAAGATTCAGCTTCTGCCCGTTGCGGTCGGAGACGAAATACACACGATCACCCACCCACATCGGCTGGTGATCCGTGGCGCGGTTGTCGGTCAGGCGTTTGGCCGTGTCGTTGACCAGATCGTAGGTCCACACGTCCTGCGCACGACCGCCGCGGTAGCGCTTCCAGCTGCGGAAGTCGCGATCGATGGGCGTGTAGACAAAAGTGTTGCCGTCCGGGCTCAGCATGCCGCCGCCGGTCATCGGCACCTTCAGCGGTGCTTCCATGCCGCCATCCACCGGCACGCGATAGGGGCGGCCCTCGCGCTCGCTGGTGCCGCGACGGTTGGCGCGCACCAGCACCGACTTGCCGTCCGGGAACCAGTCCAGCACGCGGTAGTCGGTGCCGCCGCGCGGCGGCATCGGGCCGACATCGGTGTACCAGGTCAGCTGGGTCGGCTCGCCGCCAGCAGCCGGCATCACGTAGACCTGCCGCGTGCCGCTGAAGTCGGCGCTGAAGGCGATCTGCCGGCAGTCCGCGCTGAACTTCGGATACAGCTCGCGACCATCCAGCGAGGTCAGCCGCTGCGCCACGCCGCCGTTGATCGAGGCGCGGTAGAGGTCACCGGCATAGACAAAGGCCACCTGCTCGCCGCAGACGTCGGGGAAGCGCAGCAGGCGGGTGGCATCGGCGGCGGAGGCCGGCTGGCTGGCGGCAGCGCCGGCGGCCAGCGCAAGCAGGGAAATCAATCGGGTGGCGTTTTTCATCGGCGATAGCTGTGTCGAACGAAGCCCCGGAGTATGCCGCAGGCCGCCGCAGGCTGCCGCCGTGGCCTTCGGCAGGGCACGACGGCGGGCAGGCTTGCTACCCTTGCGGGCTGGATAACGCCCCCGGAGCCCATCAATGCGCGTTCATCGCCTGCCTCATGCCCTGTCCGCTGCCCTGCTCGCCGGACTGCTGGTGCTGCCGGCCACTGCCGCGCTGGCCGATCAGCCAGCCAGTCCACAGGCCGCCGCCATCCCGGATCTCGAGCAGATCATGGCCGAGCCGGACTGGATCGGCCCAGCGGTCGAATCGCCGTTCTGGTCGCTGGACGGCCGCAGCGTGCTGTTCCAGTTGAAGCGCGACGGCAGCCCGCTGCGCGACCGCTTCCGCATCGACCTCGGTAATGGCGGGCAGACACCGGTGGCCGACAGCGAACTGGCCGGCCTGGACGCCGCCAGTCCAGTGTTCGATGCCAGCCGCCAGCGCGCGGCCTTCGTCCGCAACGGCGACCTGTTCGTTCGCAGCCTCGGCAATGGCAGCCTGCGCCAGTTGACCCGCAGCACGGCCGGCGAATCCTCGCCGCGCTTCAGCCCGGATGGTCGCTGGCTCAACTACCAGGTCGGCAACGACTGGTTCCGCATCGACCTGCAGTCCGGCGTGGCCGAGCCCGCCGCCGTGGTCAAGCTGGAGAAGGATCCGGGCAAAGCGCCGGAAGCCGACGCGCTGCGCGAGCACCAGCTGCGCCTGTTCAGCACGCTGGCGAATGACAAGGCGGACAACGACGCGCAGCGCGCGCGTGACGCCGCGGAGCTCAAGGCCGACGCCAGCCGCTCGCCGGCACCGTTCTACCTCGGCGAGGACATCACCATCAGCGGCAGCTCGCTGTCGCCGGACGCCCGCTGGCTGCTGCTGGTCACCCGCGAGAAGGGCTACGACGAAGGCCAGACCGGCAAGATGCCGAAGTTCGTCACCGAAAGCGGCTACAACGAGATCGAGGACGTGCGTACGCGCGTCGGCCGCAAGTTCCCGCCGGGCGAACAGCTGCTGCTGCTCGACCTCGCGAAGCACGAACAGCACGCGCTGAGCCAGGACGACCTGCCCGGCATCGGTACCGATCCGCTGGCCGAGCTGCGCAAGACAGCCGGCAAGGACGCACTGGACGGCAATCGCCCGGCGCAGGTCGCCGGCATCGAGTGGAACGACAGCGGCAGCCGCGTCGCCGTGCAGCTGCGTGCGGTGGACAACAAGGACCGCTGGATCGTCGGCGTCGACTTCGACAAGGCCGCGCTCACCTCGCTGCACCGCCTCACCGATCCGGCCTGGATCAACTGGGGTTTCAACGATTTCGGCTGGATGCCGCACAGCGACACGCTGTGGTACCTGTCCGAGGAAGCGCAGGACGGCAAGCCGGGCAACTCCGCGTTCTACACGCTGGACACGGATGCGCGTCGCGCCAAGGCAAAGCGCCACATCGCCGGCGACTTCGAAGTGTCCGCGCCGAAACCCAGCGCCGACGGCCGCAGCGTGTTCTTCATCGCCAACCAGCCGGATGACCGCGGCGACTACGAGTTGTACCGCTACGACATGGCCGACAAGGTTGGCGACAGCGGCAACGTGTCGCGCCTGACCGATCTCGACGGCGTGGAATCCTATGCGTTGTCGCCGGGTGGCAAGCAGCTGCTGGTCAGCTATTCCGGCAGTTACCTGCCGACGCAGATCGCCGTGCTGCCGACCGCCGGTGGTGAAGTGCGCCGCCTCACCGACACCCGTACCGATGCCTACAAGGCGATCGCGTGGCAGCAGCCACGCTTCGTCAAGGTTCCCTCATCGCATTTCGAGGGCAGCATCGCGGCCAAGCTCTACCTGCCCGAAACCGAACCCGGCAAGACCTACCCAGTGGTGATGTTCGTGCATGGCGCCGGCTACACGCAGAACGTGCACCACCGCTTCCCGTACTACTTCCGCGAGCAGATGTTCCACAACCTGCTGACCCGGGAAGGCTTCATCGTGCTGGACATGGATTTCCGCGCCTCCGAAGGCTACGGCCGCGACTGGCGCACGGCGATCTACCGCAACATGGGGCATCCCGAGCTGGAAGATTATCTCGACGGCATCGACTGGCTGGTGGCCAACCACCAGGCCGATCGCGATCGCGTCGGCATCTACGGCGGCAGCTATGGCGGCTTCATGAGCCTGATCGCCATGTTCCGCGCACCGGATGCCTTCAAGGCCGGCGCCGCGCTGCGTCCGGTCACCGACTGGACCGCCTACAACCACGAGTACACGTCGAACATCCTCAACACGCCAGAGATCGATCCCGAGGCCTACCTCCGGAGCTCGCCGATCGAGTTCGCCGATGGCCTCAAGGGTCGCCTGCTGATCGCCCACGGCATGCTCGACAACAACGTGTTCTACCAGGACAGCGTGCGCCTGGCGCAGAAGCTGATCGAACTGCACAAGGGCGGCTGGGAACTCGCCAGCTACCCGATGGAACGCCACGGCTTCGTCCACGCCGACAGCTGGTATGACGAATACCGTCGCATCCATGAGCTGATGCGGGACACGCTGAAACCCTGAGCATGGATGCAAGGCCTGCCCAGCTGCTGCGCCGGGGACTGCGCGCCCTGTGGCTGACCGTGTCCAGCGGTGGCGCGGCGCTGTGGCGACAGCTGCGCGAGACGCGGCGCATCGCGCGTGACGCCAGCGTGTGGAGCGATGCCGACGTGCTGCTGGTGCCCGGTCACCGCCTGCGCGGTGGTGAAGTCGGCCGGCGCTTCGCGCATCGTGTCGACCGCACCTGGCGCCTGTGCCGCAAGCAGCCGCGTGACCTGGTGCTGCTGTCCGGTTATGCCGGCGAAACCGGCTCGCCCACCGAAGCTCAGGCCGCACTCGGCTATCTCACCGACCTCGGCCTGTCGCCCTCGCAGCGCATCGTGCTCGACAATCATGCCGCCACCACGCGACAGAATCTGGAGGCCGCGCGCGAACGACTGGCGATGCTGCCCTCCGATGGGCGAGTGCGTCGTCTGGCGGTCATCAGCAACCGCTATCATCTGGCTCGCATCGGCGCGATCGCCCAACGACTCGACATGGATGTGGAGCTGGTCGCCGCAGAGCGCCGCTGGCGCGCCAGCCCGCGCGCCTGCCTCGCGCTGCTACTGGAATCCGCCGCGATCATGACGCTGGACAGCGTTGAGCCGGGCGATACCAACGCTCAGCTCCAACCGATCACGCCCAATCCCTGACGCCACTATTCACATGACTTCCCCGACACCCGCCGAACGTGCGCGCGAACGCCTCACCGCCATCCAGGACCGCATCTGCCAGGCCATCGAAGCCATCGACGGCGGGCGCTTCGCCGAAGACGCCTGGCAGCGCGAACCGTCGCCAGCCGGCGCGCCGCTGAGCCTCACCGGCGGCGGCCGAACCCGCGTGCTGAAAGATGGCGGCGTGTTCGAACAGGCAGGCATCGGCTTCTCCGACGTTGCCGGCTCCGCCTTGCCGGCGTCGGCCACGGCCACGGCCAAGCGCCAGGAACTGGCCGGTGCCCCATTCCGCGCCATGGGCGTGTCGCTGGTGTTCCACCCGCGCAATCCCTACATCCCGACCACACACCTCAACGTGCGCTATTTCGAGGCGACACCAAGAGATGGCGATCCGGTGTGGTGGTTCGGCGGCGGCTTCGACCTGACGCCGTTCTATCCCTTCGATGAGGACGCCGAACACTGGCATCGCACCGCCAAGGCGGTCTGCGACACCCTGCAACCCGACGCCTACGCCGAATACAAGCGCTGGTGCGACGAATACTTCTTCCTCAAGCACCGCGACGAATGCCGCGGCATCGGCGGCATCTTCTACGACGACCTCAACGCGCCCGGCTTTGATCGCTGCCTCGACTTCACCGATGCCGTCGGCGACGGTTTCATCGAAGCCTACCGCCCGATCGTCGAGCGCCGCCGCGATGCCGAGTACGACACGCCACAGCGCGAGTTCCAGCTGTACCGCCGTGGTCGCTACGTCGAATTCAACCTGGTCTGGGATCGCGGCACGCTGTTCGGCCTGCAGTCCGGCGGCCGCACCGAGTCGATCCTGATGAGTCTGCCGCCGCGGGTGCGCTTCGAGTACGGCTACACGCCCGAACCCGGCAGCCCGGAAGCGCGCCTCGCCGACTACCTCAAGCCACGCGACTGGGTGTGAACCGTCGTACCCGCGCTGCTGTCCACCGAACCGTCCTCCACACCTGAATCCAACGCTCCCCGGAGATTGCCGATGAACCGCCACACCCGCTCCCTCACCCTGCTCTCCGCCGCGCTGCTGCTATCCGGCGGCCTTGCCGGCAACCTCGCGGCCAGCCCCCTCGCTGGCAGCATGGCAGCGCTGATCAGCAACGCCGCACCTGTCACGCAGACCGCTGGCCAGCGCATCGCCGTGGTCGATACCGGCAAGGTGTTCACCGAATCCCGCAAGGGCAAAGCGGCCATGGCTGAACTCAAGACCTTCCAGGACCAGAAGCGCGCCGAGCTCACCAAGCTGGTCGACGAGATCAAGGGGCTGCAGCAGCGCATCACCGACGGCCAGAAGACACTGGGCGAGGACAAGCTGGTCGAACTGCGCACCAGCATCGACAACAAGGGCACCGAACTGCGTCGCCGCGAAGAGGACGCCAATCGCGAGGCTGATCGCCGCCGCAACACTGCACTGGAAGCCATCAATCAACAGGTGATGCCGATCATCCAGCAGGTGGCGAAGGAGAAGGGCTATTCCTTCATCTTCAAGAAGTTCGAAAGCGGCCTGGTCTACACCGACGGCTCTGACGACATCACCGCCGACGTCATCGCCAAACTGAACGCCAGCGGCAACTGAGCGAGCTCAATCTCGCGGAAACCCGCCCCTGCGACGCCTGAAACGGCGTTGCAGGGCATCCCTAAGCTTTTCCTAAGCTCAACATCATGTCGCGGGGCGAAGCCCGGGAAACACTGCCCGGATGTCCCGCTGCCTTGATGTGGAGCCATGAAACCACGCTTTTCCACGGCCCTGCCGGCCGCTCTGCTGCTGTGCGTCGGCGCCTGTCCGCTCGCCAAAGCAGCCGTGTTCAACGTCAACGTCACCATTCAGGACGCCGTCGACAACAATCCGGGTGATGGCGAATGCCGGATTTCCAGCGGTGACTTCTGCACATTGCGTGCGGCGGTGATGGAAGCCAACGCCCTGCCCGGCACCGATGTCATCGTGCTGCCCGGCAACGCCACCATCACGCTCGACATCACCGGCACCGGCAACAGCGCGGCCACCGGCGATCTCGACATCACCGAATCGGTGCTGATCGGTACCTTCATCGTCCCGGACGACGAGCTGCCGGTGATCGACGCCTCGGCGCTCGACAACCGCATCTTCGACGTGCGTCCCAGCACCGACACCCTCACCCTGCAGCGGGTGATCCTGAGTGGCGGCAGCAACACTTCCGGCGGCGCGATCTACGTGCGCGACGGCGTGAATGAAGTGGTATTGAGCCGGGTAAAGCTGCAGGACAACTCGGCCGATGAGTACGGCGGCGGCATCTACAACGTCAGCGCCAGGCTTTCCATCGAGGACAGCGTGTTCAACGAAAATCACTCGGGATTCGGTGGGGCCGCGCTGATGAACGACTGCGGCATCCTCAACGTGGTCAGCAGCTCGTTCTGGAAGAACGACTATCCCGGCGACACCTTCATCACCAGTACGGTGCTTGCCGACCGCCAACTGAGCCTTCGCCACGACTGCGTGAACGCTTTCACCACGGTCAGCATGAGTGACGGCGACGGCCAGGCCCTGCTGGTCCGCAACGGCAGCAGCGCCGACCAGATGAAAGTCAGCTTCCAGGACAGCACGATCAAGGGCAACCTGCGCGCCATCGAACTGGACGGTGCCGACGCACTGATCCTGCTCATCAACAGCGTGTTGGCGAGCGAGAACTCCGCCAACAACTGCGTGTTCGGTGGTGGCACCGCCAGCCTGCATCCGCTGAGCAAGGTCAACCTCGACACCGGCCACAGCTGCCAGGGCATCCTGGGTGCGCCCTCCTGGACCGACACCAACCCCGGTCTCGCCTGGTTCGGCGGCGATGGCTGGCACCGCTTTTACATTCCGCAGCTTAACGAATTCGTCATCGACCGCGACCAGTACTGCGCCAGCACCGATCTCATCGGCCGCCCCCGACCCATCGATGGCGACGGTGATGGCTCTGCGCTTTGCGATCTTGGCGCCGTGGAGGCCTTCAATACCAGCAGCGATATCTTCGCCGACGGTTTCGAAAGCTAGGCAGCATTACAACGACTTGTTGGCGCCAAGTTTTGAAACACCAGCGGGCCTCATGCCGATGACAGCAGGCGAATCATCAGGCAGACCATCCATGCCACGGACAGGCCATGGGCTGCGATAGTGAAGGCCGCCGACGGCCTCCATCGCGCAGGAAGTTCGCGTCACTTCCTGCGCGACAAAAAGTGCAGCACCCAGAAGGGCCACTTCTCTTGCTCATTGGCGAGTCGACAGACTTATGCAGGTCGGGTGCAGTACGGCGAAGCCGGTTCGCCAGCGTGCCCGAGGCAACTGATGCCAGGATCGCCATCACCAGCGGCCCCAATAGCTGGGCCATCATTCAGCTGTTCTCGTCGATACAGGCAGGAACTTCGCCACCTTTACCCTCAGCAGCGCCACCAGCTCTGGCTGCATGTAGTCGTAGTCATCGGGGATGTCGAGGCAGATCACGCGCTGGCCGCGCAGGCGCGTGCCGAATCGCTCCTGCAGCCGGCGGCGATGCGACTTTTCCATCACGACGATGATGTCCGCCCAGTCCAGCGTTTCGGCATCCAGCGGGCTGTCGGCATCCGTCGCCAGACCAGCCGACTGCGTCTCCACACCAGGCCAGTCGGCAAACACACGCTCAGCCGTCGGACTGCGCAAGCGATTGCGGCTGCAGAGGAAAAGAACGTGCTTCAAGCGATGCTTCCCAGCCAGGAAGAACGGATTGTGACGCGTCGGCAAGACATGTCCCTGTTTTTTTGCGCACTTCCGGGCATCGCAACGGGTCACGTCACCTTTTGTAACAACTGCGGTGTTTTTTCACGACCCGGTATCGGGCCAAAATGGCCCTTGGTCGGTGTTCGCTATCCGCATGTCGGTACGCGACGAAATTGCGGGTTTCCGTTGCGGAAAACACCACAGGGACTTCGTAAAGTCCACCGCAATCAACGCTCATCGCGACTGGGAAGGGAGCCACGATGACGATCCGGGAATTGCTCGACGAGCTGGGAAGAATCGCCGAGATGCAGTCCATGGTCGACTCCATGGATGGCGCTTCTCCATCGGAGAAACCCCGCTCCAGCCACCTCCTCACCGTCGCCATCCAGCGCGCGCACGCACGCCTCCAGGATCGCTTTTCCGCCCATCAGATCCAGGCCGCCACGCGGATGCGGCAGCTGCTCTCCGAAGACGCCGCCTGACCAGCCACCCGTCGGGGATGAAGCCCACACCAGTTCTTCGCGGGCACACCGTTAACCGATCTCGATGCTACTTGCGGTACTCGTCGTCGATCATCTGCTGGATCTCGGCGGCGTAGCTCCGCAGGCGCGGCAGCTCGATGTTGGGGCGTGGACGGGTGATAACGGCGTAGCGGCGGCTCATGTTCGCGAGCTGGCGAAACGCAGCCAGATCGGTCGACAACAGGGGTTTCCGGAACGCAGCCAGGCGGTGGTAGGCCTCCGTTTCGTGGAAGCCCCTGATGCGCTGCTCGATCACCGAGTCCGGCAAGTCGTCTGTCAGATCGATCTCGTCGTACAGGTCCGCTTTGTCGTAGTTCTGGTCGACCAATGACTGGACCAGATTGACCGCCGCCCGTACCGAGGCCTCATCCTCGCGATAGTCCTGATCCAGATGCTGCACCAATGCGTCGTAGTCGGAAATGCGCTCCGCCAGCTCGCGGTTGCGCATCTGGCGCAGACCGCTGGCCGCCTTGAGCTGCTCCATCGCCGCGCGATTCCATCCATAGGGCCGGTAGCCCAAATAGCGCGTCAGGAAGAACAACTCGGCGTTGTCCAGCTCTTCCAACGGACGATCACGCAGATAGTCGGCCAACAGTTCGGATTGACGCATGCTGACACGAATCTGCCGCTCCACCGGCTTCAGCATCCGCATGTCGCGATCGATGGCCTCGGAGAGGTTGAGCGCCAGCTCGCGGATCTCGTCCTGCGCAATGCGATCGTTGTTCCAGTTGTCGATCTGCAGGGCGATGAGGATGCCCACGACAACCAGCAGCAGTTCTCCCGACGCATGCAGCAGATAGTGATGGAACTTGCTGCTGGCAAAGACCTTGAAGCGTTCCCGACTGAAGATCCGCAACAACATGGCGAGCCGCTCCCCACGAAGATGACCGGATCAGCCACGGCCCCTCGGCCGAGTATACGGAGAATCCCGAAACGCTCTCGGAGGCAACCCAACCCCGGTTTCACTGCCCACGCGTTATATCCTCCTCCGTAGTCACGAGCCGTTGCCCCTTGGAGAGCACCTTGAACCGGATAGCGCATGTCTTCGCCACCCTGCTTCTCTCTCTCGGTTTTGCTGCCGTGGCATCGGCACAGCCCTCGGATTCGCCGAAACCGCTGATGGAAACGCTTCGCGGCGAGAAGCCCATCGAGCTGCAGTCGCTGGCGGTATCCGCGCACCTTCGCGGCGGCCTGGCGGAAACCGTTGTGCGAATGACCTTCCACAACCCGAATGATCGCCAGCTCGAAGGCAACCTACAGTTCCCACTGCTGGATGGACAGCAGGTCACCGGCTTCGCGCTCGATTTCGACGGCCACCTTCGCCCGGCGGTGCCGGTTCAGAAGTCCCGCGGTCGGCAGGTCTTCGAGGACATCGAGCGCAGGAACGTCGACCCGGCCTTGCTTGAGAAGACGCAGGGCAACAACTTCCGCCTCCGCGTCTATCCGATTCCGGCCAACGGCGAACGCGTCGTCGAATTGCGCTACACCGAGTCGCTTGTCCGCCAGGATCGTTGGCGTCGCTACCGCCTGCCCCTGGCATACGGCAGCACCGTTGACGATTTCACGCTGGAGATCGACAGCGACGCAACGGCAAGGCCGCAAGCAAGCGGCATTTTCGGCGTGCTTCCCTTCAAATCGGAGCGCGGGCTGTTCCAGGCGCGTGTTGCCCGCCAGAAATTCGCGCTGAAGGGTGACGTGGAACTGCTGCTGAGAACACCAAGGAAGCCGCAGGCGTCGGTCGAGGCGCGTGGTGACAACACCTACTTCGTCGCCGAACTGCCGATAGAGTCGCGCTCCATGCCGCGCAAGCCGCCATCCCGGATCGGCCTGCTCTGGGACAGTTCCATGAGCGCCGGCAAGCACGATCATGCCGATGAACTGGCATTGCTGGATGCCTACTTCAAGGCGCTTGGCGACGGCAACGTGCGCCTGATCCGCCTGCGTGATCGCGCCGAACCGGCACAGGATTTCCGTATCGTCGATGGCGATTGGCAGGCGCTGCGGGAAGCCCTTGAGGCAACGCAGTACGACGGCGCCAGCGCGCTGGCCGATTGGCAGCCCGAGACAGGCATCGGCGAGTACCTGCTGGTGTCCGATGGCCTGCTCAACTATGGCCCGTTGGGCTTCGGCAAACTGGCACCCAGTCAGCGCCTGTATGCCATCAATGCATCGGCATCGGCGGATCGTGATCGCCTCCGCGCGCTGGCCGAATCCAGCGGCGGCCAGTTGATCGACCTTCAGTCCGGGCGGGCCGCGAAAACCGTCGAAACCCTGCTCACCGAGCATCCTCGCATCGTCAGTCTGTCTGGCGACGGTCTCGCGGACCTCGAAACCGCGCCCACTGGCGGCACTGACGGCTACCTGCGCGTTGCTGGCCGCCTGCTCTCGAAAGGCGCCACGCTGACGGTCAAATTGGGGAACGGTAGCGAAAGCCAGCTCACCATCAATCCGGACACACCCAAAAGCCCGCTCGCCGCACAGACCTGGGCTTCGTACCGACTGGCAAGATTGGCCGCGCAGCCGGAACTGAATCGAAAGGCCATCGCGCAACTCGGCGCCCGCTTCGGCATGGCCACCAGCGAAACCTCGCTGATCGTGCTCGACCGCGTGGAGGACTATGTCGAGCACGACATCGCGCCGCCGCCAGAATTGGCACAGGCATTTGCCACCCTGCTCAACGAACGCAATGCGCAACGCGAAAGCGCACGCGATTCCCATGCGGAGGAAGTGCTTGCTGCATTCAAGCAGCGGGTCGAATGGTGGGAACACGACTTCCCGAAAGGCAAGCCACCGAAGCCGAAGCGGGAGAAGCTCATCGCCAACGCGCCAAACGGCTCCGGCGCCGCGCTCCGCTCGATAGCCCTGGAACCTCCGCCGCCGCCCGTCGTCTTTGATGAGCCCACTGACGCGGAGCCAGCTCTTGCTCGCGAGATGGCCACCCCCGCACCACGCGCGGAAGAGGCAAGCCCGGTAGCACTGCTCGCACCCGGCACAACACGCGATGGAGAAAGTGACTCGACGCCCGAATCGCAGGTCAGTATCGATATCAAGGGCTGGCAATCGGATGCGCCGTATGTGGTGGAACTGAAGGCGGCCAGCGCCGATGCGCTGTATGCCGATTACCTGAAGCTGCGACCGGATCATGCCGAGAGCGTCGGCTTCTACCTCGACGTAGCCGACGTGCTGATCGAACGTGACCAGAAGCCGCTGGCCCTGCGCGTGCTGTCGAACATCGCCGAGATGGATCTCGACAACCGTCACATCCTGCGCGTACTCGGCTACCGACTGATGCAGGCAGGCGAGCCGGAACTGGCCGTGCCCGTGTTCGAGAAGGTGCTGCGCATGGCCGACTACGAGCCGCAGTCCTTCCGCGACCTCGGCAACGCGCTTGCCGCGGCGGGACGCGAGCAGGAAGCCATCGATGCACTGGCGGAAGTCGTACTCCGTCCCTGGGACGGTCGTTTCTCCGACATCGAGCTGATCGCGCTCACCGAGCTCAACGCCATTGTCGCGAATGCGAAGACCACGCTGGATGCCAGCCGCCTCGACCCACGCCTGCGCCGCAATCTGCCGCTGGACCTGCGGGTAGTGTTGACCTGGGATGCCGACAACAGCGACATGGATCTGTGGGTCACCGACCCCAACGGCGAGAAGTGTTTCTACAGCCACAAGCTGACCTATCAGGGCGGCCACATGTCGAACGATTTCACCGGCGGCTATGGCCCGGAGGAGTTCGCGCTACGCATCGCCAAGCCGGGCCGCTACAAGGTCGAGGTCAACTACTTCGGCGACCGGCAGCAGCAGGTTGCCGGACCAACGTCGCTACATCTCCGCTTCACGACCAAATTCGGCACGACTAGGACTGAGGAGAAGCTGGTCAGCCTGCGACTGACGGAAACCAGTGGAAGCACGCTGGTCGGCGAGTTCGATGTTGAATAGTCGGCAAGCGACCAACGCTGGGCATTCTTGACGCGATCAACGTCAAACGATCATCGGCGGTGCGCTATTTGAGCACCGCCGCCGCATCCACGATATCCACGCCCAGCATCTGGCCCAGCAGGGTGTCGAACCACGGTTTGTGCGTGCTGCCGACGATCACCAGCACACAGGCGCCGGGTCGGTCGCTGAAGCTGGCGCGGATGTTGGCCACCATGCGCAGGTTGCGGGTTTCCCAACCGGCCACGTACTGCTGGCCGTAGTGCGCCGACGAGGTTTCCGCCAGGGCCTGGGCGAAATCCGCGTGGATGCTGGTGCGTAGATAGTCCGGGCTGTTGATCAGACGGTACATGCCAAGGAAGTCGCCCGCCTTGAGCAACGCGTCCTGCTTCTCACGCAGCGACTGGAACGCGGCAGCACCCGATTGCCATGCCGACTGGATCGCCTTGCCGAAGGCGTCGACATCATCGATGTCGAGGTTGTCGCCGGTGTGGTCGTCAACGGCATGCAGTCGATTGAGGCCCAATCGTGCGGCAAGGCGGGCACCAATGCGATCACTTTCGTTCAGCGATGCCTCGCGCTTTTTCAGCAGTTCGACCAGCGTTTCGTCCAGACCATCGCCGGCACGTTGCTCCTTTTCCGGCAACTGCAGCCACTGCACCAGCGCAGAGCTGCGATCGTCCGCGGCGAGAAACAACGATGCCAGCTGTCGACGCTGCACCGGCGTGGGCTTTTCTGGCCAGTGCTTCAGGTTGTCGTTGACTTTGCCGATGGCGGTCAGGAAATCCAGACCGGTGGCTTTCTGGATCGCCGCCGTATCGCGGCAATAGGAATTGTCTTCGGCCGGCCCATAGACAGCGGGCAGCCGTGCCATGCGGTCGCAGTCCTCACCCGACAACGCTTCGATGGTGATGATGTCCGGATTGAAGGCCGCAAGACGATCCATCAACGGCGCCAGCGCAGCCGGATCGAAACCACCCGGAATCTGCGCTAGGTGAGAGCTGCCTAGCACCAGCACCTTGGCACGCGGCCCCGCCATGTTCTGATCAAGGCCAGTGATCGCCACCTGTGCGTGCGCGAGTCCCGCGACAAACAGCGAAAGTCCCAACAAGAAGGCGGATGTCCGAAAATTCATGCATTGCTCCAGTCGATGCGCCGCAAGGATGGCGAGCCAGTCACCGGCGGGCGTCGACGGCTCGGCGGGATGGGGTGTGTTTCGAGCGCACGAAGCGGCGAGCAAACCCGAAGGCGGGCAACCGTACTCTGATTCCATCGATGCGCGCTAGCTCAGCGGAATCGTCGCCTCGCTTTGTCCCTGTTCGACGCCGTCGGGACCAAAGCGACGCTCGACGAAAGTGATCTGGTCACGACCGACCAGCACGATGCTGCTGCAGCGCGTGCCGTAGCGATCTCCCATGACGAAGGGCGACGACAGCCAGCGCTCCATCTCCAGGCCAACGCCGGTATCGGGCAACTCGTCGTCAGGTGCGATGCGGGTGTCGGCCAGTACGGTGAACAACGGTTCGAGGCCGGGCTCGCTGGATGTCGTGTCCGCCGCCAGCCAATCTTCGAGCGCCGCACGCAGTCGCCGCACCTTGGGCCAGGGCGCGTCGAACGGGCCGTTCGACAGACCGTGCACGCCCGCTTCTATCGGTTGCTGGAAGAACGACGGCTGGTTGCCGGCAAGCAGCAATTGCTCGCCGTCCCAGAGCAGCAACTGGAATGGACCGTAGTCCGCGGCATCCGGCGCCAGCGCATCCAGCCAGCGCTCGCCGTTGATCGTGTCACGAACGAAGTCGGCGACAAGCGCGCCGCGCGACCGTGGCGCAGACCTGGTCGCCGGCCCGAGGCGAACATTGGTCACGGCCGCGAGACGTGCGCGTGCGGAAACCTGCAGCCACCCTCCATTCGCTTCCAGATCACGACCGCCATAAACCGGCGGCGCATCAGGCTGGAACCCTGCCTCGGTCGCCGCACGCGCATGCCACTCGTCGCGATTGCCGATGAGGATCAGCGGCCAACGCGGATGCATCTTCCAGGCAAAAGCGATCAAACACATGCCGCGATGGTAGCAGCGATGAATGCGGACTCACGCCTGCTCCGCAGATCTGTGGACACGTCGCGAAAGGCACGCCAAGCGGATATTCTGGCCAAGATAATCAAATCGTCAGGATCCTTGATGACTATTCCCAAACCCGCCAACTTCGGCGTTTGCGTGCTGTTGATTGCTCATCTGGCTTGCGCAGAAGCAAATGCAGGCGGGCCTACATGGTCGAACTACTACGGTCTGACCGCTCCGGGTGTGAATGGGCTTGCCATCGCCGACATGAACGGTGATGGTCAGAACGAAATCGTTTTCCTAGGCTCCGCCAGATCTCCACAAACTACATACGAGTACCAACCGTATCTCGCCTACCTTTCCTACGTCAGCGGCAGATGGGGGGTTGAGCAGGTTCGAACTCTCCCAACAGGGGCGACCGCACTGGGCAAGCTCCAGATCGTCCCGGCGGGAAATGGTCGCGACATCCGGATCGTCGTAGCGAATCTCCAGAACAACTACGAATATCATCTCGTCACTTTTGAAGGCGCCGCCCTCTCCAGGGCTTCAGACGTGTTTATTCCCCAGCTTTATGAGTTCTCGGGTGTCGGCGATATCAACGCAGATGGCAAGCTCGAAGGCTACGGTCCGTCCACCTACTACGATGGCAATCCGGTTGTCTTCGACCTCGACTCGGGGGCGTTGGTATGGGATGGGGCCGGCTTTGAGGGACGCTGGATAACTGCCGCTCAGCTGGACGACGATCCGGCACTGGAATTGATCCTGTCGAGCCAGGATGACTACAACCCGCCAAGTGGTGCGGTTGTTGACGGTGCCACCTGGTTGCCCGACTGGACGTTTCTCGATGGGTTCACGGGACAGGTTGCCGTCGGCAATTTCCTCGGAACATCCACAGGACCGGAGTTTGTTGCGTTTTCGAACTATGGCACGTCGCGCATGTTCGTAACCCAACCCTTCTACAGCCCAATCAGTGATCTCGACCTGATCAACGTGGACCAGGCGCTTTCGGCCGACGTCAACGGCGATGGTCTTGACGAGTTGGTGACTGGCTTCAGCTATTACGGCATTGCAGCTTTCTCACCCGGACAGAATAGTCAGATCTACGAATACACGTCGCCGCCGGACTTCGACCACTACTTGCCCGGACTTGCCGTCGGCGAACTTGACGACACTGACGGCCTCGACATTCTATGGTCAGCAGCATCCAACTATGACGGTCGGCCCAGTAGAATCAGCTTCGTCAACTATGGGGCGAATGAGTCGCAACTCGTTGGACAGTTCCTGAAAGGTCCATATTCGACGTTGGCGCTGGGAAACTTCAGCGGCGACGTGGCTGAAGAGATTGCCGTCAGCAGAAGACTGTTGGTTTCAGAGGACGAATTCGCCGTTCCGTCGATTGCGTTCCTCAACAGCAATTCCGGTAGCCAGGAATTAGCCATCACTAACGGAATTGGCGATCCGTACGACGACTTCGAGCCAATGGCACTGGTAGCCACGAATTTGGACACCGACCCCAGGCCCGAGCTGGTCTCAGCCACATACCTCTACGGCAACACACTGCAGATCGCCGCCTTCGACAATGGAGCCGCGCCTGCGCTCTGGGTAACCGAGCTGGAAGCCACGCCGAGCTACTACTCGCCAAACAGCCAGTTGGCAGCGATCCCGCGGAACAATGCTTCCTCCGACGTTGCAGTCCTCTCACAAGGGCGGCTTCACGTGCTGTCAGGGAGCGATGGACAGATGGCGTGGCAGAGCACGTCTTACCAGGTCGATGCTCCCGAGAGCTTGATGATCGCAGACCTTGATGGCGACACGGAACCCGAAGCCATCATGGGCGTGGGAAGTCGCGTGCACATCATCGACCTCCAGAGTCACCTTCTCGAACAGTCCATCCAGCTCGACTTCGATGCGATCGGACACGCGATCGAATTTGATGGCGGCACCTGTGTTCACGTGATATTCGGTGAGTCGCAATTCATGCGGCGCGCCTGCACCGGAGCTGAGCTTTCCCGCCGGGACTATTCCAGTGATGCCACCTTCGTTCGATCACTGGGGGACAGCCACGGACCGCTGTTGCTGGCTGACGACCAGCACATCTGGATCGAAACACCGGGGAAGGAGAACCGAATCATTGGCACCGATCTCGGTGTTGGTCTCGGCGAAGGAAACAAAGGCGCCTTGAAAATCGTCGGCCGGCGCGCGCAACTCTATATCGGCAGTGCTCTCGGAGTCTTCAAGTTCGATTTCGGCGTGGATTCAATCTTCGAGGACGGCCTCGAGTAGACATGCTACGCAGCTGCGGCTGCCAGACAAAAACGATTCACGTACTGAGATATTGGTATCAGCATCGCCTGACCTTTGACGTTTGCAACGTTGAAGTTTTTGGATGGAAGGTCGGGATTGCCTTTGAGGAATTCGGTGAACTGGTAGACGGAGTCGACGCTGACAATACGCTTCTACCGCGTATCCCGCCCCACGCTGGCTGGCAAAGCAAAGTGAAAATCGGTAGAGATCGACTATATGCGGTCGACGAAGCGCGGGACACAGCGACAACGATGATGTCATCGCTCTCGCGATACCATCGCCACCAGACCCGAGCAGGAGCGACACCGTGGCCGACAACGACTCACCCCGACTGGCGCTGCTGATCGACGCCGACAATGCACAGCCTGCGATTGTTGAAGGCCTGCTGGCCGAGGTGGCCAAGTACGGCACGGCGCACGTCAAGCGCATCTATGGCGACTGGACCGGCACGCAGCTGAAAGGCTGGAAGGAAACGCTGCTGACGCATTCGATCCAGCCGATCCAGCAGTTCGGCTACACGCGCGGCAAGAACGCCACCGATTCGGCGATGATCATCGATGCCATGGACCTGCTCTACACCGGGCGCTTCGACGGTTTCGGCATCGTGTCCAGTGATAGCGACTTCACCCGGCTGGCCGCGCGCATCCGCGAATCGGGACTGACCGTCTACGGTTTTGGCGAACGCAAGACGCCGGAGCCCTTCGTTGCCGCCTGCGACAAGTTCATCTACACCGAACTGCTGATCGAAAAGGACGAGGTCGACGCCCCGCAGAAGCGCATCAGCGGGACCAAGCTGCGCGGCGATTCTCGACTGACCAGCCTGCTGCGCAGCGCCGCCGAAGCGGGCTCGGACGACAGCGGCTGGACGCACCTCGGCGCCATCGGCAGCAACGTCGCCAAGCAGGCGCCGGAGTTCGACCCGCGCAACTACGGCTACCGCAAACTCAGCGACCTGATCGCCGCCACCGGCCTGTTCGACATCGAGGAACGCGGCGACGGCAGCAACCGACAGATTTTTGCGCGGGACAAGCGCAGTCGCTGAACTTCGGCATCACAGGGACGTCCAACGCCACATGAAAACTTATCGCATCGCATCTCCGCTGCTGTTTTCCGTTGTGCTACTGGCATTAGTCGGCATCATTGATGCCCCTGTCGCGTTGGCTCGTGAGGACGCATCGGTCACCAAGACCTCGACGCCTATCGTGGTCCGAACCCGCGAAGAAATGCAGGCGTTCATCGACTCGCCTGCGTTTGAAAACTCATCACTGGCCATTCTTTCTCCGGGCGCACGGAAGCGATTCGTAGATGGCCTGATCCAGAGGGCACACGGTATTGGCGGGTTTGATACGAGCGATCTCACCTCTGAACTGACCTCGAACCAGATCGACGAGGTGATGCGACTCGTCGACGCACCGGAGTATGTCGGTGCATGGGAGGGCAACGACCAGCCACATGCTCGATATGCGCTAGAGACGGATTTCGACCGGCGATACAGCACCATGTATTCAGGAATGAGGAACGTGTCTCCCTCTGAAGAACGAACCGTGATTCGCGACCAACTGCCCCTGCTGTTTCCAGATGGCGTCAGTAAGGAATCGTTGTCGACGCTAAACAACCACGACCTCAATCTGGCGTTTCGCGCGCTGCAGTCGGCGTCACGGGGGGCATCGCCAAATGCCATCGGGCAAATGCGAATCGCACTCGATCTTCTGAACGAACGGGATGCCGCCACCAATAAGCAGGTTGCAATGCTCCACGATGCGCTGGTCGCAGATCGCCAATTTGATGACGCCGAATCCCTTGAAAACGACTTCGCGAGCGTTGAGCTGACGCCTGTCCCGCGCCATCGCCTACTTGATCAGCCGTCCACCGGTGGCCCGACGCTACTCAGCGTGTTCGACGGCGGCAACGGCCTGCGTCGTGAGGCTCGTCTACTGGATCAAGGCCTGCACATCGTGGTGGTCGCCAGTTGCCATTTCTCGCAGGACGCCGCGCGCGCCATCGAAGCCGATGACCGGATGGCAGCGCTGTTCCACAAACACGGGATATGGCTCGCCAGCGCAGACGAATCCTTCGGCAATGTCGCCAACTGGAACAGCGAGTTTCCCAGCCAGCCGATCCACATTGCCTGGTCGGACGACGAATGGTCCATGCTCGACAGCTGGGCGATGCCGACCTTCTACGTGTTCCGCGACGGCGAGAACATCGCGCAATGGGCCGGCTGGCCGGCAGACACCGGCATGCAGACCCTGCGCGAACAGCTCGACGCCGCCGGCGTCGAGTATTGAACCGCTACGGGCTCAGTCCACCGGTTGCCTGACGATCTCTCCGCGCGCCATCACCAGCAGCGGGTGTTCGGTGGCCCGGATGTTTTCCAGCACGTTACCCGGGACGGCAACGATGTCGGCGGACTTGCCGGTTTCCAGCGTACCGGTTTCAGTGTCCACGCCGAGCAGCTTCGCCGCGCCCTGGCTGCTGGTCAGCAGCGCCTGCGCGGGCGTCATGCCGAGATCGACGTAGTCGCCGAATTCGCGGGCATTCAGGCCGTGCGGGTAGACGGCAGCGTCGGTGCCCATGGCGATCGGCACACCGATGGCGAACGCGCGCTTCATCGCGTCGGCGTGGCCGGCCTTCGCGGCTTCGGCCTTGGCCCGGACTTTCGGCGGGAAACGGTCGAGCAGGTTGTCGAGCCAGGTGACGGTGACGCGCGTGGGCACGAGATAGGTGCCCCGGGACTTCATCAGCTTCAGGGTGTCATCGCTGAGGAAGCTGCCGTGCTCGATGGAGTCGACGCCGGCCTCCACGGCCATGCGTGCGGCGAGATCGCCATGGCTGTGCGCCGCCACCTTGCGACCCCAGGTATGGGCTTCGCCGATGATGGCCTTGAGTTCATCGGGTGTCAGCTGTGGCACGTCGACGGGATCGGATTCCGACAGCACGCCTCCACTGGCGCAGATCTTGATGACGTCGGCGCCGTACTTCATCTGCAAGCGAACCGCCTTGCGGCATTCGTCGGCACCGTCGCAGACACCTTCGAGCGGACCGGACAATGCGACGCGATCCGGCGGAATCGGCGAGCCATCGCAATGCCCGCCGGTGGAGCCGATGGCGTGCGCGGCGGTGAGCATGCGCGGGCCTTCGACCAGGCCCTGGTTGATGGCGTTGCGCAGGGCGATGTCGACGAAGTCGCCGGCGCCGACGTTGCGCACGGTGGTCACGCCGGCTTCCACGGTGAGTTTGGCGTTGTGTGCGGCGTGCAGTGCGTCTTCGGCGGGAAAGCGCAGCATGCCTTCGTAGAAGGCCTTGCCCCAATCCTCGCTGTAGTCGTAGGTAACGTGAGTGTGAGCATCGATATAGCCGGGCAGCAGCGTGGCATCGCCAAGATCAATGACGCGCGTGCCTTCAGCCAGTTCGACCTTGGCGTTCACCGCGGTGATCCTGCCACCCTGGACCAGCACCGAGCCCGGCGATACCAGCTTGCCGCTGGCGCCATCGAACAGGTGCGCGGCGCGCAGCAGCACCGAATCGGCGCCGGGTGACTTCGCTGCGTCGGCAGCCTGCGCCACCTGCGTCGACGACAGCAGCGCGATGACGGCGCCAAGAGCAACACGGTTCATCTGGAATCTCCCTCCCGAAATCCAGACGGCAGTGTAGCCCCGGCGCGCGCTCCGTGGTGGACGTCCGGAATGCCTGTCGGCGAGACCGATGGCACGGTGCATCGGTGGCGGCGAGGTCTAGACTTGTTCAGCTACCTGCTTCGCTACCGCCAGCTCCGGGAGAATGCGCCATGACCCTGTTCCGCCTGTTCGCCGCCACCTGTCTTCTTGCCGCGCTGGCAATACCTGGTGGCGCGGTTTTCGCTGCCGACGCGGAAAACAAGGACGCCGCCACAGGGAAGCAGCTGCCGCCGCTACCGGACGATGCCAGCGTGGCGCAGAGCGCGCAGATCGGCGGCCAGCGCATCAACTACACGGCTAAGGTGGGCCATCTCCCGGTACGCGACGACAAGGGCAAGATCACCGCGGAGGTGGTCTACACCGAGTACACGGTGGGCAATGACCGATCACGCCCGGTGACCTTCGCGCTCAACGGCGGGCCGGGCGCCTCGTCGGTGTACCTGAACTTCGGCGCCATCGGCCCCAAACGCCTGAACTTCGGCGAGGACGGCAGCAACCCGTCGGACGACGCCTCGCTGCATGACAACCCGGGCAGCTGGCTGGACTTCACCGACCTCGTGTTCATCGACCCGGTCGGCACCGGCTTCAGCCGCGCGCTGGTCGATGACAAGGAGGCCACCACGCAGTTCTACAGCACCGACGCCGACATCGAGTACCTGTCGCGGATCATCTACGACTGGCTGGTGAAGAATGGTCGCCTGACCTCGCGCAAGTATCTCAGCGGCGAAAGCTACGGCGGTTTCCGCGGCCCGCGCATCACCGAGTACCTGCAGACCCGCCTTGGCGTGGCGATGAACGGCGTCATCCTGGTGTCGCCCTACCTCGATCCGGGCAACTACCGCGATGGCGATGTGTCGCCGCTGCCGTGGATGATTTCGCTGCCGTCCATCGTCGCCGCCAACTACGAGCGCCGCGGCATGCTGGACGAAGCACACATGCGCGAGGTGGTCGAATACACCCGTGGCGACTACGCACATGCGCTGCTGCTGGGCAACAGCGATCCCGCCGCGCGCGACGCGATGATCGCCAGGGTCACCGAAATGACCGGCCTCGACCCGAAGTTCGTGCGCTATGCCGGTGGCCGCATCGACTCCGGTGCCTACCTGCGCGAGGTGCATCGCGACCAGGGCAAGCTGGGCAGCATCTACGACTCCAACGTCACCGCCTGGGACCCGTTTCCGCAGGCCCCGCGCCAGCGCGGCAACGATCCGCTGCTGAACGCCATCATCGCGCCGACCACCACGGCGATGGTCGACTTCGTCACCCGCACCGTCGGCTGGAAGATCGATGCACGCTACAACGCACTTAGCTACGAGGTGAACCGCCTCTGGCACGAGGATGACGATGCCGACAGCGGCTCCGTGCAGCAGCTGCGCAAGGCGGTGGCCAACGACAGCAACCTCAAGGTGCTGATCGCGCATGGCTGGAACGACCTGTCCTGCCCGTTCATGAGCTCGATCCTGATCGTCGACCAGATGCCGGACATGGGCGACCGCAGCCGCGTTGCCGTGAAGAACTACCCGGGCGGCCACATGTTCTATTCGCGGCCGGACAGCCTGGCGGCATTGCGCGCGGACGTGAAGGCGATGGTGAGCGGGCGCTGAGGATCGCGGGTGGCGAATCCCGCGAATTGATCCATCCCTATCTGCCAGGCAGGCCATCGAGGATGTCCTTCACCGTCCTGATCCACTCCGGATCCACGTCCGGGGCAGACTGGTAGATCGCCAATGCCGCTTCCGCTTCATCACGGGCCAGCTGTGTCCGTCCCTGGGCGACAAACAGTTGCGCCAGCTTCTCGTGCGCCTTGCCTATGCGCGGATGACCGGGCTGGTAACCGCCTTCGGCAACCGCCAATGCTTCCCTTGCCAGGGGTTCAGCGTCGTCCAGCCGACCCAGCCTGATATAGAGCCCGGCCAGGTTGAACAGCGCGGTGGCAGTCTGCGGATGCGTCGGCCCCAGCGTCGCGCGGCGGATCGCCAGTGACTGCTGCATCGGCGCGACAGCATCGTCGAGACGACCCACGCTGTAATAGGCCAGCGCGATGTTGTTGAGCAGCACGGCGTAGCTCGGATGCTGCTCACCGGTTGCTTTCTTCTGCAGCGCACGCGCTCGCTCGAACGCCGCGAGGCCGGCCTCCCACTCGCCATCGATTTCGATCAGCGCGTTACCGAGATTGCCCTGGATCGATGCCTGCGTGGCGAGATCGACATCGGCGTCCTTCGCCGCCAACTCCGCCTGTCGACTGAAGTCCACGCTGCGCGGGTAATCGCCGGCGTCTATCAGCATCGCGCCGAGGTTGGTCAGCACATCAACGCGCTGCTTTTTCGCTTCGGCGGAATCTTCATCGCCGAGGCTGTCCAGGGCCTGCTGGAAATGCTGCTCTGCGTTCGTGAAGTCGCTGTCCCACCAGTCCACCTGCGCCAGGCCATCCAGTGCCTCGGCCTGTTCGAGGGCGGTTCCGTGCTGCTGGCGCCAGGCCAGCGCCGACTCGATCTGCTGGCGCGCCTCGGCCGTCTTGCCAAGGTTCTGCAGGGCGTAGCCGATGGTGTAGCGCATGTCGGCTTCGAGGCCTGGCTGGCCGGTGAAGTACTGGTCAATATCGGCCAGCGAGGCTTTCAGCGCGCCAGCCAGCGTGGGTTCGGGCGCCGTCTCGTACGGATCGGCGCGAAGAATCAGGCTGGACAGGAAATCGCGTGCCGCCTCCGCGCGTTCGGCTTCGTGCTGGGCGCGACGCGCCTGGATGGTCACCGCAACCAGCCCGGAAACGAGGATCAGGATCGCCGCCGCCGTTGCCGCGCTGGCAAAGCGGTAGCGCCGCACGAAGCAGCTGAAGCGATACCAGCGCGAGGCGCCTCGTGCGCTGACCGGCTGGCCGGTGAGGTGGCGCTCAAGGTCACGCCCCAGCGCCGCGGCCGATGGGTAACGCTCGTCCGGCGACTTGCGCAGCGCGGTCATCACGATGCGGTCGAGGTCGCCACGCAGCTGTCGGCGCAGTTCGCGCATCGCCGGAAGCCCGTGGCCGGCGGAAAGACGGTTGCGAGCGACGCGGTCGGAGGGATCCGGCGGAATGGTGAGGCAGACGGTACTGGCCAGCTCCAGCGGACTCGGACTGGTGAGGCGATAGGGCCGCGTGCCGGTCAGCAGTTCGTAGAGCAGGATGCCCAGCGCGTACACGTCGCTCGGCGCGGCGACGGCGGTACCGCGGACCTGCTCGGGACTGGCGTATTCCGGCGTCAGCGGCACGCCCTGCGTCGAGGTCGCTGGCAGCGCGGCGCCGAGCAGGGCTTCATCCAGTACCTTGGCGATGCCGAAGTCGATGATGCGCGGCTGGCCATGTTCGTCGACCAGCACGTTGCCGGGCTTGATGTCGCGATGGACGACGCCCTGCGCATGCGCCGCCTCCAGGGCATCACAGACCTTGATGACCAGCGCGATGCGCTCGGCCACGTCCAGCTGCTGGCGCTCGCAGTGCATGGTGATCGGAACACCGCGCACCAGCTCCATGGCGACCCAGGGCGTGCCGTCTTCCGCCGTGCCGCCGTCGATCAGGCGCGCGATGCCGGGATGTTCCAGTCGCGCAAGGATGCGGCGCTCGGCGTCGAAGCGCGCCAGCGCCAGTGGATCGCGAATGCCCTGGTCAAACAGCTTGACCGCCACTTCCTGCTCGAAGCGTCCATCGGCGCGGTGCGCACGGTAGACCCGACCCATACCGCCGGCGCCAATTTCGTCATCGAGCTGGAACGGACCGAAGCGCTCGCCGCGATGATCGCGCAGCGCAATCGCCGGCGAATCCAGGAATGCGGCGGCGCTGCGGTCCGCGGCGACCAGCTTCGCTACTTCCGCGGCCAGCGCCGGCTCGCCGGCACACTGTTCGGCGATCCACGCATCGCGCCCGGCTTCGGGCTGCTCCAGGCTTTCCTCGAAAACCGACAGCGCACGCAGGCGCCGGTCAGTCGCGTTCATGCCGGGTCGTCCTCGCCCAGCTGCAGCATCAGCCACGCCCGCGCGGCGCGCCAGTGGCGACCGATCGTGGCCGTAGACTGCCCGGTGACCTCGGCAACTTCCTCCACCGACAGGCCGCCGAAATAGCGCAGTTCGACCACCCGCGCCTGCTCGGGCCGGACCGCGGCCAACGCTTCCAGCGCCTGATCGAGGGCAAGGATGTCGACTTCGCCCGGCGCCCGTTCATCGTCCGCGACGATGCCGGTGCTCAGCATCACCCGCTCGCCGCCGTCGCGTCGCTGCGCGCTGCGCGCGCGACCACTGTCGACCAGGATCTGGCGGATCACCCGCGAGGACACTGCGAAGAAATGCGCGCGGTCCTGCCAGTCGATGGGCTTGCCGCCGACCAGCTTGAGATAGGCCTCGTGGACCAGCGCCGTGGGTTGCAGGGTATGCCCCTCGCGCTCGCGGTTCAGCTGCGAGCGCGCCATCTGCTTGAGCTGCTGGTAAACCTCGGCAGCAAGACGCTCGCCGGCCTCGGCGTCGCCATCCGACCAGCGGTGCAGCAGCGTGGTGAGCTGGTTGTCGCCGGATTGCATCGCGCCTCGCCGAAAGCAGCCATTCGCGAGGCAGCCTATGGCGATGCAAGACGAGGATCAAGCAAACAACTGCGAACTCGACGCCAGCCGTCGGCGGCAACTAGGGCATGGCCGCCATCAGCTGGAGGATGCGGTTGGTGATCGACTGCACCTTGTAGGCGTCAATGTTGCCGCCCGCGTTGTTGCTCATGGCGATCAGCGCGTAGGGTGCCTCGCCGCTGCGCTCCAGCAGCCAGGCGTGGGTCAGCACCAGATCGCCATTGACGCCGGAACGCAGGTTGCCGCCCTTGTACCAGACGCGATCCCAGGCGTTGCGGATGCCCGGCTGGCCGGCGCTGGCGCCCAGCGCCGCATCCACCAGCGCGGAAGCGTCGCCCGCCGGCGTGCTGGTGCGCATGTGGGCGAGGTTGTTGCAGACATCCATCGGGCTGGCCTGCCAGCTGCCGGATATGAACAGCGACTCGTTGCTGTAGGGATAGCTGGTTACCGGCCCCAGCGGAACGATCTGGCTGTCGAGGAAATCCCGCTGGAACGATTCGCTGCCATTCACGTAGCCCTGCGAGGTCACCAGCGGGAACGAGAAGAACAGATGGAACTGCTCGTTGATCGACAGCAGCGGCAGCAGCAGGTCGGGATGCGCCGTGCCCGATGCGGCGATGTAGCTCTCGATGGTCTCCCGGCCCACCCATTGATGCAGGTGGTCGGTGGCGGTGTTGTCGCTGATGCCGAGCATCAGGATCGCCATGTCCAGCAGCGAGAACGGATCGCCAAGATTCTCGCCATTAATCGTGCCACCGGGCGCGATTTCGGAAGCGACCAGCGGAATCGGGTCATTCAGCGCCGCCGAACCGGAAGCCACCGCATCGGCCACACCACCCAGCACCCAGGTCTTGAAGATCGATGCGGTTGCCCGCGGTGTCGTCGGACTGCGCGCCTCGATGGCCTCGCACTTGCCGGAAAGGCCAACGCGCGCGACCAGCAGGCCGGGCCCGCCCGACAGCGTGGCGAACTTGTCCGCCGCCTGGCCAAGGTCGAGGCCCTGATCCTCTGCATACTGCAGGTTGCCGAAACTGCCGACGCTGAAGTAGGTGATCAGTTGGCTGCCGGTGTAGTCCGCGCCCAGCTGCAGTAAGCCCTTGGGACTGGTCTCGCCGGGACTCTGGATCGCCACCACGATGCGCACCGGCGTCACCGACACCACGTCGATCAGCTCGGCGCCAGGATAAGTCGTGCGCAGGGTCTGGAAGAAATTCTGCAGGCTGGTGGCGGAGGTCTGCGCCAGGAAACCCGGATGGAAGTGGGCGTTGATGTCGGCCGTGCTGGTGCTGGTTTCGGACAGCTGCTGCAGCACCCATGGCAGCTGGTTGGTGGTCGGGCCCGATGGCAGGGCAAAGCCATTGAGCGGATCACCAAAACGCGGTTCGACCGTGTCCCACTCGAAACTGCTGCGGTAGATGCCGGGCGGCGCCGCCGCCGGCCCGGCCAGCACGGGCGCCGCCAGCGCGCACAATGTGGCCGCCAGAATACTCGTCAGTCCTCGCATAGCGCTTTCCGCCTGATCGTCGGCGCCGATGCGCCTCTCGACCGGTAAGCGGAAAACGTCGGCAGAATCGATCAGGCCAGCAGCTGCGGGGCCTTGCTCCGTGCGTTCTCCTGCGCGCCCGCGCATATGCGGGCACGCAGCGATCAACGTCCCGGGCGACGCTTCTCCAGTGCTTCGACACGCTGCATCAGCGCATCAAGCTGGGCGCGCAGGGCGGCGTTTTCCGCTTCGAGACGCGCGTTGAGGCCCTGGATCGCGGCCAGCGCCACGCCATCGGGATCGACCGTGGCGATGGACTTCTCGTCGTTGCCGTTCAGGCCGAAAGCGGCATGGAAGTCCTGCGCCATCGGACCCATGTGACGGATGCCGCTGTCCTGCGCCTTGTAGCGCCAGGTGTAGATCGGCAGCGCCAGCACCCGTGCCAGGGCGTCGGTGGGATCAACCGCTTCGATGTCGGCCTTGGCGCTGCGGTCCGACAGTGACGCCCAGGCTCCGCTACCGGACGCCAGACTGACACCGGCCGCGCCGCCGCTATCGGAAACGAAGCGAACGCCACCGGTGGCACGCACCTCGAACTTGTTGGTGCCGGTGCTCACGAAATCGGCATTGGTGCTGTCGGCCCAGACAAAGCTGCCTTGGTCCCCGAAAGTCGTCCCTGTGCCGACTAGACCTGCACAGCCGTATCCGGCGACGCCCGAGCCGCTACCCGGCCGCACCTTGGCGCGATTGCCACCCGCCCATGAATAGCGGCCTCCGGCGCAATTGAGACTGCCGCCGCTGACCGTGGCGGCGAAACCCGTCGCACTGCCCTGCGTGCCGCCGACGACCGTCGCACTGTTGCCAGCCGCCACGTTGCGATCACCACCACCCACACTGCTGTACTGGTCGGCAGCAGTATTCGTGAAGCCGCCGGCAACCGTGGCACGCGACTGCGACGCCGTGTTGGCGGAACCACCACCGATCGTGGCGGCATAACCGGCACTCGCGTTCTGCTCGCCGCCGGCGATCACCGAACGCTCGCCGCTGGCCGCGTTCCAGAGTCCACCTGCCACCGTCGCACCGTAGCTGCTCGCAGCATTCTCCTGACCACCACCAACGCTAGTGCTTGATCCCGATGCAGTATTGTCTTCACCACCGCCCACACTGCTGCTGGTGCCTGAGGCTGCATTACGCGCGCCACCACTCACTGCCGCGGCGTAGGCACTTGCCTGGTTTCCTTCACCGCCGGCTACGGTGCTGGCATCTCCATCGGCAACGTTATTACTGCCACCACCAATGCTGCTTGCCGCTGCGGTGGCGACGTTGTCATTGCCGCCGGAAACCGTTACCGACTGCGCAGTTGCTTCGTTGGCAACCCCACCAGCAATCGTGGCGCCCCAACCGCCAGCCGTGTTATCGATGCCGCCCGACACGGTTACGAACCCGGCACCCAGCTCCGCCGGGCTACCGGGGGCAGTGTCGATGATCTCATTGCTTGTGTAGAACGTGGCGCCGTCGACGTCGATCTGACCGCCGCCCAGGAGTACGACGCCAATCGACGAAGGCGCTGCTACGTTGGCTCCAGCTACCGTATTGATGCCTTCGATATAAATAGTATTCGGGCCCACCGCGATGGTATTCGCAGCATGCTGCAATCGCAGGGCATTCTGGCTGTTGACTTTCAGCGCCAGCGGCTGGTCGTCGGTGGTGCCGAGGAAGTGCGTGGCCGGATTGGTGCCGGCATTGCCGACAATCGTCCAGAAACTGCTGGTTGCCGGAATAACGATGCAGCCGACGCTGCCATCGGCACCGACCGAGCTTATGGCGTTTCCGCCCGGGCAAGCTCCGGTGATGCGCTGCTGCACGCTGTTGATGTTGATGTCGGCGGCGGTGATCGAACCATCGACGATCTTGCTGCTGTTGACGGCATTACCAGCCAGCTTGGTGAGCGACACCGCACCTGCCTGTAATTCGGCGCCATCCAGCGCCAGCGCACTCACGCCCAGCGCGCGCACCGCGTACGGTGTGCTTGTCAGCGGCTGGCGTGGATCAAGGATCGCACCATTGACACGGATTTCCAGCCAGCGTGCATCGCCGTTGAAGTCGGCGGCGATGAAGGGCAGCTCGACCTGCAGCAGGCCATCCAGCACCGGATAGTTCTGGTACTCGACGCCATCGAACTGGGCGATCAGGTTCCCTCCGGTTTCCGCGTCGAACAGGCGGAAGTCGAAGTTGGCGGTGCCGGTGAACGGCTGGCCGCCCTCCTTGAGCTGGCCCTGGTAGGTCACCGTGGCTGCCTGCGGCGTGGCAGCAAGAACCGGCGCCAGCGGCAGCGCCATCAGCAGGGCGGCAAACAGCAGGGAATGGCGAATCGTCATGTCGGATTCCTCGGAAATGCAGGGGGTGGCGCGGCTCAGGACTCGAAGCCGTCGCGGAAGATGCAGTTGCTGTCGCCATTGCAACTGGCGCTGGGCTCCTGGGCGGCAGCCGGCCAGGCGGCCCAGAAACCGCCGGTCAGCTCCCAGGTCGGATCAACGCAGCCGGGGCCACCATCGGCCGAGCACAGCGACAGAGGCTGCGCGTCCGGCTGACCGATGCTGCCGTCGAGCGAAAACGTGGCGGATTCAGAGTGGCCACCCCCGCCATCGACGGTGTGCCAGTCCGACAGCGTGACCTGCGCATGAAGCGCGGCGGTGGGCAACGAGGCAGATAGAACGACGGCAGCAACAACGACGAAACGACGCATGGCCAGGCCTCGAACAGGCGACGTTCGCGCCCGACGATCAAAGATACGGCATCCGCAAGGAAAAAGAGACAGCCCCCGGGACGCCGCTTCGATGAAATTGCGCCCGGGGCCAACCGCGCCGCGAAGGGGGTACCGGTCAGTTCCGCGCCACGCGTCCGCTCCGGCCGGGTCCGGCACCCGTTTCCAGCGCCTGCACCCGCTTCAGCAGGGCTTCCAGTTGCCCGCGAAGCGCCGCGTTCTCGGCCTCAAGGCTTTCAATGCGGTCGAGCTGCTGGGCATCGGCAGTATCGCTTTCTCCACGAAGCTCCCGCAACGCCTCGACAGCCAGCGCCTCGAAGCCCTTGCTGCCGACGGTGTAGTAGCCGTCGCTGTCGGTGCCCACCCAGTCGGGGAACACTTTCAGCACGTCCTGCGCGATGAAGCCGTCCTGGCGACCGGCCGGACGACGCGCCGGATCGACATCCCTGTATTCGTAGCTGACACCATGCAACGCCAGCAGGCGATCCAGCGCGTGCTCCAGCGGACGCACGTCGCGCTTCAGCCGCGCATCCGACGAGGCCGCCCAGGACCCGCCACCCGGCTTGTAGGCCTGCGCGGTGACGACCAGGTCGCCATTGGCCTCAAGTTTGAGAACATCAACGTATGGCGTACCCGACGTCGGGTTGTATTGGGCGATGTAGAACCTTGCCGGATCGTTGATGCCGGCACCTGGCAGCATGGCCAGATTGATGCCCGCGTTCTGGCCCTGTGATCGCAGGAACACATCGACGTTCACCGAACCGCCACTTCGATTGGACAGCGTCGCTTCGACTCCCGCGGGAATGTAGTTGGTGTTGATGCCCACGCCGCCGTCAGCCATCGCCAGGAACTGGTTCGCCCCGGAACTGGAAAAACTGGCCGCCTGGCTATCAGCCCAGACGAAGCTGCCCTGATGAACGGCCTGTGCATTGCGCCCCGCCGCCAGGCTGTACGGGCCGGATGACGAATTGCCACTGCCACCGGGAACCACGCTGTAGTCGCCCACCGCACTGTTGCTCGATCCACCAGGAACCACGCTGGACTTACCGGATGCCGTATTGCCGTAGCCTCCGCCAACGCTGCTGTAATCGGCGGAAGCCGTATTGCCGGTACCGCCAGCCACCGAACTTTGGGCGCCATCGGCCCCGTTGAGACTACCGCCACCTATGGTTCCGGCAATCCCGGTCACGGTGTTCTGGGAACCACCGCCGATCGCACCGTAATTCGCCTCGATCTGATTCTTGCCATGGGATACGCCGATCGAACTCACCTGCGTGTAGCCACCACCAGCAATCGTCGCGCCCCTGACGCCGGCCGTCACGGTGTTGGTCAAAGCACCCGCGATGACGTTGGCCGTCAAAGGGAGATTGTCCTGGAAATCCAGCTCTGCGCTGGGCTCGAGTCGCAGGCTGCGAACGTTGTTGGTACGGATCTCCAGCGCCGTGTCATCTGTGGTGCCAAGGAAATTCACCGATGGGCTGGTAAGCGCATTGCCCTCCAGCGCCCAGGATGCTGGACAATCGATGCTGGCCTTGAGTGTCACCGGACTGCGTTGATCCACCGCCACGTAGTCGCCGGCATCGCCCACCGGCTTGGCGGCAACGTCCAGCCATGCCTCGGTGAGTCCGGGCAGGTCGCCAAAGTCGACATCCACCGAAAAGCGTCCACCGCGAAAAGCCACGTCCGATATTTCCAACGGTCCGGCAATCGGTGTCATGGATGCCGGATCGGCATAAAGCGTGAGCTTCAGTGCGTAGTGCCCTTCCGCCGGTGCGGCGCCATCCTCCAGCTGGCCATGGAACACGAAGCTTTCGGCCTGCGCCGGTGCCGACAGCGCGGTCGCAATGGCGAAGACCAGCGCGACAGCCGGAAAGCGGTTGATCTGGCTCATGACAATCTCCGTGGATGAGTGGTCCAGCCGGCGGAAACCGCGGGCAGAAAAGCAAATGGTGGATGAGTAGTCGGATTGACGCTCACGGCAATGCCTCCAGCCCGTCCTTGAAAATGGTGCCGGGCAGCGGGCATTGCGGGATACCGGCCGCCTTGAGCGAGGCCGACAAGGTCAGGCGCCCTGCGCCGGAGGAATTCACGGTCGTTGGCGCCGGATCCAGCACGGCGGTGATCCGATAGCGACCCTGTCCGCGTATCGACGGCTGAGGCTCCAATTTGGCGGCACGCAGCGAGAACGGCGAGCCCGCAGCTGCCTGGTCCGCGCCCGTCTGCTCGGCAGCCCAAAGGCTTGAGGCCAATAGCAGGCATCCCAGGCTGGAAACGATTTGCTTCGCTATCACATGCTCGACCCTGTAAAGCGGGTGTTCCAAGGCGCAATTCCGACGCTTCTGCATACCTGCATCGAGGAAGGCGGGAATTTCGCGACACCGACCATACACCCATGCCCGCTACAATGTCCGCATGGACGTTTCCCATCTGCTGGACGGACTGAATCCGGCGCAACGCGAGGCGATTTCGGCGCCTGACGACCGTCTTGAGGTAGCGGCGAATCGACCGGAACCTGCCGAACCGCACCGGCCGACAGACATCACGGGGGCAGGCGCTTCATGACTAGTGCGAACCCACAACCATCGACACCGGCAACCCGGACACGTCCCGCCCCACTTTCGAACGTTGCAACGCTGCTTGCCTGTCTCTCGCCAGCAGCGCTCGCCGTGGTGCTTTTTTTTCCGGCACTGAGCGCGGGTTACATCGGCGACGACTGGGCCATCCTCACCCTCGCCCGACACAGTGGATCACCCTTCGCGTACTTTCTGGCTGATCATTCGGCAACCTATTCGTATCGACCAAACGGCGTGCTCGTCTGGCACTTGGTGACAGTTTTCTTTGACGACGCGGCCTGGCCTCAGTACCTGGTTCAGATTGGCCTTCATGCCATAAACGCCGCGCTACTCACGTTGCTGCTTCTACGACTTCGAGCCAATCGCTGGATTGCCCTGCTCCTTGGCGTCATCTACGCGCTACACCCGGTCGGCTTCGGCACTGTTCTGTGGCTGTCCGCCCGCTATGACCTCCTCACTGTCGGCGGCGTCCTGGCCTTGCTGCTCTCCATGGACAAGTGGCTGCTCCGCGAACGGGGCAGTCTGCTCTTGATCGTGTTTTCTGCGGCATGGGCTGCTGGTTCAAAGGAAACCGCACTCGCGGTTGTACCTGCGGTGTTCGGCTGGATCCTTTTCTGCCGCCGCAAAGGGAAGTTGACCGCAATCTCCGCCGCGCTGCTGCCCTTTCTGCTGGCGCTCTTGGCGCGCTGGTGGATTTTTGGAAGCAGCGGCCTTGACCGTACCGAAACCGGCGTTGGCCTGGTGGAAAGCCTGATGGAAGGTGTCCTGCTCTGGCTCGACCTGCTGCCAACCGTCGTTTTCGACACGTCATTGCCAAGACTGTTGTCTCTCTTCGTGATGCTCATTGCCGGCGCCATTCTGTCAATCGCATTCTGGCGACAGCTACGCACAGCTGATGAACATCACACCAGGCAACGAGCGCTCATTGCCGGCGCTTCCTTGCTGCTGATGCCGGCACTGCTGCAAGCCCCCATCACCAGCTACATGCTGAGCCTGCCATCGCCGCTGTCGAACACGACCAACCTGCGTTTCTACTACATGGCGCTGGCAGGGCTGACCATCTGTCTAGGCCAGATACCGATGCCTCGGCTCGGACCCATTCGAATAACCATCGGCGCGGGCTTGCTGCTGGCATCCATAACGTGGGCTGTTGCTGGCTGGAGTGCCGCAAGCCATTGGCAAGAGATGACCGCGAAGCCGGAACGGCTCAAGGTCATCAAGGCGGTAGGACAATCGCTCGCGGCGCAACCATACGAGCCTGGGTGCGTGCTCTATATCGAAAATCTGCCCGACTCTGTTGGCGACCTGCATGCGTTCCTGGATCCCATTGCCAAGAGCCAGCAAAGGACTTCCGCTGCCAGTCTGGATTGCCTTGTGTTGAGCGAAAAGCCCAGCGCGATGAGCATCACCGGAAGCCACCGAACGACGAAGAACTTGCCTGAAGGGGTTCCGATTCGATATGCACGGGGACAGGTGCTTGAGGCCCGTTCGGTACTGTCTGGGAGACTCTGGATGAGTTTTCCGGGCGTCTTGAGTCCGGAAGAGGCACGGGCCCGACCGGGTACGACCATCCTGCGATGGGATGAGGTCCAGTCAAAACTGGTCAGAGTGACCGGCGCATCAACGTCTGCCGGAACTAACTGACGCCCATTTGCCGGGTAACGACACGTTGTTGGGTAGCGACACGGCGGGTCCCTGCTTCAGCCTCGGTCATGCCGGCTACAATGCCGGCATGGACGTTTCCCATCTGCTGGACGGACTGAATCCGGCGCAACGCGAGGCGATTTCGGCGCCTGACGATCATTTCCTGGTGCTTGCCGGCGCGGGCTCCGGCAAGACCCGCGTGCTCACGCATCGCATCGGTTGGCTGACCGAGGTGATGGGCGTGCCGGCGCACGCGATCCTGGCGGTGACCTTCACCAACAAGGCGGCCGGCGAGATGCGCGCGCGTGCCAATGCGCTGGTACGCGATGGCCTGCGCGGCGCCTGGATCGGCACCTTCCACGGTCTCGCCCATCGCCTGCTGCGCCTGCACTGGCAGGAAGCGAAGCTGCCGGAGGAGTTCCAGATCCTCGATTCGGATGACCAGCAGCGGCTGGTCAAACGCGTGATCGCCGACCTCGGCGTCGATGACAGCCGCTATCCGCCACGACAGGCGACCTGGTACATCAACGCGCTGAAGGATGAAGGCAAGCGACCGCATCACGTGGATCGCGAGGGAAATCCCTTCGAGGCGCAGATGCTCGACATCTACGCCGAATACCAGCAGCGCTGCGACCGCGCTGGCCTGGTCGACTTCGCCGAAATCCTGCTGCGCGCGCACGAGCTGCTGCGCGACCGGCCGGAGCTGCTGAACCACTACCAGCAGCGCTTCAGCCATCTGCTGGTGGACGAATTCCAGGACACCAATGCCATCCAGTACGCCTTCGTACGCCTGCTGGCCGGCGCTTCGGGCAAGGTGTTCGTGGTCGGTGATGATGACCAAGCGATCTACGGCTGGCGCGGCGCGCGGGTGGAGCATGTGCAGCACTTCCTGCGCGACTTCCCGGGCGCGACGACCATTCGTCTGGAGCAGAACTACCGCAGCAGCGGCAACATCCTCGGCGCCGCCAATGCGGTGATCGCACACAACCCGGGGCGCATGGGCAAGAAGCTGTGGACGGCGGACAGCGATGGCGAATCCATCGACCTCTACGCCGCCTACAGCGAGATCGACGAGGGCGACTTCATCGCCAATCGCGTGCGCCAGTGGATCAACGAAGGCGGTCGGCCCGGCGACTGTGCCGTGCTCTACCGCAGCAACGCGCAGTCGCGGGCCATCGAATCGGCGCTGATCGATGCCGAATTGCCCTATCGCGTCTATGGTGGCCTGCGCTTCTTCGAGCGCGCCGAGGTCAAGGACGCACTCGCCTACCTGCGCCTGATCAGCAGCCGCGCCGACGACGCCAGCTTTGAACGCGTCGTCAACACGCCGACGCGCGGCATCGGCGCGCGCACGCTGGACCAGGTCCGTGCGCGGGCGCGTGCGGAAGGCGCGCCGCTGTGGGAAGCCGCGTTGATGGAGATCGGCGGCAATACCCTTAATGCCCGCGCCCGCAATGCGCTGAAGGATTTCGCCGCGCTGATCCAGCGGCTCGCGGGCGACATCACCGAGCTCGAACTGGCGGAAAAGATCAGCCACGTGATTGACCGGAGCGGCCTGCGCGCGCATTGGGCCAGCGAGGACTCGCGCGGCATCGATTCGCGCAGCGAAAACCTCGACGAACTGATCTCGCTGGCCAGCCGATTCGTTCCCGGCCGCGACCCGGAAGAACCGGAGATGCCGGAACTGGTCGCCTTTCTTGGCTATGCCTCGCTGGAAGCCGGCGAAGGCCAGGCCGCCGAAGGTGAGGACGGCGTGCAGCTGATGACCCTGCACTCGGCGAAAGGTCTGGAGTTTCCGCTGGTGTTCGTCGCCGGCATGGAGGAAGGCCTGTTCCCCTCGCAGCGCTCGCTGGATGAAAGTGGGCGACTGGAGGAAGAACGTCGACTGGCCTACGTCGGCATCACCCGCGCCCGCGAGAAACTGACGCTGTGCTATGCCGAAAGCCGCCGCCTGCACGGCGTGGACATGCCCGGGCTGCCATCACGCTTCCTGCGCGAGATTCCGTCCGACCTGCTGCACGAAGTTCGCCCACGCGTGCAGACACGAGCGCCGGTGCGTGCAGGTCGCTTCGGCGACAGCGGGCTTTCCGAGCCGGCACCGGCAGGCCTGGAGCTGGGTATCCGCGTCAGCCATCCGCAGTTTGGGGAAGGCATCGTCACCGGCTGCGAGGGCAGCGGCCAGCACGCACGCGTGCAGGTGAACTTCGAGGACGCCGGCTCCAAGTGGCTGGTGCTGGCCTACGCCAAGCTGCAGCCGCTGTAGCATCTGTCGGATTCGAACGGTGAAAACGAAACGGGAGGCCTGGCGCCTCCCGTTTCTTTCTTCGACGCTTGCGACCGATCAGCCGCGGGCTTTCGGGCGATACGGCGACAGGCGATTGATCAGCTCGCTCATGCCCGGCTCCACGACTTCCATGGCCTTCTCCTGCGCGTTGAGCGTGGTGAAGTCGACCTTCTCGCGGAAGCCGCTGCCCAGCGGACGCTTGTCGCCGACATCGTAGGCGCGCACGCTGAGGTAGGACGAGTACAGCGTGGAGCTGCGGCCGTAGTACTGGAGTTCCTGCGTACCGATCGGCTCGGCCTTGACCACCACCAGCACGTCGACATCGCGGCGCTGGGCAAAGCGGCTCATCAGGCGGGCCAGGTTGCCGGCGCGTGCGTTCTCGGCGACGCCTTCCAGCAGCTCGGTATCGACCAGGTCGAAACCGTCGCGCGACAGGGCCGATTCGATGCGCTGTGCAGCCGGTGCGGTGATCGCGGAATCACCCAGCGCGATCACAGCGATGCGCGGCGTGTGCGGTACGGCAACCGGGCGCGGCTCGGTACGGCTCGCGAGGTTCTTCGGCGGCGCCCTGCTGGCGGCGGCATTGCTTGCCACGACCCCACTGACCACCCCATTCGATGCACCCGTACTCGGGATTGAACTCGGCGTCGTGCTGCTGTCAGCCAGACCGGTGCGCGTAGCGGCATCGACCTGTGCGGCATTGGGCAGGTCGTTGCCCTGGGCAACTGTCGACGTCTGCGTGGCGTTGTCCTGTGCGCCCTCGGCCACACCATCGATGGCAAAACCGGCGGCGGACTGTCCGCCATCGCCCTGGTCCGCCTCGATCACGGCGTTGCGCTCGGCATCGGTGAGGCCATCGGCAGCACCCGTCGTCGAGGTGCCCGTGGAAGCGTCATTCGCACCGTCAGGCAGCGTGCCAGCCTGACTCGCACCGACCGGGTTGCTGGCCTGTCCGGCAGCAACACCATCCTCGTAGGCCGAACCAGTGAAACCGTCGACATAGCCCTTGAACAGCGCCGACAGCGGACCGCGGAAGGCAAAGGCGCCACCCACGATTCCCAGCACCAGCACGGCGGCGATGGCCAACGGCAGCATCGGCCCGCGACTCCGCTTCTGGCTCTTGGCCAGCACCGACGGACGCGTGGCGTTGGCGCCAGCAGCTGTCGGAGCGCTGCCATCGACGGCGGCAGCTGGAGCGGCCGGTGGCGAAACCGGCGCTGCGCTGGCAGCGGTTCCCACGCCGGTCTTGCTGACGTTCGGCGGCGGGGTCGGTGCACGGCGCGCCTGCTGCGATGCCGGCGTCGGCGCGCCGACCATCGTGGCATCGGCCGGCGCCGGCTTCGGCGCTGCCAAGGTCAGCGTACCGCCCTTGGCCACCAGCGGATGGGCTTCCAGCGCGGCGGCCAGGTCATGACAGCTCTGGAAACGATCGCCCGGCTCCTTGGCCACCATGCGGGTGAGGATCGCCGCGGTCTGCGCGTCGACCTCCTTGTTGATCTCGCGGATGTCCGGGATATCGGCCTTCACCACTTCCAGCATCAGGCCCAGCGGGCTTTCGTCCTGGAACGGCGTGTCGCCGGACAGCATTTCGTAGAGCACGATGCCCAGCGAGAAGATGTCCGAGCGCTGGTCGACCGGCTTGGCCATGCAGACTTCCGGCGACAGGTAGCCCGGCGTGCCGACGAACTCGCCGGTGCTGGTGAGCTTCTGCGAGAAGTCCGTGCTGGCCAGCGCGATACCGAAGTCGGCGATCTTCACCTGGCCGCGCGGCGTCACCATCAGGTTGCCGGGCTTGATGTCCCGATGCACGACGCCCTTGTCGTGCGCGGTGGCAAGGCCCTGGGCGGTCTGGTGGATGATCTTCAGCGCGTCGGCGACGTCGAGCTTCTTCTCGCGCTTCAATATCTGCGACAGGCTCTCGCCCTCGACGAACTCCATGACGAAGAACGGCTGTTCGTTCTCCTGTCCGATGAAGTAGATCTGGATGATGTGCGGGTCGTTCAGCGCCGCCATCGAACGCGCCTCGCGCAGGAAACGCTCGACCAGGTTCTGGTCGTGCGCCAGCGACGGCGACAGCTCCTTGATGGCGACATTACGGCCCAGCGCCGGTTCGTAGCCCTTGTAGACCACGCCCATGCCGCCGCGACCGAGTTCGCCGACGATTTCGTAGTGACCGAGATGCGTTTTCATGGCCGCCTCCGTAGGCGACTTGGACTGCGTGTTCATGGTAGCACCGAGTTTCCGCAAGATAGGGACAAGCGCCGATCATTGGGGCTTGCAGGGAGGGAAACGGCCATGGGAGCGAACGGGCGACATGCCTGCCGGCCGCATTCAGCCCCGGTTTTGCCAGAAATGTGACGTGACCTACACTTTTGCCACGAATTCGGGAGGAATCACATGAAACGACGCGATCTGTTGACCGCCGCCGGCCTCGCAGCAGTGGGCAGCACCTTGGCCGCCTGTAGCCAGCCATCGTCCAGCGGCAGCACCTCAAGCGGCAGTACCAGCAAGGATGAACCGGTACGCCACTGGAAGATGGTCACCACCTGGCCGGCCAACTTCCCCGGCCTCGGTACCGGTGCAGCCAACCTGGCCAAGCGCATCACCGAAGCCAGTGGCGGCCGGCTGACCGTCACCGTCTATGCCGGTGGCGAACTGGTGCCTCCGTTCGAAGTATTCGATGCGGTCAGCCGCGGCACCGCGGAGATGGGCCACGGCGCCAGCTATTACTGGAAGGGCAAGGCGCCGGCGGCACCGTTCTTCAGCGCCGTGCCCTTCGGGATGAACGCGCAGGAGATGAACGGTTGGCTGTATTACGGCGGCGGCATGGAGCTGTGGCGCGAGCTGTATGGCCAGTTCAACCTGGTGCCGTTCCCGGCCGGCAACAGCGGCGTGCAGATGGCCGGCTGGTTCCGCCGTGAGATCAACAGCCTGGCCGACCTACAGGGCCTGAAGATGCGCATCCCCGGCCTTGGTGGCGAGGTGATGGCGCGGGTCGGCGTCACGCCGGTCAACCTGCCGGGTGCGGAAATCTTCACCGCCCTGCAGTCCGGCGCCATCGACGCCACGGAATGGGTCGGTCCATACAACGACCTCGCCTTCGGCCTGCACCGCATCACCAAGCTCTGCTACTACCCGGGCTGGCACGAGCCGGGCTCGGTGCTGGAATGCATGGTCAACAAGGAGGCCTACGAGGCACTGCCGGCCGACCTGCAGGCACTGGTATCGACCTGCTGCCAGTCGATCAACAACGACATGCTGGCGGAGTTCAGCGCACGTAACCAGCAGGCGATGAAGACCCTGGTCGAGGAACACGGCGTCGAGTTCCGGCCACTCCCGGACGACGTACTGGCGGCATTGAAGACGGCAACCAACGAAACGCTGGCCGGCATCGCCGCTGCCGATCCCTTCGCGGCGAAAGTTCTGGAGGCCTACCAGTCTTTCCAGCAAGCAGCACAGGCCTATACCAGGGTATCCGAAGGCGCCTATCTGGATGCCCGCGCCCGGAGCTGAACGCTTCGTCGTTTGAAGCCGGCGTCGCCGGGGCGCAGACTGCCCCGGCGGCGCTGAGATGATTCGTCGCTGTTTTGCGTATGTGCTGGGGAGCCATACGCATTGGCGAATCATCGACACACATTCAGAACGACGCGAAGGGGATCCAACATGAAGAAATGGTTGAAGCGACTGGCAACGCTGGTCCTGTTGCTGATCGTGGGCATGGTCCTGCTCGGCGGCTTCGCCTGGTGGCGCGCCGGCGCCGAGCTGGCGAAGGTATACACGATCACCGATGCCCCGTTGCCCATGGCGGATGCCGATCTGGATCACGGCAGGCACCTGTTTGCCAGCCGTGGTTGCGCCGAATGCCATGGTGCGGACGGCCATGGCGAGTTCGACATCGACGCCGGCCCGGTCTTCCAGGCACGCTCCGCCAACATCAGCCCGACCGGTCTTGGCGACCGCTACGATGCCAACGGACTGGCGGCAGTGATTCGTCACGGTATTCGCAATGACGGAACCACACTGATCTTCATGCCCGCACCAGACTGGGCGGAAATGTCCGATCGCGACACCGCCGATCTGGTGGCCTACGTGCAGACGCTGTCACCGGTCGGGTCGCCGCGTGAGCGCAGCTCCGTTGGTCCGCTAGGACGCGTGTTATGGCTTTTCGGACAGATCGACCCACTGCTGCCGGCCACCATCATCGACCACAGCCCGCGCCAGCGCGGTGCACCGGTTGCGGCGGCCACGGCGGAATACGGCGCCTATCTGGTGCCGATGTGCCAGGGCTGCCACCTGCCCGCGCTCACCGGCGGACTGGAGATCGAGCCGGGTGCACCGAAGTCGGCCAACATCAATCGAGCCGAAGGTGGCCTGGCCGACTGGAGTGAGGCGGATTTCATCACCTCGATGCGCACGGGCAAGCGTCCGGACGGCACGGATATCGCCAACGTCATGCCGTGGCGCACGGTGGGCGCGATGAACGATACGGAACTGCAGGCACTGTGGGCTTATCTGGGAAAGCCGTCCAGCACGATGTCGTCGGAAAAAAACTGAGGCCGCCAGTCATCCGACGCGGCATCCCGCCGCTGGCAATTCGCCGGGTGTTCGTTCACACAGGCTGAACGAACACCCGGAACATGTCTGGAATTCCGGAACGGACTCGATACAACCAAAGTATCAGGGGGCCAACACGAACCGGAGTTCATGCATGTTTGCCATGTGGAATGCACGACGACTGAAGTGCCTTGCCGGGCTGCTCACGCTTTCCGTTTCCGCGGCCGGGATGCCGGCGCAGGCTGGCATCGTTCCCATCATCCCCGGCATCAGCGTGGGCGCCGACGCCAACTGCGCCTACCGCACCGACTTGCTGCCCAATGCGCTGCAGAGCGCGATCGACTCCATTCCCGCCAACGCCGGGACCACCATCATCCGCGTGGCGCGCAATGGCGACTACAGCGGCGCCCAGGTCTCGATCGAGGACCTCGACCTCGATATCCGCGGCGGCTACACGGACTGTGCCGACAGCACGCCGGACAACACCAACACTGTCATCGATGCCGATGGCGCCTACATCGGGCCGGTGTTCACGATCAGCGGCAGCGGCCGCCAGCCGCGGGTGACGCTGCGCGACCTGACCATCCAGGGTGGTCGCAACAACGGGAGCGCTGGCGGCGGCATCTACATCGATGGGGCTGACGTGCGCCTGTTGTCGACAACGGTCACCGACAACCAGGCGACGTATGGCGGCGGCATCGCCATCCGCAGCCTTCTTCAGGAAGCGGCTCTGGAGCTGGACGAAGGCAGCGGCGTGACC
>Ga0209607_1000082_pt1 | contig 77593 bp, 61 predicted proteins | sample AD_UKC117_MetaG_FD_184413 | JGI IMG/M metagenome (GOLD analysis project Ga0209607, IMG submission 184413) | Active sludge microbial communities of municipal wastewater-treating anaerobic digesters from Hong Kong - AD_UKC117_MetaG (SPAdes)... | ecosystem: Engineered > Bioreactor > Anaerobic >... | reverse complement strand
CTGGCAGTTCGGCACCGACTTGGCCCGGGTCAAACTCAAGCGCCTCTATCCTCCCTTGAAATCTTCTGAAACCCCGGTGGACCTAGAAACCTCTGAACCTGTCAAAACTTCTGTGTCAGCCCACTAGAGGAAAAAGCGACCAAGCGGCGGCAATGCGGGGCGTCAGCCGCGCCACGTTGTGGAGAAAAGTGCGGGAATTCGGCATTAATGATTGATATCTGTCCCTATACCAGCTAGTTTTATCTGGTTTTAGAACCAAATCCAAAGACCTTCCACACGAGGACCACCATGACCCGATCCCTACTGCGGCCTTTTGCCATCCTGATGATTTGCGGCTTGGCTGGCGTCGCCCAGGCCGCCGGCAATCCTCAAGCCGGCAAGACCAAGTTCGCTACCTGCGCCGGTTGCCATGCCATTCCGGGCTATACCAATGCGTACCCGACTTATCATGTACCCCGACTGGGCGGCCAGAAAGCGGAGTATATCGTGACCGCGCTCAAAGCCTACCAGGCGGGCGAGCGCACACACCCGACCATGCATGCCAACGCCTTCCAGCTCAGTGAACAGGATATGCAGGATATCGCTGCTTACCTGGCCAGTTTCGAGTCGGCCGCTGCGCCTTATCCCGTGCAAGGCGATGTCGCTGCCGGTAAGGCCAAAAACACGACCTGCGTTGCCTGCCATGGCGCGGACGGCAACGGCAACGCCCCTATTTACCCAAGGCTGGCTGGCCAGCATGAGGACTATCTGCGGACGGTCCTGCAACACTATCAGTCAGGAAAGCGCAAGAACCCTATTATGAGTGGGATGGCCAAGCCGCTGTCAAAACAGGATATCGCCGATCTGGCCGCCTACTACGCTAGTCAGCCCAAGGGATTAGTGACCGTTCAGCAGGAATAGACCGTTGCTCCAAATCAGCAGCGCGATATCTTGTCAACCTGGGGCGCTGGCCCCAGGTAACCCGGCACCATCCCCACCCATCCTTATCCATCCAATCCCCTCTGAATCCGCCTGAACGATACCGTTTCTGGCTCCTTTATTCAGTCTGGCGCGCTTCCCTTCCTGATGAACCTGCGCATCGAGCAGAGCGTCAAAATATGTATATGATGATTTTTCTCTCAATGAGCAACTTTCATCAAGACACTATCATAACCAGCGATTTAACAGAATAAAGTTTTTCCAGGAGACACAAAATGTTTATTCCCGAATTAACAAGACCGATGATTGTCACCCTTCTCATCACCGCCCTGTTATCGGCCTGCGCCACCAACCCCGATGGGACAATGAATGATCAGCAGCAAACTGTTGCCGAGGGCGCCATGGTCGGCGCTCTCGTGGGGGGATTGCTCGGCGCAGCGATGGGTGACAACAGAAGGAGCGCTCTGATCGGCGCCGCGGCCGGCGGCATCATTGGCGCGGGCATCGGCAGTTCCATCGCCGAACGCAAGGCCCAGTACGCCACCGAAGAAGATTTCCTGATCGCGGAAATTCAACGCAACCAGGATTTTATTGTGGAAGCCGATGCGCAGAACCGTCAGCTCTATCAGGAAATCGCCCGACTGGATCGTGAGTCGCGCCGCCTGGCGCAGGAGTATCGGGCGGGCCAGGTTTCCCGCGATGCTCTGGCCCGGCAAAAAACCAGCCTGGAACAGCAACTCGCCAAAGCCAAGAAGGTCCAGTCGCTTACTGAAAAACAGTTGGCCGATACCCAGCAGGTTTACCAGGAATCGCGGCAGAAGCGTGGAAACGAGGATCAATACACCCGGCAACTAGAAACCAATTTAGTGCAACTTCGCCAGGCTGAGGAGCAATCAAGCCAAAACGTCGCTAGTCTGCATCAAATTTATGACAATCTATCCATATAAACCAATCCAGCATGCTTCCGAAAGACCTTGCTCTTGCTGAAAAGAAGCCGGAAGCAGGAGGTTGATGCCAATGAAGAACTTGACTATTTCCAGCAGTATCCTGAGCCTTCTTATCCTGAGCGCTTGCGCGACCGATCCAACCAACGATCCGCGCACCGGTGGTTTCTTCGGCGGCGTACATGGACTAGCGGCGGGTGACTATGAAATGCGTCAACAGGAATTGCAGGGAGAACGCGACGAAACCTTGAACGAGTTGCGCGCCCTGCGGGAAGAGGGCGCATATCTGGAAGCCGAGCGACAGATGAAAGCCGAGGATGTTGCTGCGCAGCGTTGGCAATTGGCCTCGCTCAAAGCGAAAAACCGGGCGCTGGCCAACCGAATCAATGAATTGCGCCGCTCCAAATCCATAACTGAACAAAAGACTGTGGAACTGCGTCGCCAACAACAGCAACTAACGCGCAATATCCAGCAGTTTGAAGTTCAACTTGAACAAGGTCAGCTTTCGGTCCAACAGGCTGAGACCCGCCAATTGAGCCTGGAGCGGCAGTATGACGCGATCAAGGGCTTGTAAAGGTTCCAGGCATCAGGAATGGAAACCAGGAGTTGCTCTTGAATTTGTCCGGTTTCCATGCGGAAAGACAGTTATGAGAAATGTCTGGCTGATGTTCATTTCGCTCCTGGCGGCGGGTTTCTGTATTAGCCTGGTATTTGCTCAAGACAGTGAACGCAACCGGTTTTTCGTGCAGCAGATGATCGACCTGGCCGCCGCCGGCAATCAGCAAGGCGTGCAGACCATGCAGCGCATGTTGGAGCAGAACTCGCGACCGACAGCGCTCGATCCAGCGGCGGCTAATGCTTCCGTCCAGTGGGGACAGGCCGCTTTACAACAGGATAGGCTGGACGAGGCGTTAAAGGCTTTTCAGCAGGCGGTTCAGGACGATTCTGGCCATGTGGAAGCTTTCAACCATCTGGGCCTGCTCTACCGCAAGCTTAACCGATTCATTGATGCGGAGCGCGCCTTGCAACAAGCCCTGTCGCTGGAGCCGACTCGGGCGGGCGCTTGGTTTCAGTTGGCGCAGATTTACGGTCTCCAGAACGACCAGCGCCGAGCGGTAGGGGCGCTTGCTAATACCTATCTTTATGCACAGAATCCAATGAAAGCCGAGGAAATTTTGCGTTATATCGCTGAAGATGAAGCAGTGGATGCCTTGCGCAACGCCGCCCTGGAAACTCTGCATTTGTACCATCTGCCTGCACAACCTGCGATTGTCCCGCCCCTAGCGCCCAATCCGGCCCTGTTCAAGTAATGTTATCAACACGTCATGCGCGTCCTGCTTAAAATATTGGCGCTGGCGATCGCCTTGGCGTTGCGACCGGCTGTGGCTGGCCAGTACGAAACCTTTGATTATCATGTCCAGCAGATGATCATTCACGCGCTTGCCGGGGATATGGCCAGCGTACAAACTTTCCACGAATTGCTAGGCAGTCTGCGTCAGCCAGAACCTGGCGATCTTCAACAGGCGCGGTCCTTCAGCCAGCAGGGTCAGGAGAACCTCGGGCGCGGAAACCTCAAAAGCGCTTTATCCGCATTCCGCCAAGCCTTCATCGCCGACCCTGCCGATCCGGATATCGCCGGGTCTCTCGCGTTAACCTATTTGCGCTTGAACCGCCCGCGGGAAGCGGAACGCCTGGCGGTCTATGCGCTTTCTCTAGCGCCAGCGCAGGCAACGCATTGGCTGACGCTGGGGGAAATTTACGGTCAGCTGGGGGACGCCCAAAGAGCGACGGGCGCGCTGATTAATGCCTACCAGTTTGCTCAGGATCAACCGCGCATGGCTGCGCAATTACGGCAATTGGCTACGACCCATGAGACGGATAAGGTGCGTATCGGCGCATTGCAAGCCTTGCGAGCGATCTCCGCTACAACCGCTTCCCCTGGCGCGTCCAACAATCCAGGAGAAACCGGTCGTCCTGTCCAGGCGCCGCTTCCCGATCCGCAACCGGGGGAGATTGTTCGAACCGAGGGTAGCAGTACGGAAAGTCCCCGACAGAAAGTTTATCGACACGCCATCCCGTTGACCTGTCTCATCGTCACTTTCCAGAATGGTAAAACTGCTAACCTGGGCAGCGGATTGCTGGTTTCCACAGATGGATTGGTTATGACCAACAGCCATGTGATCGAGAAAGCGGAAAATCTGGCGGTGCGCTGCGGCGATCAGGAATCGAGGGCCGAGGTGCGCCGCCGCAGCAAAACCCCGGATCTGGCGCTTCTAGCGACTTCGCTGAAGACTCGGGACAGCCTGGTGCTGAATGAAACCTACAACCGGGATCTGGTGGGTCTGGATGTTTTCGTGATCGGCAATCCCTATGGTTTGGAAGGGACGTTTTCCACTGGTATCATCAGTGGTTTGCGCGAGATTGATGGGGTGCGTTACATCCAGATTTCCGCACCGATCAGTCCCGGTAACAGCGGCGGACCGGTCTTGCTGCGGGATGGCACGGTCATCGGCATCGCCACGCTCGGCTCTAAGGTGGGCCAGAACCTGAACTTTGCCATTGCCGCCGCCGAAATCGTGAACTCCAGGTTTTTCGACCCGAAACGCATGAAAAGCGGGCGGCTGAATGGCAAACCGCGTGTTGATTAATGGGAGTTGATGGCATGGGTGATTTTTAGGTCGATGCTACGCGCTGAGCGTCAATACCGCGTCCATTTCCACCTGCGCGCTGCGCGGTAGGGCAGCAACGCCAATCGCCGCCCGCGCCGGATAAGGCTCCTGGAAATATTCGGCCATAATCTGATTCAACAGGGCGAAATGGCTGAGATCGGTCAGGAAAACATTGAGCTTGACCGTATCCGCCAGGCCGCCGCCACTAGCGCGAGCTACCGCCGCCAGATTATCGAACACTTGGCGAATCTGCGCCTCTATGCCGCCTTCTACCAACTGCATGGTCGCCGGATTAAGGGGAATCTGGCCGGACAGATAAACCGTGTCGCCGACCTTGACTGCCTGGGAATAGGCGCCAATGGCGGCCGGGGCTTGATCAGTCTTGATGATTTCACGAGGCATAAGCATGTTCTCAAAGGATGAAGGATGAAGGATGTAAGGATAATAAATTTAGAGCGTATCGTGCAGAGGAGCGATAGAGGAAACGATCGGCTGTAACTTCAGTTTATGCTAAATCAACTCAGTAATTTTTAATTTTGGCGCACTAGCGAGGAAAGGACGATGCATGTACTTGTCGTCGGTGGGGCGGGGTATATCGGCTCCCACATGGTGAAATTACTGGTTCAACGCGGGTTCGAGGTGACCGTGCTAGACAATTTGTCTACCGGCCATCGAAACGCGGTGGCAAAGGGCGTGCGATTTGTACTAGGCGATCTGTTTGAGCGGGATATTCTGGATGAAGTGTGCCGGGAAACCTGTTTCGATGGCGTCATGCATTTCGCGTCTTATATCCAGGTCGGCGAATCGGTGCGCGATCCAGCCAAGTATTACCGTAACAATGTATTTAAGACCCAGAATCTGCTGGATGTGCTGGTAGCGCGGCGGGTAAACAACTTCATCTTCTCATCCACCGCTGCGATCTTCGGCGAGCCAGTGCGAACTCCAATCGATGAGGAGCATCCCAAACAACCGATCAATCCCTACGGGCGCGGCAAGTGGATGGTCGAGCAGATCCTGGAGGATTACGACACGGCCTATGAGCTGAAATCAGTCTGCCTGCGTTACTTCAACGCCGCCGGCGCCGATCCCGAAGGCGAACTGGGCGAACGGCATGACCCGGAAACGCATCTCATTCCCTTGGCGCTGCAAGCCGCCAGCGGTCGCCGGCCGCATATCACTGTATTCGGCAAGGATTACGACACCCCGGACGGAACTTGCATCCGCGATTACATTCACGTCAATGATCTGTGCGAAGCGCACTTGTTGGCTTTACAGCGCTTGTGGGATGGCGCGGACAGCGTTGCCTATAATTTGGGTAACGGCAACGGTTTCTCGGTACAGGAAGTCGTTGAAACCGCTCGCACGGTGACCGGACGCGATATTCCAGTGCAATACGGCCAACGCCGGCCTGGCGATCCGGCTCGCTTGGTCGCCGATTCACGAAAAGCGAAAGCGGAACTGGCCTGGACGCCGCGTTACGCCGATCTGGCGACGATTATCGCTCATGCTTGGCAATGGGAAACAATAAGTTAAGGCGCTGATTACAGAAGAACAAGGTAAACGACGATGAGCGCTAAGGTCCACGCTATCCTGTCGTTCATGGTGAGTATTCTGGCGGTTGTGCTGATGTGTTGGGTAGTGTACTGCTGGACTCATCAATCGATTGCAGGTTCCGCCGACTATGGGTACCGTTGGCCGATCGCGATGGTGGTCTTCGTTGTGCTCCTGGGCGCGTTGTGTCTTTACCAGTGGCGGCGAACGAGAGTGACAATGGCGCGAGCGACGGGCTTGAGAGAACGCGAGCAGTTATTTCGCAAGTTATTTGAGCAATCCTGCGACGCCAACTTGCTGCTCGATCACGAGCGCTTTTTCGATTGCAACGCCGCAACGGTTCGATTAATGCGCGCTACGAGTAAAGAACAGGTGCTTAATCGGCAACCATCTGATTTATCACCTGAATTTCAGCCAGATGGCCGGCGTTCTGCTGAAAAAGCCCAGGCAATCATTACCACCGCCTTCCAGGAAGGCAATCAGCGGTTCGAGTGGGTGCATCGCCGCCTGGATGGAAGCGAAGTTTGGGTAGAAGTATTGCTAACAGTGATTCCGTGGCGGAATCAGCATATTCTGCATACAACCTGGCGTGATATTACGCAACGCAAGAACGCCGAAGAGGCGTTGCGCGCCAGTGAAGCGCGATTCCGCGATCTGTCAACGCTGGCTTCGGACTGGCTCTGGGAACAGGATGATCAGTTTCGATTTACCTACTTTACTTTGGGCAAGGCGATGGCGGGCCTGGAGCAAATCGGTATTAATCCCAACCATTTTCTGGGCAAGACCCGCTGGGAAATGCCGATTGTCAATCTGATGCCAGAACAGTGGGCGGCGCACCGCGCTCTGCTTGATGCGCATCAACCCTTTCGGAATTTTGAGTATCGGGTGCATTCGGATTCGGGCGAGGAACGCTGGTTTTCCATCAATGGCATCCCCTTATTTGATGCCGCCGGATGTTTTGCCGGCTATCGCGGCACCGGACGCGATATCACTGAGCAGCAGCGGGACAAGCAAAACATCCAATATTTGGCTTACTACGATGCGCTTACGGGTCTGCCGAACCGGACGTTGTTGACGCAACGGGCGGATTTGATGCTGGGGTTGGCGGAGCGGCGTGGCGAGGAGTTGGCTATCCTGTTTCTGGATCTGGATCGCTTCAAGGAAGTGAACGACTCACTCGGTCACACCGAGGGAGATGTGTTGTTGGTGGAGGTCGCGCGGCGGCTTGAAAGAACAGTCCGGGAAACCGACACAGTTTGTCGGCTGGGCGGCGACGAGTTTGTGTTGCTGCTGCCCGAGGTTGGCTTGGAAGGGGCGCGGCGAGTGGCGGACAAACTGCTGGCCGCTTTCCGTCAGCCGTTCAATATCGCCAGCCATCGCTTGCACGCCACGCTCTCGGCTGGGATCGCTCTCTATCCTTATAATGGCGTCAATTTTGACGAGTTGCTGAAGAACGCCGATACCGCTCTGTACCGGGCCAAAGAGGCTGGGCGCAATACTCGTATGTTTTATACCCGGGAAATGAATATTGCCAGCGTGGCGCGATTGATGCTGGAAACCGAATTGCGCCAGGCGCTCGAAATGGGCCAGTTACGTGCTTACTACCAGCCCAAGTTGCGGTTGGCGGATGGGAAGCTGGTCGGCGCCGAGGCTCTGGTTCGTTGGCAACATCCGAAACGCGGCTTGATCCCGCCCAATCAATTTATTCCGCTAGCGGAAGCCAGTGACCTGATAGTTGGTTTGGGCGACTGGATGTTGGAAGAAGTCAGCCGGCAATTGGCCGCTTGGCGTAGCGCTGGGTTGCCTGCTTTGCATGTGGCTGTCAACCTTGCTGCACGCCACTTTCGCCAACCTGGATTCGTGGCGCATATTGAGGGTTTGCTAACCATTTACGGTTTGCCGCCCGCCGCATTAGAACTGGAGCTGACCGAATCCACCTTGCTCGAAACCGGCACGCAGACGACCGATACGTTGCAGGGATTGAGGCGCTTGGGTATCGGGTTGGCTGTTGACGATTTCGGCACCGGTTATTCCAGTCTGGGTTATCTCAAACGCCTGCCGATCACGGCGCTGAAGATCGATCAAAGTTTCGTGCGCGATCTGGAGAATGATCCGGATGACCGGACGCTTGCTGCAACTATTGTGGCGCTAGGGCATAGCCTGGGACTGAAAGTCATTGCCGAGGGCGTCGAGACTGAGCAGCAGCGGCGCATTCTGCTGGAGCAAGGTTGTGATCTGGCGCAAGGGTATCTATTCAGCCAACCGCTGCCAGCAGAAGATTTTGTAACATGGCTTACCCGTCGATCCTCGATCGTTGCTTCCTTCCATTGTGAATACGCAGTGGCCAGTGATTGACCCTTTGCAGTCGATGCGAGGAGCGGCTCCGGCCCTGGCTGCGGAGGAAGCGCACCTCTGGCTGGCTAATTTGCGGCTGCCGGCCGAGAGATTAGCTGTGCTGACAGCCACGTTGACCGTGGACGAGCGGGAACGGGCGGGGCGGTTTCGCTTTCCTGAGCATCAGGATCGTTTCATTGCAGGACGCGGTTTGCTGCGGGAACTGCTGGGTATCTATCTGGATCAGCCGGCGGCGCTTATCCGTTTCAATCAGGGACCGCGCGGCAAGCCGGTGCTAGTGGGCCAGCCTGCGGAAACCTGTTTGCACTTCAATCTTTCCCACAGCAGTGATCAGGTGTTGTACGCCATTGCCCGGTGTGAGGTCGGCGTAGATTTGGAGGACATGAATCGTCGGTTGGATTACGCGGCGGTGGCGGAACGCATCTGTACCTCGCGTGAATGGGCGGTATTCCAGGAATTGCCCCCGGCATGTGCCCGCGAAGAGTTTTTTGCCTGCTGGACGCGCAAGGAGGCGGTCGTCAAAGCACTGGGAGAAGGACTAGCCCACGGTTTGGGCAAGTTGGAAGTCTGTTTGCAGGGTGACGATTGGGTCAACCAGCGGGTGGGTCTGCGCGACGCCGCTGACCGGGAATGGAGCGTGCTGAATGTGCCCATCGAACCTGGGTGGGTCGCCGCGCTGGCCGCGCCCGGCGCTGACTGGCGCTGGCGGGGTTGGCGCTGGAATGCCGGTTAACTGCACCGGAAGGGAGTCGCTACGTTCGCGCCGCAAAGTCGATGCGCGGGTCTACCCAATGATAGGTTAAGTCGCTGATCAGATTCAACAATAAGCCGATCAGGCTGAAGAAGTACAGCGTCCCGAACATCACTGGATAGTCACGTTTCACCACAGCCTCGAAACCCAGTAAACCCAGTCCATCCAGCGAAAAGATCACCTCGATCAACAGCGAACCGGTAAACAACATACTCACCAGCGTGGCCGGAAAACCAGCGATCACCAGCAGCATGGCGTTGCGGAAAACATGTCCGTACAGCACCCGCCGCTCGCTCAAGCCCTTGGCGCGGGCGGTGACGACATATTGTTTATTGATCTCGTCCAGAAAGGCATTTTTGGTCAGCATGGTCAATGACGCGAAACCGCCAATCACCATTGCCGTGACCGGCAAGGTCAGATGCCAGAAGTAGTCGGCGATGCGCGCCGGCCAACTCAAATCCATCCAGTTGTCGGAAGTCAATCCGCGCAATGGGAACCAGTCCAGATAGCGTCCGCCGGCAAATAGAATGATCAGCAGGATCGCGAACAGGAAAGCGGGAATCGCGTAACCGACGATGACCGCCGCGCTGGTCAATACGTCGAAACGCGAGCCGTCGCGCACCGCCTTAGCGATGCCCAGCGGAATCGAAATCACGTAGATCAGCAGCGTGCTCCATACCCCGAGCGAGATGGAAACCGGCAGCTTGTCCAGTACCAGATCCAGCACCGCCCGGTCGCGGAAATAACTCTGGCCGAGATCGAAGGTCAGATAGTCGCCGATCATTCGGCCAAACCGCACGTAAGCAGGCTGGTCGAAACCAAACTGGCGGTTCAATTCGGCAATGAACGCCGGGTCCAGACCCTGCGCGCCGCGATAGGCGCTGTCACTGCTCGTTGCCGCTGCGCCGCCGCTTGCTTCCATGCCCTGTCCGCCGCCCACCCGCGCGGTTGCCGCTACAGCGGTATTTTTGAGTTGCGCCAGCAATTGCTCCACCGGCCCGCCAGGCGCAATCTGCACGATGGCGAAATTAATCGCGATAATGCCTAGCAAGGTCAGCGGAATCAGCGACAGGCGGCGCAGGAGGTAGGAGAACATGCGAAACTTTTTGCTAATGGACTAAAGGTTATTTGGTAAGTATTCACCTCCCCTCTTTGAAAAAGGGGGGTTGAGAAGATTTTAGTCGTTTTCCTCTGGTCAGAATTGATCCCAGCGTCGGCGTCGGCGCCAGGGAATGTGCGGAATGATCAGGCCCAGCAACAGACTGCCTGCAACTACGCCGGCGCCTACCAGGAACCAGTCGCGTTTGGATTCGTCGCGCAAGGAGATATTTTGCGTTTCGAGTTCCAGCAATTGCTGATTAATTGCGGCCATTTCCTGTTGCAATCTCGCATTATCTTCTTCAATTGCCAGAGTTTGGGACGCAGCGCGGCGAACTTCTGCCAATTCCGCGCTGCAGCGCGTCAAGTCAGCGCGGGTCGTTTCCAGCGCTTTCTTTTCACCCTGTAGAGTCTGATTTTCACTTTCAAGCGCAGCCATGCGCTTTTCAAGTTGCGCCACCTGCTCCCGGGTCGGCGGCTCATCCATCAGGTAGCGCGTCAGAATCCAGCCGACGGTTCCCTCCGGCGTTTTAATCTGGGTATAGCCGTCTTCATTATTGGTTTGCAAAATGACCAAAGGCGTACCGCTAGACACCATGCGCAGGATCTTGTGGCGTGTGGAAGCGCCGCTGCGCACCGGCACTGTGAAGTCATCTGTCGCATAACGGGTTTCGGCATGGACGGGGCCGATCAGAAAAATCAGTATCAACAACGGATACAGTAAAAAAAATCGCTTCACGCGGACTCCAGTCGAATCGTGTACAAGAGGCTGGGTAAGTAATGACGCCAAACTCAATCCAGTTCATGAATCATATCCGCCAGGGTTCCACCCGGCGGAATCATCGGCTTGACATCCTCGGTGCGGTCGACCCAGACATCGACCACACAGGGGCCATCATAATTCAGCGCTTGTTGAATGCCGGTCTGGATTTGGTCAGGACGGCTGATCCGCACGGTTTCGATGCCCGGAAACACGCGGCCCAGATTCAAATAATTGGGATTCGGCGTCCGGCATTCCCGAGCGTCAATGCAAGCTGGATCGCATTGCGTCGTCCGCGCCAGGCAGGTTTCGTAATGATGGCCCTGATTGAACATGTCCTCCCATTGCCGCACCATGCCCAGAAAACCGTTATTCAGAATGAAGGTTTTCACCGGAATCCGGTTTGCGGCGATGGTGGCCAGTTCCTGAAGATTCATCTGGAAACTGCCGTCGCCGTCGATGCATAGCACCGTCTTGTCGGGGCGGGCGTAACAGGCGCCGATGGCGGCGGGCAAGCCAAAGCCCATGGTGCCCAGTCCCCCCGAACTGATCCATTGGCGAGGTTCCTGGTAATTGTAAAACAGCGCGGACCACATCTGGTGCTGGCCGACGCCGGTGACGATGATGCTGGTCCGTTCGGTCAGCCGGGATAATTCCTCGATGAATTGCTGGGGTTTAATAAAGTTTCCCCCAGTTCGGTAAGTCGGTGCGTATTCCTGTTTCCAGGCGGTCAACCGATCCAGCCACTTGTCGATGTCTCCGCTGGCCCAATCAAGCCCGTTGGCGTAATTCAGGAAATCCTGGGCATTCGCGCGCAAGGGGTAATCGGCCATAATCGCCTTACCGATCTCGGTCGCGTCGATATCGACATGGGCAATGGTTTTGCCTTCACCGAACGCGCGAACCGCGACCCGGTCATCGAAACGGGCGCCGATGCTCAAAATGAAATCCGCATCCCGTAGCGCCTGGTTCGCAGCAACTGTGCCATGCATTCCAGGCATACCCAGAAACCGGGGATGGTCGTGGTTGATCGCGCCCAGCCCCATGAATGTCAGCGTGACCGGCAATTGATAGCGATCCACGAATTGACGGAATTCGTCGCTGGCTTCGGCGCTGATCACCCCACCGCCGCCGATGACCACCGGTTGTTGCGCGCTTTGCAGCGCCGCCAGCAGGCGATCAGCAGTCGGGCGATGCATGGTCGTCTCGGGATAATAACCGCGCGGCAGTCTGAGCGGGTGTTCGGTCATGGACTGGCCAATAAGTGCATTCTTGCAAATATCCACCACCACCGGCCCGGGCCGACCGCTACCCGCAACGAAGAAAGCTTGGCGTAATACACCGGCCAGCTCTCCGGCATCCTTGACCAGGTAGTTGTGTTTGCAGATGGAGCGGGTAATGCCCACCATGTCGACTTCCTGGAAGGCGTCCTTGCCAAGCATGGTGCTGGGGACTTGGCCGGTGATAAAAACGCAGGGCGTCGAATCTTTGTAGGCGTCGGCAATGGGCGTTATCAGGTTGGTCGCGCCCGGCCCGGACGTCGCCAGCGCGACCCCGATTTTGCCGCTGGCCCGGGCGTAGCCTTCGGCGGCGTGACCAGCCGCGCCTTCCTGACGGCATAGCACGAAACGAGGCGTTTTCCGGCCTTGTCTCATCCGCAGATTCAACTCGGCGTGCAAGGGAATGACTGCGCCGCCGGTATGTCCAAACAGGTAGTCGACGCCGAGTTCATTCAGCACATCGATAGCGATCTCGGCGCCACTGCGCGCTGGCGGCGCGCATCCTGCAACGGGTTCTTTCACTTCCAGCATGGAGAAATACCTTTTGAGTCTTGAATCCATTGGGTTGCCGCCCATTCGGTCGGTTCCAATGGAGAGAGTCGGGACAAGCAATTGTAACCACTTTCTCGCTACTCCAAAGGCCATTCCACTCATTTTGAGCTGTACCGGTCAACTCGAACGGTTCGGAATGACCGGACTGAATCGATCCAATCTGCGAATAACCCGATAATCAAGCGTTTGGAGAAAATGGCATGAGGTTTGAGAAATAAAACCTACATTTTGATTTTATAGAATGTGGAGAAATCACTATGGCAACTGCAAATCGCATGATTCAAAAGGGTAGCACCGGTGCTGATGTCAAACTGCTGCAAGGGTTACTGAATCAGAAAGTCCCCCTGCCTAAGCTGCCCCAGGGGAAGAAACTGGTGGAAGACGGTATCTTTGGCTCGAAAACTGATGCCGCTACGCGCACCTTCCAGCAAATGAAGGGATTGAAGGTCGATGGGATTGTTGGTCCGAAGACCTGGGGAGCGCTGGGCGTTACTTATACCGGTCCGGGTGCAATGCCCGCGCCGCCCGCCGGCAAACCCAAGTTCGAGGAGAAAAAACCCAAGGATGGGTTTGATGGCGCGGTCAACCCTCCCTGGCAGATGGTCCCCATGAGCGGGCAAAAGACGGTCATTCTGAAGAATGCCGCCAATCTCAATGTGGTCAGTCGCAACCCCGGCATCGCTACGGTCGAAGATGTCCCGAAGTGTTTCGTGCATGGCGGACGGGAATTGATCATCAAGGGCAAGACCAAGGGTACGACATTTATTGATGTCAAGAATGGCGCCACCACGGTGGCCAGTCTGGAAATTGCGGTCAAAACCAAAAAAACCATTCAGGCGTCATTTCATCTGGTCGAGGATAACGCAGGTCATAAAACCAGTCGCAGCGCCAGCAGCGTGGATGGTTGGGTCAAGACCATGAACGATATTTTCCTGCCGCAGGCCAATATTCAGGTCACCAAGAAGCGGGCGATCAGCGTCAAGATCAACAAGGATCTGGGCACCGTGGTGCGCTTCTCCAAGCATTTGCCTGGGGTGCCTGCCAGCGAACATGAATGGGATCTGGTCACCGCCAAGGGCGACGCTTCCGCCGACTTTAATGTATTTTTCGTCTGGGAATATGAACAGGACATCAATCCTAATCACGATGACACCGACGCGGGTACGCTGGGTAAGAATTGTATTTTCGAAGATCACGCCGGGACGAATGTGGGCGATACGCTGGCCCATGAGCTGGGGCACACGCTCGGAGTGAACGATTTCTACGGCGCGGCTGAGAAGCCCTTGTTGATGTATGGGATCACCGATCAGCGTGGCCAGAAAATTCCCAAGGCCCACGCGAACACCATGAACCCATGAGCAAGGCTGGAAATCATGAACCGCCGGCGCGTGTGGTTGTTCTCTCTGGTAGGCGCGACGCTCGTGTCGGTCCTGCTCGTCTTTCAGTTTCCCCGAGGAATTGCTATGAACAATGATATTGCGAATCAAGTCAACGCGGCTTTCGCGGCTGCCCGAGAGGGCAACTACGAACCGGTTTCGCAACTGGGCGAACAAGGCGCTGGCGTCATTCCGCATCTGCAACCGTATCTGCGCGATGAGAATGAGATGGTGCGCCTGCAAGCCGTCGCGCTGTTAACTGCCTTCGATGACCCCGCCGCCATTCCTTTGCTGACGCAGGCCCTGGGCGATCCGTTGCAGGACATCCGCGCTCGGGCGGCGCTGGCGCTTTATGAACGGCATGATCCCCTGCAACTCGCAGAGCGGCCTGAACTTGGCGAGGCGCTACGCGCCAGTCTCGATCAAGGCAATGATGCCGCCGCCGCTATCCTGTTGCTGGGCTACTTCCCGGACGAAGCCAGTCTCAAAGCGCTGGAAGCATTGCGCGACCGGGCCGGGGATGCGCAAACCGAGCTGGCAACCTGGGCGCCGGTCGTGCCCGTCCAGTTACCGGTCGCGGTGAGTCTCTCCCGCCTGGGTGATCGGGCTGCGCGGTTGACGCTGTTGCAAACCAGCGCCGACGGTTCGCTGGCAGAGCGGGAATTTTTATTGTCGGTGCTGCGGGAAATCGACTCACTCGAAGTCTTGCATGCGCTGGCCAGCACGCTGGACGATACCCATGAAATTGGCGGCGGCGCACCCTCTGGCGTTCAGCCCCAGCGGCGGTTGTGCGATCTGGCCGTGGTCAGCTTGGTCAAGCGGCTGAATTTGCCAGTGAACTTTACGGTCACTGACCAACAGCGATTCACTTCCGGGGAAATTGATGCGGTGCGGAAAGCGATGGTGAGCGGTCTTCCCCGGTGATGAGAGTACATTGATCGTCACATTGCCGATCTCACCGGCTGGAAGAGCGCATTGACTCTTTGCGACCATTGCGGGAAATCCATGAAGGTTCATGACCATAGTTTGGAATCGACTGACTACACAGGTAGTGAGATAGCTACTCTTGACAATCCGCTACCTTGCCCGCATTTAGAAGAGCAATATCCTTTACAGCCGCGTGAAAAATCATGACCGACCACGAAGAAGCTATCGAAGCGGAAGTCGTGCGCGAGGACAACGATGTCTCCGAGACGCCCGCCAATCATATTGTTCCCGCCGTCGACATTCTGCCCAATACCTTGTACCTGTTGCCACTCTCCGAACGGCCTTTCTTCCCGGCGCAGGCTCTACCCCTATTACTCAATGAAGAACCCTGGCTGCCGACCATTGAAGCGGCGGCCAACCGCGATCAACGGGTGATCGGTCTGATTCTGGTCAAGCCGGACAGTGCGGAAAATGCGCATCCCGATGATTTTCATCCAGTAGGCACGGTGGCCCGCATGCACCAATTGGCGCGCAACGAAGGGCGTCTGCAATTCATCGCTCAGGGTCTGCGCCGGTTTCGCATCGAGCGCTGGCTGTCGATCCAACCGCCCTATCATGTGCAGGTTGAGTATCTGGACGAGAGCGCCGAGCACGCAGGTCCCGACGAGTTGCGCGCTTATTCCCTGGCGGTGATCAATACCCTTAAGGAACTGATTCCGCTTAACCCGCTGTATTCCGAGGAACTCAAGTTTTTTCTCAATCGCTTCAACACCAATGATCCTTCGCCGCTGGCCGATTTCGCCGCCAGTCTGACGACCGCCAGCAAAGAGGAATTGCAGGAAATCCTGGCTACCGCGCCGGTTCTGGAGCGCTTGAAAAAAGTTATCGTGCTGATCAAGAAGGAACTGGAGGTCGCCCAACTTCAGACCAAGATTCGCAAGCAGGTCGAAGAGAAGATGAGCGAGCACCAGCGCAAGTTTTTTCTGCGCGAGCAGCTCAAGGCGATTCAGCAGGAGCTGGGCATTGCCAAGGACGACCGCACCGCCGATGTCGACCGTTTCCGGGAACGGCTGGAAACCCGCGAGGTTCCCGAGGCCGCTAAAAAACGCATTGACGAGGAGCTGGACAAGCTGTCGATTCTGGAAACCGGTTCCCCGGAATACGCCGTCACCCGCAATTACCTGGATGTGATGACCGATCTGCCGTGGGGGACTTATTCCACCGACAATCTCGATCTCAAACACGCCCGTGAAGTGTTGGATCGCGATCACGATGGCTTGGCTGACGTGAAAGACCGGATTATTGAATTCCTGGCGGTTGGGGCGCTGAAAGGGCAGGTTGGCGGTTCGATCATCCTGCTGGTCGGCCCGCCCGGCGTGGGTAAAACCTCGATTGGCCGCTCGGTGGCCGCCGCGTTGGACCGCCAGTTCTACCGGCTCAGTCTGGGCGGAATGCGTGATGAGGCTGAAATCAAGGGGCACCGCCGCACTTATATCGGCGCATTGCCCGGCAAATTCATCCAGGCCATTCGTGACGCCAAGACGGCTAATCCGGTCATCATGCTGGACGAGATTGACAAGATCGGCGCGTCGTATCATGGCGATCCCGCTTCAGCATTGCTGGAAGTGCTCGACCCTGAACAGAACACCGAATTTCTCGATCATTATCTGGATGTGCGTTTTGACCTGTCCAAAGTGCTGTTTATCTGCACCGCTAATCAGCTCGACACCATTCCAGCGCCATTGCTCGACCGCATGGAGAACATTCGTTTGTCCGGCTACATTACCGCCGAAAAGCTGCAAATCGCCCGTAACCATCTCTGGCCAAGGCTGCTGGAGCGGAGTGGGTTGGAGCGCGACCGCATCCAGCTCGACGAGGAGGCGTTACAACAAATCATCGAGGGTTATGCCCGCGAGGCCGGAGTGCGCAATCTGGAAAAACAACTCGGGCGCATTGTTCGCAAAAGTGCAGTGCAGATTGTTGAAAATCGACAAGAAGGGCAGATCGCCGTTAATCGCATCGACCTAGATCGCTATCTGGGCAAACCCCCGTTCAAGACGGAAACTTTGATGGCTGGGGTTGGCGTAGTGACGGGTTTGGCCTGGACGGCGCTGGGCGGCGCGACGCTGAATGTGGAAGCCAGTCTGATCCATACCAAGAATCGTGGCTTCAAACTCACTGGACGATTAGGCGAAGTGATGCAGGAATCGGCGAATATCGCTTACAGTTATGTCAGCGCCCATTTGGAGGATTATCAGGCCGATCCCAAGTTCTTTGACGAAGCGTTCGTCCACTTGCATGTTCCGGAGGGCGCTACGCCCAAGGATGGCCCCAGCGCCGGCATTACCATGGCCACCGCCCTGTTGTCGCTGGCGCAGGGCCAGACCACGGCGCGACCACTGGCGATGACCGGTGAATTGACGCTGACCGGGCAAGTGTTGCCGATTGGCGGTGTCCGCGAGAAGCTGATCGCTGCCCGCCGGGTGGGCATTCACGAGATTCTGCTGCCAGAAGGCAATCGCGGCGATTTCGACGAATTGCCGGATCATATCCGTGAAGGTTTGACGGTTCACTTTGTCGAGCGGTTTCAGCAGGTAGTCGATCTGGTTTTTGCTGCCGGGCATCCCGGCTGAGGACACGGTTTGTGATGACAGCGATGATTCCTGGCAAGACCCGCGCCGCGTTATTGCCGCCGCTCTGTTTGCTGACGTTGCTCCAGGCGCCCGCCATGGGTTGGACCGCCTGCGACGATCCTCCCGCCAGGCGGGTCAATTGGCTGCATTGCGATAAGCAAGGAATTGATCTGCAAGGCGCTGATTTACGTGAAGCCGTGCTAACCCAGGTCAACCTCAGCAGCGCTAATCTGAGCAGCGCGCGACTCAGCGGCGCGGATCTGGGCCGGGCTATACTCAACAAGGCGAATTTCACCGGAGCGGCGTTGCGCGGGGCGCGCCTGGTGTCGGCGCAACTTGATCAGGCGGTGTTCGCCGAAGCCAGCATGAGCGGGGCGAGGCTGGACCGGGCCGTGCTGACCAAGGCGGATTTGCGCAAGGCGGACTTGAGTAATGCCCGGCTGTATCAGGCGGAACTGATCGGGGCTGATCTGAGTGAGGCGAAACTGAATCAGGCGAATTTGGCTCAAGCGGATTTGACCGACGCTAAATTAGCCAATGCCGATTTAAGCGATGCTGTGTTGAGTCGAGCCGTGCTGGAAGATGCGGCGCTGACCGGGGCCAAGCTGCGCAGCGCCCGGCTGGACGGGACAAACTTGCTAAGCGCCGACTTTACCGGCGCCGATCTCAGTCAGGCGACTTTGGCGGAAGCGCGAATCGATAGCGCGCTTTTCACCGACGCCCAGCTCGATAGCACGATCTGGATCAATCGCCAGCGTTGTCGGCCAGGGTCAGTGGGTGAGTGTCGATAGGATGGCCATCACCGGCAGATATGCAGTGATCAGTGGACTGGGATTGACATGAGCGCCACGCAAAATAGCGATATCGCCATCGTCGGCATGGCTGGCTTGTTTCCCCAGGCGGAAAACCTGGCGGCCTATTGGGCGAACATCCTCGGCAAGCGTGACGCCATTGACGAACCCTTGCCTGACTGGAACGCCAACCGCTTTTATGAACCGGTTGCCGGAACCACGCATGAGGATGATTCGCGCGGCGGTTTTCTGGAGCGGGCCAAAATTTACACCCGGCGCGGCGGCTTTCTCAAGGAACTGTCCCGGTTCAACGCCCGCGCTTTCGGCATCATGCCGGTCTCGGTGGCCAGTGGCGAACCGGATCAGTTTCATGCGCTGGATTTAGCCAAATCCGCGCTGCAAGATGCGCACATCAACGAGAATGATTATCGCCCGGAAGCCACCGGCATCATTCTGGGGCATGGCATCCATCCCAACCGGGCCAGCGTTAACGGTGTTCAGCACGGCATGATTGTCGATCAGATGCTGGACCTGCTGGCGGCGGCCCTGCCGGAGATGAGCGCCGAACGTCGGCGGGAACTGAGAAGGCAGTTGAAAAGCGCGCTGCTGCCGATGGATGCCGATAGCATCCCCGGTCTGGTGCCGAACATGATGACCGGGCGCATCGCTAACCGATTGAATCTGATGGGGCCGAATTACATTATCGACGCCGCCTGCGCCTCGTCATTGATCGCAGTTGAACACGCCATGCAGGAATTGCGGTTGGGGCGCGCTGATTTGATGCTGGCGGGCGGCGTGAATACTTCAACCCCGCCGTTGGTGCATATGGTGTTCTGCGAGCTGGGCGCGTTGTCGCGAAAGTCCCGCATCCGTCCCTTTGCTGTCGGGGCTGATGGCACCTTGCTAGGTGAAGGCGGCGGCGTCCTGGCGTTGAAGCGGCTGGATGACGCTTTACGGGCCGGTGATCGAATCTATGCTGTTCTGAAAGCCATTGGCCAGTCTTCCGATGGCCGCGCCAAGGGCTTGATGGCCCCGCGTCTGGAAGGCGAAGTGCTGGCAATACGTCGCGCCTGGCGACAGGCCGGACTTGATCCCGCCAGCGTGGGGTTGATTGAAGCCCACGGCACCGGTATTCCGCTGGGCGACGAGACGGAAGTGCAGGCATTACATCAAGTGTTAGGCCAACGCCAGGGACGTTTGCCGGATGTCGCTCTGGGTTCGGTCAAGTCAATGATTGGCCATTGCATCCCGGCGGCGGGCGCAGCGTCGCTGATCAAGACGGCGCTGGCGCTCTATCACCGGGTGTTGCCGCCGACTCTGTGCGATGAAGCGCGCGCGGATTTAACTTCGGGCCAAGGTCGTCTGTACCTGAACACGGAAACCCGTCCGTGGATTCACGGCGGCCCAACGCCGCGCCGCGCCGGGGTGAACGCCTTTGGCTTCGGTGGCATTAATACCCACGCCATTCTCGAAGAAGCGCCCGGTCAAGGCGCTGAACCGCTGTCGGCGTTCCTGGGGCGGCGCTGGAAAAGCAGCAACGAGCTGTTCCTATTCGCCCAACCGGATCGAGCCGCACTGCTGCAACAGGTTGAACAGGTGCGAGAGCGGTTGCAAAGCGTTCCTGCAATGGACTTACGCGCCCTGGCTGCTGAACTCTGGCGTCAGCGCAGTGAAGGCGGCGAGCGGTTGGCGATAGTGGCCGGGGATCATCGCGCCTTGGAGAACCGCCTGGCGGGAGTGTTGAATAAGCTGGCCGATCCGGCGCGGGATCGTCTGCAAACCCGTGATGGCGTCTATTTCAGCGCACGTCCGGCAGAGGGTTGTGTAGCATTGTTGTTCCCTGGGGAAAATTCCCAGTATCCCGATATGTTGCGGGATTTGGCGGTGGAATTTCCCGAAGCGCGGCGCTGGTTTGATTTTCTCGACGGACTGTACCTTGGCGAGCGGGATCTTGCGCCGAGTCAGGCAATCTTTCCGCCGCCGACCGGATTGAACGCCGAGGATCGGCAATGGCTGCAAGCGCAGTTACAAGGCATGGAACTGGGTTCGGAATCGGTATTCGTTACCGATCAGGCATTATTTGCGCTGTTGACCACCTTTGGCATTCGCGCCGAAGCGTTGCTTGGGCACAGCACGGGAGAGAATGCCGCCCTGGTCGCCTCGGGCGTCATCCAGTTGGATCAGGCTGGAGTAGGAGCGTGTATTCGGCGGATGAATGCGTTGTATCGGGAACTGGAATCGGCGGGTGCGATTCCCGATGGTAAATTATTGTCGGTCGGCGCGCTGACGCTGGAAGAGGCGCGGGATGTGCTGGCGGCTGATGCGCGGATGCATCTGACCATGGATAATTGCTCCAACCAGTTCATCCTGTTTGGTCCTGCCGAGGCGATTGCCGCCGCCCACGCCGCACTGAAACAACGAGGCGGTTTCTGCACGGAGTTGGCGCTGGATCGGGGTTACCACACGTCATTAATGACGCCGATGGCCGAGGCGTTTCGGAGTCTGTTTGCCGAGGTGGACTTTACGCCGACCGAGCAGGTTCTGTATTCCTGCGTGACCGCTGAACCTTTCCCCAGCGAAGCTGAGGCGATTCGCGACACCGCCGCCGCCCAGTACACGTGCCCGGTGCGCTTTCGCGAGAGCATTGAGAATTTGTATCGGGATGGCGTGCGGGTGTTTATCGAAGCGGGGCCGGAAAGCCACCTGACCGCCTTTGTCCGGGACATTCTCCGTAATCGACTGCATGTGGCGGTCTCCTGCGATGATCGCCGGCGCGGCGCTGATCAGCAGTTGCGCCACCTGCTTGGCCAATTATTCGCCCACGGCGTCCCGGTCGATTTGGAGCCTCTCTACGGCGGAACGCCACAACCGGTAAGCGAGTCAGCGCCGTACCTGTCGACCGCTATTCCGCTAATTCAGCCCTCGGAGCCAATGACCGAGCAATTGCGGCAATTACTAAGCAAAACCGCCCCCTCTCCTAAGTTTCCCCCCTTTGACAAGGATCAACCCGCTCCCCCCTTTGACAAGGATCAACCCGCTCCCCCCTTTGAAAAAGGGGGGCCGGGGGGGATTCACCCCAAACCCATTCCATCGCTGTCAAAATCCCCCCTATCTCCCTTGCACCAAGGGGAGAAATCCGCTGCATTGGCCGGACACTTTGATCTCATGCAGGAATTTCTGCGTCAGCAGGGACAGGTTATGAACGCCTGGCTGGATCGCCGGCGGGGACAGTGAGCGTGGCGGAAAGCGAAGAACAGGGCGAGTCCATTCGCTGGCGGTTGCAACCGGACTTTCAGTTTGAAGCCACTGCGACCGCTGGACGTTTTCAGGTGCGCAATCCGGTCAGCGGCGAACGCTTTGAGTTGGGCGAGGAGGAGGTTTTTCTCTGTCAGGTGCTGAGTCGCACCACTGATCCTCAAGTCATTCAGGTCGATTTCACGCAGCGATTTGGTTTGACCATCACGGCTGATCAGCTCCATCAGTTTTACCAGGACATGGCGGCATTGGGATTGCTGGAACCCATGTCGCCGGTTATGGAGGATATAACGTCAGTGGATGCCGATGACGGTGAGCAAGGGCGCGACCTGTATCAATGGGTATTCTTCAATCCTAACCGGATGTTTGCCTGGCTGGCGTCTCGCATCGGGTGGTTGCGCCATGGAGCCTGGTTGTTGGCGCCTGGGATACCCCTGGCGTTGCTGGTGATATTGTACAACCAGCCACAGTACCAGCGTGCGCTGGAAATCTTTGCCGATCCGGGTTCGCATCTGCTGTTCAAGTTCACTCTGGGGTTATTCATCAGCAACCTGTTCACCCGAATTGCCCAGGGGGTGGCTATCGCCTATGTAGGTGGATTAGTGGAACAGTTTGGATTGCGATTGGAATTTGGGGTCATCCCTCACTTCTTTATCGGCAAGTCGATTCGGGCGGTCACCCGTCCGCCCCAGCAGCGTCTGGCTGCGTCTGGAGCGGCGCTGCTAAGCAAGTTGACGCTGTTTGTCGGCGGCATCCTGATCTGGCGGCTGACCTATCAGAGCGGTATTACGCTGAGTTCCTACGCCTTTCTTCTGGGCCATCTGGGATTAGGGGCGTTTCTGTTTATTGCCAATCCGCTCTGGTGGGGCGATGGCTACGTTTGGTTGGCTACTCACTTGGGATTGCCCAGGTTGCGAGATCGAGCATTTCGGGTCTTGGGGCTTTACGTGCGCGGTCGTCGCCCACCAGCAGGTTTGGCGCCCCTGGAAAGATATGCCCTTGTCGGATACATCGTCGCCAGCATCTCCTATGTTCTGTTGTTGCTATCCATGGTGATGCTGACAAAGGCCATTTATCTGGAAAGTCAATATCAAGGCATCGGCGTAGTATTATTTTTGATTCTGGTGGCGATGGTGATGCGCTGGTGGCTCTATCGGCGAACCCATAAGCGCCAACGGATTAGAACGCGAGTTGAAGCGCGGGCAGAGGCGCGGACCGCACTGCGCGCGGCCAGCTCAGCCCAGTCTGTTGGGAAACGGCTGGTTGGGAGCAAAGCCGGCACGGCGGTAATGAAACCGATCGGAGACCCTCCGCAACGCCATTATCGGTTGTGGCTGATCGTGCTGACACTGTTGGCAGTGGCGTCGTTTCTGCCCTATTCCTACGATGTCACCGGTGAAGTGACCCTGTTTCCCACCGCACGCGCCGAGATTCATGCGGTCACGTCCGGCATCGTCATGCAGGTTCAGGTTCGAGAAAACGAGTGGGTGACGCCGGAGCAGGTGCTGGCTGAACTCAGCACCTGGCAACAGGATCAAGAGCTTGCCGTTACTGCCACTGAAATCAAACGTCAACAGGCAGAACTGGAACTGCTTCAGCATGGCCCCAAAGCCGAAGCGATTGAATATGCGCGGCAACAGTTGGCGATGGCTCAGGTGCGCGCAAAGCACAGTCGCAAGGTCCAGGAACTGCTGGAGCCGGTTCACCAACAGGGTGTGGTGAAGGCGCTGGAGTATGAAGAGGCTGTCAAGACCGCCGAGGTAGATCAGGCGGCGGTCACGGTCGCCGAGGCGAATTTAAGTTTGATCAAAAGCCCGCCACTGTCCCTGGAAGTCACGGCGAAAGAGGCTGAACTTGAGCAGTTGCGCGCCAAACAAACCTATCTTGAGGAGCAACGAAAAAGAACCTACCTGCGAACGCCGGTCGCGGGGCGAGTGGTCACGCCGCGCCCGGAGTTCATGACCGGAAATTATCTGAAAGAGGGCGATCTGTTCGTGACCGTTGAAGATCATCGGGTCATGCGCGCTGAAATCCTGGCCCCGGAAACCGATATTGGCGAGGTGCGCACTGATGCGCCGGTGCAATTGCGGGTCTGGGCCTATCCGCTGCGCGATTTCACCGGTCGCGTGACCGCCGTTGCCCCAGTCGTTGAACCGAACCCGGCCAATCCGTTCATGCACGCCGTGCGGGTGATCATTGAAATCCCCAATCCGGATGGATTGCTGAAATCGCAAATGACCGGGTTCGCCAAGATCGCCGCTGGCGAGCAATGGGCCATTGTCGCCTTCACTCGGGCGCTGGTGCGGTTTGTGATGCTGGAAATGTGGTCATGGTTGCCTTGAGATCTGCCGGAACAGAATTTGCTCTGGGAATCTACGCTATTTTGATGAATGTAACTTCATCATCCCTTTAAAAAATTTTTATTTTCGACTGGCTACAGGGAAGAGGGCAGGCAATCCAGCACGCGCCATCGTTAATCCGCCTAAACCCAATTGAATGGAATGGGTCTCTCAACCACAATGACGCTCGTGCGCCCTACTTGTGGTGTATCTGAGATAGACAGTGGTTCATTTTGAACCAATAGCTAGAAAAGAGCTCTTGAAAAGTAAAATTTGTGACTAGTATATTGCCAGATCATGACAGCGCTCGCCGTTGGCTGGATAGCGCGCCTCTTTTGCGCCAAGCGGGCGATATTTTATATAAGTAATTAATTTTAATTATTTTTGATATGATAACTAGGGCAGATCAAATTAATATTGACTATAAACATGATACCATTTCCTAGAATGGCCTAAAAAATGCTTATTATAAACATCATGAAAAAGTTAAGGAATATCATTATGAAAATAAAATGCTTTTTGATAAGCACCGGTTTGTGCAGCGATTTGACTGGTATCATATGGAGAGTTACATCGGTTCATGTGTACAATACAGTTGCCATTATTTTGGAGAATTTAGTGAATGATAGTACTGATATAGAATAGAGCCTTGAGTGATAGGGACTCCAGAAAGTTGGCTTCTGTATCGACTAATAAATCTTTTAACTATCAATCTTAAATCAAGAGGTCCATGCGATGTCAGAGAAGACTGCATTTTTAAAATTAAATATTTTTACCAAGATTTTGTCGATCATGCTGATGGTAACACTCGTGCCATTTGGAAGTCTTTGGTATTTGAATTACTATCGATCCAAAGAAACCTGGGGTGATCAAGTCGCCTTAACTTTTAATAAGACAGCTACTGGTTTGGTTAATCAAGTAGGCGACTGGCTGGATATGAACATCAAGGTTTTGCAGCAAAATTCTCGTCTAGAGGCGATTCGTTCAATGGATGCGGCTCAGCAAAATCCTGTACTCAAGACGATCGTAGAATCTTATCAATGGTCCTATCTGGTTTTTACTGTCCGGTCTGATGGTCAAAATATCGGTCGTAGTGATGATAACCCTACCACTTATTATGGCGATCGCAAATATTTTAAGGAAGTCATAGCGGGTAAGCCTTTAGGTCAGCAAGTCTTAATAGGTAGAACTTCTGGTAAGCCGGCCTTGGTTCTGGCCAGTTCTATTGCCGATGCCAAGCAGCAAGGACTGGGGGTGATTGCAATGGCTATGCACTTGGAGGATATTTCACAGACAATTACGAATGCTAAGATTGGACAGACTGGGTTTGCTATTCTGCTAGATCAAGCTGGCAAAGCTATTGCGCATGGCAGGCCCGAAGTTTTACGTGAAGCTTTGCAAGATTTTAGCCAACATCCAGCGTTGCATAATTCACAATCAAATAATGGGTTGATAGTCTATGAAGAAGACGGTAAGAGTGTTATTGCTTATACCCAAAAGACTAGTCAGGGTTGGACTGTGATCGTGCAACAGGACTACGACGAGGCATTTTCTTCTCTGTATGAAGTTCAGCGAAACTCTTTTATCTTGTTGGGTTTCAGCTTGATTCTAATTATCGCGATTAGTTATCTTTTTTCACAGCGCTTAGCTAAGCCGATTCAGCAACTGACTATAGTTGCAAATAAAATTAGCAAAGGCGAATTGAATGAAACAATTGTTGCGACTGATCGCAATGACGAGATCGGTGCTTTAGCACGCGCTATCGAGCGTATGGGAGTTAGCTTGAAAATGGCGCTTGAGCGCCTGCGTCTCAAGTCCTAAGAAGCTATATGAAAACCCCTCTCCCACAAGCGGGAGAGGGGAGACGAAGATTTTTCTTTTTAAAGAGTTGGCTTGCCAGAGGCTGTATAAAAACAGCAATTCCCAGTCTATTTTTACATCATGTTGAATCTAAATGATATTTTTCTTAATGTAATCTTGAATATACATAAAAAACTTATTGAAGATCAATGATTAACTGAGATACCGGGAATTTCTGGTATAAAAATGCCTCCAAATTGACGATGCTACCCAATAACTCACTAGCCAAGTAAACTAATGATGACGCAAGCAACAACCTTCTCACCGCAGTTTCTAACTGAACTCCAGCGATTGCATCAAGAGCGCCGTACTGGTTTGCTCATGATTACAAAGTCTAAGCTGATGGTTCAGCTCAATCTACTAGATGGCGAAATCGTATACCTCGCTTGCTCCGATAAGCGAGGTAACCAAGCGCTTGAGCTGCTGCCCCAAGTGGACAGTGGCAAGTTGCGCTTCGTCGATGGACCGATTCCCGCTTTACGCACGCCACTGCCAGCTACTTCCGATATTCTGAACTACCTAGGCGCCGTTGACTCGACATCGCCTGTGCCAGAATCGGACCAACATCTGTCAGCGTCAAGGCTCACAGCGTTACAGCAAGAGTTGGCCGAATTTATCGGTCCAATCGCCACTTTTATTTGTGAGGAGCAACTAGTAGGCGTTCACGATGTGGAAACGGCGCTTGCAGCGTTGAGCCAAGTATTGCCGAACCTGACGCAGGCGGATCGCTTCAAGGAAAACGTGCGCAGACGACTTGGCTTAGCAGCGGCGGCATAGGTAACTCAGATCATTGAGCAGGCTCGCCTTGATCGTGGGTTGCTTGCCGTGATCAACACGATTCTTATCACAGATCAATGTGGCGGCTGGTATAAAGAAACAAAAGTTACCTCTTCTCCAGCCAAATACCGGGTTGCGTTTCGGGATGACGGCTTAAATCCCAGTCGCCAGCAACTACCAGGCCATACGGCGTCGGTTGCAGTACCCGCAAACAGGTGACTCCAGGTTGTCCGAAAGCGTCTAGTGGAATCATTTGCCAGTCCTCGCCATCGCGGGTTTTCCAGAGTTGGAACCGTTTCGATTCGAGCGTGGAAGTGAAATCAGCTTGAGGCGGCTCTTCGCCTTGATCAATGACTGCATAAAGCGCATCGGGTGTCCCGACCAGCCGGGCAATCCGCCGGTGATGCGGGTCGCCGAAACCAGGACCGTGCGTAGAAAGAGGAATTTGCAAGCCAACCGGCGAAAAGCGCGGGGTTCCCATTACTAGCTCCCAGCGGCCATCGGGTAGAACCCGGATGATCTCCGCGCCGGACGTCGCAAATTCCCAATTGGGATCAGGGCTAGGCGAACGGACGCCCAGGTAAAGCGCATCCTTGAACACCGTCATGGTTTCAATATGAGGATTGAGCGTGTAGCGCTGGGTGCCTTCGATCAGCACCGGTTCCCAGGTCAAAGGCAACAGGCTGCGGGCCGCAGTTTTCCAGAGCTGAAAGCCATTGGTTGAGTTACCGGCGGCGGCATACAATTGACCATTGAAGACCTGTAAACCATCCAGCGTGCGATTCCCGGCATTGCCAAAACCGGGTTCGCAGGCCGGATGCCAGGGTTGAGAAAGCGGATCGGCGCTAACCCAGATCTGTGGACCCTCACGTCCAGTATCATGGGCGGCGCTGGCTGGAATGGCGAACGCCTGATTTGAAAAACCGCGTAACGCGATGAAAGGACCGTGGCCGGCATCGGGAGCTGGATTGGGTAGCGCTTCGAAATGAACGCCATCCCTGGAATGCAACAGGGCGGAGGTGCGCAGCCCTAACCGGAGCGCATACAGCGCGGGCGTCGGTTGTGTGGCGCCGGGCAGCACCGTCAATGTTTGCCAACCCAGTTCCAGCGGGAAGCGGCGGGCCTGACCAGCCTGGATAATCCAGCGCGATTCCACCGGGTTTGCGTACAACGACTCCCAACTGGATGCGCGTAACCGATGACGCAGGAGGACAGCGCTGCCCGGTTGGTAGGCGTCCGCCGGGTAGCCGGTGACGCCCAGGTATAACCAGCCCTGATGCCAGGCGGATGTCTGCATCAGGCAGCGGCCAGTCCCGGGTAGTAATTCGGCAGGGAGGGGGTGAAACTGAAACGAGGAATGTGCGGACATGCAGTTAGCGACCGGATCGTGGAATGAGTGGCAAAAAATGGGTGATACAACGCCCCTGGAAGTGTAAAGTTGATTATAAAACTTTTTCGGGAAACGCTGTTCCCGATGCGCAGAGAGTCCTTGCAAGTGGGGTCGTAGTGAGTCATCCAGACTATTCCGTTCATCATCCGGTCTTTATCCTTTGTCCGGGCCGTTCCTTTTCGTCGGTGGCGTGTGGCATGTTGGGCCAGCATCCGCAATTATACGGATTGCCGGAGACGAATTTCTTCGTGGCCGACACGGTGGATGGTTTGTTTCAGCGCTTTGCCGGTCCCGGCGATCGACACCGTTTGCATGGTCTGGTTCGCACGCTGGCCCAGTTGCATGATGGCGAACAAACCGAGGCGGCTGCCGAACGCGCCTGGCAATGGTTGCGCGAGCGTTTGCCGATGACTACGCGCGAGTTGGCCTGGTATGTGGCGTCACAACTTGGTTCACGCCAGATGGTCGAGAAGAGTCCCAGTAATTGTGCGGAAGCCGCCTATTTGGTGCGTTTATACCAGATTTTTCCCACTGCCCATTTTCTGCATTTATCGCGACATCCGCGTTCCACCGGTAAATCGTTATATCAGGTGCGCCAGGAACAGCGCGCCCGACGAGGACGGGATCGGATGCCGGTGGATGGGCGTCGGATGGAGGAAAACTGGCTGAAGGTTCATGGGCACATTTTGCGATTTACCGAACGGCTGCCGGTCGGGCAGAGTCTTCATCTGCAAGGGGAGCAGTTATTGGCCGATCCGGATCGCTATTTACGGCAGATCGCCGAGTGGCTGGATATTCGCATGGATGCTCAAGCTATCGAAGCGATGAAGCATCCAGAAATTTCCCCATTCGCCACTCTGGGACCGGATAATGCGCGTGGCGGTAACAATCGCAAGTATTTGGAAGATCCACGATTACGAACGGGACCCCCGCCTAAAGTCAATTTGAGCGATCCCTTGGAGTGGATGGCGGATGGTTCGGGATTCAGTCCGGCGACGGTGGCGCTGGCAAGGCGCTTGGGGTATCAGTAATTGATTCTCGTTCGGGATACATACCCCGCAGCTTGCTGCGGGGTTGTTCATTGGGTAACACGCACCATAATAACTTGTGGTTCTCTTGTATTGGCGTTTATATAATAAATAACGAGAAGTTGACTTTCTGAGAAATATAGCATTTCTGATCCTTTTGTATGAACAGTGCTGTCTTCTACCACGAATAGAGACCCATCAAGAAAGTAAAGTCTTGCATCTCCATCTCCTGTTACCAGAATCACTGAACGCGGATAATTTAAGTGATTGATTATATTTGCGTTAACTCTGATTGTATTATTATAGGGAACCCGTAGAATTTCAACCCAGTTACCATTAAAATGTTTGGCCTTTACTATTAAATTCCATTTATCGCCTTCAGTATGGTCTCCAAATACAATAGCAGGACATGTTTGGGGATTAGATATACGTGCTAAACCAAGACTTATACATTCCTGCTCAGGTATCAGCCATGTTCGCATGGTTGACTCCGGGAAACTGTCATGGATAAGCGCTAAATCGACGCCCTTATCGGAAAATTCATAAATTCCATTTTTTCCAACTCGAATAAATTTAGTGGGATCTTCAGGATGGATATGGGATTTAAAACTAGTGCGATCACTCTCTTTATCCCAATAATAGAATTTGTGGATTTTTTCAATATTTTTAATTTTTCCAGAAACATCACTGGAAATACGCAACCATACAACATTACTCATAGTTCTGTATGCATCCGGTAAAACAGGATCAGTGAGAACTTCAATTTGTAACTCGGAAAGATGTTGAGAGAGAGGTTCACCTGCAATTTGCCACTTATCTGAGTAAGGAATTTTTTGATTAACAAAAGTAATAGTGTCCCAATTATCACCTTGAAACTGAACAAGCTGCACTCCATTATCAGAAGTATATGCTAATAATGGGCGATTCGCTGAGTCCAAGCCGAATTCTGCATCAGATAACACTGGCTTACCGCATTCATTCGATCCAACATGTTTGGATTGAATAGATTCAAGAGGAAGTCCTGTGTAGGGATCAAGAGGACTCACAAACACATCCTGCATAACCTCGCCAGTTCTCTGGCAAATTTTTCCGCTCTGATTATCCCGTACAAAAGTGATGAATCCTATAGGATTTTCTCCTAACCTGGCTTGAATCACTTCCGTGTCACATCTTAAAAAATAAGGCATCGAATAGCGACCTACAATCTCTACGAATAAGGGTAAAAAATTATTATTTTTATACCTGAAATCTTCTTCATCATTTTTAGCAAAGAGGTCCGACGTACTAAGAAATAATGCTTGAAAGAGGCTATATATAATAAAATATTTTTTCATAAAACTACCTTAAGTATGATTTATTCAATCAGGCATTGTAAGGCCCGTATCACAATTCACCAATTTGGCTGCTTTACCGTTTACACTAAAGTCAACATAGTAAACTCTTGCAGAATCTCCTTCCTGAATAAGCAGTGATTCAGGATCGGTTTTGCGGGATATTTGTGATGGATCTTGTTCCTGACTGACAATGTGACGAATCTGCTGTGTTTCTTCCAAATTTGGATCGACGCTGGCAATCCAGACAATACTGGGTTGATTACGCCACCCCTTTAGGTCACTGCCCATATATGAAACTATTGAAATATAAGATTTTTCTTTAAAGACAAAAGCTTCTGGGCTAAAATTGACCCGAAAATCTTGATGCACTGGCGGAATTATATTCCAGATTACCCAAGTTCCCTGCTCATTTTGCCGATAGACTTCGACATCCCACGCATTAGTTTGGTGATTTTGCACGATGGAAACAATCGCAGGTTGTCCATTTAACTCTGGAGCATTCCAGGCAAAAGGGTCACGCCGTTCCCGGCCATCATTGAGCATGAGTTGGTCGCTGTTAGTAAGTCGGTCGTAGATAGCAAGTTGCTTAATGCGTTTACCATCCGCTGAATTAATTAAAGTTTTAATATGGACAATCCTTCTTCCATCAGGCATCCATTTACCTTGGCCAATATCCTGTGATAGTTCGATATCAACAGGGTTATCGGTATCTTTCCTCCAGCCAAAATATAATTTCTTCAGACTGGAGCCTTTACTTATTATTCCTTGGTAGTATTGATAGAAAAGATTCGGTTCTGGATCCAGGGCATTTTTACTGGGATTTCGCATGCCTTTATGTTTGCTTGAAGGTAATGCAGGAGCCCGCCAAATATTTTGATGGCGATACAATTTACAGAGGCGAACAGTTTTAAAATCGGCTGAGTAGCATGAGTAAAATATTTCCCAACCCCTTCGACTGTTTGCCCATTCTGGCCCATTGATCACGCTTTTCTGTGGAACAGGATTGGCGTCATTAATTTCGAATTGACCCATCAGAGAGAAGTTGCCAGTCTCTATATCTATGGGTGTAATATAGATTTTGCCATCTTCTTTTATACTCCCATCCTGATTGAGTCTGGGGCTAACTCGCCAGACAGCCAGCATTTCTTCCTGGTTAAATTCAGGGTCCTTGATGTCCCAACCCGGCAAGGCTTCCTGGCATTTAGGCTTGAAGGAATCAATGTTGTTAATAGAAATTGAATATGTATAGGGTGCTTGAAAGAAGTTATCTTCATGGGTAAATGCCTTGTGACTGATCACTGCAAAGCATAAAAATAGGATAAATGAGATTTTATTGCTAAAGAAATTGTAAGTTAGCATGGTTCTTCCAAGGAGAGCAATTTAAGTTTTCCTAACGTGAAGGAGAGAAATTACAGACAATCAAACCAATCGCACTATCCGGCATATCGATGACTCCCTTGTCAAGATAGTAAATCCACACCTCATCATTGGGAGTTATCAACACTTCTGGGTCTGCTTTTACTGATATCGTATTAGGTATGTATTCCTGACTAATAATCTGTTGCTCAATTCTCTGATCGCTTGGCAATAAAGGATCAATTGTTGCAACCCATATAACACTTTCAGTGCTTAGATTTTGGGATAGGGCTGTGCGCGAAGTAATAAGCAAATAGGATCGGCCTTTGTATACAAAAGGCTCCGGGCTATCCAAGTCCGGGAGTTCTGGAATAAATGAATGAATTTCTGTCCAATCAATCCATTTCCCATTAGTATCTTGACGCCAAGCCTTGATATAGACTTCATCTTCATTAGCCGTACTCACGGTTGACAGCAGTGCTGTCGCGCCATCCAACTCAGGGGCATTCCATGCGGCAATCGAGATATAGCGTAAATTGTCATCGGTGATTCGAGTCTCTTCCGAAGTATTAACATTCAGTAAATAGAGTTGCGCAATCCTTCTTGGATTCTGTGCGACTAGCTTATGGTAAAAAAGATGTTGGCCATCAGGTAGCCATCTTCCTGTTCGGGCATCTTCACTCATCGCAGCATCGATGTAGGACTCAGTATCTTCACGCCAGCCAAATACGCCAAATGCAAAATTGGGTAATTTTTTGGTTTGTTTTGTATAGTAAATTTTAGGTGCAGGGTCGGTTTTAGTCTTGCTAGGTTCCGGACGCGCTAGTTTTTTACTCCCTGGTAAAAAGCCAAGTTGCCACTCACCAAGTGAGTTCCTTGAAATACGACCGATTTGGGTGCCTCGCAGGTTTGATGTATATGCAGTGAAATAAACTTCAGGTCCACGTTGACTATAGGCCCACTCTGGCCCGTTATTCGTGACATTGACGCGAGTAGGGTTTGCTTCAGAAAATGAAATGGTTTGATCCATCAGGAAAAGACCTGTTGCAGGATCGATAGGGGTTATATTAAGCCACCCAGGCCGCTTTAATTGCCCATTTTTTCTTAGAACCGGGTTCACTTGCCAAGTCGCAAGCAGGTTATCAGAGTTAAATTCAGGATCTCTTAGTGGAGTGCCTGGCGCTGCCTCATAACATCCAATTTCCGCATTAACCGAAGTAGCAGCCGCCACACATCCTTGTATTGAGGAAAGAAAAAGCATTGAGTAAGTCAATAGCCGAAATAATTCGGATTTTGTCATTACTTTTCCTCCTTCTTTCCAGAGTCTTTAATTTGAGGTTGGCCACACAGGTAGCTCTGCTTTGTAAATCCAGGCAGTATTTCGATAAGGGCCACCTGTTGCATCGAAACCGCCGAAATAAAAAATCTTGCCTTTCTCTCCAGGGAAAGGTGATTGACAGATCGTTCTTGTACCGCGCAATCCATGTTCAGGATCAGGATTTTTTGGATCAAAAACTCGCCCTAATGAATATTTTCCATTCGCTGATCTTACGAGATACCACGAGCTTTTTTGTATTTTTAAATCTGATACGTCCGGGTTAATCCACAAACCAATCAAGTGCGCAGACATGCCGGTGTCAGGGTTTCTTACGGGCAACATATTATTATAGGCGATGAGCGTAACTCGCAGGTATTCTTTACCATTCATCAAATGCTTCTGAACCAGGTCACGAACATTAATCTCAGGCATAACGTGCTTATTTTTTAAATCAATGTGATCGATGACCCCTGGATGTTCTCGCGCACCCAGCAGAAATTCATAACCATCCGCGCCTGCTACTGCGGTCAAACCACGCATCCCATATTTAGGCTTTGGATGTTCGTGATAAGGATGCGACCATTGCCACTCGTAGACCTGTTCCCAACGAGGTGAGGAACCATCAATGCGCCTGAATAATCCTCCGGCCTTGGCTCGCCTAGGGACAATATTGACAGTCACGTATAAAGAACCGTTTGCTTCCGCAGCGGCTAATAGCCTATTCGCTGACCAGCGCATTTCCGGATTGGACTCCCAGCGAATATGTTCAGAACTATCAGGATCGTAGACGCCACGATAAAGCCCATCGCCAACTGCTGCAAAGACATAGTGAACACCGGTTATGTGGTCAATGTGATCAAAAATAACCCGCACTTCAGAATAACCACCCGCAGTTCGAGGCGCATCTTTGGTAACAGTCAAACGTTTCCATGATCCATGCCCGCCCTCTTTGGCAAAAATGATCGCTGAATTGTCCTGGCCTTGCCAGTTGGTGCCTGCTAATAATACAGGAACCGGCTTGTCCAGCTTCTTACCAGCGTCATCGGTCGTAAAATTGACCGAATGCAGCGCAGCAAATCTGAGGTAGTCAACCCCAGGGCTGACATCAACTTCCCAAGGTGACTGCGCAATACGCTTGACCAGGATTTGTGCGCCGGGGTTTTCACCTGATGTGCGATCCCAATTCCAGTAGCTGATGGCGGCATATAACTGACCCTCATAGGCTACGATTGCATTTGTTTCCGTCCCTCCCATGAAATTTCCCTTACGATCCCGTGTGCCAGGAAAGTAATCCTTCGAAAAGCGTAGATGAGAAAGCGTATTCTCGTTTTCTTTAAAACTCACCTTGGCATTTGAGATAGGCGATGTTTTAGAAATAGAGCGTTCAATTGCAGGAGTTGATATCGGCCTGGAAGGCGATAGTTCGTTTAGAAATTCAAGAATATTAACGGTCAGGATATCCCCTGGTTTCCCAACGTCGCTATTCATGGCCTGATGGTTTTTTCCAGGCACTGAAACCACTTTGGCAGAGATGCCAGCTTTACGCAATGACTTGGCAAAATCATTGGAAAGCGTTATTCTTGTCGAACTAGAGCCTGAATGGAAAAATATTAAAAAGGGTGGAATGTTTTTTCCAGGAGCAATATATTTAGCAGGAGATGCATTGTTCCAAAGTTTACGGTCCTTGCTAAAAGATTGTTCATACATGCTGCGTAATTCTCTACCGCCATCTAAATCATCAATGGCGCGATTTAAATCGTAACCGGCATTATCAAGCAATATCACACCCTTAATTACTGACAAGTTTTTGCCCAGCGCATTGAGATACTGATTGTTGGTGGCAACCAGCGCCGCTAGGTGCGCGCCAGCCGAATGTCCCATCAAATAAATATGATTTTTGTCACCCCCATATTGGTTAATTCTATCGTATATCCATGAGATTGCTGCTGCTACATCCTGAACATGCGTGGGATGTTTTACAGCAGGTGACAAGCGATAGTTAATGCTGACGAATACATAACCCAAGGGTACAAAGAAGTTGGCTTTGTCTATTCCAACATTTGGATTGGCTTTGTCTCCTCGTCGCCAACCGCCGCCATGAACCATGATAACGACAGGATGCTGTTTACCGGTTTTTGGCGCATAAATATCCAGGCTGACAAGGTTAGGATCAACACCGGGAATGTCCGCATAGCGAACATTCAAGGTTTGATTCATTCCAAGAGAAGTATTATGAGCATCTGGCGTATCATCAATCGGTAAGGATGATGAAGTGCTTGCTATTACAAGCCCAGGGTTTTGGAAATTGCCGGATGGTTCGGAGCGAGATACCTTATTATTGCGGGAGGATTGACGGCGATTTCGCGCATAGCTCCTGGCTTCTTCCAGCGTTACGGAACCATCCGCATTCTGATCTAGGCGTTCAAAGAGATCAGGGCGTTTCACCTCTTCCCGGGTGAGAACGCCATCGCCGTTCCGGTCAAGTTTCCTGAATCGCTCAACCAGTTTACCGCCACGATTACCACCAGAATTATTGGTATAACGACCTCTTGTAGGTGGCTGGCTGAATTCCGGTGAACTGTTTTCCAAATCATCAGGTAAATCGCTTCCTGAATCATAAGGAGTCACACTAGCATAGACCGGGTCTGCAGTTGGCCGGACCGGCGGAGCATTCTCAAAATTTCTTCTTTCGGGATAGTTATTATTACGATAAGAGGATGACGAGCGCCGATTTCGTACATAATTTTCAGCTTCCTGCAGCGTTATGAAACCATCGGCGTTTTCATCAAACTTGTTGAAAAGTCTGGGACGCTTTACTTCCTCGCTAGTTAGAACACCATCCCCGTTTTGATCAAATTGATTGAATCGTTCAATCAATTTCCCTCTACGATTGTTCGCTGAATATTCAACGGTATTATTTATAGTCGATGGCGGTTGTGTGCGATCGCCAAAACCAACCTGGCTGAATTCCTGCTCCACAGGACAACCGGCGATTAGCAACATGGACAGAGCAAGAATGGCTAAACGAATAGTAAAATGAGTCATAAACCTCATGGTTTTTAACCATGCATCCGTACTGTTCTGTAGTGAAGTCATAAATTTTGCAAACCTCGATGAGGATTCAGTGATAACCAAACCGGCGAGCAATCGCCAGAGTTTGCGTGGAAAAACCCTGAGCACCGTCGCGTTGCCACTCCAAAGGCCCTTCCAGATGTTGCAAGGGAATCGGTCTTTTGGCATAGCGCGGATTGCGTAGGAAGTTGGGATCGTTGCCAAACCGCGCATTCGACGGACCTATGCAGGCATAGGGCGAACACTCTGGATGCAGCATAGCTTGAAGACTGTGCGCATCGCTGCTTAGACCCAGCCATTCGGTGATTTGCGCCAGATACCGTTCCGGCTCGGTCAGTAATTGTTCGCCCTGAATCCGCATACTTTGACCCAGGGACAGTCGCTCGGTGAAATCCAGAATATTGCGATTGATGCGCAGCCACAACTGTTCCGGTGTCAGTTCGTCTGCTTGACCCTCTTCGCGCTTATGGGCGGTTTTTTGCCGAAGTTCGTGGATGGATTTACAGGTCGCGCGGGGATGGCGCACCAAGTGCAAAATGCGCGCATCTGGGAAATTAGACTGTAGCCGTTTCAGATTGGCTGGATTCAAGGCGGTGCTGGGGCTTTTATCGATCAAAATGCGCGATCCGGTACGCTCAGCCAGATATTCCAAGAGGTGACGGGCCGTTCCGCCAGAATGCTTTTGCAGCCAGTCCTGCGCCCTCTCAATGGTTTCGACTGTTTGGGTTTGATATTCAGTTTGCGCCACGACGCGCAGCAGACCGTGCAGACTTTGCGGGCGGACAATTTGCAATTTGCGCATGACGCCAGCCAAGGTGTCAGCCATGAACAGATTGAGTTCCGGCAAACCGTACATGTCGGGATGTTGACCGAGCATGGCGCTGACCAGCGAGGAATAGGAACGCATACACGTCAGGACAAACAATGGGGCTTGCATAATCAGCCTATGCCTGAGAACCCAGCCAAATCTCCAGACCCCCATCCGGATTATCCTGGTAGCGCCACTGTTCCTCTTCACAACAGGCGACCTGGGGACCGAAGGGATTAACCGCACCGACATACAATCCTTGTGGCGTAGAAACCAGTCCGCGTAAGCCGTAATTATAGGAATTGCCAAAGCCGTTAGTGGTCACTGGCAGCCAGTTTTCGCCATCAGCGCTACGATAAAGATCAAATCCGGATTGTCGCTCGATAATTTTCTCCAGACCGATCCGATCCACGGTGCGCCGGAACCAGGCTGGCCAGCGCTCCCGGTCAGCGTAGGGCAACATCCGGCTCCAGTCCAGCGTGCCCAGATACAGCCAGCCGTCGTGCGCGGCCATCCGCCAGAAATAGCCATTAAACAGGTTGTTAAAACCGGGTCGGAAGCCGGACAAAGGTTGCTTGAAACCGTCCGGCGTTTCGCGCGCATTGCCAACGAGCAAGTCCCAATGGTTATCCGGGTACAGACGGATGAGTTCCGGCGCCGCGGGGCCGACCCGGTTCACGCCGTCAATACCGCCATTCTGGATGCCGCCGCCGACATAGAGCGCACCGTTGAATTCGGCCAGGCTGACGACGCCCTGGTTGAGCGGTCCCCGATAAGCGCCATGACTCATGACCTGTTCCCAGGTATAGGGCGGATCTCCATCAGCCTGAGTCCGCCAGATTTGAAAACCCTGCTTGAAATTAATCGTCCCGGCGTAAAGATGGTTGCCAAACGCCGCCATTTCAAAAATACTGACGTTGTCCGGATCGTCAAAACCAGGCGGGTTGACCGGCGTCCACTCACCCTGGATTGGATCACGACTTTCATAGATTACCGCGATGTCCGCTGCATTGGGACTGCCGCCTGCCCGTCCAGTCGGCGAGGTGAACAGCCGATCCTTGAAAACGGTCAGGGTGCGGATGCTGGTGGTTGGCAATTCCAGCAGGCCCGGTTTGGATACCGGCGCAAAATGCTCGCCATCGACGCTACGCAGGATATAGGCGCCTGGGCCTTCCGCCGACGCGTAGGTGGACACATATAATGCAGGTTCGGGGTCGGATTCGCCCTGGAACACCGCCATGCCGCGATAGCCCATGTCGCGGGGAATGCATTTGCCTTCGACGCTGTCGATCCAGGGGGAACGATAAACTTCCCGCCATTCCTCAACTACCGGATCGTAGCGCCAGATTTGCGCGCGCATGTCCAGATCGTATAAGTCTTCCGGGCACTCCACCGGCCAGAAGGCGAACCGGGATGGAATCTTGGAAACCTTGAGCATGCACAGGTTGGCGCGGGTGGTGCCGACGTAGACATAACCCTTGTAGGCGATCATCGAATGCGGGTAGGCGTTATAGGGATCGCCAAAGCCGTGGGCAGCGATGCGGCGGAAATGCTGGCGAGCCAAACCGGGCTTTGTACCCGGTTCAGAAGGCCGCAAGGAGCGAGGCGGGTTCATGCTCGTGTTCAGGTTCATGCTCGTGATCAATGCTCCCAAAGAGGTGTTCAGAATGCGTGGCAACCCCGCTTTGCGTAGCCAGAAAACGCAGGGCGATATTGACCAGTCGCCGTGGCCGGGTGAGCGGGAAGAAGTGGCCGGCGTGGCGCACCCGATGCAACTCGTAATGCGGACATAAGCGATGCAGGGCGCGTGCGGTGGGCATCACCGGCGAGCGTTCGCCATACAGGCCCAGCACCGGCAGACGAATGGCGCGCAAAACGGCGGGCGTCAGGCCATCGGATACGCGCAAATCGCGCCGGATCGAGGTAGTTTCCTGCAATTGCAGCCAGCGCTGAGCCGCGCCATTTCGCCGGACGCTGCCGGTGGGCGTCTGGAACAGCGGCATGGACAGAGTATTCGTGGTGTGGGACTGCGCCCGCGCCATGGCGGTCAGCAGCGCATAACCGCCCTCTGGCTCCATATCGTTTAGTTCAATACCGGCGCGTTGTAGTATTGGACGCCACAGAGGCCAATCAATCCAGTCGCGGAGTCGATGATAAGGTTGCAGGGCGCGCAGGCGCACGTCCGCCAGTATCAGACTATGCACCCGCTCCGGATGCCGGCTGGCAAAGCGCAGGGCAATCGCGCCGCCGAAACTGTGGCCGAGCAGATGCACTCGCTCTAGACCGAGGTGATCGAGCAGAGCGGCCAGGTCATCGGCCATTTCGGGAATAGAGTAGCCCGTCGGCGCCATTGCGCTGCGGCCATGCCCGCGCAGATCATAAGCGACTAACCGGCAAAGCCCCGATAGCGCGCGAACGATGCCCAGATGCCAGAATCCCAGACTGGCCGCCAGGCCATGCACCAGCACCAGATCGCCGCAGATGGGCGCTTCGGTTTGGGCCGGGATTCGCAAATAGTTGAGATTAACCGAAGCCAGTGGCGCAACCGGCATCATTCCTCCAGATAACCCAGCATGGCCAGTTGCGCCAGAATTTTGTTCCGATCCTCGGCGGGAATCGCATCCTCCTGCACTGCACCATCTTTGACCGGGCGGGTCGGCAGGCCGGAGCGCACCGGACGGCCGCGCAGAAAGTCGGTGGTGAAGGCGCTGGTCATCACCTGGCCGTCGAAATCGGCGGGAATCGGCAAATCCAGACTGTGCAACAGATTGGCGGCGATGCCGGCGATGGGCAGTGGTTCGCAATGCCCGCCAGGCTGGATGCCTGGACCGCCGGCCAGTACGATGCCATCGGGGTGGTGCGTGCCCGTCGCGACCGGTCGGGTGAAAATGACTGGCTCCAGATTGCGGATCGAGACAAAGCCGTAATCGGTGAGAACCAGAGTTAAATCCGGGGCGCTGGCGCTGGCCTGGCCGGGGAAAGCCGCCTCGCGGGTCAGAATGTCGCGAATGACCGGTTCGCTGGTTGCGGAATCGCGCAGAGCGTAAAGTTGTTCGATCAGCCGGGCGCGGAACGCTGGATAATCCGCCGGCGCAATACCGGGCTGACCCGGTTCGCGGGCGACGCGAATGAAAATGGCGTTGCTGGAGGGCGTGGGACAGTAAGCGACGGTTTTTTCCCAATCGAGGTAAGCGAATGGACTGGCGGCCCGGCGCCGGGCGGCGTCGCTGTCGGCAACATCGTGGTAGCTTAGATAACCTAGATCGGCCAGGTAGCGATTAATGCGCACGACGCGGGTGGAGCCGGTGAAGCCATGATCCGAGGCCATGAACACTTGCGCTTCCGGGCCGGCTAACCGCACCAGCTCCGCCAGATAGCCATCCAGTTTACGGAAGTAGTCGAGACAAAGCGTGCGCAGGCGCAGCCAGGTTTCGTCAGGAGAGCCAGGACGCAATTCCGGGTCGAGATACGCCCAGGCCTGATGCTGAATTTTATCCGTGCCATCAAACATCACCGCCATCAGCGCTGGCTGATCTTCGACCAGAAGCTTGCGAGCCACCTGGAACCAGAGTTCTTCACGCGGCAAGTGATAGCCAATCCAGGCGGCCAGATAATCGCTGTCCATGTCTTCGCCAATCTGGTTCTCCCGCTCGAAATCCCAGGCCAGTTCTTTGGGATGGAAGCCGGGAATCGCTTGCAGCCGTTCATAGAGCGTATCGGGAGTCATATTACGGCGCAGGTGCTTCCACGGAGTGAAGCCGGGAATCAGGCTGCCGTGGAGCTTGGGCGGCGGCGCCATCATCGGGAAATTAAGCGAGACCACCGAGCGGTCCTGTCGTTCGGCGATACTCCAGATCGTTTCGCAGCGAATATCGCGGAAGTCGTAAAGCGTGAAAAACACCTCGTGTTGGCGGTCGTCGACGCGTATGAAGTCGTAGATACCATGCGCGCCGGGGTTGCGTCCAGTGACCAGCGTGGTCCAGGCTGGCGGGGTCAGTGGATGCGGTGTCGAGCGCAACGGCGCGCGAAAACCATCTGCCATGAACTGCCCGAGAAATGGCATAACCACGCCCTGACCGGGTTGGTCGCGGGTCAGGCCATCAAGAATATGAAAAGTGGCGCCATCCAGGCCGATAAATAGAGTTCGGGTCACAACAGGCTCCAGCAGGATCGTGATTTAGGATCAGGGGATTGGACTGCGGTTCAATGAATACTGGCGACGGGTTATTAAATGTTGCCTGAATCAGTTCGGGTTGAAACGGTACCGCACGCCAACAAGGGTTGCAAGCAAGGATAGCGCCATCTTTACAACTTGGTTTTAATCGGCTGGAAATCTACGCTGCTTTTTCATGGGTTTGTCCCGTGCAATTAAGCAAAGCTCTGATAGAGTTATGAACAATGCATTGCGACTTTCTGTCGCCGTGAACGCACTACAATTCACTGACCCATCGAGGAGGAGACCATGCAACGTCGTGATTTTATCAAGAAGGCCGGGCTGGGTTTGGCCACGGCCGCTGGCGCCGCCGCCGTTCCCGTGTTTGCTGCGGATGAACCTTCATCGTCGATGCCGTCCATCAAATGGCGCATGGCGTCGAGCTTTCCCAAGAGCCTGGACACTATTTACGGTGCAGGCGAAGTGTTATCCAAGCGCGTCGCGGAAATCACGGATGGCAAGTTTGAAATCCGCGTGTTCGCCGGCGGTGAAATCGTCCCGCCCTTTGGAGTGCTGGATGCGGTGCAGCAAAACACAGTTGAGGTCTGTCACACGGCTTCTTACTATTACCATGGCAAGAACAAGGCGTTCTCGCTGGATTGCTCGGTGCCGTTCGGCCTCACGGCCCGACAGATGAACGCTTGGCTTTATGATGGCGAAGGTGGTCCGTTACTCCGTGAGTTCTTTGCCAAGTACAACGTGGTTAATTTCCCCGGCGGGAATACCGGTACACAGATGGGGGGATGGTTCCGCAAGGAAATCAACTCGCTGGATGATCTCAAAGGTTTGAAGATCCGTATTCCTGGCTTCGGCGCCGAGGTGTTTTCGGCATTGGGCGCGGTGCCGCAATCATTACCCGGTGGCGAGATTTACCCTTCGCTGGAGCGGGGCGCGATTGACGCCGCCGAGTGGGTCGGCCCTTATGATGATGAAAAACTGGGGTTCTACAAAGTCGCAAAGTTCTATTATTACCCCGGTTGGTGGGAGCCAGGTCCGGTGCTGTCGTTCTATGTGAACAAGGAGCAGTGGGATAAATTGCCCAAGTCTTATCAGTCCGCGTTTGAGGCTGCTGCGGCTGAAGCGAATGTCGGCATGTTGGCGGCTTACGACGCCAAGAATCCGCTGGCGATTCAGCGGCTGGTGCAAAGCGGCACACAGTTGCGGCGCTATCCCGACGATGTTCTGAAAGCGGCTTATGAGACCGCGCAGAAAATTTTCGCCGAGGAGTCCGCGAAGAATCCCGATTTCAAGAAAATCTTCGATTCCATGCGGTCCTTCCAGAGAGTGTCTGATATTTGGTCAGGTTTGCCGGAAGGCACATTAGCTAACTTCATGCAAACCATGTTGCGTGCGGGTTCGTAAGGCAACGCGTAATCAATATTCTTTAGCGGCAGGTCGGGTGCAGATGAAGCTTTGCCCGACCTGACGTTGACGACTCACCAAGAGTTCTCGAAGCGCCTCGAAATTTTCCCTCACCCGCGCAATTTCCAAGCGGTTTCCGTTGTCTTATATTGTCTTTCCACATGGAAGCCGGACAAATTCAGGAACAATTCCCTTTTTCCGTTCCTGATACCTGATACCTCTATACTGTTCACCTGATGCATTGCGGAGTAACCATGAGTGCTGTAACTCGATACAGTCTGGCGCTGGCGCTGAGCTTTCTAGCAGGCATTTCATTGACCACGGTTTATGCGGTCCGGGCTGAAAAGAGCGTTGCGCCGGAAAGTCAGTTGCCGCTTGACGAGCTGCGCACCTTCACTAGCGTCCTCGATGCAGTCAAACAGGACTATGTTGAATCGATTGAGGACAAAGACCTGCTGGAAAACGCCATCCGTGGCATGTTGAGCAATCTGGATCCCCACTCGTCCTATCTGGACGCCGAAGCCTTCCAGGATTTGCAAATCGGCACTTCCGGCGAATTTGGTGGACTGGGCATTGAGGTGGGGCAGGAAAACGGCTTTATCAAGGTCATTGCCCCCATCGATGACACCCCTGCCCAGCGGGCCGGCATCCAGGCCGGCGATTTGATCATTCGATTGGATGATGCTTCGGTCAAGGGCATCACTTTGTCCGACGCGATTAACCGGATGCGCGGCAAGCCCAATACCTCCATCGTTCTGACCATTATCCGTGAAGGAGTGAAAAAGCCTCTAAAGATAAAACTGGTGCGTGAAGTTATTCAGGTTCGGAGCGTGAAGAGCCGCTTGCTGGAGCCGGGGTTTGGCTACCTGCGCATCACGCAGTTCCAGGCCAGGACCGAAGCGAACCTCCAGGATGCCCTGCAAGATTTGCAGAAACAGAATCAGGCGGCGCTCAAGGGCTTGATTCTGGACCTGCGCAATAATCCCGGTGGGGTGTTGAACGGCGCGGTCGACGTGGCCGATGATTTTCTCGAGGATGGCGTCATCGTGCAAACCCGGGGACGAGATAAGGACTCCGAACAAACCTTCAACGCTACTGCCGGTGATCTACTGAAAAAAGCGCCGATGGTCGTATTGGTCAATGGCGGCTCGGCCTCGGCTTCGGAAATCGTCGCGGGTGCGCTGCAGGATCACCAGCGGGCGTTGGTGCTAGGCGAACGCACCTTCGGCAAAGGTTCGGTGCAAACGATTCTGCCGCTGGGCAACGGCGCGGCGGTCAAGTTGACTACGGCTCGCTACTATACCCCAAGTGGCCGTTCGATCCAGGCCGAGGGCATCAAGCCCGATATCGAACTCAAATCGCTCAAGGTGGCTGACGACAGTGCTGACGCCGCGCTGATCAAGGAAGCGGATCTGACCGGCCATTTACAGAATGATGGCGGCAATGGCGCTGCGCCGGCGACCGATGACGCGGAGCCGCCGCTCCCGTCCATACCCCAAACCACGGTGGGTTCCGATAGTGAGCTGGCGAAAGATGATTATCAGTTATATGAAGCGCTGAACATGCTCAAGGGCATGACCTTGTTGCAAGGTCGCAGCGTCTCCCCGCAATCCCCTCTCCCGGAGGGGGGGAGGAAGGGGTAGGTGTTGGGCGCCAGTAAACTAACCGACATTATCAGGAGCAATCCCATGTCTCATGTGCTTGTCCCGCTTGCTCAAGGCTGTGAAGAACTGGAAGCGGTTACGATTATTGATCTGTTGCGCCGGGCCGGCGTTGAAGTAACGGTAGCGGGGTTGGAACAAGGTCCCGTAACGGCTTCGCGCGGCGTGATGCTGATGCCGGACACTACCCTGGAAGCGGTGCTGGATCGGGATTTTGATTTGGTGGTCCTGCCCGGCGGCCTGGGTGGCGCGCAACGCCTGGAAGCCGATCGACGCATCGCTGCATTGCTGCGGCACATGTCGGAACAGGGCCGCTATGTGGCCGCCATCTGCGCCGCGCCGAAGGTGCTGGCCAGCGCGGGTCTGCTGAAGGATCGCGAAGCGACCGCCTATCCAGGCATTCTCGATGACCAGGCTGATCAGGCTGGCATTCGATTAAGCAGCGCTGCGGTGGTGCGCGACGGGACGTTCATTACTTCGCGCGGTCCCGGCGCATCCATGGACTTTACCCTGACTCTGGTCGAGATCCTGTGTGGGCGTGAAACGCGCGATACGGTGGAAGCTGCGTTGCAACGACCCTAGAGCGCCTAAAACGCGCACAATTAGGTCAAACAATCATCCACCAGTAGCCGGTGTTGCGTATCGGCTTCCCGGTCCCGTCCCGTATAGGCCCGTGGCCAGCGTTTCTTCACCACCAAGCTGTCGCTGGCCAGGGCGTGGCAGGTGTTCAGCACCGGCGGGATTTCCCGTTCGTCCGGTGGCTTGGCGTCTTCCTGGTCGTAATGCTGGCCATAGACCGTTTGAAAAAAAGTAGTTGCCACTGGCCCCAGAAGTTCCGTCAGATGCGTGCAGCCATTCACTCCGCCGAATAACTCCCGGAGTTTGAGCGACCATCCAGCTCCGATTTTTACCCCAATCAGTTTACGGTAGCGGGTGGTGATCGCCGGACACAGCCCAAACGGCGAGCCGTCAGTACAGGCTGTAACCTCCTGAATGACAAACTCTGGATCCACTGTCAGGCGAATCGACATGTCATGCAGGGGTTCCCCAGCCTGGATAGCGCCGCCGCGATCTTCATTGGGAAACGCATAGGTCTTAGTGTCGACGATTTGCCCTTCAATATCCCACCAGCCGTCATCTCGCTGGTAGCCGTGGCACTGGACAAGGCGCCGGTGGAGTAAACGACGGGGAACAGCAGGGAGAAGCGACATTAGTACCCTCTTGTTGAAGGCGAAACAGGCAATTCAATCAAACGACCCATCCATGATGCGCGCCAGGCGGTCGTCCAGCTGGGCGATGACGGCGCGCTTTTGATAGGGGTCATAGTCCCACCACCCGGCGATTTCATCCAGGGTGCGGTAGCAGCCTTCGCACCATTGGGTTTTGGGGCTGATCACGCAGACCCCTACGCAGGGGGATGGAGGATCGTTTGGCGGGGATGAACAGTCAGCGCTCATGGGGCTTATCAAAGTGTTGGAGCAGGCCGCACGGGGTAGCGGCCAGCGTTAGTGATTACACCTGCTATCATACCGCTTTCGGGAGGGGAAACCACGTTTGATGTGGTCAGGCCGGGTGAGGTGGTTCAGAAAAAGGATTCGCCGCGAAGACGAGGGAGCGGGTTATGGGATTATCGAGTGTGCTTATTGTTATGAAGCACGCGCAAACGCGCTTTGGCCGGACGGTGGCAAACTGGCCCTCGATCCTGTGGTGGTGTGAAACTCCTCTCGTCTTCGCGGCGAACCCCGGTTTAATTTTTTTTAAGATAGCCAGGAATTTTCCGGCTCGTAAATAGGGATAAACCCTGATTGTCATTAAGGGATTCATGGGATTTTCATGATCCTTGCCGGCGGATGCGAATTTTAATGTAAACACCCTGCGATTTATGCTTGTCTGGACGGGTTGCCGGGTTTAACCTTTACTCTGCAAACCAAATCAAACCGAACGACTCAGGAGGGAGCATCATGTTGTCGTATGAAGATTGTGTGGAATTGAGTGACCTGACCGAGGAAGAAATTACGGCCATTGCCGAGCACGAGCATTTGCCGGAAATCGCCGCGCTGGAAATGGGCAGCTATCTGGTGCATACCTCGGAAGGCGTTCCGATGATCAAGCGCATTATCCTGGATGATATCGAGGAGGAGCGTCATCGCGGGCATAATGAGAAAGTTTTGCAGTTGAAATTGGTGCTCAAGCATTTCATCGATACACATCCGCAAAACCCTGGGAGGGTCTGAGAGGTTTTTGCGTGACCTGCACCTCCAGCCTCTCTCCTACCGGGCGAGGGAGGTGCAGGATGGCGAATCGCGATGGTTCAATCCGGTTCGCCAGTCAGCAGGTTTTGGACCTCGCTCAGGTTGGCGCGGCGCATTGGCCGGCCATCGACCGGGCTGCGCGGCGCTTCTCGCTCGGCCAGCGGGGTGAAGACGATGAGTTCAAAGCCATGATCGCCCGCGTCGAACCGAAAGGTCGGCTGCCAAGCCAGCTCGCCGTTACTCAGCTTCAACCGGCGATCGGCGGTTTCGAAAGGGATGTGATGCTCCATCAGAAACCGGGCAATATCCTGTGGAGTGTCGGCGAATACATGCAAATGAATGTCCGCGTTGGGTCCCGCTGTTCCGCTGAGGACCGGACCAACCAATCGCGGCCGGAACGGCGCCAGAAAGCGCATGGCGTTCAGGGCTGCTTCGCGTAGATCGCGTAGGCACGATGCCTGATGATCAGCATGAAACAGGCGTTGATGATCGATCAGGGCTTGTTCAATTTCGCGGTTATCCGGCAGCAACGCCTTATTAGCGATGGCCAGCCGCAGCGCTGCCTTACGCTTGGCGGTTCTGAAGTCCGGGACGCCTTCATCGACCATTAGCCGGGCGCATTCCTGGGCCAGCAGAGTTTTTACGCGTTGGGTGTCACGATGACGATGGGCCATGAGCGGACTCCAGGGGTAGGATGGCGGATCGGAAATTGGTATTAATATAACAATAAAGATACAAATTATCAAAATAACGAGTCACTGCTTGAGCCATGTGTGGCAATTAAGCAGTTTTTTAAAGGGTTATTGAGTTTTGGCCAGTATCGAAGCGATCAGGCTCATCAATCTCAAGGTCAATTTTTCGATACTGGACACCGGGTGTTTGCTATATTCTAAAGCAGGCTCGGATTTAACTTCGTCCACTCTGATCAGTTGAAGGAAGGGTAACTTGGCTCTGTTCAAGCGTAAAGAACCCCTATTGGGTATCGATATCAGCCCCTCGGCGGTCAAGGTCGTTGAGTTGAGCCGTTCCGGGGCGCGATTCCGGGTTGAGGCGTATGCCATCGAACCCCTTGGCGAGGGCATGCTGGAGGATCGTAATCCAGTCGATCCGGAGGCAGTGGGCGAGGTCGTTAAGCGAGCCTGTCGCAACGCCGGCGTGCGAACGCGCCGCGCCGCGGTAGCGGTGCCGACCTCGGCTGTTATCACCCGCACCATCCCGATGCCGATTGAATTCAAGGAAAGCGACATCGAGATTAATATTTCCATTGAAGCGTCCCAGTACATTCCCTATCCCACTGAGGAAATCTATCTGGATTTCCAGGTGAAGGGGCGTTCGCAGGCCAGCAACGAAATGCAGGACGTGGTGCTGGTGGCAACCCGCAAGGAGAATGTGGACACACGCGAAGCTACGCTGAAGGAAGCCGGTCTGACGCCGGTAGTGGTTGATGTAGAAGGGTATGCCTTGGAGAACAGTTTTGGACTGATCGCGGACAGTCTTTCCCAGGCCAGCGCAGAAAGCGGCGGAGTGAATCTGAGCAAGGGACGCGAGGGATTGACGGCGCTGATTGATATTGGCGGTGTGGTTTCCACCTTGTATGTCTTACAGGGCAGTCAAACCGTTTTCAGTCGTGAGCAGGGGTTTGGTTGCGATCAGCTCACCCTGCGCATCGCGGAAGCTTACGATCTGACCCGGGAGCAGGCGGAACGCGCCAAGCGTTCCGGTCAAGTCGCCGAAGATTTTGCCGATGCCATTCTCGAGCCGTTCAAGCAGGGGCTGGCGGAACAGATTGGCCATACTCTGCAGTTCTTTTTTTCCTCTGATCTCTATGTTTCGGGCCGCTATACTGTAAATAACATTGTGTTGATCGGAGGCGGGGCGATGGTCATGGGGCTGGATCGGATGGTGGCCGATGTGCTGGGGATCACTACGATGGTCGCCAATCCCTTCAAGAACATGGGTAGCGCCTCGCGGGTGAACAGCAGCGCCCTGTTGCGCGATGCGCCATTACTGGCGGTGGCGGGAGGACTGGCCCTGAGGAGTTTTGACTGATGATGCGCATCAACTTATTGCCTTGGCGCGAGGCGCGTCGCCTCCAGCGTCAGCGCGACCTGATTGCCATGCTGGTCGGGGTGGCGTTGCTCGCCTGTGGGATCGTGTTCCTGGTTCACACCGAGATCGCCAACCGCATTGAATTTCAGCAGGAGCGTAATGAATACCTGCGCGGAGAGATTGCCCGACTCAAGAAAGCTGCCGAGGAGCTGGCGGAATTGCAGAAGGCCAAGGCCCGCCTAGTGGATCGCATCAAGGTCATTCAGCAGTTGCAGGCCAGCCGTCCTGGTATGGTGCGGATGTTGGACGAGCTAGTGCGTTTGTTGCCCGAGGACATTTTTCTGACATCATTCAAAACCGCGGACAAACGGGTCACGCTGATCGGCACGGCGCGCAATGATCTGATTATTTCCGAATTCATGCGGCTGATCAGGAATTCCACGTTGTTCGGCGAGCCGGTGTTGCAGGTTATTCAACAGAAAGATGTAAACAACGTGCAGGCTCGGGTTTTTGAGTTGAATATTCCGCTCAAACTGGATGTGGAGCAGGAGGATATGGGAGGCAAGACATGAACTTGTCCGAAATCAACCTGAATGATATTGATCTTCGCGAGGCTGGTGATTGGCCGTTGGCGGGCCGGCTGGTGCTGGCGGTGCTGGTCATCGTCGCGGTGCTGGGCGCTGGTTATTACTTTTTCACCAGTGATCAGTTGATGCAACTAGAGACCGTGCAGAACGAAGAAAAGAAGTTGCGGCAGGAGTTTACCGAGAAGCAACGAGTGACGGCCAATCTGGAGGCGTTTCGGGCGCAATTGGCGGAGATGGAGGAGAAGCTGGGGGAGATGTTGCGCCAGTTGCCGACCGGCACCGAAATGCCGGATTTACTGGATGACGTGTCGAATACGGGTAAGCAGAACGGTCTGGAATTTGATCTCTTCAAGCCGGAGGCGGAACAGCCCCGGGATTTTTACGCGGCTAAGCCGATTACCATCAAGGCCAAGGGGACTTACCATCAGTTTGGTGCATTTGTGAGCGGGGTAGCGGCGTTGCCGCGCATTGTGACGCTGGAGAATGCGACGCTGGCAGGGTTAGGCGATAAGGGTAAGGGTGGCGCGAAGAATAACCAGGAGCCGGTGGATATCCAGGCGACGTTGCAGACTTATCGCTATATGGATGAAGCGGACGCGCCGCCGAGCAGCCCGCCGAGAAGGGGAGCCGGTAAGAAATGAACAGATATTTAAGGCGATTTCCCGAAGTGACTGAGTATTTAAGGGGGTCCCCCCTTTGGCAAAGGGGGGTTAGGGGGGATTTCCCGGCGGGTGTCGCGCAATCCTATGGCAAAATTCCCCCTAGCCTCCCTTTTTCAAGAAGGGAAGGTGGAGTTTGTAATGGTAAGATTCTTAATGGAAATCGCCTGAGGATCATCGCAGCGCTGGGTGTATTGGGCCTGTTGGCGGGTTGCGCTGAGCGAGACATGAGCGATCTGCGGAATTTCGTGGAGACCACTAAGCGCACCACGCCGATCCGCAAACCGGAGCCTGCGCCGAAGATTGAACCCTATCAGCCATTTGCCTACACGGCTCAAGGCTTGAAGGATCCCTTTCTAGTTTCACCGTTTGCTGAACCGGTTGAGGCGGGTGTTATTTCTGGTGGTGTTCGGCCAACTGCGGCGCCGGAGGCGGGGTGTATTGCGCCTGATCCAAACCGGATTCGGGAGGAATTGGAGAAGTATTCGCTGGGTTCACTTAGAATGATGGGAACGGTGCGAATGGGCGGCACCGATGAATTGTGGGCGTTGATTCTAGCGCCCGACAATGTGGTGCATCGGGTACAGAAAAATAATTACCTGGGCGCTAATCACGGCAAAATCATCAATATCAGCGAGCAGCGAGTCGATCTGAAGGAAATCGTTCCGGATCGTCCCGGGTGTTGGCAGGAGCGGGAATCGTTTCTGTCGCTGACCCAATGATTGAGGGGGAAAAATTATGACAGGTAGATCCATGAGCCAGGGCCACGGCGGTCAACGATTGGTCGAGGGGAGGCTACTGCAAGAATGGGTAGCGTTGAGCTGGATTTGGGGATTGACGTTCATGTTTTTGGTCGGGGGCTGGGCCGATGGAGCTTGGGCGGCGCCGCCAGGCGCGGGTCGGCAACCGATCCTGCAGGCGGTGGATATCAGCCCCTTGGCGGGTAACCGGTTGCAGTTACGGTTTAAGTTGTCAGAGCGGATTGAAGCGCCGCCGAGCAGTTTCACGATCAATGAGCCGGCGCGCATCGTGCTGGACTTCCTGGATACGCGCAATGGCCTGGCGTCGCGTCAGCAGCCGATTAATGTCGGGGTAGCGGAGAAGATCAGCGTTCTAGAAGGGGCGGATCGCACCCGGGCTTCGCTGAATCTGGCGCGGCTGGTGCCGTATAAGGTGGATGTGCGCGGCGATTCGGTAATCCTGACCCTGGAGAGCGCGGGGACAACGAGCCGCAAGACGCCAGCGCCGACTCCGTCCGGTTCGGTAGCGGCTTCGGCGCCGAAGCGGAGTGAAGCGCCGATTTTTGCGGGGCCGCGCAGCGTCAGCGATGTGAATTTCAAGCGGGGTCCCGCTGGGCAGGGCGTGATCACCGTCAAGTTGTCCAGCGCCAGTACGGCGGTGGATGTGCGTCAAGAAGGCAATCAGATCGTGGCGGATTTCCAGAATGCGAAATTGCCCCGTGGTCAGCAGCGGCGGCTGGATGTGACGGATTTTGCGACGCCGGTGACGACGATTGAGGCGCTGAATCGGGGCGATAACGCCCGGTTGAGCATTCAGCCGGTTCCGCCATTTGAGTATCTGGCGTATCAGGCCGATGATTTGTATGTGATCGAGGTGCGTCCGCCGCAGCGGGATACCGAGGCGGAGCGGCGCGCGGCGGAACTGGATCCGTCGAAGAAGAAATACCAGGGTGATCTGTTGTCGCTGAATTTCCAGGACATCGAGGTGCGGGCGATCCTGCAAATTCTAGCGGATTTCACCGGATTGAATATTGTGGTCAGCGATACGGTGAAAGGGAATCTAACGTTGCGCTTGCAGAATGTGCCCTGGGATCAGGCGCTGGATATCATCATGCGCACCAAGGGTCTGGACAAGCGCCAGAATGGTAATGTGATTTTTATTGCGCCGACCGAGGAGATTGCAGCACGTGAGAAGCTGGATCTGGAGTCGCGCAAGACGGTGGAAGAGTTGGTTCCATTGCAAACAGAGATTATTCAGGTTAATTACGCGAAGGCTAAGGATCTTGCTGAGTTATTGAAGAAGAAGAGTGGGGAGAAAGATCAGCAACAGAGTATTTTGTCGCCGCGCGGTTCGGTGGAACCCTACGAACCGACGAATACCCTGATCATCAAGGATGTGCCGAGTAAAATGGGTGAGATCCGCGAGCTGATTACACAACTCGACAAGCCCATTCGGCAAGTCATGATTGATTCGCGGGTGGTGATTGCTAGTGATGATTTCAGCCGGGATTTGGGAGCGCGATTTGGAGTATCAGGAGTCAGTACGACAGGCGATGGCCGGGTAAATACCGTGAGCGGCAATGTGAATTCCACGGGAGCCATGATCGACAGCGCGGTGGGTAATTTGCTTAGCACTGGCCAGCCCTTCCCGGTGGCGGTGCCGCCCTTGCCTGATCGGCTCGGTGTGAACCTGCCGGTTGGCGGTCCGAGCATCGCTTTCGCGATATTGGGAGCAGATTATCTGGTGGATTTGGAACTGTCGGCGCAGCAGGTTGAAGGAAATGCGGAAATCGTTTCAAATCCGAAGGTTGTGACGGCTGATTTAAAGAAGGCCACGGTTTTGCAGGGCCGGCAAATTCCCTATTCGACGGTAAGCGATTCAGGTACGAATGTTGAATTCAAGGATGCCTTCCTGAAGCTGGAGGTGACGCCGCAGATTACCCCAGATGACCGGATTCGGATGGATCTCAAGGTCTCCAAGGATGAGCAGGGTGCGCTGGTGGCGACTGCGACAGGACCACAGGTCAGTATTGACAAGCGTGAAGTCGAGACGCAAGTCTTGGTCAATAACGGTGAAACCGTGGTGCTCGGGGGCGTCTTCGAGCAGACCAAGACTGATAACACGACCAAGGTACCCTTACTCGGTGATGTGCCGTTGCTTGGTTATTTATTCAGAACTACTTCTAACAGCGCTACCAAACGCGAACTCCTGATCTTCGTTACGCCGCAGATTTTGAAAGAGGGAGGAGCGGCGGTCGAGTAGTCAGGCGGGCGTTCGCCTCCCCCTTTTGAAAAAAAGGGGACTGAATTCTGATTTTCCAGATAAACAATGAATTTGTGTTGCGGGGAGCCAAGCCATGCGAACACTGTTAAGCGGGCTAAAAAATTTTACAGAATTATTGATGTTGATCATCCTGTTGATGGTCAGCGGGGGGATGGGCGACGTTCTGGCCCAGGGCTTTACCAATCCTGGCGGCGGCGATGGCGGGTTTACCGGGCGGCCGCTAATTACCGTCGAACTTTACGTTAACGATACCGTTACCGGCGAATCGGTCACTAGCACCCGGGTTCCGGTCAATCTATCCGGCCAACCGGTCAACCCGAGTTTGCCCTACACCCGCACGCTGACGGCTCTATTGAAACAGGACGGGCGATTACTGGCGGGCAATATTCAATTGGATTTAGCGCCGACGCTGGCTTCGGGCGCGCTGGTTAATCCCGAGGATCTGACCCAGGGGTTCCGCAGTCTGTCATTGGAAAGCAGCGGCATCGCGACCGCTTTTTTCCACGCCACCTCGACCCCTGGCACCGTGATTATCACTGCTTCGGCGGCGGATCCGACCACTAATCAGGTGGTGAGCGCCAGCATTGAGATCGAGGTATATAACGAAGAGCGTCCGCCCTTTTCAATCACTTTCACTGGTCCGTATGTCAACGCCATTTTGGCCGGTCAAACGCGGTTCGGCGATCCGCCTATTCAGAGCGGAACCTACAGCCGGGTGGTCAGCGTGGTGGTGAACGACATTAATGGCAACCCGACCAATCCCAATACGCAAATTAATTTTTTCCTGGTCGATGGCCCGCTGACCGGTTATCCCGACAATCCAGGTTCCTTCTTCATGGCTGGCCCCAACGGCGACCCTACCGAAGGGCAATTCCAGTTCAGGGCGCGTAGAGGCGCTTTCCGGACCAAGGGCGTTTTGCTCTTCGATTCGCTGGTGCTGGATGGGCGATTCCTGGATACCACCGGTTTTAACAACAGTTATCACACGACGTTGCGACGGGTGCAATCGGTGCCCCGGCAGCAAGTGTTGAACGTGAGTCAGCCATTCAATAGCGGCAAGAACAACCGGGGGACGGTGCCGTATATCATCGGACGCGCTGTACACGGCGCGGTATTGTCGCCGTCCTTCACCAATCTGAATGGCGTGGCCAGCACCACGCTGACCTATCCAGTGGAAAACCTGGGACAGACCGCGGTGTTGATGGCGTGCACCACCGATATGGATGTGTGCGGAATTTTGAATACCTGCAATCCCAGCGGCGCAAATTGCGACTCGGTGTATTTGGCGGCGACTAGTGGCGCTGACCGGGTGCTGACTGTATCGGCGACCAGCCTGGGGCCGAACCGCAGCACCGATGTGCGGATGTGCTTGCGCGATGTGAATTTCTCGCCACTACCAGCGACGGAAATTCGCTATGACGTTGGGGCGCGCGGTCAGGCGGCGGTGACGGTCAATGGCGTTGCCGACGTTCGCGGCGCGGTGCTGACCGGTGCGGAGGGTTGTACGACAGTGACCATCGCCAGCAGTGGCCAGATTCCCGGCAGCCAGGAGATCCCGATTCAATTCACCTCGGACAATGTGGCGGCGCCGGTGGATGTAACGATTCGTTCGCCGGGCGCAGGCAAGCTGGAGGGTTTATTCGATTGCCAGGTGACTCCGGCGGAGGGAACCGGCTCTTGCACTGGTACACTGCGGCTGACCGATGATGAAGGTTCGCCGATGGCGGGCATACTGATTGGTGTCGGACAGATTGTGGCAGCTGGCCCATTTACCTTGGTCTTTAATCCCGCCGAGGGTGAATTCGGCAAGACCGATGATCAAGGCCAGGTGCAGGTGACGGTCAATATGGAGCGGCCAGGTGACTATGCCTTCCCGTTCCAGACCGCGTCGGGCGGTACGGCGACCTTCACGCTGAATATCACGGTGCCGGCGCCGGGAACGCTGCAAATTGCCCTGGATCCGCTCACTGCAGAAGTGGGAACGCCTTACTCAGGAAGCTTGACCGCGACCGGTGGCGTACCCCCGTATGAATGGTCCATCGCGGGCGCGTTGCCGCCGGGGTTGTCGCTGAATCCGTCAACCGGAATTATCAGCGGCACACCGACCACCGATGGCACCTTCAGCTTTGTGGTGAATGTGAAGGAAACCCGACCAGCCGGCGATAACAGCGCTTTTACCGGTACGGCAGCGTTCACCATCGTTGTCGGCAAGCAGCCGGAGCTGACGGTGACCCTGGAGCCGTTGACCGGCACGGTGAACGTGCCCTTTAACGGTGTGGCTGGTGCGACCGGTGGGACAGCGCCGTATAAGTTTGAGAAGCTGGCGGGTAACTTTCCGTCGGGTGTATCGCTGAATTCTAGCGGTACGTTGTCAGGAACGCCCACGGCGGTGGGAACGTTTGCCGTGTCGATCCAGGCGACTGATAGCAAGGGTGCGACCGGAACCGGCAATTTCAGTATTGAGATTGCCAGCGAGTCGCCCATTACCGTGACCCTTGAAGGCGGTGGCGCAGGGGTGGTCGGCGAACCGTTCACCGACGGCGTGTTGGCCGCGACTGGCGGCACGCCGCCTTACACCTTCCGCGACGCCAGCAGCGTACTGGCCACAGCCGGTTTGAGCGTGGGTTCATCGACCGGCGCGATCACCGGTACGCCGACCCAGGCGGGGACGTTCACTTTCAATGCCGAGGCGACTGATAAAAATGGCTTGAAGGGAACGGCTACGGCGACCATCACTATCACCGATGGAGGTGGCACTGGCGAACCGTTGACGGTGACGCTCAATACACCATTGCCGACAGCGACGGCGGGCGTACCGTATTCCACGGTCATCGGAACTGTGGCGGGCGGCACCGCACCGTATACCTGGTCGTTCGAAAGCATTGGTAATCTGCCGGCGGATATTACGCTTAGCGACAGTGGGGTGCTGGCGGGCACGTTTGGCGCCGCGGGCACTTATAATTTCGTCGTCAAAGTAGTGGATTCGAGCAGTCCCCAGTTGACCAGCATCGCCAACGCTACGGTGACGGTGGAGTCAGGAGGCAATAGCGGTCCTGTTCCGACCCAGTTGGCGTTGCTGGCCAGTAGCCCGGAATTGCCGTCTTCCGACCAGACGCCGGTGACGATTACGGCGGTTGCCCGCGACGCCAACAGCGTACTGGTCGAAGGGGCGACAGTGACCTTCCAGATTAAGAGCGGCGATGGCACCTTGCAGGTGATCAGCGCAGTCACTGACGCAGCCGGTCAAGCGACAGCGGAGTTGTCGGCGGGCGGCAATAAGCGCAATCGTGATATCGTGGTGGGCGCGAGTTCAGGGGGCATCACGGCAAACGATGTGACGGTCACGGTGACTGGCACCCGGCTGGATATCTCTGGGGTGCCGACAGCGATTCAAGTCGGCGATGAAGTGCCATTGACCTTTACCCTGATTGATTCGTCGGATCGGGGTATTGGCGGCGCGCAGATTCAGGTGACCGTTTCCGGGGCCGTCAGTCAGACTCAGACATTGACGACCAACGCCTCGGGCATCGCGTTGGACGATCAGGGTGAACGATTCATTCTGAGGGTGACTGAGTCGGGTTCGTACACCATCAATGCCAGTTGGGATGGGCTGTCGGCGAATGCCAATACCTCGACGTTACCGGTCGAACTCAGTGCCTCGCCAGACAGTTTTATCATTGAAATCTACGATCTGGAAACCAATGAGCTGACCGAGAGCGCAGCGCTGGATACCCCGGTAGGTGTGCGGGTGACCTGGACCAGGGATGGCCAGCCGGTAGTGGGGGCCAGCGTCCGTGTGCAAACCACTAAGGGCATCCTGAATCCTTCGGAAGCGGGCAGTAATGGTACGCAGTATGCAGGCATCACCAATGCTGATGGGCAAATTAGCGATCTGCTGACGATTCAGTCAAGTGTGCCTGGCAGCGCCACACTGTCCGCCAGCGGCGCCTTGGGCGTTGACTCCGTGGCGGCGACGGTGAGTCTCCAGTTCAGTTCTACGGTGCCTGCGCGCATTATTGATCTGCAAGCCAATCCTACGAGCGTTGGCGTTAATGTTCCGCCTAGCACCGTTGAGCGCAGTACAATTACCGCTATTGTTGTAGATGCCAGCGAAAATCCGGTGATTGGTCAAGATGTGCTGTTTACTGTGCTGCGCGACACCAGTGGCGGTGCATTGACCTCCAGTTCGGCGAAAACCGATCTGGCGGGCCGGGCCAGCGTCGAATACATTGCCGGTTCCTCGGCGACCCAGGAAAATGGCGTGATTATTCAGGCGGCGATCGCTGAGACTAGTTTGACAGGGGAAGTGCAATTGACTGTGGCTAAAAAGGAACTTTTCATTACGCTGGGTACGGGTAATGTCGTTCTGGAGAGCGAAGATGCTACGAAGTATTTGCTACCGTACAACGTGCTGGTGACTGACGTGGTCGGTGGAGCCGTTGCCGGAGCTAGTGTCGTTCTTCAGGTTATCCCGAGCAACTATAATAAAGGGCAATATTTCCGTGGATTTATCGGAACAACTGAAGTATGGATACCTCAGGTCAACCAAACTTGTCCGAATGAGGACCAGTTTTACCCTCAAGGCGATCCGCGGCGAAATAACGGTGTTTTGGATGCGGGTGAGGATACCAATGGTAATGGTCGGCTTGATCCGGGCAATGTTGCAGCCCCATCGGTGCCCTCTGTTACTACGGATGATTCGGGATTTGGTGATTTCAGCGTTGTTTATGCGCAGCAATACGCTAATTGGGTGACGGTCGCATTGGAGGCCAGTACGCGGGTCAGTGGCACCGAAGCGCGTCAAAGCGCCGCCTTTACCCTTCCTGTTCTTGCGGGTGATGTGCTGCCGGCAGTCCCAAGCCCTCCTGGTCAGCCAAGTCCTTTTGGCGTATTGCCCAGTTGCGCGATTTCGGTTGAGAACGAGGCAGCTCTGACGGTTGCCGCCAGTCCTACCAGATTGAATTTATCGGTGGGCGGCACTGCCCTTGGGCCGCTGGCAAGTGTGTCTGGTAATGTGACGATAGTTGTCAATTTACCGGGTAATGTGGATCTAACCGGTACGACGGTCTTTGCTACTGCGGGTTCGACGAATGCTACTTTGAATCTAAGTGTCGAACCCTTCAGGTCCAACACGACGGGGTCAACGGCGCTGTTCAACGTGACAGTGACCAATCCAAGCCAGGATCTATCGGTGCCTGTTCCCGTAACCGTCGGGTCGGTGACGTTCGAGGTGGGTAATGCCAAGGTGGTAGTGCCAGTTGAACTAACACCGTAGCCGTTCTCAACTCCTCCTAACCCCCTCTTTTGCAAAGAGGGGTATTGGGCTGCTTGGAATTGAAGTTGAAGAAGCCAATGGCGACGCTTTACCAGCAAGATGTCATTGCATGGGCTAATCAGCAGGCCGCTCTATTACGTGCGGGTCGCTTCGCCGAACTCGATGTGGAACAGGTTGCTGAGGAGATTGAGGATGTGGGTAAAAGCGAGCAACGCGAGCTGGCGAATCGCATAGCGGTCTTGTTGGCGCATCTCTTGAAATGGCAGTTTCAACCGGAACGACAGGGACGGAGTTGGCGACAAACGATTACCGTCCAGCGACGCGCCATTGCCAAGCGCTTGCAGCGAACGCCGAGTCTTAAAAGCGTCTTTGGCCGATATGCAGTGGTGGGAAGAAGTATGGGCGGATGGCGTAGCTTTGGCAACCGAAGAAACCGGGCTGGTTTTTCCAGACGCATGCCTCTGGTCTATAGATCAGGTGATGGCTGAAGGCTTCTGGCCGGAGTTGTAATGAAAGCAGATAGGAGTAACTGTAGGAGATGGTGAGCTTGCGAACCGTATCCTACATCTGATCCGGCGATCACAGGAAAATTTACAGTACCAAAATAATCTGCTCTTTACGTAGGCGGGACTCGCGAATCACCATGTAATGGGTTTACTCTTTTTTCTAAAGATGCAGCGATAAGACATGTTGTGGGGTACAGTCATGAATAGCAACGGGTGGGCAATGCGCAGTGGGAGGCAGTGGCTGTGCGTCATACTGTGGGCTTTCGTCGTCAGTGTGCTGCTGGGTCAGGGCGTGGCGCTGGCGAGTGAGGCAGCGGTGCTGGACCGACAGCCAGCGATCGCAGCGCAACGGGCGCGGATGATCGAGGCGTTCGGGCGGTCACCGTTGCATTTTGAACCGAATCAGGGTCAGGCAGCGGAAAACGTGAAGTTTGTGGCGCGGGCGCCAGGCTATCAGTTGTATTTAACCCCGAATGCGGCGGTGCTGGCGTTGCGTGGAAAGGAGCAAACGTCATCGCTGGTGCAAATGCAGTTGGCTGGTGATACGGTGAATTCAAAGCCGGTGATGTCCGGCATGGATGCGTTGCCGGGCCGCAGTCATTATTATCTGGGCAATGATCCGCAGTATTGGCAAACCGATGTGCCGCATTTCGCTAAAGTACGTTATAGCGAAGTGTATCCGGGAGTGGATTGGGTGTTGTATGGCAATCCGCGCCAGTTGGAGTATGACTTTGTGGTTGCGCCGGGTGTTGACCCGACAGTGATCAATCTAAGTCTGGTCGGGGCGGATGAAGCGCGCATTGCCGATAATGGGGAGTTGGTGGTTTTAGCGACCGGGCGGGAAGTACTGCATTCCTCACCGACCATTTATCAGGTGGTGAATGGCGAACGGCGGAAGGTAGATGGGCGTTATGTGTTGCGTAAGTCCATTGAGGATGCGCCGGTAGTGGGATTTGAGATTGCCGCTTATAACTCGCAGCTACCGCTGGTGATTGATCCGGTGGTGTATTTTACTTTTGTGGGCGGTGCACCGGATGATGATACCGGTGTCGGCGGCGATGATCGGGGTTTAAGCATTGCAGTGGATAGCGCAGGCAATGCGTATATTACCGGTTCGACCAGTACGAATAATGCGAACGTGGGGGATGCGGGTAAGCAGTTTCCTACGACGAGTCTTGCAATCAATCAGAATTTTAGCGGGGGTACTGACGCTTTCGTAACCCGGATGGATGCAGCCGGTACGATTATTTATTCAACCTATTTTGGCGGCAGCGCTTTCGATGTGGGTTATGGGATTGCCGTGGATAACGCGAGCAATGCTTATGTGACCGGTTCCACGAATTCAGATAATTTTCCACAGACGATTAAATCAACCGCTGAGCAGGTTGATGAAGGCGATACTATAGTGATTACGACGACAACGCCTTTATCCGTAGCCCGTCCAGGGACTGCCTATACGAAAACATTTATAGCGACGGATGGGCAGTGTACACCAGTAGCGCCAGAAACAATATGTACGGTGACTTATACTTGGAGCGTTGATGGAGGTAGTTTGCCCTCCAGCCTTACGCTTTCCTCTGCGGGTGTATTATCAGGAACGTCAACTATTGATCAGGTGGGTAGCTACAATTTTATTGTCAAAGTAGAAGATAATGCTGATCCTAAAAATGTCACCCGTAAGACATTCACCCTGATTGTTGCTGCGCTTCAAGGCACCCAAGATGCTTTTGTTGCTAAAATCAATGCCAATGGCCAGTTGGGCTATTCAACTTACCTCGGTGGCGCAGGGAGTGAATCTGGTTATGGGATTGCCGTCAATGGTTTGGGTGAGGCTTATGTAACGGGGTACACTACCTCATCAAGTTTTCCAGGAGTGAATTTTCCAGGAACAACTGGCGCTGCTGCTAATGGTGGTGGTGAAGATTCCTTTATCGTCAAAGTGAACGCAGCAGGTAACGGCTTGGTATATAGCCGCCTGACCAACTTTACCGGCAATGATCGCGGCCAAGGCATTGTGCTAGATTCGGCGGGAACAAGCGCTTATATCACCGGCTATCGCAATAGCCCAACCAATGAAGCGGCTTTTATTGCTAAGGTTAATACAACCGGTGTCATCAGCTCTAATACATCTCTGGATGGTCCGAGCAATGAACGGGGTTTAGCGATTGCGCGGGATGAATTAACTGGCGTCTATATAACGGGCTATACCAGTTCTATATCCGGTATTGCTACGGAAGGCGCTTATGACGCCACGTTCAACGGCCCAACAGCTTCGCAGGATGCTTTTGTCGCCAAGTACACCGATTCAGGTTCTGCTTTCGCGCTGAATTACGCCACTTACTTGGGTGGATTTTCCAATGACGTCGGTTATGGCATTGCTGTAGATAGCTTTGGCAATGCTTTTGTTGCTGGCGAAACCTTCTCACCTGGTTTTCCAATGGTGGCTGCTGATGACAATGTGGCGGCCAAGAGCGAAGCCTTCTTATCCAGACTCAATGAAGATGGAACGAAGTTAACGTATTCCAGTTTCTGGGGCGGCGCCGAGAATGATTCCGGGCGTGGACTTGCCAAGGACTTCTCTAATGATGTTTATATGGTCGGTTATACCAACTCGCTTGAGGATGGCTTTGTCCTGGATCCGATTACGCCTTACCGGCGTTATTCGGGTGGCGCGGATGCATTTGTGACCAAATTCAGCATTCCAGTCATCAATACTGATTCCAATGCCTTGACGGTTACTAGAGTAGGCTCCGGCACAGTGACCAGTGTCCCGGATGGCATTGACTGCGGTGTGGATTGCGAAGAAGCCTATGAAGTGGATACGGAAGTCACGCTGACTGCTGAGGCAGAAGACGGTTCGATATTTGCCGGATGGGCTGGGGTATCTTGTGAGGGTGGAAATAACTCTGGAGCAACCTGCACTGTAAAAATGGACGCAGACAAGACAGTAACTGCGAACTTCCTGGATCCGGATACCTTTACGCTAACTGTGAAGGTGACTGGCAGAGGCGTTGTGATTAGTAGTCCAGAAGGTATTCGTTGTGGCTCTGGCGCTGCCGACTGCGCCAAAGACTACAATCGGGGCAAAGATGTGACATTAACTGCTACGGCTGCTCCTGGCTTATCTTTTGTAGGTTGGAGCGGTTGTGATAGTAATCCAAGCGTGGAGACTTGCTCAATCAAAATGAATGAAGCTAAGTCTGTCACGGCGGTTTTCCGGGAAGAGAGCCAACGATCATTGATTGTCAACCTGAAAAAAGGGGGTAGCAGCACTGGTTCTGTAATCAGCGACCCGTCCGGCATCAACTGCGGTGATGATTGCCAGGAAAGTTATGATATGGGTACTCGGGTGACGCTGACTGCCCAATCCGGAACCGACTCGGTTTTCAATGGTTGGAGCGAACCGACTTGTAATAGCGCGGATCCCTGCACAGTGACGCTGGACAGCGATAAAATAGTGACCGCCACATTTTCAGATTCTAATGTAGGAGTAGATTTGACGTTAGTCAGTCCCAAACCGGCTACGGCTGACGGGAAACAACCAGCGGGCAAAAATGGCCAGCGCAACATCAGTTTTGAACTCAATGTAGAAAATAACCAACCATTTGAAACAGGACTTTTCCAGGCCAGCCTGTACTTCGTTTCACCCGATAAAGCAGATGTGTTCCTTCCCACGGATTCGACGGTTTTCAGCGCAGGCAAAGAGTGCCAATTTAGTAGTTTACCTGCGGGTACCGGAACAAGCACCGAAACGGGTACGGAGCATCCACCGTGTATTGGCAGTATTGTGTTGCCTAATGTGCCGCCTAAAGATCTGCCAGCGGGCGACTACAAGCTGGGTGTTTACTCCCAAGGCCAGCGGGATGCCACTGATCGGATCTTCACCGTTAAACGGTTGAAGGTAACTGTCGAAGAATCTGGCAATGGAACGGTGTATAGCCAACCCAGCGGCATTGTCTGCAATGTCAGCACTAACTGCGATATTCCTTTCCTGTACGGCGATAAAGTTACGTTGACCCAGGCACCGAAGACGGATGGACAGGATCCGCCAAAATCGCTGTATACCTTCCTTTATTGGAGTGGGTCTTGCGTGGGTCTTAAAGACTGTGAGTTGGCCTTGTATGAGGAGGACACGACTAACATCACAGCCAGGTACTGGGATAATAACAAAGATCCCAGCCAGGTCGTCCTGGCTGTGTACAAGACCGGAGTGGGTACTGGTAAGGTAACCGGTACGGTGGTTGCTGATGACGGTGCTACTACCACGGTCATCGATTGTGGCGCTGATTGTTGGCAGTCCTACACAAAGGCTGATAGCAAGATCGTCACCCTCACAGCCAAGCCCGACGTGAGTACCTCCTCCTCTTTTACTGGTTGGAGCGGAGCTTGTGCTGGAACCGGGACAACCTGCACGGTGACGATGGACGCCATCAAAACGGCTACTGCTACTTTTGTCAGCTCATCGACCGAGCTAATCACCCATTACTACACCTCTATCCTGGGTCGCGCGCCCGATCCGACGGGCCTGGCTTTCTGGCAGGCTCTCATCGCTGAGCGCCAGGCGGCAGGCGTCGATGTCAAACCTGTATTCCGGGATATGGCGAACTTCTTCTTCAACAGTCCCGAATATCTGGGTAACAATACTAGCGATACCCAGTTCATCACCGATCTCTATCGCACCTTCTTCCAGCGCGAGCCAGATGCGGATGGCCTGACGTTTTGGCAGGGTGAGTTGGCAGCCGGTAAATCACGCAACGACGTGATGGCGGACTTCCTCTATTCTCAGGAATTCACTGACTTTATGGCGGAACTGGGTCTTTAGATTTGTCGATCGGATAAATCCCTGCCCGGTTTTGCGCCGGGGAGAGAATCAAAAAAACGCCGCTTTGGTGAAACCGGAGCGGCGTTTTTGTGTGTGATTTTGGCAAGGAGTATAGTGATTATGAAGCCAGAGTGGAGAGAGCAGGCTTTTTTTAAGAGTTAGGCTGCAAAGATAGGATTTAAAAGTCATGAATACAGAGTCGTTGAAAGAAGCGATTCGACAAGAGTTACCGCAGCTTTTGCGGACCGATTCCGACTTGCGCGCCTATATTCTCGACTTGACTCGTCGGGAATATGCGGGGCGAGAGGAAACCCAAGATCGGTTTTATGACCTTCTAGCGGAATTGCGCCGCGATCGGGAGGAGCAGAACCGCAAGTGGGACGAGCAGAACCGCAAGTGGGACGAGCATCAGGCGGAGCAGAACCGCAAGTGGGAGGAGCATCAGGCGGAGCAGAACCGCAAGTGGGAGGAGCAGAACCGTAAGTGGGACGAGCATCAGGCGGAGCAGAACTGCAAGTGGGAGGAGCAGAACCGTAAGTGGTGGGAGAATCAGCAAGAGCTGCGGCAGCTCCATGAGGAAATTATGGCGCAAGCGAAAAAACATGACCGCAGCATTGGCGCTTTGGGGTCGTGCTGGGGTCTGCAATCCGAGAAAGCGTTCCGCGATGCGCTGGCCGGAATTCTGGAGAAAAACTTTGATGTGCAGGTGCTCAGCGTCAATGAGTACGATGATCAGGGCGAGGTGTTCGGTCGACCGGATCAGGTGGAGTTGGATGTGATCATTAAGAACGGGTTGCTGCTGATCTGTGAATTGAAATCGTCGATTGATAAGGCAGGAATGTATATTTTTGAACGCAAGGCGCGGTTTTATGAGAAGCGCCACGGGCGGCAGGCCAACCGGTTGATCGTGATCTCGCCAATGATCGATGTCCGGGCGCACAAGGTCGCTGAACAATTGGGGATTGAGACCTTCGGCGATTCGATCCTGGTTGAGGAGCTATAGACGGCGGGCCAGTCAGGATGAATTGCCGTTTGTCGGAAAAATGTGACCGTTGAATCAGAAGCGGCGTGAAGAGGAGACTGCGTTTTGTGTAGGGTGTCAACTATTAACCAATGGTGTAGTGACGATGAATAGACAACGAGGGTTTACTTTGATCGAACTGATCATCACGATGGCCATTGCCGCGATTGTGCTTACCGTCGGCGTACCGTCATTTCAGGCGATGATGCGCAATAATCGTGCGGCTACCTACACGAACGAGTTTATGAGCGCGCTCAATCTGGCCCGAAGTGAAGCAATTAAACGGGGCTGGCGAGTTGTGCTTTGTCCTGGCAACCAAGCCGGATGTAACGGGAATGCGTGGGGCAATGGCTGGATTGTTTTCGTCGATGCCGATGCGACTGGCGACGGCAATTTTGCTAATGACCCTATTACAGACAACAACGGCACATTGGACGGCAATGAGGTTGTTCTCCGCGTTTATGAGGCGTTCGATGGCGGCAGGACTACATTGACAGGCAATGCTCCGGCAATCCTCAACCCACCAAATAACCAGTACATTTCTTTCTCACCGGATGGAACAGCGCGTCAACTTGGCAATGCTCCTCTGGCATGCACATTGACTCTAAGTCTCTGTCATAACAACAATCAGCAAAATCAGATTATTATCAATTTTGTTGGACGAGCGCGAGTGAACACAGATCTGCAGGGTAATTTAGGAATAACACCCTGTACTTTCTAGACTGGAGGATAAGAATGCGAAAACAAACTGGTTTTACCCTCATCGAGATTCTAGTAACGGTCGTGGTGTTGGCGATTGGACTTTTAGGACTGGCTGGCCTGCAGGCGACGGCATTAAGGTTTAATAGTTCTGCTTCTCAACGCTCGCAAGCAACGATCTTAGCGTATGACATTCTTGAACAGATGCGAGCTAATGTAAAAGGAGTCCGATGCGGTTTCTATGATGCGGCGAACACGCAAAGGCCAGGCGAAGATTGCAATGCTATTTTGGTTGCAGGCTTGAATGGCATCGCTGTGACTGATACCGGAAGGTGGACAACGGCATTGAATAACACACTGCCGTCAGCAAATGGCACTATTAACTATGATGGCGCAATCGTGACAATAACCATCCAATGGGATGACAGCCGCGGACAAGAGACTCCCAATCAATTTATCGTGACGACCGAACTATGATGAATACACGCTATCCTCACTTTTTTAAATCAAGCCACCTTCAGCAAGGTTTTACGATGGTGGAAATTTTAGTCGCTCTGGTCATTAGTCTGTTTTTAGTGGCGGGCGTGATTCAGCTTTTTATCGGTAGCAAACAGACCTATCGTGGCTACGATGCGCTGTCCCGCATTCAAGAGAATGGGCGGTTTGCATTGGAAGCGATGGCGCGTGATATACGGATGGCCCGTTATTATCCAAGAGTTACGACAACAGTTGTCGCAGGCGCAGGAGGGATTACCTCGACGACGGTAACACCGCCGCCTGTATGGCCTAATATCCCTAGTTTTGGCGCATTTCCAATATTCGGTAATGATAATGGTGCTACAGATAATATTGCTATTCAATGGCTTGCTGATGATGGCGTTACATTTAACTCCAGAATCTATTCTATTGGGCCGCGAACAACGGGTGCTGTAAGTTGTCCTGAAGCAAATAACTCCCTAAGAGTTAATCGACTAGATGGCTTAAATAATCAGGAACTGATCGAAGGGGTTCGTAGTATGGAGATTCTCTATGGGGAAGACACAGCTCCCGCCGGTACCCCTCCTACCCCTAGTGTAGCTAGACAAATCGTTCCGGCTGGGGGTGTGGTCAACTGGAACAACGTCGTTAGTGTCCAGATCAATTTATTGGTAGTGGGCCTTGAAGGCAATTTGGTCACCACTCCGCAAGGTGTTAATTTTTCTGATGGCGCTGGAGGTCAAACTAATGTGATTTTAAATAACCGCTGTTTAGGTCAAGCTTTTTCTACAACCATCGCCTTGCGGAACTAACTTGTGAGAACCGTCATGTACATCTCGTATTTAAGCAAAAATAGTCTAAGGCTTTACCGACAGCGGGGTTCGGCGTTGATCATTGCCTTGGTTTTCCTATTGGCGATGACCCTGATTGGTGTGACAGGTATGCAAAGCACCACGCAACAAGAGAAAATGGCGGGTAATGTGCTTGATCGCAATCTGGCGTTTCAGGCCGCCGAAGCGGCGTTATTGGCTGCGGAAAATGCATTGGATCAGCGGGGCAATGCTGCTCCAGGAGTTCAACCAAACACCTTTGCGCCACCTGCGAGCTGGCTGGCTTTCAACTGGGGAGGTCCGCAACCGATAAATTATAATGGGGCGTTGATGGGGATTTCCGCCCCGCCGAGTTATGTGATTGAGTACTTAGGCAACATAGCTCAAACTGGTGGCTCAGGGAGTAGCCAGGTAGTGAATAATCGAACGAGTCTGGGAGATGATTATTTTCGTATCACTGCCCGTGGAATCGGCGGTTCGCCAAACGCTGTAGTCATTTTACAGAGTGTCTATCGGATGTAGACTTTATGTAAATGGGAACAGTAGCAGGTTTTTATTTGCCTTGGAAACTCATCATGCTCTTGCTATATAGCAATGATGCATTCCAAATGATTTATTTGAGCTTTGGAGGATAAACCATGAATTTCGCGGCTTATTTTGAAAAATCTGGAAAATCTTTCTGGATATACCCATTTATTCTGACTATTTTAATTTCGGTGCCATTGCACATAACTCAAGCATCTAGTCTTATTGGAAGGATTACCACGATAGATGTTATCGAAAGGATAATCGAAGTTGATGGTCAACAGTATAAAATTGCCCCTCAAATCGATCTTAAAAAACTATCTAATGAGACCGAAGAGACAATAAGCATTACAGATTTGAAGGTCGGTTACTATGTCGAGTTTGAAGCGGATGGTAACCTCATTCAAAGTCTTCGTGTTTTTGATGTACCACATATATGAGGGAGATTTTGTTATTTCTACTTCTCCATCCGAAGACCAGAAATTTCTATTAATCAGAGAAATTAAGCTGAGGTAGACCATGGAAAACCAAAAATTATTACTTTCCAATACAGGCATCGTTAAAACATTATCGATGCTATTCTTGCTAACCATTACCCTGACTTTATCGGGTATTGGAAGCCAAAATGCACGGGCAACGGTTTCGCAACTGCCACTGTTTATGGCTTTGGATAGCGTAGATCCGAATATTATGTTCATCATTGATGACTCGGGTTCAATGTTCTTCGAGGTCACCCCAGAAACTTTGGCTTTTCCTGGCCTCTCCTATGCAGGGTTTGTCTTTCCGCGCGCGGATAATGTTTATGGTCCAAGCGATTACTTAGACAACTTTATTCAAACGGCTACGGTAGATTCAAATGTTGCTTATACTGCAACGACCCGTTCGCCGCAGTTTAACAAATCTTATTACAATCCTTCAAAAACCTATAAGCCTTGGATCAAGTATGATGGCAGTTCCTATCCAAATGCTTCGCCTACTTGTGCATATCATAATCCAGAGAACACAGGTAGCTGCCCTAGTGGATCCGTAAACTCTGTTGCTCGTAATCTGACTGTGAATAACGCTAGGTATAATAATAACTACTGGCGAACGTGTACCAGCAATGGAAGTTGTTCGTCATCGACGAGCGATAAAACCTTCTGGCCTTCCACATACTACTGGCATAATGGTGGCGACCAATGGAATTGGAATAACTACACCCGGGTCGAAATTAAATCCAGCACCTCAACCTATAGTGGTCACAGTCGTGATAATCGAACTGATTGTACGGGTGGCATCTGTACTTACGCCCAGGAAATCCAGAATTTCGCCAACTGGTATACTTATTACCGCTCGCGAATCCTTACTGCCCGAGCAGGAATTGGTCAAGCTTTCGCGCAACAAGGCTCAAATCTCCGTGTGGGCTATGGGACGATTAATAAGGGATCGAGCATCATTGATACTGTAAGTAATACCAGTACGATTGTGCGTGGAGTGCGTCCGTTCACCGGTTCCAACCGTCAGGCATTCTTTAATGAACTTTATACACGCGATATCCCTGCTTCAGGTACGCCATTGCGCAAAGCGCTTGATGACGCCGGGCAGTATTTCTCCCGCACGGATAACTATGGACCTTGGGGCGCTGTCCCTGGCACTAACGATTCAAGCGATCATTTGCAGTGCCGAAAAAGCTATACGATTTTGATGACCGATGGTTACTGGTCAGGAGGAAGCGATTATCAAGCCAGCACCAGCGCGGCTCGCCAAAACGTCGACAATGCATCAGGACCGTCAATTTCCGCACCAGATGGTTCGACTTATCAATACACGCCGGCTGATCCCTATAGGGATAATCAAAGCAATAATCTTTCTGATATTGCGATGTACTATTGGAATCGTGACCTACGTACTGATCTGGACAACTTGGTGCCAACTGACTCAGTAGATAAAGCGTTTTGGCAGCACATGGTGGTATTTGGCGTTGGCTTGGGCGTCACTGGCTCAATCAATCCAAACGATGCATGGACGGCAGTTGCAAATGGCAGCGCAATTAATTGGCCGGACACGGGTTCTAGTAGTAATGGAAACTGTATTGGTACTGAATGTCCTGCACGGATTGATGATTTACTTCATGCTGCAATTAACAGCCGTGGCGGCTTTTTTAGCGCGGCAGAGCCGGATACCTTTGCTGACCAGCTAGCGGGAATCCTGGAGGATATTGTCACTCGCGAAGAAAGTTCCGCTGCTTCCCTGGCGACCAACTCGACCAAGCTGGACACCGGCACATCGATCTACCAAGCCACCTTCAACAGTAGCGATTGGACAGGACAACTCATCTCGTATGCGCTAGATCCTACTTACGGTACAGTGGGCGCGGCCACTTGGGATACCAGTTCGGCTGGCAAAATTCCGGCGGCGGGTAGCCGAACGGTCTACGGCATGATTGGCAGCGAGAAAGTCGAGTTCAAATGGAGCGCGCTGACGGCCGCTCAACAAACGACACTGGATGGCTTGGGTATTACGGAAGAGGTCCTGAACTGGGTGCGCGGCGATCAAAGCCAGGAAATGCAAAATGGGGGAACGCTGCGCAATCGTCAGATCGTCACCGAGGATGAAAATGGCAACCCGCTGCCACCCGCGGATCAATACAGCAAGTTACTCGGCGACATCGTTAATTCCGATCCTGCTTATGTCGGCGAACCAGTAGTCAATTTAAAGCATTCTGCTTGGGATTCGACAGGCTATGGAGCGTTCCTCAACGCGAATCAAGGACGAACCCCCATGCTGTATGTCGGCGCCAACGATGGCATGTTGCATGCGTTCAACGCATCGACCGGCGTAGAGCAGTTCGCTTTCATTCCCAATGCGGTGCTGGCCAATCTGGCCAGCTTGTCAGCCCCTAATTACAGCCATAAGTATTTCGTCGATGGCTCGCCCATCATCAGCGACGCTAAGATTGGCGGCAATTGGAAGTCAGCGTTGATTGGCACTACCGGCGCAGGCGGTCGGGCGGTGTTCGCGCTGGATGTGACCAACCCTGATTCTTTTAGCGTCAATAATGTCTTGTGGGAGTTCACTAACGATGATCTTGGTTACACAATCGGCCAACCAACTATCGGGCGCATTGGGGATACTTGGGTCGCAGTTTTTGGCAACGGCTATGAAAGTAATAATGGTAAAGCGTTTCTATTTATAGTCCCTCTTGACGATCCAACGAATTATATAAAAATCCCGACAGACAGTGAGACAGGTAATGGTTTAGCGACGCCTGCATTACTGGCTGATGATAGTGGCAGCTTTATAGCTGCCTATGCTGGCGATTTACGGGGCAACTTGTGGAAATTCGATCTAACTAGCAACGCAGTGGCGTTTAGCGGTAGTAAGCCTCTCTTCAAAGCTAGAGATGATTCTGGCAATATCCAGCCGATCACTGCGCCGATTGAAATTGCTAAACACCCGGATGGAGGGTATCTAATCTTCTTTGGCACCGGTAAGTATTTCGAGGTCGGTGATCACTCCGCCAGCGCCACTCCAGTAAACAGCCTCTATGGCATCTGGGACACTGCCGAATTTGAAGCTGGTGCTTGGAGCGGTGGAACCGCCATAAACAAGACTGATCGTAGCGTACTCCTGGAACAGGAAATTCTGGGTGAAGGAGTACAAGATGGGAATAATTGGCGCTTGCTGTCGAAAAATCCCATTACCTGGAATGTTAATGACGGGCGTGGCTGGTATGTTGACCTAGTTGTTAATAACAATCCAGAAGGCGAGCGCGTCATCGATGCGCCCATTCTGTTTCAAGGTCGAGTGATCTTTGTTACGCGCATTCCCTATAACATCGATCCCTGCATCCCATCCACAGGCACATCCTGGTTCATGGCGCTGGATTGGCTGACGGGCGGTCAAGCTGAGACCAATGTGTTTGATGTCAATCGTGATAATGAATCCGATACGAGTGATTATGTGACTATCGCTGGAGTCACGGGAGTAGCGAGCGGCTTTCAAACCGAAGTCGCCGGCATCGCACAGGCCACCCTCATCAGGTCCTCTGGAGGCGTTGATATACTTGCATCGGGAACTGGGGGTTTAAGTTCATCAGCTAGTGGGTCGGCGATAGCCGCCGCTAATGCTGCTGCTGCTGCTGCCACCGCCGCCGCCGCTCAACAACAAGCCGCAGCGGATGCCGCAGCGGATGTCGCAAATGCGCAAACTGCAGCGAATGACACGCAAACTGCGGCGGATGCCGATCCTACTGATGCGAATCTCGCAGCCGCTGCGACTGCGGCTGCGCAAGCCTTGGCCGACGCGCAAGCTGCGCAAGCGGCTGCCGACCAAGCCGCAGCGGACGCCAACACTGCTGCGGCAGCAGCGATTGTTAATGCCGCGAATGAAGTCATTAATAACGCTAATGCGATCATTAGCGGTGGAGGCAATGAGAGTGTTACTGTGGCGGAAGCCCAAACTGCATTAGCTCAAGCAACCACTATTCTTAACAGTGCAAATGCATTAACAACAGGCGCTGCCGTGAATCCGACCTGGGCTCCTACTCTCGGAGGATTGGGCAGGCAACTGGCTGGCGGTCAAGGCACGTCAATGCAAACCGTGGCATCCCGCCAGTCGTGGCAACAACTTCAATAAGTGGGAAATGGGCTATGTTTAAAATTTCACCTTTCTTGCGTAAGAGGCCCCGTTGCTTAGGGCGGGGCCGTTAAGTTCTGCTGATTCTGATGGGTAGGGCGGGTTAGCGTAGCGTAACCCGCCACCGCCGAAGTCCAGCAAAATCGGCGGGTTACGAGCTGGCGCTCTAACCCGCCCTACACAGAATTTAACAGCCCTGCGTTGCTTAGGGCGGGGCGGGAGAGCGCATCGCCTGTAGGGCGATCATCTTGCGTCATATCAGAATCCGGTGTCGGTCCTTTTTCCAGGATGTCCCTTTGGAAGTCTCGCCTTTCGTTCTTTAAACTGGTAGCGCGCCTCAAAAAGGTGGATTGCGTTCCACTTACTCCACCAGAATTCGTGAAGAACCTCTTTCTAAAGGAATCCAGGGGATGAATCCTGAATATTTATCGGCTGCCGAATCGATCGGTTTTCCCATTTTAAGTTTGCTCATTTTTCTGCCGTTGACCTGGACGTTGCTGTTGCTGTTCCCGCGCGAAGACCGCACTGTGCGCATCCTGGTATTGATGGGCGCGGTGGTGGAGCTGGTGTTGTCGCTGGCGATGTTGATCTCACTGCGCTTAGAGGTCGCGGGGATGCAGTTTGTGGAGCGCGCACCGTGGATTCCCAGTCTGAATGTTCATTACCTGTTGGGCATCGACGGCATCGCTGCTCTGTTTCCGCCACTGACCGCGCTGCTGTTCTGCGCGGTGATTCTGGCGTCCTGGACCAGCATTCAATCCCTGCCGCGCTTGTACTTTGCTTTGTTGCTGGCGCTGGAAGGAGTGACCATGGGCGTATTCTGCGCTCTGGATCTGGTGTTGTTCTTCCTGTTCTGGGAGCTGACCCTAGTTCCCATTTACTTCCTGATCAGCCTGTGGGGTATTGGCCCGGAACGGCGCTTCGCCGCTACTCAATATACGCTGTTCATGTTGGCCGGCGGTGTCCCCCTGCTGTTTGGGATGATTCTGCTGGGGTTGCACGACCCAGGCATTGCGGGTCATACATTAAATTTCGACTATCTGGCGTTGTTGCAGCAGCCGTTACCCGCCCCGGCGCAGACGGTGGTTTTCCTGTTGCTGTTTTTCGGCTTCGCGGTCAAAGCGCCGCTTTTTCCTTTCCATGCCTGGCTGCCGACCGTGTTAAAGGAAGGGCCGGTGGGACTGAGCGCGTTGCTGGTTGGCCTCAAACTGGGCGTCTTTGGCATGTTGCGCTTTACGCTGCCGCTGGCGCCGATGGCTGCTCGCGATTTTTTCTGGTTGATAGTGCTCCTGGGTCTGTTCGGGTTGCTGTATGGGGCGCTGATCGCACTGCGCCAGGCCAATTTGCGCAAGATGCTAGCGTTTTCCAGCATCAGTCATGTCGGGCTGGTGATGATGGGCCTCGCTGCGATGAATATGCAGGGTATGCAGGGCGCGATTTTCCAACTGGCCAATTTCGCCATTGTCGCCAGCGGGTTGATGCTCATGGCCGGTTTTCTGCACCATCGGTTGGGTTCGACGGATCTGGCCAGCCTGGGCGGGCTGGCGCAACCCCTACCGCGCCTGACCGCTTTGTTCCTGTTGCTGGGCATGGCGTCGATTGGGCTGCCCGGCACGAATGGCTTCGTCGCTGAATTGCTGATGCTGCTGGGCATTTTGCAAGTTTCGCCCGGTCTGGCTGTTGTTGCCCTGCTTGGGGTGATTCTGAGCGCGGCTTATTTTCTGGGTTTCTTCCGCCATGCCTTTCTGGGGCCAGTCACGCAACCGGCGGTCGCCTCGGCGATGGATCTGCGTCCCCGTGAATTGCTGATCGCCAGCGTGATGGGATTACTGGTTTTAACCGGGGGTCTGTTCCCCAGCCTGGTGCAAAACCTGACGGTGAATGCGGCGAACGCTTGGGCGGCGCAGATGACCACGAACCGGGCATCGGTTCCAGCGCACCGCTAAACCATTGGGAGATTTGGCTATGATTTCCGCATTGCATCCTCCAGCAGTTCCGATTCAGCACATTGATCAGCGTGTCTGCCTGCACGACATCAGTTGGGAAGGGTATGAAGCTTTTCTGGCGATGCGCGGCGATCAGGCTGGCGCCCGCGTGACTTATCTTCAAGGGGAACTGGAGCTGATGTCGCCTTCAATCAACCACGAGCATTTCAAAACCTTGTTGGGCCGTTTGCTGGAGGCTTACGCCGAAGAACGCAATATCGAATTGAACGGCTATGGCTCGTGGACGGTGAAGTCCGCCGCAGTGGAGCGCGGCGTCGAAGCCGATGAATGCTATGTCGTGGGAATCAGAGACGAGCCGCCGAGCATTCCGGATATCGCTATCGAGGTGGTTTGGACTTCGGGAGGCATTGATAAGTTGGAAGTGTACCGAGGTCTGGGCGTTCCTGAAGTCTGGTTTTGGCAAAAAGGCCAACTCCAGTTTTTTCTGTTGCAGGAGGGCGGCTACTCGCCAAGCGCCCGAAGTCGCCTGTTGCCCGATCTTGACCCGGCGTTGATGGCCCGTTGCATGAGCGAGTCCAGCCAAACTCAGGCGGTGCGCGCTTTGCGCGCTGCGTTGCGGGAGGGATAGTTTGTGCCCACCTTCTGAAAGAAGGCACAATAACTTGTTGATTTAAAAAGCTGTATGGCCGGTTTTAACCCGCCAGGGCCGTTTGAAACTGGCCCTACATCAACTCTACGGAAGGTGTTGAACAACCTCCTTTTCAACGCGGGTCTGGAGGACGGATCAGGCTCTCGGCGGGAATGCCCAGGGTCTGATGTAATTTCCAGATCATGTTCAGGGTCAACGGGCGCTTGCGATTGAGTACCTCATAGACTCGATTCAGGCGGCCGATCATGGGTTGTAAATCTTTGGGCGTTAGACCCGCCTGTTCCATGCGAAACTGGATGGCCGCGACAGGATCCGGCAAATCGATGGGAAAATGTTGTGCTTCATAAGCTTCCAGCAGGGTCAGCATGACCTCGAAACGGTCGCCCTCCGGCGAACCCGGTTTTGGCTCCTGATCGAAGAACGCGGAAACCTGGCGCAGTGCGGCTTGATAATCGTCCTCGGTGCGAATCGGGCGAATTTCCATTTTTAATACTCCTCGTCAACGGTTTCGGCATCGATCCCATCATATTGCTCGTGCGTACCAATGAACTTGATGTACACGGCCCCAAATCGATAGGCAACTGATGCGACCAATCGGTAAGCATTACCTTTGATATTGAAGACGATCCGCCGGTTTTTGAGGATGCTGGCGCTGCGATAATGGCGTTTGGTATCGGCGGGTTGCGTCCACTGCGCCTTTCTGGCTTCATCCACCCACGCCTTAAGGGGTTGCTCAGCGTCCGGGAACCGTTCCCAGAACTCGCGCAGGGCCTTGACTGCAATGATTTTCATGAGGCTAAACGATAGTCCCATTTTGGGATAAGCGCAAGCTGCGCTGTCGGGAAATTTTACAGTGCGCTTGAATGCTGGTCACGATATTTAGCGGTGATTCAAGACTTGGAGCCTTCTCATTGTCGGAAAATTTTACAGTGGCGTCCGGTTGAATTTCCTACTGATACACTGGGTTTATTTGGAGTGATCAGGAAATCTCAATGAGGAGCTTCTGCCGCTTGACACGCAGCGTCAATCACTGAATCAGCCAGAAAATAGCCAGCGGCCTTGAGCTGATAAAGCATCGGGCGGAGTTCACCCACGAATCCGCGCCGCCTTGCCTCGACCAGCAGACCCGCCGTACCCCTGACGGGCAAGCCATAAATCTGTTGCGCGATGCGGCGACCACGCCGTTCGTCGATGATCGCCAGGCAGGGTAGCAAGGTACGGGCAAGCGCGATGACAGATGCCTCTCCCGGATCGAGTTCCGCGACTAATAAGGGGTCCGGGTCCGGCGCTTGGCGAATATGCGCCCTCCATTGTGGCGCACTCAAGTCCATCGCGCCGGGACGACCCAGCCCAGCGGTTACGACTTCGGTATAAACCGGCGCGGGAATCCAGAATTCTGTAAACAGCGCCGGCAACACATCCAGCTTTTCCAGAAGCGACAGCGCCACCAGAGGACCGGCGTTAATCACAGCGCGTTCAATCATCCCAGACGAACTCACGCGCCATCTCCTCCGCGGTCAGGTGAACAACCGGAGTTCCGGCGCGGCTGGCGGCCAGCAGAAACTCGACTCGTCCCATGCCGCAGAGACGTCCCGCCTTGCCTGAGGAAACCCGGCCCAACTCGAACAGCTTCAACGCCAGCAGAAAGCGGGCTTCAGCCGCAAATAATTCTGGAGGATCGGCGGGAGCGGGCAAGGCATCTGCCGGGATTTCCAGTAATAAGGTATTCATCAAGTTATCCTCGATTAACGCACAGCGCTATGCTCATTTTTTTCAACGCGGACCTGAAGGGCGGATCAGGCTCTCGGCGGAAATAATGGTTTCGGCATCGATCCCATCATATTGCTCGTGCGTACCGATGAATAGGGTTCTCCGACGTGGATGAGCCGGGCGAGCGTGTGATCACCCGCGTTGTCAGAAAATTTTACAGCGCTTTTGGGTCTGATCACGGATTTAAGCGGAAAAACGGCGTTTGAAGCAAAGAGACTGTCGGAAAATTTTACAGTGGCGTCCGGTTGAATTTCCTACTGATACACTGGGTTGTTTGACTGATATGTTACAAATTTGCCGGCTTGGCGAAATTTATTAAGCATAAGCAGGACACAGAAGATTTCGGCTAATAGTGAAAATCATTCTAATAGATGACAATCGATAACTATAAGCGGCGATTTTCGGCAGTTTTAAAGGTCATAACTGTAAACTTCCGACTATTTCATCTGCTAATCGTTAATTGTCAGGATTTTTTACAACCGAATGGATTATAATAACTAAATTTATATATTATTCAATAGTATATAAATTTGGCTTCTTTTTTGCTTTTAATCCCCTGCGAAATCAGGCGCATCAATGACCAACAACCAAGAATTTGGCACAGTCGCCGAGGCGCCTGGTGAAATCCACTTCACTTCTTTTCAAGGGGAAATTGAGATGTTTAAGAAACACTTTACTGCTTCCGCAACGCTGGCAGCGCTACTCGCTTTTAGCGCCAGCACTGCTCACGCCTACCAAATCTTCTTTGGTGAAGATCTGAATAACAGCTCCAGCACACCTCTGTCATCAATCCCCAACGCTTCGGGGGCGGAAACGAACTTTTTATCCAATTTAATTGGCGTGGGAACGGAAACCTTTGAGAGCATTGCGCTTTTTACCAGCTCACCGCTGACGCTGACCTTTCCGGGTGCAGGCACCGCTGAGCTGACCGGTGGTAATGGATCGGTGCGGAGTTCCTCTCCAGGTACAGCGTCTGCTGGACGCTACAGCATTCCCTCCGCAAGTTCGTCTAATTACTGGGAAGTATCAGCAGGCGGTGCCGGTAACTTTACCATCAATTTCAGCAATCCTATCGCCGCATTTGGATTTTATGGTGTCGACATCGGCGACTTTGGCGGCCAATTGACCTTGAACCTGTCAAATGGTGATAATCTGACGGTACCTAATACTGTAGGCAGCTCCGGTTCCACCGATGGTTCGGTACTATTTTATGGCTTAATTGCGCAGAATAATGCTGAACAATTCACTTCGGTAGCCTTTAATACCACGACGGGCCAAGGTGATATTTTCGCTTTTGATAATTTCACTATTGGCAGTCCGGAACAAGTCAACTCTAACATCCCCGAACCCGCCTCCCTCGCCCTCTTTGGCCTTGGCCTGGCCGGTCTGGGCTTCACCCGGCGGCGTAAGCGGGCTTAATCGTCAGAGTGGTTGAAGTTGCGAAAACGGCGGCCTGCGGGTCGCCGTTTTGTTTGGGACTTCCCATCATCAGATTTTCAAACTTGGG
>Ga0209607_1000081_pt1 | contig 77823 bp, 57 predicted proteins | sample AD_UKC117_MetaG_FD_184413 | JGI IMG/M metagenome (GOLD analysis project Ga0209607, IMG submission 184413) | Active sludge microbial communities of municipal wastewater-treating anaerobic digesters from Hong Kong - AD_UKC117_MetaG (SPAdes)... | ecosystem: Engineered > Bioreactor > Anaerobic >... | reverse complement strand
AAGAAAGGTTTGTGCTCCATTCCGTGTTGTTGTTTTTTACAGGAATAGCGTTAATCATCACTTCAAGACCTGTATTGCGAATCTGAGCCACGTTAGCCGTTATGTATCCGTACAAATATGGAGGAACGGGCACTGAATAATCCCATAGACCATCTTTGGTGTCTCTGCGATACAGGTCGATGGCACCGCCCAAACGTCCCCCGAACATGTCAAAATCAATCCCCAGGTTGTACTCCAGTTTCTTTTCCCAACGCAGATCCGGATTGGGATTACGCACCGGAGTGAGGGTGCTGATCCATTCGTTGTTGTACAGGAAATAACCTGAATAGGACAGTGAAGACAGAGAAAGATACGGAGAACCCACATTGATACCGGTTACCCCGTAACCTGCACGTATTTTCAGGTTGTCCAACCAGGTAAGATTTTTCATGAATGATTCATTGTTGAGCCTCCACCCCAGGGATACGCCCGGGAAAGTACCCCATTTATGATTTGCCCCGAATTTTGAGGAACCTTCACGACGTGCGGAAACCATTAACAGGTAACGGTCGTCGTAGTTGTATGTGGCTCGTGCAAAAACTCCAATAAGTTTATCTGATTCTTTATAGGAGTACATGGTTGCAGTTCCGTCTGTCAAACCCATCCCGGTTTCAAGATTGTTGTAGGTATAGGCGTCTGTCGGGAAATTTCTGTTGGATACCCCGTAATTCTGAGACGTGTTATCTTCGTAGTTATATCCCACAATAGCTGTCACATAATGCTTCCCGAAATTTTCATTCCATTCTGCCGTGATCTCGGCCAGGTTGTTGATGTAATCCGAAGTATAACGGGAAGCATACCCGTTGTAACCGTATTCGGTTGTGTTCGGATGTTTTTTGGTATTGTAATAACCGCTCAGGTAGCTTTGTCCCTTACGGGTGTACATGGCTTTTACGGCAAAACTTTCTACGGGACGGAATTCAACACTTCCGGTAAAACGCAGGTTGCGCGAACGGCCTTCACCAATGGTCTCATTGATAAGAGAAACCGGATTATCGTAAAAGTATACGGGACGCTCTACATAGGAACCATCCTCATTGTATACGGGTTGCGTCGGGTTTTGAATGCAAGCATAACGGTAAACGTTCGTATTGAAAGAAGGAGTGGTTCTCCGCTCATTGGCAATAACCGACACATTAGTAATCAGCTTGTTGTCAAACATTCTATGAGAGATCTCAATACGGCCCCGCAGGTTCGTGGCCCCGGAAGCCTTGAAGGTACCTTCACGATCTTCGTAAGCTACGTTTGCCAGTACACTGGTCTGACTTGAACCGCCTCGCAAAGTAACGTTATGCACGTTGGAAATACCGGTTCTGCTTATTTCGTCAAGCCAGTCTATGGTGGCACCGAAATCCTCAATATTAGCACCGGTAAATGACCATCCTTCTGCCCAGCGCGAACGAAGATCTTCTGCGCTCATGAAATCGGCTTTTTTAAGCTGGTGAGAGATGGAAACGTATCCGTTGTATTCAATGGTTGTAGGCATATCACGGCGGCTGGTCTTGGTAGTGATGATGATCACCCCGTTAGTACCGCGCGTACCATAAATTGCAGTTGCCGAACCGTCTTTCAGAACATCAATGCTTTCGATGTCTTCCGGAGCTACTGTAGCGAATGACCCGGGGACACCATCAACAAGGATAAGGGGTGTGGAAGATCCTAAAAGGGAAGAAGTACCACGAAGCATAACAGCTGTACTTGCTGTGGGATCTCCGGTGGGTAACGAGATCTGCAGACCGGCAACCTTTCCCTGCACCAACTGACCGGCATCCAGGATGGCTCCTTTGTTGAATGATTCAGATTTAACACTGGCTACTGAGCTGGTTACATCGCTCTTTTTCTGAGAACCGTAACCAATAACAACCAACTCGTCCAGGTACTGCTGGTCTTCCACAAGAACTGTTTCAATATAACCTCTGCCAGATACGTCTACCATTTGTGTTGAATAACCAATGTAAGAAATGGAGATCGTAGCCTGCGGACCTGAAACGTCAATAACATATTTTCCGTCCGCATCAGTAACGGTAGCATTATGCGTACCAGGTTCAAAAATGTTGGCAGCGATGACCGGTTCTCCGTTTGCGTCTGTAACAAGACCGGAAACTTTAAAAGATTGGGGAGCATCAGCAGCATAAACGTCCGCCGATGAAATGCCAATCCATGCAATCAGAAGAACTGATACAACCGCTCTCAGTATGACTTTATTAATAGTCATCTGATTGAGAATAGTTTTTACATTCATTTTCTGGTTTTTATTAGATTAATTATTTATAGGTTGGGTTCGTTGACTTTCCATTCTATTATCCCGCCGGATTCTCCTTCCTGCAATTTTGCGGTCAGTTTTAACGCACGAGTGGTAACCGGTTTAAATTCAAGCTTGTTGTAACAGTCCTTGTGAACTGTATATTCGGTTGTGGCTTCAACCTGGAACCATTTGTTGTCTTTTTCATAATATAATTTCCAGCTTTCCGGCACACGGAAATTGCCATCGTAATGGTCAAAATCCAGCCAGTAAACTTCCACACTTCCCACATTTTCGGACTTTTCAAATACATAACCGACAGTCTCCTCGGTACCAAAGCGCAACCACCAGTAGAGGTACGGTTTTGAACGGTCTGCCGAGTTCAGGGGATCCCATTGGTCATTATACCCGAATGACCATCCTCTCAGTTCTTCCAGCGCTCCTGTTTCGCGAACAGGGGTGTCTTGATAACGCCTGTATCTGACAGCAGCAGGACGGGCCCTGGATGCTATAGTAGGTTCGGGATTGGGACGGGCATATCCGGCAGCTTGCGGGATCCATACCGCCATTTCATCGGCGCCGCGGTTGTTCCAGGTAGAATAAGGAATGGCTGTAAAAGGCACTTGTTCTTCCACACCATTTCTTTCCACCTGAATGGCGGTCCCGGTAAGTACAGTAACTCCATTCAGAAGTTCACTGTCATAATGAGTTTCAAAAGATGTATTTTCAGGTATGTATTTGTTGAACACGGTGCTGTCATGCTGATCTTTTCCTTCTATACAATATACAATTGGGCCGCGTTGCACAGCCAGTTTTCCCCTGTCATCCACTACCGCTTCATGGGCTTTGATCTGACGCACTTCCATAGGAAACTCAATTTCAACCACATCGCCTTTTGACCATATCCTTTCTATGTTTACATAGCCTTTTTTGGGCTTCCGTGTAACCTTTTTTCCATTGACGGTGATGGTATATTTTCCTTTCCCGTTTACAAAAGAATACAAGTCTGTGGGAACCGGAGCATCTTGTGCCCAACCCGGAATTCTGAGTTTAAGAGTAAATTTTGTGTCATCTGCAGGATTAACCGTCAATTTCACGTTGCCTTCCCATGGATGTTTTGTTACCTGTTCCAATGAAACCTCACCGGCAGCAGTCTCTACCTGTGCAGTACCCTGAATATAAAGGTTTACAAAAATGTCACTTCCCTGCACAGCATACATGTAACCGGGGACAGAAGCCATGAACCGGGTAACATTTCCCGGGCAACAAGCACATCCAAACCATGGCTGGCGCAAATGCTGCCCCATTGATTCAAGCGGATTGTCATAAAAGAATTCATCACCTTTTAAAGAAACTCCGGAAATGACGCCGTTGTACAAGGCGCGTTCCAGTACATCCATATACTTTGCATCTCCCGTTGCCAGAAACATCCTGTAGTTCCAGTAAACATTGGCAATGGAAGCACACGTTTCACAGTAGGCATCGTGATTGTGCAATTCATAATTGGGGCCGAATCCCTCTCCCTGTGCACGGGATCCTATGCCTCCGGTTATATAAAGCTTTTTACCTGCCATATTATCCCAGATGCGGCATAAGGCATTGAAATACTCTTTATCGTTTTGTAATGAGGCCACGTCAGCGACTCCGGAATAAAGATAGCCTGCCCGGACAGCATGTCCGACGATTTCTTCCTGCTGAAGAATGGGCATATGATCCTGGCTGTACGGATTGAGTTTATGTCCATCAGTTCCGCGCCCTGTTTCTTCCACAAAGTATTTGGCCAGGTCCAGGTATTTTTCCTCTCCCGTTACTTTGTAGAGTTTTGCCAATGCCATTTCTACAATAGGATGACCGGAGGGAACATGTTTCTGGCCTTCGTTGGGACCAAACACTTCACAAATCAGATCTGCATTTTTTATGGCTACATCCAAAAAATTTCTTTTTCCTGTTGCCAGATAATGAGCTACAGCAGATTCATACATATGTCCGCTATTATACAATTCATGGCTGTTTATCTTCTCCCAGCGGGAAGATCCCCACCACCCCGATAACCTTTCAACTTTGTTTGTTACACAAGTAGTGAGGTACCCGTCAGGTTCCTGTGCAGCGGCAATAATATTAATAACACTATCAAGATAATGGTCCAGTTTTGGATCGTATTTGGCTGCAAGTGAGTATGATGCCCCTTCAATAACTTTGTATGGGTCTGTATCATCAAAAGAAAAATCACCCCGGTGTTCTCCTTTCATTAAACCACCGGCTATGGCAAAATTGTCAAAACGTCCGTTTATTTCACATTGGTAGAAAGCAGAAGGAATGGAAACAGTTCTGTTCACTTCAATTCTGGGGGCCCAGAAAATATCATTAAAATGAATTTTAGTAAAAGGAACTTCCTGAATCTTATTTACAGAAGAATCTGATGTACTGCAACCGGCACAGAAGATTACAATTCCTCCTGCAATAAGCATGACTTTCTTTCGAAATGATAGTTTTTTCATCGTTTATGGATATATTTATAATGGTTTATACAAAGGTTACAGGAAATAAAAAACGGCCATCGAACTATAATCCATAAGAATAAAAAGATAGTACACGCCTAGACTATTTTTTGGTTCTTCTGGATTATTGTGACGTTTTTTTCTGCCCGCAGAGACTTGAGTTTTTAGATATTAGAAAGATGTTTACTTCTGGGAGCGTGCAAATTCACCCGGATTTATCCCAAATTGCTTCTGAAAACATTTGGCGAAATAGGAAGGGTTGTTGAATCCCACCATATAGCTGACCTCACTAACAGTGTATTTATTTTCCAACAACAAAACCGCCGCTTTTTTAAGGCGTACTATTTGAATAAGTTCATTCGGAGTGGCTTCTGTAAGACTCTTTATCTTTGCAAATAATCCGGAACGGCTTACGCAGAGTTCCCTGGCCAGGAAATCAACAGAAAGCTCCGGGTTGGAAAAATTCTGTCCAATAATTTCATTCATACGGTTCAGAAAATGCTCTTCATTGGAATTGTTAGCTATTGAACTTATTGGCACCAGGGGCATTTTGGAGTATTTATGCATGAGCATATTTCTGAGTTCCCTCAGGTTCCTGATACAAGCCTTCAGGTAACGGATGGAAAAAGGTTTTTCAATATGTGCATCCGCTCCGCAATTCATACTGTCAACCCGGGCCTCGTCTCCTGTTTTAGCTGTCAGGAGAATGAAAGGAATATGACTGGTATGTGTGTTATTCCTAATTGCTTTACATAATTCTGCTCCGTCCATATTGGGCATCATCCAATCACTAATTACTATGGAAACCGGGTTGTTTTTTAACAAATCCAACGCTTGCTGACCGTCATTAGCCTTAAGAATCCGATATTCGTCAGAAAAACTGTCAGCTAAAAAATCCAGCATTTGGTCGTTATCTTCTACAATCAACATTAAGGGTTTGTTTTTTGCGGAGTCCTGCAGGGATATTTCTGAGAGAATATCCCGGGGCAACTTATCTTGTGATTGATTTGTTCCGGATATTCCCTCTGTCATTGTTTCTTTCTGGACAACGGGAAGGGTAACTATGAACTCACTCCCATTTCCCGGTTCAGAAATAACATCTATGGTCCCTTTATGCGACTGTACTATTTTATGAACAATGCTCAATCCTATCCCGGTCCCTCCAATATGTTGTTGTGATTGATAGAAGGGTTTGAATATCAGCTCTTTTTCTTCTTTTTTGATTCCGCAACCGTCATCAGATACACAAATTTGGAAATCATGGCCTTCAGACAACAAAACACAGGAAAGCTCCACCCGGCTCTTGGCAAATTTGTTCGCGTTTGTCAATAAATTGCTTACCAATTTAACGATGGATTCGTAATGAACCATTGCAGTCAAATTGGTTATCGGACAATTGAATACAAAGTCAATTCCTGATTGGATCATGGCAGGATCAAAACGCTCTTTGATATCAATCAACAGTTCGTAAATATTCAGAGAAGTAAAACACATGTTCTCTTCCCCGTTTTGTTCTATCTTTCTGAAATCCAACAGGTGGTTAACCAGGAACAGCAGTCGCCTGCTGTTTCGGTCAATAATATCAATGTTCTCTCTTATTGGCTCAGGAACAGGATCGTCTGAAGACATGATTTTTTCCAACGGAGCAAGAATAAGTGAAACAGGAGTCCTTATCTCGTGTGCTATGTTAGTGAAGAAATTGATCTTTGCATTGTGCAACTCTACTTCTTTTTCCTGGTTGATCGTCTGAATCTTCAGTTTGTGACGCTTTTCTGCATTTTTCACAAAGAAGCGGATTGTTCCCAATATTGTGAATAATGCCAACAAATAGTACATGATCTTAAAGGGCAGTGTAAGATACAAGGGAGGATGAATGGTAATATTTAACGAAGTCCCTGTTTCATTCCAGAGTCCGTCATTATTTGATCCCTTAATGTGAAAAATATAATCTCCGGCAGGCAGGCTGGTGTATGTCACACGGTTCTGTTTCCCGACATAATTCCAGTCTCTGTCAAATCCTTCAAGTTTGTAAGCGTACATATTTTGTTCAGGTGAACAGTAGCTTAACGCGGCATAATGTATGGTTACTACATCATCCTTATGCGTAAGATCAATGTCGGGACAATAACTTACCGCCTCTTTCAAAGGCCCGTCTTCTGAAACAGGAACTGCTTTGTTGGAAATATCCAGCCGCGTAATCATAACGGGTGGAACATAATTGTTGAGCTTGATCCTATAGGGATAAAAGGCATTAAAACCGTTGATGGACCCAAAATATATCTTGCCGTTGGAAGCTTTCAGCCCGGAGCTCACCATAAAAGAATTGCTTTGAAGTCCGTCAATTGTGGTAAACAATTTCAAATGGCCCGTTTCGGGAGAATAACAGGCCATTCCATTAGAAGTGGTAAGCCAGAGAAGGTGGTTGTCACTAATGACACATTGAATGTTATTGCTTGGAATATCAAGTTGATACAACATAAGTGAATCGGCCTCTTTATCATATTTGCACAGGCCGCTTTCAGTTCCCACCCACATTTGGTTATCTGAATCAATGCAAATACTGTTTACATGATTGCCCATTATTTTGGTGTTGGGCGGCTTTACCAGGTAGGTATTCCATTGTTCGTTATCAGGGTTGTACCGAATAAGTCCTTTTCCAAAAGTGGCGAACCAAATAAAACCGTCTTTATCTTGTTTTATATCAATAGTCGTCACACCTAACTCACGGATAAGTCTGAATCCATCGACCCGACGGTCATATATATTCAACCCGGTCATAGTTCCAACCCACATGTTGTTGTCTTTGTCCTTGAAAATTGAATAAACACCATTGTCATCCAAAGAATGTTCGGAATCGCTTCTCATATAATGCTTGAAAAAGCCGGTTCGTACATTCAGGATATTCAGACCTCTTGAATACGTACCAATCCACAGATGTTCATCGTCATCAAAGCATAATGCATGCACGTTGTGGTATGAAAGACTGTTTTTACCGGGTTGTGGCATGTAGTGCCTTGTTTGTCCGTTATGGGGGGAATAATACACAAGACCACAGTCATCAGAAGCAATCCAAATATTGCCCAGGGAATCTTCACAGAAACGACTTATGATATTGCCACTTGCGGAATGGGTGTACTCTGCACAGGAAGTGCCTTCAAACTGTCCGTTGTTTGGGGAAATATAATTTACTCCACCGTAATAAGTCCCTATCCATATACCTCCTTCCTTGTCTGGCAGAATGGGATATACAAATTTGTTGGATATTGATGCAGGATCTTTCTCGCTGGGCAGATGATGTGAGTGCTCCCCGGTAGCCGAATTATACCAGGTCATGCCATCGTCTGAACCAATCAATAATTGGTTTGGAGCAATTTCCATAATGCTGTGAATATGCATCAGGTGACTGCCATCGGAATTTATCCGGACCGGCATTACTTCCCCTGAATAAGTATCCATGATTTGTAAACCGGAATCCCAGGTACCGCACCAAAAATTACCTGAAGCGTCCTGGTAAATATCAAGGATACGGGACACACATTCTTTATCCTTACTTTTCAGGTTAAAGATCACAAACACATCGTTTTTTTTGTCTAACCTGGCAAGGTTATGTTCGAAACCACCGGATAACCATATATTGTTTTCAGAATCTACTAAAATGGTATGAATGTAATTCTGAAATGCATCAATTTGAAACAGTTTAAGTACTTTTGTTTCGGGATTGTATCTGAATATACCCTGGTACTGGGATGATATCCACAGGTTTCCGTCTTTATCTTCTACTATGTTACTTACCAGTGAATTAATAAACGCTCCTTCTTCTGTTTGCGCTTCCAGTTTTACGGTAAGATTATTCCGGATATCGTATATACATACTCCTATTTCCGTTCCTATCCATAACTTTCCTTTGGGGTCTTCATACAACGCTCCCACATAATCAGTCTCGAACTCATTTTCATCTTTACATACAATTCTGTGACGGGTAATATTTCGTCCGTCAAAGCAGTTCAGCCCTTCAGCAGTCCCAAACCAAATAAATCCACGCGAATCCTGGTAAAGACTTCTTACAGTGTTGGAGGCAAGGCCTTGCTCAACGGTAAAACGGCGAAACCGGAAAGTTTTTGGTTCCGCCTTAATACGATTTATTGAAATAAAACAAAAGAGTAGTAAAATTCCCGACGCTACTAATGCTTTCTTAGTCATTCAAGGTTATTTTTGTCCATAGTAAGCACCCGGTCCGTGTTTGCGTTCAAAGTGCTTTTCAATTAAATGAGGATTCATTTCCAGTGAAGGATTTATAGAGAATGCCAATGCGGCCATTTTTGCCACTTGTTCCAGTACTACGGCATTTTCCACCGCCTTAAACGGATCTGTTCCCCAGGTAAACGGTCCGTGGTTTTTCACAAGGACTGCCGGAGTATGCAACGGATCCATTTCTCTGAAACGTTCAATGATCACGTTCCCGGTTTCCCTTTCATAATTCCCTTTGATTTGAGCAGGTGTCATATCATCTGTACAAGGAATGGCCCGGTGAAAATAATCCGAGTGTGTAGTCCCGATATTGGGAAGGTCAACACCGGCCTGAGCCCAGGAAGTTGCATACACCGAATGCGTATGGACTATGCCTCCTACACCTTCAAAGGCATGGTACAGGGCAATGTGGGTGGGGGTATCCGAGGATGGCCTCAGATCCCCCTCCACTACATCTCCTTCCATATTTACAACCACCATCTGTGCGGCAGTCATGTCCCGGTAACTTACTCCCGAAGGTTTTATCACAACCAGTCCCGATTTCCGGTCAATGGCTGATACATTTCCCCAGGTAAAGATGACCAGATCATGTTCCACCAACATGAGATTGGCCTTATATACTTGTTCTTTTAATGATTCTAACATGTTGCTAAATTACCAAAAATACCAATAGAAAGCAGCTGTTATTCCAAGAATAATCAATGTGTTAATGATATCCCAGGCATTCCAGCTGGCTCTTGTCTCGGCTTTTTCTTTATCTGTCGCAGTTCCGAATACTAATCCCTGAATCAGGGCCGGTTCCGGTGCTTTTGTAAAGAGGCTCACTACTACTATGACCAAAATACAGAAAAGGAACATCCAGCCACAGAAGAACAGCCAGTTGGTTTCATAGAAAACGCTATAGAAAAGGCCTGAATGATTTGCTGTTTCCACACTGGTATAAAATACTTTGGCACCCAGTCGGGTAAGTCCTATCACAAAACCGGTTATCAAACCCCACATACCGCCTTTGGCACTGGCGCGTTTCCATATGATCCCCATAAGGAATGCGGCAGCTATACCCGGAGCCAGAACCGATTGAACGTCCTGCAGGTAGGTGTAGAGAACATCTCCAATGCTTCTCATGACAGGTATCCACAGAATCCCCAGAATCACAATCACAACAGTCGCGATCTGACCAATACGGACCAGTTTCTTTTCCGGAGTTTCGGGTTTGAAACGCTTGTAAAAATCAATGGTAAAAAGCATTGCCGAGGAATTGAACAGTGAGGCCAGCGAACTCATGAGGGCCGCCAAAATACCGCATACTACCATACCCTTAACACCCGCAGGCAACAAGGTCGCTACCAATTGGGGAAAAGCAGTATCTGCAGTATTGAGAACAAACACCTGACCATTTATTGTCACCCCTTTTTGAGACATGGCAAATGCGATCATTCCCGGAATCAAGAACAAAAACACGGGCAAAAGTTTGAGATATGCTCCAAAAATGGCTCCCCTGCGGGATTCTTTCTGGTTACGCCCGGAAAGGACACGTTGTACTATGTACTGATCCGTACACCAGTACCAGAACCCGATAATGGCTGAACCAATCAGGGCCCCCAGCCAGGGAAAATCTGGATCATTGTTGTTCCGTATGAGATTGACCATGGTATCTCCGTATTCATTTACGGGTGTAGCGCCACAGAAAGCCAACACTTCTTCCCAACCCCCTACTGCTCTTAATCCAAGGACCACAATTACCAATGACCCTATAAGCAGGATCGGTGTCTGAAGGACTGATGTATATAACACCGATTTCATACCTCCCAGTACAGTGTATAATGCTGTGATCAGGACCAGACCGATGGCAGAGATCCAGAAGAAGTCAATACCCCAGAGTTCTTCTATCCCGAAAACCTGCTGGAAAACAAGTCCTCCCGCATAAACAGTAACAGCTACCTTCGTAAGCACGTAACTAACCATGGAAATCAAGGATAATATGGTACGGGATTCTTTGTTGTAACGGCGTTCCAGGAATTCCGGCATAGTCAGGACCATGCTGCGTGAATAAAATGGTACAAAGACCCATCCCAACAACAAAATTATCCATCCCTGTATTTCCCAATGTGCCATTGCCATACCGCTGGATGCTCCGGCTCCTGCCAAACCAATCAGATGTTCAGACCCAATGTTTGAAGCAAAAATAGAAGCTCCTATGGCAAGCCACGTCACATCACGGCCACCCAGAAAATAGTCTTTAGAATCTTTGGCTTTCTTTTTCACCACCCACACAACGATCCCCACCAGTACCAATGTGAAGATGAATATTACAATCCAATCTAGAAGTTGCATATAGATAATTATTACAAGGTTACAATACTGAATTTATAAGTGCAATGGCTTGAATACTCTTCTCCTGGCAGCAAGACAACAGTTGGCCACTCAGGACGGTTTGGCGAATCGGGATAGTGCTGTGTTTCAAGACATACAGCGGCCCTTTGTTGGTAAACAATACCATGTTTCCCCGCTACTGTCCCGTTCAGAAAATTTCCTGAATATACCTGAATCCCGGGTTCATCGGTACAAACCTCCATTTTTATCCCGCTTTCCGGTGAATACAAGGAAGCAGCAACAATTTCCATATTTCCCTTACTTTCAAGTACCCAGTTATGATCATAACCGTTCCCGAACCGGATCTGTTCATATTCTGTATTGTCAATATCAGCACCCAGGGCTTTTGGTTCCAGGAAATCCATAGGAGTTCCTGAAACCGGCACCATTTCGCCTGTAGGAATGAGGGTTTGTCCAACCGGTGTATAATATTCCGCATTTACATACAACATGTGATCAAGAATGGTGTTTTCAGGATTACCGCTCAAATTAAAATAGGAATGGTTGGTCATATTAATGACCGTAGGTTGATCGGTAGTCGCTTCATAGGCTATTTCCAATGCATTGTCCGCATTCACGGTATAAGTAACTTTTGCGGTCACTTTGCCGGGGAATGACTCATCACCGTCCGGAGAATGCATAACAAGCGTTATGGAATTGTCGGTGACATTTTCCACTTCATAGATTTTATATTGCCATCCATTGGGACCGCCATGCAGGCAATGTCCGAAATTGTTTTTAGGCAGTTCGTAGACAGTGCCGTCCAGGGTGAAACGTCCCCGGGCTATCCTGTTGGCAAACCTCCCTATGGAAGCACCAAAATCCGAGGGAATTTCCATGTAATCGGCCACATTGTCAAATCCAAGGACTACATCCCGCAAAACGCCTTCTTTATCAGGAACCATAATTGAGACAACGCGTCCCCCGAAGTTTGTCACACATACTTCCATTCCCTTATTGTTATTTAAAACATACAGACCTGTTTTTTGTCCGTCCTTTTCTGCTTTGAAATTGTTGGGATACAATCCCGAAACCGTTGATGTTGTAGTCTCTGTGCAGGCGCAGAAAAGATAAATGCACAAAAAAGCTACGCATCGGGCTAATAGTTTTATTTTCATAGGTTTATTAAATGTATTGAACTAGTGTTTGTTTGTATATACGCCATTTGCTGTACCTAACCATATATTATTATCTTTTGACTGTACAATAGTTTCGATCCTGTTATTTCTAAATGTCAAACTATCAATTAACCAATCACTTCCATCATAGATCGCCAGGCTGCTACCCAGAAATTCTTCATTAATAATCGAAATAACACACCAGATATTATCATCATTGTCAACGATGATTCCACTAATACTGTCAAAACCGGGGTTCGCTAATTGTTTGCTATCCAAACCATCAAATATAATGATTTGATCTCTTTGAATTGAATAATCAGGATTATCTAAGGTGTAATCCAATACTGCACAAACCCTGTTCTTGCTATCTATTGCAATATTGCGCAATTTGGCCGCAGGTGATGCTAATTCTTCTTTCAAATATTCAGTCCATGTATTATCATTGATTTTAACCAAACAAGCCTCACCAAAATGTCCAAATTGCGCAAGCCAGATATTGTCATTGTGATCAACAGCAATACTTGATATTCCATTCATAGATAAGGCAGAATTCAGTGGAGTGTAAACATTCCAATTTGAGCCATTATACACTCCTAAACCTCCACTGGCAACTCTGCTGGAGGAAAACCAGATATTGTCTTTAGAATCAACGGCTATTGAAGTAATAAAATCTTCCGGAATAATTGTATTCCCGGGACAATATTTTGTAAAATCAATGCCATCAAATTTTATCAACCCGTCACAGCCAATCCAAACGTTGTTTTTATTGTCAACTGCAATATCCCAAATAATAATTGAATCTTTAATCAATGAATTGGAAGCATTATAAATAACGGTACTGTTTGATTCTATGTTATGTTTAATTAATTCGGGTTTGTTAACGGCTCCGGGCGAAAAAGCATTAAAAGTACCCATCCATGCATTTCCCTGGTTGTCAAATGCTATAGAAGTAATATCGTAACCTTCAAGAATGTAATGTTGAAAATCTGTGCTAATGATTTTTGAAGATCCACCGGATTTCTCACAAGCATACAGAGAAACTAAGAACAATAACAGAAATAATATTTTTTTCATAATAATTATTCCAATTCCTGCCATTTGGGAGGATCTACATGTAACAGATGACGTACAAAGAAGTCATATCTTTTATGTTCCCCGTAAGATTCGCCCATCGTATGACGAACCCCGGGCAACACAACCAGTTCAAAATCCTTATTGGCTTTAATCAGGGCATCAACAACCTGCATGGTGGAAGCCGGATCTACGTTATCATCCATCTCACCAACCACAAGCATCAGGGGACGCTCCAACAAATGGGCGTTTTCAACATTCGACCCTGCAACATACTGTTCTCCAACCGGATAGCCAAGCCACTGTTCATTCCACCATATTTTATCCATGCGGTTGTCGTGGCATCCGCAGGATGAATAAGCTGCTTTATAGAATTCCGGATGAAGCAGCACGGCCGTAGTAGATTCCTGCCCTCCTGCAGAAGCTCCGAATATACCTACCCGATCGATATCCATATAGGGATATTTTTCTGCAGCCGCTTTGATCCAGAGTTTTCTGTCCGGGAATCCCGAATCGGCAAGATTTCTGAAACATACTTCTTCAAAAGCCTTGGAACGGAAAGAAGTCCCCATCCCGTCAATCTGCACTACAATGAATCCCAACTCGGCCAAAGATGTCATGTTCCAATTGTAAGAAATAAAACTCTTGGGAACATAATGGCTGCCCGGACCGGAATAAATATATTCAATAACCGGGTATTTGCGGGAAGGATCAAAATTTACCGGGCGAATAATAATGCCCCAGATATCGGTTTTACCGTCGCGTCCTTTTGCCGTGAATACTTCAGGAGCCTTCCATCCGTTCTCAAGTAAACCGGATATATCGGCTTCTTCAAGTTCCATGATAATACGGCCATCAACAGCACTTCTCAAAACAGCCACAGGTGCTTTGTCCACCATGGAATATACATCAACCAGGAAGTTCATGTCTTCAGAGAACCAGGCCTGGTGATTCCCTTCTTCGGGAGTGAGGCAGGTCAAATCTTCTCCGTCAAAACCAATCCGGTAATACCTGACCAGATAAGGATCCTCATCCGGGACCATCCCGTTGGCGGTGAACCAGATAGTGCGGGAGTCTTCATCCACATGAATCACATTTCTCACATACCACTCTCCTTTGGTAATCTGGTTTTTAACCGAAGCTGTTTGCACATCGTACAAATACAGATGATTCCAGTTGTCTCTTTCGCTCATCCAGATAATCTCATTCCCGTTTTTTAGATTTTGCCTGAAATAACGCGTATAATTGACGAACGTCTTGCTTGTTTCTTCAATTAAGGTACGAAGGGTTCCGTTTTCTGCAGATAATTCATAAATGCAGTAACGCTGGTGTCCTCTTTGGTTAAAATCAAAAATAACGGCAGTCCCCTCTTTGTTCCATTCAAGGTTCCCGATTTCATATTGAGGTGAAATGGATTGTTCAGGAGCCGCATAGGAAGCACCTTCCTCTATGTTAAATACGCACGGAAGCTTGAAACGCAGTTCGTCTCCGGGTTTGGCATATTCCAATTCGTGCAGTATGGGTTGCAACTGGCTTTCGGGAGATGATTCCACATAATAAATGAACCGTTTCTCTGCCGATCTGATTTTATTGGCAGCCAGTTTTTTTGAGTCGGGAGCCCAGGTTATGTAAGATGAATAATAGTTACCGGCCGTTCCGTCTATACTTACCTGTTTTTCCTGACCGGTTGCAATTTCTTTTATATAAATGTTATTGTCTTTAATGAAAGCGGAAAGTTTGCCGTCAGGCGAAACAACGGGTGCTCCGTTTTTTTCTTCATCAACTACTGTCCAATGGGGCCCCGGAGGAGGTACGGAAATCTCACCTTCATTTTTCAGACTTTTCGTCTTTGCATAATACGTCCAGTTCTGATGTTCAAAAATGAAATTCAATGTATCCATGGAAGGGTTAACCCGCAGTCGCTGCAGCATCAGTTTATCAGCCGGGACTTCCTTCCCTGAAGCTTTAGCCAATGAAGCAGCCAGGATTTTGTGATCAAATAACGGAGTGCGCTTCTTTTTATTCGCATCTGTTACCACATAGATACGTCCCCGGGGTGTATTCCGTACGTACCAGAATGAATTTGTGTTCGTTATCCATACGGGCATAACGTCAGAATAGAAAACATTTTCACGGCCAAAAGTCTTGGCCAATGCATAGGCTCTTTTATAATCTTCTACCGTTCCCTGTGCAAAAGAAACGATACTGCTAAGGAGCAAAATGGAGCTGACAATGAATATTTTTTGTTTCATCGTGGAGTGGGTTTTGTTGCGCTGACTTCCCATGGCAGCCACACCATCATGGATCCGGCACCCCTGTGAGCCCAGGCATAATAAGGGATGAGCGTAAGGTTTACTTCTTTGGTGACAAGGCGGCCGTCTTTGTTGTAACCCAGGACCTGTGCCGGTGTTTCCACCTGATTTATACCGTATAATTTTTCCGGGGTGGGAACCACATTGAATTCCGGATCGCGGTTCAGGAGCACGCTGCCCAGGTCAAAATCATTATCGGGCCATTCGGCGCAATAAACAATGGGGCCTCTTTCCACGGCCACCCGGCCTTTGTCGGCGGCCACATTTTCATTAGCAATAACGGTACGGACTTCCATATCAAAATGAACATCAACGCAATCGCCTTTCTTCCATTTCCTGTCAATACAAAAATACCCGTCACAAAGAGTCCCGTTTACCTCAATTCCGTTCACCGTAACACGGTAAGCGGGGTTCTTATTATCTGAATAAGAGTAAAGATCACCGGGAACAGGACAATTTTCCACCCAGCCCGGTATGCGAATCTTAAGAACAACCTCTTTGCCCGTAGCTTTGTCAATCGTTATCTTAACATCCCCGTCCCAGGGATAATTGGTTTCCTGGCTCAGGGTCATTTTTTTACCGCCTATTTCGGTTGTCACCGTATTGGACATGAAAAGGTTGACATAAAGACTGTTATCTTTTACGGCATAGATATATCCGGGCAACGAAGGTATGAACCGGCTGATATTGGAAGGACAGCAGGCACAACCGAACCAGGGCTGTCGTTGATGCTGCCCGGCTGATTCCAAAGGATTCGGATAAAAGAAAGTACCTCCGTCAAGCGAAACGCCGGAAATGAGTCCATTATACAACGTACGTTCCAAAACGTCGTAATATTTTGATTCTCCGTGCAAAAGGAACAGGCGGTAATTCACATATACATTTCCAATAGCCGCACAGGTTTCGCAATAGGCAGTCATATTGGGCAATTCATAATTCTCTCCGAAAGCTTCTCCATGATTGGTTGCCCCTATTCCGCCGGTGATGTAATATTTTTTTGTTACAATATTTTCCCATATCCGGTCAATTGCATCAATATAGGACTTATCTCCCGTAAGTGCCGCCACATCTGCCATACCGGAATACATATAAGCAGCCCGTACCGCGTGACCCACTGCTTCTTCCTGTTCAATAACTGGTTTATGAGCCTGGCTGTAGAAATCTTTGCGGGAAGTGTATCCGCGTTTATCCAGAAAAAATTTAGCCTGTTCCAGGTATTTTTCATCTCCGGTAACCAGGTACAGTTTGGCAAGTGCCATCTCGGCAATCTGGTGCCCCGGAACGGCAATGATCTGTCCCGGATCCCCGCCGATTTCCCGGCAAACACAATCGGCATAGCGAATGGCAACATCCAGGAAAGATCTTTTACCGGTAGCCTGGTAATGGGCAATGGCTCCTTCCACCATATGCCCCAGGTTGTAAAATTCGTGGCTCAGTTCTTCTACTTTTTCCCATCTCTTATTCCCGGCCCACTCATGCGGGTTTTGGGGATTCATGGTTCGGGCCGTGTAAAGGTACCCGTCTGTCTCCTGGGCGGCAGCTACCAGCACCAAAACACTGTCTATGTATGCTTCCAGTTTTTTATCTGGATAGGTCTGCAGCAGGTAGCTGGCTCCTTCTATGGTTTTATATACATCGGTGTCATCAAAAGAGTACCCTTTCACTTCGTTTTCAATGCCGGGATGTGCAGCTTTTACAAAATTATCATAACGACCGGTTTCCTCACATTTGCTGAAAGCAAGAGGTACGGTGACCTCACGGCTGGCTTTCAGACGCTGTCCCCAGAATGCATCCGTTACTTTTACAGCAGTAAAAGGCACTGGATCAATGGGATAACCATGAATTGTAAGAGATAGCAATGTTACAGCTAATAGTTTTATCATATTTATAGCATTTTAGGTTGTTATTTGATATTCAAATATGAAGAAAATATATATTTTTAGCTTCCTAATGGACTATTTTTGTATAAAAATGAATTCTTATTTCATTCCCTGCATAACCATTTTTCTTTCCTTTGTAAAAATCTAAATCTAAAAATATATAATTATGGCATTCGAAAATTTTGAAGTATGGTTTGTAACTGGAGCCCAGCTTCTGTATGGAGGAGATGCGGTCATTGCCGTAGATGCTCATTCCAACCAAATGGTAAAAGGTTTGAACGATTCGGGAAACCTTCCCGTGAAAGTCGTTTATAAAGGAACTGTAAATTCAGAAAAAGAGGTAACGGCCACTTTTAAAGAAGCCAATAATTGTGAAAAATGCATAGGAATCATAACCTGGATGCATACTTTCTCCCCTGCAAAAATGTGGATCCACGGACTGCAGGCACTCAGGAAACCCTTGCTTCATTTTCATACCCAGTTTAACAAAGAGATTCCGTGGGATAAGATAGATATGGACTTTATGAACCTCAACCAGAGTGCACACGGGGATCGTGAATTCGGACATATGGTAACCCGCATGCGTAAAAACCGTAAAGTAGTGGCTGGTCACTGGCAGGATGAAAAAGCACAGGAAAAGATTGCCGTTTGGATGCGCGTTGCAGCCGCCTGGGCCGATGCACACGATATGAGAATCATTCGCTTTGGGGACCAGATGAACAATGTGGCCGTCACCGACGGAGATAAAGTGGAAGCTGAAATGCGACTGGGGTATCACGTGGATTATTGCCCCATTGCCGAGCTGGTAGCCGTGCAATCACAGGTCACAGATGAAGAAGTGGCTGCGCTGGTGGCCGAATACGAAACCCAATACCTGGTAGCCGATAACTGCAAAGAAGGCGGAAAAGACCGTGATCAGGTACTCCGGGCTGCCCGTGAGGAAATTGCCCTGCGGCGGTTCTTGGAAGAAAAAGGAGCCAAAGCTTTCACTACCAATTTTGATGATCTGGCCGGACTGGACCAGCTTCCGGGACTTGCCTGCCAACGCCTGATGGCTGAAGGATACGGCTTTGGAGCCGAAGGTGACTGGAAAACAGCCGCTCTCACACGTACCGTTTGGTTTATGAGCCAGGGTATGCCTAAAGGATGTTCTTTCATGGAAGACTATACCATTCATTTTGACGGTAAAAAGAGTGCCATACTCCAGGCACACATGCTGGAAGTTTCTCCTTTATTGGCCAACAAAAAACCCCGTCTGGAGGTACATCCGCTGGGTATCGGCGGCAAGAACGCCCCTGCCCGGCTGGTATTCACATCAAAAGACGGTGAAGGAATTGCATCTACCATTATTGATATGGGAAACCGTTTCCGCCTGATAGTGAATAAAGTGGATTGCATCAAATCCAAATCGCTTCCCAAACTGCCGGTAGCCTCCTCTCTTTGGATCCCGCGTCCCGATTTTGAAGTGGGAACCAGTTGCTGGATCCTTGCCGGGGGAACCCATCATACCGCCTTTTCATACGACCTGTCTGTTGAATACATGCAGGATTACGCTGAAATGGCAGGCATAGAATTGGTAGTGATTGATGAAAACACCACTGTCGATTCTTTTAAGAAAGACCTGCAGCTGAACGAGATCTATTACATGTTGAATAAAGCGCTTTCTTAGTATGGATAAATTTGTAATTGGACTGGATTACGGTACCGATTCCGCCCGTGCGGTTATTGTAAACGCGCATACCGGAGAAACGGTGGCTACTTCTGTAAAATACTATCCACGCTGGATGGAGGGCAAATACTGTCTGCCCTCGGCCAACAGATACCGTCAACATCCGCTGGATTATATTGAAGTGCTTAAAGAAACGGTAAAAGAAGCCCTTTCGCTGGCTCCCGCCGGCACCGCCTCTAATGTGGTCGGGATTGCTTTTGACACCACGGGAAGCACCCCTGTATTTACCGATGAGACCGGTACCCCGCTGGCCCTCCTGCCGGAATTTGCGGAAAATCCGAATGCCATGTTTGTGCTTTGGAAAGACCACACGGCCATTGCCGAGGCGGATGAAATCAACAAGCTTTGCAGTACTTGGAAGATCAACTACACGGCTTACGAAGGAGGCATATATTCTTCCGAGTGGTTCTGGGCCAAGGCGTTGCATATTCTCCGGGAAGACAAAGCAGTACGCGAAAAAGCCTATTCCATTGTTGAACACTGCGAATGGATGCCGGCATTGCTCACCGGAGTTAAAAAATCTTCAGACATAGTCAGAAGCCGCTGCGCCCAGGGCCACAAATCCATGTGGCACGCCGGTTGGGGTGGTCTGCCGGAAGAAGATTTCCTTGTTGCGCTTGACCCGTTGCTCAGCGGTTACCGGGACAAACTTTTTGAAGACACTTTTACTGCCGATAAACCGGTAGGCACCCTGACTTCCGAGTGGGCCGACCGGCTGGGCCTCAGTACCGATGTGGTAGTGGCGGGAGGTGCCTTTGACTGCCACATGGGAGCTGTGGGAGCAGGGATTACCCCGCATACGTTTGTCCGGGTCATAGGCACATCCACCTGTGACATCATGGTCGCTTCCTACCAGGAAATAGGATCTTCCCTTATCCGGGGGATCTGCGGCCAGGTGGACGGATCCGTTATTCCGGGGATGATAGGTCTTGAAGCCGGTCAGTCAGGATTCGGAGACGTTTATGCCTGGTTCAAAAGAATACTGGAGTTTCCTCTTAAAGAACTGCTGCCCGATGCAGACCTTTCCGATGAGCTTTCAGAAAAAATCATCCCGGCCCTGACCGCCCGGGCAGAGAAGATCCCGGTGGAAGAAAGCACGCTCATTGCCACCGACTGGATGAACGGCCGCCGCACACCCGATGCCAACCAGTTGCTCAAAGGTGCCATTGCCGGTATTACACTCGGCACATCGGCCCCCCATATTTTTAAGGCTTTGGTAGAGGCAACCGCTTTCGGTTCCAGGGCAATTGTGGAACGTTTCAGGAGCCAGGGCGTACGGATTGATAACGTGATAGGAATCGGAGGGATTGCCCTCAAGTCTCCGTTCGTGATGCAAACCCTTAGCGATGTGCTCAAAATGCCCATTGAGGTTTGCCGTACGGATCAGGCCTGTGCGCTGGGGGCTGCCATGTTCGCTGCCACGGCTGCCGGTCTCTACACAAAGGTGGAGGAAGCTCAGCATGCCATGAACTCGGGTTTTGCCAAAACATACAGTCCCCGTAAGGTAATGGCACAGGCCTACGACAATGCATATCAGAGATATCTTAAGCTGGGAAGTTACTGCGAAGATTCTATGTAACGCGCAAAAAAATCCAAAAAGAACGGCCAGTTAGGTCCGGCTTCATGACCGCCGTGGTGCTGCCGGTAAGCCAGTTCCCCCTCCATCAATCCAAAATCCACCACCGGAAGCACTTCTGTAGCCAATCCCTTTTTACCCAGCAGTTCATAGACCGGCGAAGCTTTGGAGGCGGCCATGAACATCCCGGCAATATCCACCCATTTATCTGCCTCAAAGCTCCCTGCCATCCAGTGGTATTCACCGTCAGAGGCCAGATTGCCGAGGCTCTCACCGCAATCTCTGCGCCACGGGGCAGCTCCCCCTTTCCCCGACGAGCAGATAAAGCCCGCTGAAATCCTTTCATCAAAAGCCATGGCCACCAATACTGCCTTGCCGTACCTTGAAACCCCTTCAACAGCCACCTTTGTGGCATCAAACAGATCTTCTGTCCCGAAATAATCGATCATTTTGGAAGCACCCCATCCCCAGGCACGGAGCAATCCCCAGTCGGTCGGTTTACGGTATTGGCCTTTGTTGCATAACCCGATTATACCTTCCCTCAAACCATAACCGCCATCAGCCTGAACAGAGGTGGGAACGATCTGTGCAGCAGCCCAGCCCCGCTCCACAACAATTTGCTGCCAGGGTTTTCCCTGTCCGAACGGATGGCGGGGATCTGTCATCATCCAGGAAAATTCCAGAATGACTGGCATGTTTTTCCGGCCGTCATCCGGCCATACGATCAGTGCCTGTATTTCAACGGAGATTTCCGGGTAAGACGAATTATCCACCACACCCAGCAACTGGCGTATCACTACAGGTATGCCTCCCAAATCTGCTTTCTCATCCTTAATGATTTTCCAATAAACGTCAGGAACATTAACCGGAATACACCCGTAAAGCTCCTCTTCAAAAACTTTTACAAGTTCAGGTCGTCTGATCTTGTTCCACATCCGGGCATTCTCTACTTTTTTGCCGTCGAATGTAATCAGAGGATCGGGATAAAAACAATAGGGATTCGCTTTCAGTTCATCGTAGTTCGGCTGCCTGTCCGGATCCGTGGAATTGGGATCACGCCCGGGACGTACGGCTTTTAGACCCAGCTGAGCCATCATTTGGGCATGGTCGGCCACTGTAAGCTTGTTCAGACTGTCTCTTACCCTCAACAGGCTGTCCCTGTTGATGTTCCTGTCGCCGAAAAATTGTCCGAAACATGCTGATGGAGCTATCACTCCAACAGATAACAAAATGGCAAAAGCAACTATTGCTTTCTTCATGGTTTCAGGGGATCCCCCATTTCTGAATTTTCCATACCGCTTTCATCCAGTTTGAAAACCATAAACTGAGGATTATCCGTGGTGCAGGGAGTCCATTCACCGCCTTCCTGGCCATTTGGGTCACCGAATTTGGCAAAATTTGACCAGGCGGTAAGCATCACTTCCGAAAGGGCGCGGTCACCATCGGTCCAGGGCCTCCAGCTGTTCTTAAAAGATTGGAATACGTACCATAGGAGGGACCCTTCAAACCCATGGATGCTCCCATGAACGGCAGTTATTCCATAGATCTCTGCGTATTCAAAGATGATGACGGGGCCCATTATATGTACTTCGGAGGCCTGTGGGGCGGGCAATTGCAACGTTACCGCAATAACAAGGCTATTGAATGTGGTCATGAGCCCGAAAACGACCAACCGGCACTTCCATCCAGGATAGTCCGGCTGAGTGACGATATGCTTCAGTTTGCCGAGGAACCTAAGGATGTGATCTTGTTGGACCCGGAAGGCAACGTACTGACAGCGGGCGATCACGACCGGCGATTTTTTGAAGCTTCATGGATGCACAAATACAACAGCAAATATTACTTTTCCTATTCTACAGGGAATACCCACAAGCTCTGTTACGCAACGGGGGATAACCCATACGGGCCTTTTACGTATCGGGGAGTGATCCTTACCCCGGTAACAGGATGGACCACCCATCACTGCATTATTGAATTCAAAGGAAAATGGTACTTGTTCTTCCACGACAGTGTCCCTTCAGGAGGTAAAACCTGGCTTCGCAGCCTGAAAGTTACCGAACTGGAATACAGGGAAGACGGCAGTATAGTAACAATAGAAGGGGAAAGTGCCTAAGACCGGATAAGACGATTTTTTGAAATAAGATCGTTGATGGTTTTAACGGTTGCTGCACTGGTCAATCCGTCGGCAGGGGTATTGAAACAGTAATCCAGCAGGACTTCTTCTGATGTTGAAGCAACGTGCATCCGTGAATCACTGGATGCGTAATATATCAGAACGGCCCCGTTATCCTTGCGTATCCATCCGTTCGCGAACAGCACGTTGGAGACGTCTCCAACCCTCTCTTCGCCTTCAGGTGCCATGAAATACCCGGAAGGCTCTGCTATAACCTTCCAGGGTTCTTCCAATGAAGTCACATAGAGATAAAGCACGTAGCGCAGACCGGCGGCACATCCTCTTACACCGTGTGCCAGGTGAAGCCAGCCTTTGGAAGTCTTCAGGGGCGCGGGACCTTCCCCGTTCTTTAACTCCTTTATGGTGTGGTAATGCCTTCTATTAATTATGATCTCTTCTTTGATGCATGCGTTTTCAATATCATCCACCAGAGTCCATCCTATACCGCTTCCGTTGCCTGCGTTTATAAAACCGTCCTGCGGCCGTGTATATAAGGCATACTTCCCGTTTACAAACTCGGGATGCAATACCACATTCCTTTGCTGACTTGCGGATTTAAGATCAGGGAGCCGCTCCCAGGTTTTCAGGTCCCGGGTTCTTGCAATTCCTGCCGATGCTACGGCGGCAGAAAGATCTCCGGCAGGAGCCTGAGGGTCTTTTCTCTCGGCACAAAATACCCCGTATATCCATCCGTCCTGATGTGCTACCAGGCGCATATCGTATATATTGGTAGTGGGTTCCCCCCATTCGGGTATCTCTACCGGTCTGTCCCAAAACCGGAATTGATTTATCCCGTCCGGACTTTCAGCTATTGCAAAAAATGATTTGCGGTCAAATCCTTCCACCCGGGCAACCATAATATAGCGACCTTCCCACAAAATTGCCCCTGCATTAAATACGGCATTTATACCCAGTCTTTGCAAAAGGAGCGGATTAGTTTCCGGATCCAGGTCATAACGCCACTCAAGAGGAACGTGTTCAGCTGTCAGAACAGGATAGAGGTAACGTGAAAACCATCCGGAGGAATCTTCTTCCGGAATATTTTCCCTGGACATCAAAGCCCGGTGGGAAGAAATCAACCCGTTCAATCTTTCGTCAAATGATTTCATAGTACTAAAAACATTATGAGAGGCGCATTGCAACTGTAAACTTCACCTGTTGCATGCGCCTCTCTCTCTTACTAACTAACCTAACCCTAGCCGATAGATAATCAGCATTTCTCTCACGATGCAAAAATAGTTTCGCAATTCGTGTCAATCAAGTATTATTTTATCAAAAATTATTCCTTTATATCCAGGGTCATCAGCAAAATTTTTCGTAATTTGCGAAGAGTTTATATTTATAAGGTGAAATCCTGTTTTCCGGATAAACTGAAACCTAATGATAAATTATGACAAGAAAGTGTCATTTTCAGATAAAATAATACTTATTTTTTTTATATTTACCCAGTATATTTGAAAATTGAAAAGACCTGTGCTTGTAAACACAAACCAAATATTTCAATAACTTAATCAACTATCTATTAACCAAAAAACTAAACGTATGAAAAACTTTCTTTGGAAACGTCTGTTTGCGGGGATTTTTCTGTTGCTTCTTGCCACGGGAACGTCCTTTGCTGCATACGGTGATCTGCAACAGTCAGGTCGTACGGTTACATGCGTAGTTTCCGACAATGCAGGGCCCGTCATAGGGGCTTACGTTGTTGTAAGGGGAACTATGAACGGAGGCAGTACTGACGCAGATGGACGTGTTGTCCTTAACAATGTCCCGGACAACACTACTTTAGTAGTTACCTATCTAGGCTACGTTACCCAGGAAATTGCGCTGATGAACAATCAGACTCTTGTGGAAATCATCCTTCAGGAAGATGCACAAGCCCTGGAAGAAGTGGTCGTTGTAGGGTATGGTGTGCAGAAAAAGAAACTCGTTACCGGTGCTACCGTTCAGGTCAGCGGTGACGACATTGCCAAGCTGAACACCATCAGCCCCTTCACAGCACTGCAAAGCCAGGCCCCCGGGGTAACTATCGTTCAGAACAACGGTCAGCCGGGTTCGGGATTTAAAGTGACTATCCGCGGTCTTGGTACCATCGGGTCCTCTTCTCCTCTTTACGTAATTGACGGAGTTGTGGGAGGTAACCTGGACAATATCAACCCCAACGACATCGAGTCCATTGACGTATTGAAAGATGCTGCTTCGGCTGCTATTTACGGTTCCCGTGCCGCCAACGGGGTTATCCTGGTTACCACGAAACAAGGGAAATTAGGAAAAACCACCGTTACTTATGACGGATTTTATGGACAACAATTTCTGGCCAAAACTCCTGATCTTCTTACAGCACAGGAGTATATGATCATTCAGGATGAAGTCCGCTTTAACGAGGCCAACCCCGCCTATGACTGGGCTAACCTCCTTCCCGCAGATTTGTATCAGTCAGTTATGAACGGATCGTGGAAAGGCACCAACTGGTTTAAGGAAGCTTATAACGAAGGAGCTCCCACACAGAATCATGCCGTTGGTATTACCGGTGGTAGTGATCTCTCCAAGTTTTCTCTCGGTTTCTCTTATTCAGGGAGTGAAGGTATCCTTGGTAAACCGGTTCATGCCCAGTTTGAACGTTATACAGCCCGTATCAATTCGGAACATGTGATCCTGAAAGGTCATGATTTTGATATCATCAAATTTGGGGAAACACTGTATTACACCTACACATCCAACAACGGTGTAGCTACTGGCAACATTTACGGGAACGCCATACATAACTTATTGGTTGCCAACCCCCTGATGCCTGTTACCAATGCAGATGGTGATTGGTTCAATTACTATGACAAACAGGATACCGGCTGGAGTTTCGACGGAAATGCCGGCAACCCCATTGGAGCCTTCTCTAACAACGGTCAAGGTCTTAACCAATCCAAAAGCTACTCACTGCGTACTACCGCTTTCCTGGAAATCCAGCCCATTAAGAACCTGGTCTTCCGCTCCCAGTTCGGTTACAACATGAGTGCAAGCAACTACCGTTCCTATACGTCCATTTCCGCATGGTCCAACAATGCAAGGACTTCCATTGACAATGTCAGTCAAAGCGGCAGTATGGGACATGACTGGAAGATTGACAACACCTTGTCTTACAGTTTCAACCTTTCAGACAACCAGTTTGATGTCATGATCGGTCAAACCGCTGAAAAATGGGGCATGGGGCAGAATATCAGTGCTTCCGGTGCCAATTCCATTTTCCCCGGATATATTAGCCCCGATACCGATATCAACAGTGTTATGAATTATGCCTGGGTAGACAACACAAAACCCACCGAACTGTCACAACGAGGAGCCGGCGGTTCCGTTTGGGGTGAAGGAGCCATTGCTTCGTTCTTTGGACGTATCAATTACAACTACAAAGAAAAATACATGGCTACGGTGATCTTACGTGCAGACGGTTCTTCCAACTTCGCCAGGGGCAAACGCTGGGGTTATTTCCCATCCGCTTCTGTAGGATGGACAATATCCAATGAAGATTTCATGGCCGGAGCGACGGATGTCATCGACTTTTTAAAGATTCGTGCCAGCTGGGGACAGAACGGTAACTGCAGCATATCCAACTTCCAGTACCTGTCCACCATTGCTTTTGACGTAAGCAACGGCTATTATTTTGCATCTGACAAGAAGACCCAGACCGTAGGAGGTTATGCAGACATTCTGGCTAACCCGGACGTATCCTGGGAAACATCCGAACAGTTGAACGTAGGTTTGGATGCCCGTTTTGCAAGAGGCCGCCTGGGATTGGCATTTGACTGGTATCAGAAAATGACACGTGACTGGCTGCTTACCGCGCCTATTCCTGCTGTATACGGCCTGAACGCACCTGCCGTAAATGGTGGTGACGTAATGAACACCGGTGTGGAGCTGGCCCTTACATGGGATGATTTCGTAGGTGATTTCCGCTATGGAATATCTCTCAACGGATCTTACAATAAGAACGAAGTAACCCGTATTGCCAACGCTGAAGGCATCATACACGGTGCTGCCAACGTATTGAGTCAGGGAACAACAGAAATGTATCGTGCAGAAGTAGGATATCCCCTTGGATATTTCTACGGCTATAAAACCGCCGGAGTATTCCAGAACTGGGACCAGGTTAACAATACAGCTGCCAAATACGACAGTGCAAAACCCGGTGATCTTATTTTTGTAGACACCAACGGGGACGGTGCCATATCTGAAGATGACCGTACCATGATCGGTAGCGGACATCCTGATTTCCTGATGGGATTCAATTTGTATTTTGCATGGAAAGGCCTGGATTTCAGCATTACCGGTGCCGGAGCATTCGGACAGGAAATCGCCAAATCCTACCGTTCATTTGCTGACTCACCCCTGCAAAACTTTACCACCGACATTTTCGGACGCTGGACCGGTGAAGGCACTTCCAACAAATTGCCTCGCCTTACCTCCGGAACGAATATTAACTGGCAGAACATCTCTGACATCTATATTGAAAAGGGAGACTACGTAAAGATCCAGAATGTTCAGATAGGGTATGATTTCAAACAGGCTTTCCGTAAATTGCCTTTCGGTCAGGTTCGTTTGTATGTATCTGCACAAAACGTTTACACCTTTACCAATTATTCCGGACTTGATCCCGAGATCGGATACGGTTATGATCAGGGTTGGGTACAGGGCATTGACCTTGGTTACTACCCCTCTCCCAGAACATATATGGTAGGTTTAAATCTTAAATTTTAATTGATATACAGTATGAAAAAGATATTATTCATAGCACTTGCTGCCCTGCTGTTTTCAAGTTGTGAAGCTTTCCTGGACACGGAAAGTTACACCAAGAAAAACACCGGTAACTATCCAAAAACGGCAGACGATGCCGTCCAGATGGTTACCGGGGTGTATGCCACCCTCAACAAGGTACTTGCAAACTGTGGAAACTCCTACTATTTTGCAGCTCAACTCCTTTCCGATGACATGTTCGCCGGGGGTGGTGAAAACGACAAGCACTGGACCAGTCTGGAGCACCTGATGTATGTGGACCTGAATCAATACAACAGCTTCTGGTCGGACAGGTACTCCGGCATCAGCCGTGCCAACATGGCTATTGCCAACCTGGATAAAGTGGAAGATGAGAAACTGCGTAACCAGCTCATGGGAGAAACCCTGTTCCTGCGTGCGCTGTTCTATTTTGACCTGGTGCAAATGTTTGGGGACGTTCCCCTGATCACACAGGTACCCCAAAATGTATCTGAAGTTGCCGACTATCCGGAACAGGCTACCCAGGAAGAGATTTTTGCATTTATTGCAGCCGACTTGAAAAAAGCGTCTGACATTATGCCAAATGACCCATATACTGCCACCGTATCCGGTGAAGCCCATGCCACACGTTGGGCAGCCGAGGCGTTACTGGCTCGTGTTTTCCTGTTCTACACGGGATTCTACGGAAAGACAGAACTTCCCATGATGGATGAAGAATTCAACGTTTCCGGAAGCGTCACCAAAGCTGAAGTCATTGCGGGTCTGGAAGATTGTATCAACAACAGCGGACATAGCCTGGCTAACGACTTCCGCCGTATATGGCCTTACAGCAATTCCCTCAGTGCCAAGGATTACGATTACGTATCCGATCTGGCTGCCAACGGAGAATACTGGCTCAAGGACGGTACCAACCCGGAAACCTTGTTTGCCATTAAATGTTCCCACCTGGCCAGCTGGAGCACAACAACCGGATATTCCAACCAGTACTGTCTGTTCTTTGCTATTCGTAATGCAGGGACATCGGATCAGTACAAAAACCTGTATCCTTTTGGACAGGGCTGGGGCGCCGGAACGGTTAACCCGGGTTTATGGGATAAATGGTTGAATGAAGAACCTACAGATATGCGCCGCAAGGGTTCTATCCTGGCAGCTGCCGAAAGACCCAATTACGTTTACGGAGCTGACGCTTTGATGGAAGAAACCACTTTCTGGCAGAAAAAAGTGATCGCCATTACGGGAGTCAAAGAATATGAAGCTGACGGCAGTCTCAAAACCCTGTACAACAGCTTTACTTCTTCCACAGAGTATTACGGAGACGGCGAATCGGACGACTTCCAATTGGGACACGAAACAGACCTGGTGCTGATTCGTTTTGCCGATGTTTTACTGATGCATTCCGAATTAACAGAAACCGCAGACGGGATCAACCGGGTACGTGCCCGTGTAGGCCTTCCTGCTGTTTCCTATTCGTTCGAAGCGTTACAGAGAGAACGCCGTTTTGAACTGGCATTTGAAGGTCTTCGCTGGGGTGATATGCGCCGTTGGGGAGATAATTATGCTATCAGCGCACTTGAAAGTCAGTTAGGACACACCATTTGGAACCGGGGTGTTCAAAAAGTCATGAAAGACCAGGGTGCCGGCTATGCAGCCCGTTACCAGGCAACCCGAGGTTTCTTACCCATGCCTTCTTCGGAAGTGGATCTTTCCAACGGTGTATTGCAACAAAATCCCGGATGGGGAACAGATGCAATTTTCTCAAGCTGGAACTAGTATTTTGAAAACGATAAAATTTTATAATATGAAAAAAAGTATAATCCTTGCTATTTCAGCCGTTTTTGTACTGCTTTCCGCTTGTCAGCCCGTAGAGATCAGGCAAGAACTGAAAGGCGGAATTACGGAAAGCCAGCTAAACATATCTGCGGTTCCACAGATCAGGGATGGTAAAAACTCCAACTACATTGACCTGAACAGCGACGGCAACGCCTGTCTCTCTTCATGGGATTTCGGAGTAGGACTGTTCGTGGGAACCAAAGGTACCGTAAAGGTAATGATGAAAGGAGCCAACGACATCATTTTCACGGGACTGAACGCAGACGGCACAATGATCACCAAAACATTGACCGTACAAGTTGATGAATTGTATGATGTAGAACCCGAATGGGCACTTTTCTGCGGACCTACCGGAGAACAAACCTGGGTATGGGACGATGTTACCGGACCCGGTGTTTGGGGTAACGGCGGTTACAAAGGGTGTGCAGCCCCCTGCTGGTGGGTTGTAGCACTTGGTGATATCAACGGCCAGGCTCCCGGTGAAGGCGCCGGTGCCAATATGCAGTTTACCATTGCAGGTGCCCGTCTGATCAAGAATTTCAACGACGGCTCCAGTCAACAGGGTTCCTTTACTTTCGACATGTCCAAAATTACCCTGGATGACGGCGGTAACGTATGGGCAAAAGGGAAATTGAACACAAAGAACGTAACAGTTCTCTGTGGAAAATCCCCCAATGAAAGCAATGCCCCCGTATACAATTACGACATTTTGAAACTCACTGAAACCAATATGGTATTGTCCTATCCCGAACCGGGAGCCGGTTCATGGGGCACTGCCTGGTTCTGGATGTTCAAAACTCAGTAATTTACCGGGATCATTATCCTGATTAAAAAAGAGGGCGGCTCCCGGAGCTGCCCCTTTTTTTCATTATATTTGTATGTTATGAATTCAAAACGTCTTATCATTATTTCTATACTGGCATTTCTATTAGGTTCCTGTGCAAATCAACGTACTTATGAAATAAAAGGCACCCTGCCCCATGAAAAATACGACGGAGAATATGTTTTCCTGTTGCCCCTGGACGGTGTGATGCCCCGCATCATCGACTCGGTCCGGATAAAAGACAAATCATTTGTTTTTACCGGTAAAGCAGACTCGGCCCAGGTGAAAATCATTCGGTTGAGGCCTCAGTTACGCCTCGATATCCAGGAACTTTTGGTAGTCCAGGAACCCGGAGAGAAGATTTGGGTCAGGCTGGATTCTCTAAGCTCTTCAGGAGGAACCCGGCAAAACGAAAGCCTTCAGGCCTGGAAAGAGGCCAAAATGAAGGCGGACCAGACCATGTACATACTCCGCAAAATGCATGAAGCCAATGAAAACGATTCCACCGGAACGGTTATCATGCAACAATGGGATAAAATACAGAAAGAATTTTCTGAATACAACCGCAGGTTCATAGAAAAAAATGAAGGTACTGCGGTAGGCAGGTTTGTTAAACAAATGACCGGAGAATGAAGCAAAATGGGAAATGGCTGGAATGGCTGACGGCAGGCACCCTGACCGTTGCTTCTTTCCTGTTTTTTCTGTTCCTTTACCCTTACCACAATCTGTTGAAGGAGCAAATGAACTTGTTCCTTCATACACCGGATCATTTCCTCACTTATCTGGAGAAACCGGCCTGGCTCTCAAGTTATGCAGGAGATCTGCTGACACAATTCTATATTACGCCTGCAGGCGCTGCACTCCTGTTAAGTCTGGCGTTAATGGCGATTTGGTTATTATTCCGCAAAGTGTTCCTTGCTTTTAACATGCGGCATGCCATGGCCTCAATACTGGCCGTTATACCCGTAACCCTGGAATTTCTCTTTCATTGCGGTTTGCATTATCCCCTGAGCAGCACCTTGTCTACCCTGCTGGCATTGTGTTTTTTCCTTATTTATATTCGTATACGCAACAGACATCTTTATTTGTGGTTATTCCTGCCTGTGTTTGTTTTAGTCTATTACCTGGCCGGACACGGTGCCATACTTTTTACAATTCTCTGGCTGGTCTTTGGACTCATTCGTAAGGTAAAATTCCGTTTGCTGCTTTTCCTTCCCGCTGCATTGGGAATGCTCATACCGATACTCCTTCGCCCCATCTTCCTGCTCAGCCCCGGACGAGCTTACACCTATCCCGTGAAAGCCCCCGTTTCCCTAAACATCAGTTTTACCTGGGAAAAAATACTTGCCCTGGATTACCACACACAAAAAGGAAATTGGTATAAAGTAATCTACCTGACACAACAATACGGAATGCGAAACCGCGTTGCTTCCTACTATACCAACCTGGCCCTCTCTCAAAGCAATCTGCTGGGTGACTGGCTGTTTCTTTTCTACCAACCCGGTCCGGGAGCGTTATTTCTCCCGGTTTCGCAACAATCCACTCCGCTGACCATTGCCTTTAGCAATGAAGTTTTTTTCCGCCTGGGCGATATGAACATGGCACAGCACTCGGCCATGCTGGGCATGATTTTTTCCCAAAACCACCGGAGTTCCCGCCTTACAAAAAGACTTGCCGAGATACACATCGCCATTGGCGATGCACCTGCCGCGGAAAAATACATCGGCCTGCTTGAAAAAACAATGTTTTACAGAAAATGGGCCGGGGAACACCGGAAACTCCTGCAGGTCACGGATATTCCCCTGCGGGAAAATATACCGTCTGTGGACACTGTCCGCCTGGCCGATGATTATGTGAACTCGCTTGAAATTTTATTGCAAAGCAATCCGGACAACAAAATGGCACTGGACTACCTGCTTTGTACGCATATTTTAAGAAAAGATATCCCGGCATTCCGGGAAGCGTACGATAAATGGTTTGTCCGGGAAGCTGATACAGTCCCGGCTGTTTATGCGCAAGCCCTGATAGTGTCTTTATACCGGGAAGGAGCTTCCGATGAAATGCTTCAGGCATACGGAATCCCGGAATCAATAATAAACCATTTTATGGAATATACCAACGCTTACACAGAATCCAAAGGAGATCCCAAAGCGTTACAGGAGGTGTACGGTAACACATTCTGGTTTTATTACCATTTTGCCACTTTACAACAATGAGAGTATCGGTTTACATAGGACTTTTGTGTGTTATGGCTGTAATTTCATCCTGCAGCCGGCCGACGGGGGTAAGCGAAAACAAAGAGTTTCCGCCCATTTATCCGGATTATACGGAAGTTACGATTCCGGTTAATATAGCCCCCTTGAATTTTATGGTTCGTCAGGCAGAAAGACTGCAGGTTACCATTTCTTCGGATACGAAAGCCATACAACTTAAAGGCAGGAACAGGACCCGTATTCCCTTGGGAAAATGGCGCAAAATATTGCAAGCAGCGGCTTACGGACAGGGTAACCTGCAAGTTGATGTGACCGTTAAGGTTCAGGGTATATGGACCCGCTACGCTCCTTTCAATATATACGTTACCCCGGAGACCATTGATCCTTACCTGAGTTACCGTCTTATTGAACCGGGTTACGAAGTGTGGAAATCCCTGCAGCTGGCCGAAAGAAATGTTGAAACGTTCCGTGAACGAATTATTGCCGATAACAGCCTTACCGATAACAGTTGTATGAATTGCCACACATACGGGAACCAGGACCCCGGTCTTTCTTTCTTTCACCTGAGAGGTCCGGGCGGCGGTACGGTTCTTAACAGGAACGGGGAACTGCGCAAGATCAATATCAACAGCCCGGAAATGATCTCTCCCGTGGTCTACGGGAACATACATCCATCCGGCGATTACGGGGTATTCTCTTCCAATGTTGTACTCCCCGGGTTCCATACCCAAAAAGGAGAAAGACTGGAAGTATACGATACCGAATCCAATCTGGTTGTTGTGGATTTCCGGAACAATACCGTGATCCCTTTTCCTGAAGAATTTCCACGGGAATTCAGGACTTTTCCTGTTTTTTCTGCTGACGGCAGTACCGTTTTTTATTGCAATGCCCCGCATATCAGCGTTCCGGACAGCATTAACCATTTGAGGTACGATCTGCTGAGGATTTCCTTTGATCCGGTTTCCGGAAGCTGGGGATCAAAAGCAGATACAGTAGTCAACGCCTCTTCCCGGAATCTGTCTGTTTGTCATCCCAAAACATCCCCGGACGGAAAATACCTGCTTTTTACTATGGCCGGTTATGGAACGTTTCCCATATGGCACCAGGAAACCGATTTGTGGTTACTTCACCTGGACACCGGGGAAATCAATAAACTGCAAGTCGTAAATTCAAATTATTCAGACACTTACCACAGCTGGTCTTCTAACAGCAGGTGGTTTGTTTTTGCCAGCAAACGGGATGACGGGATTTACGGGAAACCCTATTTTTGTTATATAGACAGGGAGGGGAACGCACACAAACCTTTTGTATTACCGCAAAAGAATCCTTTGATGTACGACAACACCCTTAAATCCTATAACATTCCCGAGCTGTCCAAAGGGAAACTGCCCTTTGGCGCAACGGATATTGAGCGTATTTATAAAATAATACCTGCCGAGAAAGTATACATGAAATAAAACTCTTATCATGAATAAGATTTACAACTATATTCAGAAGATCCTGCCTTTTCTTTTCGGGTTGGCGGTTTTTCTTTTTTTTGGCATTGTATACCCACACCATTTGCATTACCATGAGCAGTTTCAGCTTTTTTTAACCACTCCTGAATATTTTCTGGATACGATTTCAAAACCGGGTGGATTTGCCGATTACCTGGGAACTTTTTTGACTCAGTTCTTTTTGTTTTCCTGGTTGGGAGCGGCCATAATTGCGTTTTTGTTGATGTCAATCCAATGGCTGATACACAATATCGGGCAAAGGATCCGCCCCTCCGCGGCCTGGTTCCCCCTTTCGTTTATTCCGCCGCTTTTTTACTGGATTCTCTTGTGCAATGAAAACTTCCTGGCAGGCGGGATTATTTCTGTTATCCTGGGTTTGATCTTCTGGTTGAATTACTTTTTTATTCGCAACACTCCTGCACGCATAACGTACGTACAGATCTCCATACCCGTTCTCTATTGGCTGGCAGGGGGCTCTGTATTCTTTTTTGCATTGGGTTGTGCTATCACCCAATGGAGAGAAAGCAAATCCACTCCCGGAAAAATCCTGCTTACCATAGCAGTGCCGATTATACTGACAGGCTGTTTCCTGTTGGCAAAAAACATCCTTCCACAGTATCCTTTTGCCCGCCTGGTAATAGGCACAGATTACTTTCGGTTCCCTGTATTATATCCCTCGGGAATCTGGGTCATGTGGATTATCTGCCTGCTCATACCCCTGTCTTATCTCATACTGCCTGGCAATTTCAAAAAAAAGAAAAACGAAGCCGTAACAGGCCTCCTGCTCTCACTGGGACTGGTAATTCTGGGCGGGTACATGGTAGCCGTCAATACCCAAAAGAGCAAAGAAGACGTTATGGCTTACGATTATTTTGTCAGGATGCAACAATGGGATAAAGCCATAGCGCGTGCTGACCGCGAATCACCGTCCTCCCCTCTGTCGGTTGCCTGCCTGAATCTTTCTTTATGCAAAAGCGGCATGATGTCGGACAATATGTTCCATTATTACCAAAACGGGACTGAAGGGCTGATTCCTACCTTTGCCAGGGATTTCACCATTTCCATGATCACGGGAGAAATCTATTACCACCTGGGATTCATCAATACAGCCCAGCGGTTTGCCTTTGAATCCATGGAATCCCTTCCCAATTACTGGAAAAGTGCCCGTAGCGTAAAAAGACTGGCAGAAACCAACCTGATCAACGGGCAGTACAAAGTAGCTCGCAAATACCTGTCTATTCTTCAAAACACGTTTTTTTACAAGGCATGGGCCAATTATGTCCTTTCATTTTTAGAAGATGAAGAAGCCATAAACAAACATCCGGAATGGGGAACATTACGAAAGTACCGAACAAAAGCCGATTTCCTGGATTCGGAAAAGGAAAAAGACATGATGCTGGGCATCCTGCTGCAACAGGATCTGAGTCATTACATGGCCTATGAATACCTTCTGGCATATTGTTTACTGACAAAGGATCTGGACCGTTTTATGCAATATTTCCCGTTGGGAATGGAACTCCGTTACCAGCACCTTCCCGTCAGTTACCAGGAAGCCCTTATTTATATCTGGTCCCTGAGTAACGAAGATCCTGTAAGAACCGTCCCTTACGCTGTCAGCGACCGGGTAAAAAGCGAGCTGGTGGCTTATCAGAACATATACCTAAACTCATCCAATCCCGAAGAAGTGCTGAAAAAGAACCATTCGGGTTCATATTGGTATTATTTACATTTCAGAAAATGAAAAAGAAACTCCTCTTACCGGCAACATTGATTGCCGCATTGGTCTGGAACGCTTGTACGGGAGGTATATCCAAAGCCGATATCTCCGACTCACCACCTCCTGTTTTCCCTGATTACACTGGGGTTACAGTACCGGTTAACATCACTCCCCTACATTTTCAAATGACCGATAATGCGGCAAGAATGTACGTAAAGATACAGGGATCAAAAGGCGGTCTGATAAAAACAGGGAATCGCAAATCGGCGGCTTTCAAACTTTCTGAATGGAGACAGCTTATGGAAGATAACGCCGGAGACAACTTGTTATTTACAGTATATGCAAAATACAAAGACAAAGGATGGATACAATATTCTCCTTTTACGGTATACGTAAATCCTGTTCCAATCAACCAATACCTGGTATACCGCCTGATAGCTCCCGGCTACGAGGTGTATAGCAAAATGGGGATCTATCAAAGAGACCTTTCCTCTTTCAAAGAGATCCCGTTGCTTGAAAACACCCTTATTCCGGGTAACTGCATAAACTGTCACTCATTTACGGGAAACAACCCGGACAACATGAGCCTGCACATACGCGGTGAATTAGGCGGAACCATAATGAAAAAGGGAGAAACAGTCGATATCTTAAACACTAAGACCAAAGAAACTATTGGAAACTGCGTTTATCCCTTCTGGCACCCGTCAGGAGATTTCATTGTATATTCGGTCAATAAGACCATTCAGACATTCCATGCCATTCAGGATGAGCGTGTTGAAGTCATTGACCTGGCTTCCGATATCGTCGTATACCACCCGGAGAGCAAAAAAATTATTACTACCGATCTGCTGGAAACAGATGATTTTGAAACGTTTCCATCTTTTTCTCCCGACGGGAAGACGTTGTATTTCAGCTCCTCGGCTTTTCAAAAAATCCCCGAAGATTATAAAGAAATCCGCTACAACCTGTGTGCTATTGCATTCGATCCCCAAACCATGAAATTCGGCGATCATGTGGATACCCTGATCAATGCCTCGGCAATGGAAAAAAGCATATCCTACGCCCGCCCCTCCCCCGACGGAAAATACATCATGTTCACATTGTCTGATTACGGCAATTTCTCAATTTGGCATAAAGAAGCTGATCTTTGGCTATACGATCTGCGGGACGGTTCACTCAGGGAAATGAAGGAAGTAAACAGCGACGATGTGGAAAGCTACCACAGCTGGTCTTCCGAAGGGACATGGTTCGTATTCAGCAGCCGGCGTCTTGACGGATTATACACCAGACCCTTCTTTGCCTGCATCAACGAAAAAGGAGAAATTTCCAAACCTTTTTTATTGCCCCAGGAAAAACCGCTTCAATTTTACAACATGACGTTCTTTTCATACAACGTTCCCGAATTTCTCACCCGTCAGTTTGACTGGGATCTTGGAGAATTAGAAAAAATGCTTGTAAAAGGAGAACGAGATTCCATCATATACCAAAAAAATCTAAACGATTGATAATGAAAAAAATACTGTTCTTCGTGATCTGTATGCTGCTATGTATGCATGCTGGAGCCCAACAACACCGGAATTTCAAGGTTTCCATCTATACCCGTGCCTACGAGGTGGAAAAAATGAAAGACAGCCACTGGCTGGATTCCACCTGGAGGATCATATCTGAACAAGTGCACCCGGACAAGATCTACCTGGAAACCCACCGCGACCTGCTAATTGTACCCGATGCCACCCTGCGCAAAGCCATTCGTTTTTTTAAGGAGAAAGGACTGGAAGTTGGCGGAGGAATTACCTATACCATAGATGAATCCAACAGTTTTGAAACATTTTGCTACACCAACCCAGAACATCGCAAAAAGGTACAAGAGATTGCAGAACACACGGCACGGTATTTTGACGATTTCATTTTAGACGATTTCTTTTTTACCAGCTGCAAATGTTCCTTATGTATAGAAGCAAAAGGAGACATGAGCTGGACGGAATACCGTCTGAAACTGATGACAGAAGCCGGGGCGAGCCTGGTTCTGGAACCTGCCCGCAGAATCAATCCGGATGTAAAGGTCATCATTAAATACCCCAACTGGTACGACCATTTCCAGGGCCTTGGATTTGACCTGGAACACGGACCATACCTGTTTGACGGGATATGGACAGGAACCGAAACACGGGATCCCTCATCGGCACAACACTTACAAAATTACCTGAGCTACAATGTTTTCAGGTATCTCGAAAACCTTCGGCCGGGATACAACTTCGGAGGCTGGGTAGACAGCGGCGGTTCCCATATGGGAATGTACAGGTATGCCGAACAACTTTGGCTGACCTTATTTGCCAAAGCTCCCGAGGTTACTCTTTTTGCCTATAACCAACTGTTAAGACAACCTCAACTGGGAAGAACCGCAACCGAAACATTCCGCTATACAGACCGGTTTTTGGGAGAATTGGGTAATCCTCTGGGCATTGTTTCCTACAAACCATTCCACGCAACAGGTGAAGATTTCCTTCAAAATTACCTGGGGATGGCAGGCCTTCCCATGGATATGCGTCCCTGTTTCCCGGAAGACAAACAAGTAGTCTTGCTTACGGAACAGGCAAAACATGATCCGGACATTGCTTCCAAGATCAAAAAACAATTGCTCAAAGGCGGGGATGTGGTAGTTACCACCGGATTGGTTAAAGCCATCCCGGAAAAGATCGCGGCTATTGCCGAGATACGCTGTACAGACCTGAAAGCAGTTGTAAATGATTTCGGATGGAACGGGAAAAGCGGCAAAGATCTTTTAATTCCACAAGTACTATACCTTACCAACGATTCCTGGGAAATCGTGTCGGCAGGCAATCCCCTTACAAAAGGGGTGACAGGTTACCCAATCCTGCTGAGATGTCCCTTTGCGGAAGGAAACATGTACGTACTGACCATCCCCGACAATTTTGCCGATCTCTATGAATTTCCGGACCAGGCACTGAATACAATCCGCTTCTTCATGAGCCGGGACCTGGACGTACGCGTTGAAGGCCCTGCAAAGATCGGGTTATTCGTATACGACAACGGAACATTCATTGTTGAGTCTTTCCTGGATGAGCCCACTCAGGTAACTGTGGTATTATCCACTCCGGAAAATTCCTTAACGGAATTAACCGGGAACACAGTTTTTAAAGTACAAGATCATAAATGTACTTTTACACTGGAACCGCATACTTACAAAGTCTTTAAGAAGTAAATCCCCATGAAAAAATCATTGGCTGCCCTTATCCTGTTAATACTCCCATTTTCCCACACGTTGCAGGCACAGACAGAGGTTATGGCCTGGGGCAATATTACCGGTATCCGTATTGAAGGTCACCTGATGGAATTTGAATCTTATCTGGCCGTTGCGGGCAATGATCTGGAAAATCCTTCCTTTACCGGTAAAGAAAGGCAAAGAAGGCCGCAATATCACCGCGACGGACTGACCCAACAGGTGATTACGGATTTCCAGGGAGTACGGTTTGAGCAGACAGTCACAGATACAAAACTGGGAACGGCTGAAGTCACTGTATGTGCATTTTCCGACACCACAGAAACAGATCGGAACGCTTTTTTTGCCCTTCTCCTTAATAACAGCACAATCAGAAAAACCGGAAAAACCATCATCCTGGAGAACAACAAGGTCAAACTTACCCTGACTTTCTCCCGAAAATTTCAGGTAAGGGAAAAAGACGGAATCTGTTACATTCCGTTATTCAGCCGTTTAAAAAAAGGAACGGATGCAACTCTTGATTTTACCATCCTGGCCGAAGGCCCCATAGACAATACACCGGCTGTCATTCAAGCCGATTTTTCACGGCCGGGAAGACGTTTTGATGGTTTTGGAGGAAATTTTCGTTTGCAAAATCCTCAAATGGACCCCAAAGTCATAGACTACTGTCTGGATAATATGCGTGTCGCCTGGGGACGTGTGGAAATGCCCTGGGCTAACTGGCAACCCTTTGAAGATCAGCCCCCCGTTCCTGACCAGCGCGTAAAAGATGCTATGGAAATGGCCCGGCGTCTTGCAGCCCGGGGCATGCCTGTCATAGTAAGTGCATGGTTCCCTCCCGCCTGGGCTGTGGAAGGTGATATTCGTGACTATTGGAGCCGGGGCGGCGGCGTAAGGGCTTACCGCTTGGATCCGGAGAAAAGAGAAGCCATTTACCATTCCCTGGCAGATTACCTGGTATATTTAAAAACCCATTACGGGGTGGAAGCCTTTGCCTTTTCCTTCAATGAGTCGGACCTGGGGATAGATGTCCATCATACACCCAGGGAACACGCAGCCTTTATCAAGGAAATGGGGGCGGTCCTGGCACAAAGGAACCTTGCCACAAAAATCCTGCTGGGAGACAACTCGGATGCCACCACATATGATTTCATTGTGCCCGCTATGGAAGACCCCGCTACGCATAAATACATCGCCGCCGTGTCCTTCCATTCATGGAGGGGCTGCGACGATGCCACCTTGAAAAAATGGGCAGGTGCCGCCCGCAAACTGAATATCCCCCTGATCGTTGGTGAAGGCAGCACCGACGCCGCCGCACATCGTTATCCCCAAATTTTTGCCGAGTCTGCCTTCGCGTTTTACGAAATCAATCTGTACATCCGGATATGTGCCCTTTGCGAACCTTTGTCCATACTGCAATGGCAACTTACCTCCGATTATTCGTTACTCTGGGGTGGAGGCATTTACGGATCAGAAGGGCTGTTGCATCCAACACAGCGTTTCTGGAACCTTAAACAACTGGCATCCACACCCAAAGGTGTTTTTTCCGTACCCGTAACCTGCGACACGGAGCTGATCAATTGTGCAGCATTCGGCAATCCCTCAAACGGGAGCTTTGCCATACATATGGTAAACAACGGAGCCGCAAGGGAAGTCACGTTAAAAGGAATACCTGAGGGAGAGATTGTACTTTATGCAACCAATGTGCAAGACGGGATGAAAGAGATAGGAAGGACACAGGCACGTGAAGGAAACGTGAAATTCACATTACCGGCAGCTTCGTTTATATCGTTGATTTGTTCTTCCGGTAATGGGCCCTGAATAATTTGGGCGTCATATTCCTCTTTTTCTTGAAGATCCTGTTAAAATTGGAAAGGTTGTTGAAACCACATTCAAAACAGATCTCGGAGATCGTCTTGTTAGTATCTACCAGCATTCGGGACGCATAGCCTAACCTTATATCAATAATGTAATCGGACAGTGTTTTACCCGTCCGCAATTTAAAAAAACGGCTGAACGCCACAGGAGACATTCCAACCATCTGGGATAAATAATTTAAACTAAGTTCCTTGGTATAGTTCTGATTGATGTAATCTTTCACCTTACATACCCTGCGGCTTTCCGTATTTCTTTCCGCATGGGCAAATGAGCTGCTTGCCAGACTGATGCTGTTTTCAGCTTTTGATAACTCATGTAACAATTTAAGAAGTCTCAGAAATTGTTCAAAACCTTTTTCTTCTTTGGCAATTGTATCAATCAGGTTGTATACGCGCATGATGGTATTCAACTGAAAAGAGATACCATGTTCTGCTTTTATCAGCATTTTTCGAATGGTGTTGAACTGGTTCTTTTCCAACAAACCGGCAGACAACAGATCCGGGGAAAACTGAATGGTAATTTCCCGGACCAGAGGGGAAGTGCAATCCCCCTGTTCCCATACATGCTCAAGACGTTCCCCTGATATCAGGATCAGATCATATTCCCCGGTATATTGAATATTGTCCCCTACTGTTCTTTTAAGACCTCTGCCGTGTTCAATAAAATTAATCTCAAATTCCCTGTGCTGGTGTAACGGATAAGTAAATTCCGTTTTGTAACGCTCAACAACGTGAAAACAATCTTTATCGGAAAGTGGCGGGATCTCGTTCAGAATATTGAGGTTCATATATACAAAGCTAATAAAATTCAAGCAATCAGTAAACTAACAGCCATTACAGCCATCCCACCTATAAATCCTAATATGGATAGATGGTGTCTTCCAAATCGTTCCGCTCCAGGCAATAATTCGTCAATGGATATGTACACCATAATACCCGAGACAGCTGCCAGAACCATTCCTTCCAAAAGCGGATTCCAGAACGGCAACAGGATCAGGAATGCCACCAGGGCTCCCACAGGTTCAGCCAGTCCCGAAAGGAATGAATACCAGAAAGCCTTCTTCCGGCTTCCCGTTGAATGATAAATGGGGACAGAAACGGCAATGCCTTCAGGAATGTTGTGGATAGCAATAGCCAGGGCTATGGGAATTCCCACATCCAGGCTGTTTATTCCGGACATAAACGCAGCTACGCCCTCCGGGAAATTATGGATGGCAATACTTAAAGCGATCATGATTCCCATACGTTTCAAACGGCTGTTTTTTTCCATATCCTCGGCAAGATGGATCTCGTGCGGATTTTCATCCTCGGGAATCAAAAAGTCAATGATGGCAATCAACGCTATGCCTCCGAAAAAAGACAGCACCAATTGCAAATCACTCAGCATCTTCCCGGCCTCGGGAACAAGCTCCATAAAAGATATATAGATCATTACACCGGCCGAAAAACCGAGTGTCAGGGATAGAAACCGCGTATCCGTTCTTTTGGTCATCAAAGCGACCAACGATCCGATTCCGGTAGCCAAACCCGCAAAAAGAGTAAGTGTAAAAGCAATCAGTACCTGAGATGTTTCAAATTGCATGATCAGAATTTTTGACAGTTAAACGCTGCACAATCTTGAAACGGGAAAGAAACTCACTGGCAAAAACACGCAGAACGGTATAGGCCGGGATTGCCACCAGCATTCCCACTGCCCCTCCCAGGAAGCCTGATATCAATATGACCAGGAAGATTTCCAGGGGATGCGCTTTCACACTGCTGGAATAGATCAGTGGTTGGATCAGGTATGTATCCAGCATATTTACCCCAACGTATACGGCTACCATTGCTGCTACAAACAATAACAACCCTGGATAACCTGAAGTTCCGTAAGATGTGGCAACCCCCAGGATCACACCCAGTGTACCTGCCAGCAGCGGTCCCACATACGGCACGATGTTAAAGATCCCGAATACAAGACCCAGAACCAATGCCATCTGATATTCTATCCTGACAATGAAATGAAGCCCGGTAGAAATCAAAAGCGTCATCACCACAACTTGTATCAGAATTCCCACAAAATACCTGAATAATAATTCGTTGGAAGCTTTAAGCGCATGAGATACTTTTTCTTCGTATTTCACAGGTACTATAGCCCTGAGCATATCTCCGAACATATTTTCTTCCTTGAGGAAAAAGAAAGTAATGAATATCACGGAAAACAGGCCCACCCCAAAGTTCATCAGGAAAGAGGCAACAGATCCAAAAAAACGGGTCAGGATCTCGGGATGAAGGATTTTGTTTAATTCGGTCCAAAGCAGGGATTCAATGGTAACTGCAGGATCTATACGGGGAAAATACCGGTGCATCAGATCATTAACCTGGCTCAGAGGTTCAGAGATCATGGCTGAAATATCTTGAACCTTCAGAGAATCCAGTCTGGATATAATCCCGCTGACCAACGGGGTCATGAAATAAAAAACCAGGACAACCACACCCAGCATTAATAACAATACCAACAGGGATGATAGTGCTTTGGGCATTCTCCACTTTTTTATCTTAAGACGAGACATCTGCCTTACCAAAGGGCTTCCGATCAATGACAACAAAGCGGCTATAAGGATATAGGAAATGATGCTCCTGAAGTACCATAACAGAAATCCAATAATGGCCAGGACGGCCGTTGCAATGATGTATTTGGCCAGTTTATTCATTTCTGGTATCAAAAATACTCATTTTTTAATGTTTTTGTAGTCTTTTTAGTACAATTCTATACAATTGATCAAAGGCGGGGCGCCGGCTTCCAGTATACTGACCCGGATCACAGATGAAGTCACGGGTGAAAACGTCAATATCCTTTTGTAACCAATAGTGGTTCCTTGTGCAATGGGTTGCCAGAGACCGTCAGAAGTGTTTATACATTCCACCATAAAACGGGCTACCCGTTGACCTAACGGAATATATTCCTGCAGAAGGATCATGCTGAACGTTTCTTCCCGGTCCAGTGTTATGGTAAACGAAGCAGCAACCTTTTCTTCTTCCGGAGTCCAATAGGTATCATAAGATTTGTCAGTAATATTGGCGGGGCCGAAACGCCGTGAATTTCCGGCTCTCACAGAAGATGCTTCTATTTGGGCAGATTCTGCAATATTTTTTGCAAACAGTGCCATTCGCTTTTTTTTGAATTCCATGAGTCTGAGGGAGTCGCCGTGGGGAATACGGCCGGTCCGGTCCGGAGGCACATTCAACAACAAGTTGGCATTCCGCCCCACCGATCCCAGGTATATCTCCATCAATTCGTCTACGGTCTTCAGACTGCTGTCCGTTGAAGAGCTGTAAAACCACCCCGGCCGGAGGGAAACATCAGCCTCGGCAGGTATCCAAAACTTCCCGGAACGGTTTCCGGAATTCAACACTTCCGCAGGCGGTGCATTTTTGCCGGGAGTAAACCCGGCAGTATCCAGGCGGGACCAGTTGGTTTCTCCGGCCATGCCACGTTCGTTGCCCACCCAGCGGCAGCCGGGTCCCACATCGCTGAATATTACAGCATGTTTTTGGTATTCACGTACCGTATTGTGAAAAAGCGCCCAGTCATAAGGAGCTTCTGTTTCATTGCCGCACGCCCCGTCAAACCATTGCTCAAATACGGGGCCGTAGGATGAAAGCACCTCGGCAAGCGTATTGGCAAAGACCTGGTTGTATTGTTCCGTTCCGTAAGATGGATGGTTCCTGTCCCAGGGAGAAAGATATACCCCAAATTTCAGATCATATTCCCGGCATGCCTGTGAAAGTTCAGCAAGAACATCGCCTTTTCCTTCCTTCCACGGGCTTTCACGGACAGTATGCGTACTGAATTTACTGGGCCATAGACAAAATCCGTCGTGATGCTTTGCCGTTATTATGATCCCTTTCATTCCTGCCTGGCGGGCCGTTGAAGCCCATTGCCGGCAATCCAGGGCCGCGGGATTGAAAACGCCGGGATCTTCCCCTCCCGTGCCCCATTCCATGTCGGTAAAAGTATTGGGTCCAAAATGGATGAACATGTAATATTCCATCTTTTGCCATTCCAATTGTTCGGGTGCAGGAACAGGTCCGTACGGTTCAGGAGCGGGTGTGTTTTTACAGCCTGTCAGCAGAGCCCATGTCATGCAAAAAAAAGTCAGAAACACTATTTTATTTTCCATAGGAAATTATTACCTTTGTCAAATATTAACGAAATAAACTATTCATATTTATAAAAATACAAAAAAAAGCTATGAAACATCTTATTATAGGCGGAGTGGCAGGCGGTGCTACAACTGCAGCCAGGATCCGAAGAAATGATGAAAATGCGGAAATCATCATGTTTGAAAAGGGACACTACATTTCATATGCGAATTGCGGCCTGCCCTATTACATAGGAGATGTGATCAAAGACAGAACAAAACTTTTTGTACAGACTCCGGAAAGTTTTGGGACACGTTTTAACATGGATATCAGGATCAATTCGGAAGTGATTGACATAAATCCCGATATACATCAGGTTATAGTTAGAAATGAAAAAGGAGAAGAATACACGGAAAGCTACGACAAGTTGTTGCTTTCTCCGGGCGCAGGTCCGGTAAAACCGCCCCTGCCCGGGATCGATTCAGAGGGTATCTTCACCATGAGAAACGTTGATGATACGGACCGGATCAAAAAATACCTTCAATCCCGTCCCATTCGCCGTGCCGTTGTTGTAGGGGCCGGTTTTATCGGTCTGGAAATGGCCGAAAACCTGCACGCTACCGGAGCGCAGGTAACAATTGTGGAAATGGCCGAGCAGGTAATGGCACCCATCGATTTTTCCATGGCGGGACTGGTACACCAGCATCTCTATCAGAAAAACATTGCCTTGCACCTGAATCAGGCGGTTAAAGCTTTTATCCCCCTGAAAGGACCAGATCCCGCCATCCAGGTGGAACTGGCTGACGGCAGCAAGATAATTGCAGATATTGTGATCCTGTCTATTGGAGTACGTCCGGAGACATCCCTGGCCAAAAAAGCGGGTCTTGAGATTGGAAAAGCAGGAGGTATCCACGTAAATGAATACTTGCAGACTTCGGATCCGGATATTTATGCCGTGGGAGATGCCATAGAATACCCGCACCCCATATCCGGCCAGCCCTGGCTGAATTACCTGGCCGGTCCGGCAAACAGGCAGGGAAGGATCGTTGCCGACAATATGGTTTTCGGAAATAAGATCAAATATGAAGGATCCATAGGGACATCCATTGCCAAAGTATTTGACATGACAGTTGCCTCTACCGGCCTTCCAGGCAAGAAACTCAAACAGCTGAACATACCTTACCTGACTTCTACTACTCATTCCAATTCTCATGCAGGCTATTACCCCAAAGCACTGCAAATGAGCATTAAAATCGCTTTTGATCCTGAAAACGGCCGTTTGTACGGCGGTCAGATAGTGGGTTACGAAGGCGTTGACAAACGGATAGACCTGCTGGCTCAGATGGTAAAGAGAAACGGCACCGTATACGACCTCATAAAGCTTGAACATGCTTATGCGCCTCCTTTTTCTTCTGCCAAAGACCCTGTGGCCATAGCCGGATATGTAGCGTCCAATATCCTGAGCGGTAAAATGAAACCCTTGTACTGGAGGAAAATGCAAAAAGCCGATTCCTCACAAGTATTCAAACTGGACGTAAGGACTCCTGAAGAAAATGCATTGGGGACCATAGAAGGAGCGGTGAATATTCCTGTAGATGCTTTGAGGAACAGACTGGATGAAATTCCTCGCGATAAACCGCTGTATGTATTCTGCGCGGTAGGTCTTCGCGGCTACCTGGCTTCCAACATATTGATCCAGAACGGCTTCAAAGATGTTTACAATCTGAGCGGCGGCTACAAGACCTACGAGGCAGCTGCAGAATCTGAACATAAATCAGTCCCCATAACACCTGCCTTTTCCTCACAATACGATGATTCGGGAGACCGGACTGATATTAGCAGGCCGACGGCAGCTAAATCAAGTGCTTCAACAATAAGCGCCAATATCCTCAAGATAGACGCCACAGGTTTGCAATGCCCGGGACCGATCATGAAGATCAAACACAGTATTGATGCTATGGAACCGGGACAACAAATGGAAATCCAGGCCACCGATCCGGGATTTGCCAGGGATATTCAGGCCTGGTGCCAGACAACAGGGAATATTCTGGTGGAACAATCGGACAGCAAAGGAATTTTCCGCGCCGTGGTGGAAAAAAAGCAAAAACAAGAAACACCTTCGGCACCGTCTGTGTCCGGGGGAAAAGGAAAAACCCTGATCATGTTCAGTGATGATCTGGACAAGGCTCTGGCCACTTTTGTACTGGCAAACGGAGCTGCGGCTACCGGTGAAAAGGTGAGCATTTTCTTTACTTTCTGGGGGCTGAATGTGATTAAGAAAGTAAACAAGCCTAAAACAAATAAAGATATTTTCGGAAAAATGTTCGGCATGATGTTACCTTCACATTCCGGCTTGCTGAAACTCTCAAAAATGAATATGTTCGGAATGGGACGACGTATGATGCGCCATATCATGAAACTTCGCGGCATTGATTCGCTGGAAGACTTGCGTACACAAGCCATAGAAAACGGAGTGGAATTCATTGCCTGCCAGATGTCCATGGACGTGATGGGTGTGAAAAAAGAAGAGCTCATTGACCATGCGACCATAGGCGGTGTGGCTTCCTATATGAACCGTGCCGTACAGGCAGACGTAAACCTGTTTATTTAATCCAAAATGGAAACTTCACTCTGTTTGATGAAAGATGTGCTTAAAGCTTTCTATGAATTCGAAAAAAGCCTGGTGCAGGTACATTCCATGACCATGAACGAAGCCATACTGCTCTGTATCCTGGGTGAAAAGGAATCTGATTGCAAGGTACATCTTTCAGCTTCGGACATTTCTGAAATAACCGGTTTTTCACCTTCTCACACTTCTAAAGTCCTGAGATCGGCCGAATCAAAAAAATGGATTACCCGTACGGTATGTGACCGGGACAAACGAAAAATGTTTTTTTCGTTATCGGAAGAAGGGCTGAAAAAATACAGGCAACTTAAAAGTGTACCTGTACAAATACCGGATATGCTAAACAAACTGCTTTAATTGCCAACACTTTCCATATATTCCACGAAAGCCCTGTTGACAAGTTTCACCCCTCCCGGGGTAGGGTAATTCCCGGAAAAATACCAGTCTCCCTTATGACCGGGGCAGGCTTTGTGAAGTCCCTCCAGGCTTTGGAAAACAATCTGTACCTGTGCCCCGGTCCCTGCGGGAGTCAACATTTGGGTAATTTTTGCCGAGATATCCGCTGCAGTAAAAGGCGCATAAATCTCACGTACATGATTTACCAGCGAGTTCCCGGAATCCTCTTTGGTTTTCCGGTATACCGCTTTTATCAGATCCTCCATACCTCTTTCCCTCAGCAGTTCCATGGCAGCGCGGAAGGCAATGATCTGCCCCAGACCTGACATATCAATGCCGTAAAAATCAGGATAGCGTATCTGCGGAGAAGAAGAGACAATTACGATCTTTTTGGGATGCAGCCGGTCCAGGATTTTCAGAATACTCTGTTTCAATGTGGTTCCCCTGACTATGCTGTCATCCAAAACCACCAGGTTGTCTTTTCCCGGGTTAATGGTCCCGTAAGTAACGTCGTAAACGTGTGCAGCCAGATCGTCACGTGTATTTCCTCCGGCAATAAAAGTTCGCAATTTTATATCCTTGACGGCTACTTTTTCACTCCTCACAGATAACGACAGTACCTTTCCCAGTTGTTCCCTGTCAAGAGAGATCCTGTCTGAAAGAATGGCTTCTTTCTTGATACCGTTCAGGTGTTCTTCCAGACCTTGCAACAATCCGTAATAGGCTGCTTCCGCCGTATTGGGAATGTAGGAAAACACCGTATTCCGGAAATCATGGTCAACAGCGTCCAAAACCGGATTAACCAGATTGCTGCCCAATGCTTTACGTTCACGGTAAATATCCGCATCACTTCCCCTGGAAAAATAGATCCTTTCAAAAGAACAAGGGTTAACGTTGCACGGTTCCATTATTTGGGAACAGGTGAATTCACCGTCCCGCGAAATCCGGAGTGCCTGTCCGGGCATCAGTTCCCGGATCTCCTCAATATCTACGTTCATGACAGTCTGAATAACGGGACGTTCAGACGCAACCACGGCAATTTCAGCATCCTGATAATAAAAGGCAGTTCGGATGCCCCACGGATCCCTTACACAGAATGTTTCTCCGGATCCGGTCATACCGGCCACTATATATCCTCCGTCCCATAAAGCCGTACATTTTTTGAGAAGTTCGGTAGAGTTGAACTGATCTTCTATCTTAGCAGTCAGCTCCTTAGCACGGTATCCCTGCCCATGGAATTCCCTGTACAGGTATTCAATTTCCATGTCCAAACGATGCCCCATCTGTTCCAGTAAAATATGGGTATCTGCCATGGAACGCGGGTGTTGTCCCGCAGAGGTGAGTGATTGACAGATCCCGGGTATGTTTGTCATATTGAAATTTCCGCACAGCAAAAGTGTTTTGGCAGCCCAGTTACTGCGTCTCAAATGCGGATGTATGTATGCAAGACCACTTTTACCGGTGGTACTGTAACGAAGGTGTCCCATATACATATCTCCCATAAAAGGGGCGTTTTCGGAACGATTGCCGTTGATCATGCCGTACACGGAATCAAAAACTTCATTGATGGCATTATTTCCCGTTTTCCTGTCACGGAATATGTATTCTTCCCCGGGAACTGCTTTTGTGTTTACACAGGCCACGCCGGCCCCTTCCTGTCCCCTGTTGTGTTGTTTTTCCATCAAAAGGAACAGTTTCTGCAGCCCATAGGTCCGGCTGCCGTATTTATTCAGATAATAACCGGCAGGCTTCTTCAGACGAATAATGGCAATGCCGCATTCATGCTTCAACGTTTCCATGAATGCAAATTAAATACTAAATTTACACATCATGAAAAGAATAATCATCTGTTTTACATTAATTCTCGTTCCGTTTGTCTTGTTTTCTTCAGAAAAACGGGGGGATCATTCAGAGGAAAAAGAGCCGTTGTGCTTTCTCCGTGTATTGAAAGACAGTATCTTCACCTTTGATCATATCAAGACCTCGTTGTTCAGGGTATATCCTGCCCTTGATACTGAAGACCTTGACAAATTGATCCGAATCGTAAGTTTTCTCGACACCACAACCAATGCTTTAAGTACAGCTATCGCTTATAAAACCATAGACCCCAGGGGAGACACAATAACAGCCTCGGGGATTATCATGCGGCCTGAAGGCAGGGAATCCAAAGGGCTGCTATTCTTTTTCCCCTCGGCCAAGATCGATAAGGCGACAGCCGCCAGTGAAATGATGCTCACTTTTGAAGGTTTTCTCAGTTACTTCGGTTACACGGTCATAGTGCCCGACCTGATAGGTTACGGAATAAGCAGCAATACCGAATATCCTTTCCTTTTTGCCGAAAACACAGGACGTGTGGCTTATGACATGTATGTTGCTTCTGAAGAATATCTTAGTGCTGCCGGTATAACAATACCCAAAGACATGACCATTGGAGGATACTCCATGGGTGGCATGGGGACGGTGGCACTACACCGTTTCATAGAGGAAAATGACACTACAGGACTTATAGTCAATGCGTCTTATCCGGCGGGAGGAGTCTACGATCTGGGCATGGCACTGGACGTATTGACAACTATCAAACACTGCAACTTTCCCTTTGTTCCTTATATGTGTATTTCTATGGATTATTGGTACAATCTGGGCGTTGATTATTCGCAGGTATTCATTGATCCGCTGCTATCAAATATGGATGACTGGCTGGCCAGGAAATACCTTCCCGATGAATTACGCAAAAGGATTCCGTCTGACATGACTGCCTACCTGCATCCCGATTTTTTCACGGACATCAAAAACGAATCTGTTCGCAAGATCGACTCTTGTTCCAGGTTCCATTCCGTGATCGAAGGCTGGGTTCCCAAAGCGCCCATGATCATTCTACATTCGGTAGATGATGACATGGCCCCCTACCGGGTTGCAGAACACATGTTTAAAACCTTTCTGAATAAAGGGGGCAATGTCACACTGATCAGCGGCAAACTGGATCATATGACTTATGGTATTGAATACTATTTGAAAATCATCTTCTATCATATACTTAAATAAACGTTTTCTTTTATCTTCACACCGTGAAAAGAAACGTTCTATGGTTTGCCTGTCTGGCATTACCTGTATTTGTTTCCTGTGAAAAGCATATGGACATGCCATTCAGGGAACCGGAACATTTTGTGGAAGTCCTGAAAGAAAATACGTTTACTTTCAGTGACATAATTGCTTCTTTAATGAGTGTCTACCCGGTTGAAAATCTGCAAGAATATGACAATATATTGCGGATACTCGGGCTGCTTGATACTTCAGGGACAGTCCGCAGTACAGCCATTTCTTATAAAACGACCGATCCCCGTGGCAATGAAATATTGGCCTCGGGGCTGATCATGAGGCCTGTCGAAAGGGAGTCCAGGGGACTGCTCTTTTTTTTCCCCTCGGCCAAAATTGACAAAGCGACTGCCGGAACTGAACTGATGCTTACATTCGAAGGAGTCCTTAGTTATTTCGGTTATACGGTAATTATTCCGGACCTTATTGGATACGGCGTAAGCAGTAGCACGGAATATCCTTTTCTTTTCACAGAAAACACCGGACAGGTAGCTTACGATATGCATCTGGCATGTGCCGAGTATTTCCGGGAGGCAGGCCTGTCCTTTCCACGTAAGGTGACCATTGGAGGATACTCAATGGGAGGAATGGGGGTTGTCGCATTACATCGCCATATTGAAAAATACGACAAAACAGGGATCATAGTGGAAAAATCCTATCCCGGCGGAGGCGTCTACGACCTGGGAATGGGCATGGATATTCTTAGCAGGACACGTCACTGCACTTTTCCTTTTGTGCCCTACATGTATGTTTCCATGGATTATTGGTATGATCTGGGCATTGATTATACAGAAGTATTCATAGATCCCCTGCTTTCCAATATGGATGACTGGCTGCTGTGCAGGAAATACCTTGCACATGAACTGAGACAGATGATCCTGCCCGACATGACAACTTACATGCACCCCGACTTCTTTACTGAAGAGAAAAATGAATCTATCAGGAAAGTTGACTCCTGCCTGCGCTTTCACACAGTGATCGGGGAATGGGTACCCAAAGCCCCCATGACCATAATTCATACGATAAATGATGATATGGCTCCCTTTGAGATAGCCGATCTTATGTATAAAACCTTCTTAAAAGGTGGGGGCAATGTCAGCATGATCAAGGGTACGGCAGATCACTTCAGTTACGGTCTGGAGTATTACCTTTCAATGATCACTTTCCTGGTACTTAATTAAAAAAGAGGGTGACCAAAAAGTTTTGGTCACCCTCTTTTTTGTCAGACGCACCGGTCACTTGATCTCGATGGTATACTCCTTTGGAACAGCAGGAGATTCCATGTCCTTGGGAATGGTGATGCTGAGCACCCCGTTATCCATAGAAGCCTCAATTTTTTCCTTCAGGATGTCATCGGGCAGCAGGAACGCCTGCTCAAAGTGAGAGTAAGAAAACTCACGTCTGAGGTATTTGCCGTTCGTATCTTCTTTGGATTTGTCTTCTTTCTTTTCCAGGCATATGATCAGGCGGTTTTCCTGATCCAGCCGGATGCAGAAATCTTTTTTTGTCATTCCGGGAGCGGCTACCTCAACTTTGTAATCTTTTTCGTTTTCGATCACGTTGATGGCGGGAGAAGTCTTTCCGACCATTCTTCCGTATCCGTCATTGTCAAAAAATTCATTAAACAATGAGGGCCACCAGTTTTGTGTTGTTCTTAATGTAGGTAACATAACAATTTCCTCCTTTTGATTATATATTTGTTTTCAACATCAATATATACAAAAGGTATACCTACCGAAAAAGAACCTTGCAGAACGGTCAAATTGACAGATTATCAGTCATTTTGGCAATAATTTCCAACTCGGCAACAGCCCCTTTTTTGGGAAGGGCAGAGACTTCGAAAACAGAACGGGCCGGGTACGGAGCGTCAAAATACCTGGAATAGACTTCATTAAAAAGCGGGAAATCATTCATGTCGGCTAAAAATCCGGTACATTTTACGACATCTTCAAAACCGCATCCGGCCTCTTTCAGTATGTATTCCGCATTCCGGAAAATTTGTTCTATCTGTGCTTCTTTGGAAGTTTCCACCAGGGATCCGGCAGCAGCATCAATGCCCAGTTGTCCGGAGATATAGAGAAAACCTCCGGCAACAACCGCCTGGGAATAGGGTCCCAGTGCCGGGGGTGCTTTTGGGCTTTGTACCGTAATTCTTTTACTCATAGTATTGTATTTTTTAAAACATATAATCCCAAACAGGCAACAAAACCGGTTCCTGGTCCAGGGCATTTATGGCTTTTGTGCTCAGATACTTGCGGTGAATCACAAACCGGAACATATATTGGTCAAACCATTCATCTGTGAAAGTCAGGTATCCTTTGTTTCCCGCGGCAGGTCCCCAACTGTTTTCAAATTCCCATTTCACGGGCACTTCGTTGGTATCGGTGTCACAGGCAATCAATAACATGGCATGGGATGATCCGCTTTGCCGGGTTAAAATACGTGCTTTTTTGTCCATCGTCAAATCAACTCCCAGGAGGGATTGGTAATCGTAATTTTCCGTATCCAGGATACCATTTTCCCTGTCCAGTTGTTTTCCCACATCACAGGAGGTGTACATAGGTTCATTATCTTTAATCGAAGCCAGCGCAGCCGGTTTAATTTCTTCATTTGGAAGGTTGAGATAGGTCCAGTTGATCCCTTCAATGGTATTCCTGTAATTTTTGATCTCGTAAACCTTGTAGTATTCCCGGGTGGGGTCGTTCATGACCATGATATAATTCCGGGGGGAATAATCACTTTTAATAATGCTTCTGTAAAATTCAAGCGGAGTGGTTTCCATGGAAACGATTTCCCCTTCAACGTTTTTGTAGCGCCAGGAAAATGTTGCAGGAGGTTCTCCAAGACACAGGGCTAGCACCCGGTAAACGTCTTTCAGGATCTCTTTTTTCTGGTTTCTTAACCGGTCTTCTGCATCACCCTGACCGGCCATTTCCCTGATCGCATAACCGCCGGCACGCAATCTTTCATTCAAAAGGGATACCATCTGCCTTGTGTTGTTTGAATGCCGGGTTTCGGGCATAGCCTGTTCAGGCACCACCCCGTATTTTTCCGCTACGTTGTAAAACAAATTCCAGACACCGCCGTCACCAACAGGCGAGGAAAAGTAACGTACCACTTCCCTGTCATTAATATCATTGTGTGCGGTACGGATTATGTTTTCCAGGAAAAGGTTGGATTTTTCCAGCATATCCCAGAAATAAACATAATTGTGTGAAAAGTCAAAAGCATCGGCACCCAGCAATTCGCGGGCATCCGGACGCAATGCATTCATAGAGGTGAACATCCAGCACCTTCCGGAACTTTCCTGATCGGTTATGCCCTTGACTTCAACCCTGTATTTGAAATAATGGTCTATCTTTCCCCGGTTCTGCCTGTTTATGGCATTTTGGGCAATATTGGCATCCTCTGTGAGAATGTTCTGTATGGCTGTGGTTTGAGGTGTCCTTTTAAAGCTGCTGCGGAGTTCTTGAAGTACAGTTTCATTAAGAATTTGCGCCTGTGAAAAAACAGAGGACAAGGTAAGCACAAAAAGCAGGAACGTTTTTTTCATCATTAACGAATTTAGTCTTTTAAGTAATAATTTACGGTGGTCACAACGCGAATTTTTTTGATATAAGGCGTGTTCTCATCTCTGTCCGTGATGGTGAACTGACCCTGGTACGCATTTTTGATCTTGCCGAGTTTGCTTTCCGAATCCTGGGCAAACTTGATGGCAGCCGTCCGTGCGTTGCGTGTTGCCTCTTCGATCATTTGCGGTTTGATAGCATTCAGCCCGGTGAACGAATAAACGGTATTGTACCGGTATTCGCCTCCGGTTATGGCAATGCCCTGTTTGAGCAACTCTCCCTGGTCACTGATAAGGTCTCTGACCAGGTCAACTTTCCCGGAGCTGACGGTAATGACCGAAGTTACATTGTACCTGTACGGCGGAGGTGACGTACTGTAACGCTCGGCGCTCATATCTATGATCTCGGGGGCATTGACACTGATTTCATCATCGGAGATGCCATTGTCTTTCAAAAAAGAGATCACGGCATGGTTATTCCGGTTGATCCGTACATAAAGATCCTGCAAATCATTGCCCAGTTCCTTGAAGACCAGTGGCCAGGTGACCTTGTCGGCAGGCACTTCCATTTCTGAAAGTCCCTTTACATTGACGGTCCGTTCCCTTCCGGAGAATCCGTCAAGCCCCTTTTTTAATAGTAATCCCATGATCACCAAAGCCACGGCCAGGATCAGGGCTTCATAACGGTAAGTTTTCATAATGCGGCTAAATTACGAATTTTTATTATAGTTTTGTAAGATAAACCTATTAGTATGGAAGTAATTGCCATTGGAAGCGATCATGCTGCATTCCAGCTGAAAGAAAACATCAGGGAATTTCTGGTTGAATCGGGGTACCGGGTAATAGATCTTGGAACCGACAGCCGAAAGAGTGTTGACTACCCCGATTATGGCATTGCTGTGGGAGAAGCCGTTGCCAATGGCGTGTGCGAAAGAGGCATTGTCATTTGCGGTACCGGAATTGGAATTTCCATAAGCGCCAACAAGGTAAAAGGGATACGTGCCGCTTCATGCAGTGATCCGTATTCAGCCCGGCTTGCGCGGGAACACAACAACGCCAACGTACTGGCCCTGGGGGCCCGGATCGTGGCACCCGAATATGCCAGGAGCATTGTACAAGCCTGGCTGGATGCCAAATTCCTGGAAGGCAGACATCAAAAAAGAATACAGAAAATTGCACGATATGAATCGGGCGACCCCCAATGGAAAGAGTGAACAGAAACTCACCCGGGAACGTTTTGACGGTATTTACATAGCCTATTTCCGGCCTTTGTGCCGGTTTGCTGCAACATACGTTATGTCCGTGCAAACGGCGGAAAACATTGTCCAGAATGTTTTTGTTTTTCTATGGGAAAAGCATAACACGTTACATATCCATACAAGTATATCCTCATACCTTTATACCCTGGTAAAAAACAAGTGTATAGATCACTTGCGTCATCAGAAAACAGCACAGGAATACCGGGTAGAACAGGCATTGAAACTCTCGGCCCTGGAACAGTTGAACACGGGTTTGATATCTGGAGATGATATTGAAAAAACCGTACAGCAGGCCATAGATAAATTACCTTCCAGATGCCGCGAAGTTTTTATATTGAACCGGGTTGAAGGGAAAAAATACCGGGAAATCGCCGAAATTCTGGGTATTTCCCTCAACACCGTAGAAAACCAGATGGGCATAGCTCTCAAAAAGTTACGAAAAGACCTGGAACATCTTCTGTAATTTTTTTTGTTCCCGTTTGGTGGTTTTTTTGATTTCAAACGTTCTATTAACAGAAAAGGAAAAAACGACATGGAAGAAATGCTTCAACGTTATTTTGCCGGTGAGCTCACTCCTTCTGAAAGAAAAGAATTGCTGGATGCTGTGGAAAAGGATGCCGGGCTCAGGAAAGAATTCTGCAAAATGCAGAATCTCAAGGCAATTACTTCCCTTTTCCCGGCATCGGGTGATACGGAAAAAGCTACATCCCGCTTGCTGCTATGGAGAAAGAGTAATCTGCGGGTATTCTACAGTCGCTTTGCCGGTTATGCCGCTGCCGTTATTGTAGCCGGCTTTGCCTTATGGGGATTGTTGCAACCCCTGACACGTGACATTCCCGAAGAACCTGTCGCTTATATGATGGAAGTATCCACTACTTCTCACAGAAACAAAACGTTTAAACTCAGTGACGGGACAATAGTATATCTGAATGCCAGTTCGGTATTGCGTTATCCCAATAAATTTTCCGGGGAAGAACGCAGGGTCATACTTACCGGGGAGGCTTTTTTTGAAGTTGCCCAAAATGAGGCCATGCCTTTTATCGTAACCACGGAACAATACGACATTCGTGTTCTGGGAACAAAATTCAACGTTTTTGCCTACAAAGATCATAATGTTGTAACATCTCTTGTAGAAGGTTCCCTGGAAGTGGTCAAACCCGCTGCCGAATTTCCCACAGTACGTATCAGACCTTATGAAAGCATTGCATGGGGAGGTGAAGGCTGGCAACGCAGCACTTTCAATGAACCCGATTTTATTCTGTGGCGGGAAGGTATTTACGCTTTTGACAATACCCCCTTCAAAGATATCGTAGACAAACTGCAGCTTTATTATGCGACCAATATTGTGGTAACAAACGATGAACTGGCCCAATACCGCTTCAGTGCGAAATTCAGACAGGATGACGGGCTGGAAAGCATACTCAAAACCATGAAGAAGATTTATGGATTTAAAATGGATAAAAACAGGCAAACAAACACCATATTAATTGAATAAAAAAGCCGGCAGATGCTGCAACATCCACCGGCAGAACCGCTAACACAAACTATTGTATTAACTTCTAATTCTACAAAGTTATGAAAAATTTAATTTTTTCGCTAATTCTGTGTTCCGTAAGTGCATTTTCTCTTGCGGCTTCAGAACCCGATCTGTCGGTTCCTCAGGATGCCGTCATTACTATATCGGGCAATCGTATCACACTGGGATCGTTCATAGACCAGGTTGAAAAACAAACTGACTACCTTTTTGTATACAGCAAAGAGAATGTGAACGTGAATGCTATCGTTCCTGTAAGGGAAGGTAAAAAATCCGTTGCTCAATTTCTGGAAGAGGCTTTTGATAACAGCAATCTGAATTACGTATTTGAGAACAAATACATAGTGCTTACTTACAAAAAGCCTGATTTTTTGAGTGTTTCGGGAACAGTAATTGATGCCCAAACCCGAAACCCTCTGGTTTTTGCTTCTGTTTATATTGTAAACAAAGGCATTAGTAACGTGACGAACGGAGAAGGTTACTTTTCTCTGAAATATCCTGCATCATTTACCACAGATTCCGTACGAATATCCTTCCTGGGGTATCACCCCCGGACTTTTTCCCTGAAGGATCTGAAGGACCTGGACAAAGACGTGGAAATTCCGCTTAGTTTTGTTCCCACTACCCTTCCCTCCATCATGGTTACACCTACCGATGCTGCCGAACTGGTTGCACTGGCCCTGGATAAGATTCCGGCCAATTACCCTGACCACCCTATGCAAATGACAGGTTTTTACCGGGAAATGATACGTAAAGGGAACAATTACGTAACCCTTACCGAGGCCGTTCTTGATATCAATAAGAATTCATACGACCGGCTTTACGGACTGGATCAGGTTGGCGTTTTCAAAGGCCGCGGAAGTGTGGACTGGGCACGTATAGACACGGTATTCGTTAAGTTCCGCGGAGGGATCAACTCGGCTCTGGAAATTGACGTTGCCAAATACCCGTTCCTCGGTACAAACATTACCGAACTAAACCAGATCTACGAATTTCAAATGGAAGAACCTGTACAGGTAGACGGGAAAATAAACCACGTTGTGAGTTTTCATCAAAGGGAAGGTGTGGCCGAAATCCATTTCCGCGGCAAAATTTATATAGACATGAAATCCCATGCAATCAGCCGCGTGGAATTCAATATGAACGTGGAAGACCGTGCCGATGCCACCAGTATTTTCATATCACGCCGGCCTATGGGTTTCAGGGCAACTGTGCTATATGCCGCATATCTTGTTCAATACAAAGAGATCAACGGGAAATGGACTTTTGACTATTCACGTACCGAGATCAAATTTGACTCCAAATGGGACCGGAAACTGTTTAAGAACACCTATACCATCATGTCCGAAATGGCCATCACCGAACGCAGTGACCGTACCATGAAAATTCCATCCGAACAACGCGTTCGTTCAAGGGATATAACCCTGGACAAGGTGACCGATTTCCAGGATGAAGGCTTTTGGGAAGATTACAATGTCATTGAACCTGAATCCGGGATTGAACAGGTCATAGCCAGGATAACAAGGCAATTAAGAAGAAGAGCCCGCGAAGAATAAGATCTGAAACATATAGGGCGGAAAAATTTTCCGCCCTATATTTGTATTATGAAAGAAGTACGTTCCATAACATGCTACGAAACAGATCCGGCAAAAAATCTGAAACCATTCGCATTCATGAACATAGCCCAGGAACTGGCCAACCGGGATGCGGTTCGCCTGGGATTCGGTTACGACCGTCTCATGGAACTTGACACTTTATGGGTGTTGTCCCGTATGGAGGTCAGGTTTCTTCGCACTCCGGTTTGGAGAGAAACCATAGAGATAGACACCTGGCACAAAGGAGAAGACGGCATATTTTCCCTTAGAGATTTCCTGATCCGGGATGAAAAAGGGACAGAAAATCTGGTAGCTGCTACCAGTTCCTGGTTGATCATAAACCTGAAAACGCGCAGGATTCAAAGACCACAGCGACTTTTTGACGATACCTCACTTTCAGATAAAACAGAACGACATGCCATTGAAACTCCCTGTGGAAAAATTGAGGGACCCGTTTCTGAATTGCTTCAGACGGCCGGACATAAAACTGTTTCTTTTTCAGATATTGATTTCAACGGACACGTCAACAACGCCAAATACATAGAATGGATTATGGATTATCTGGATCCTGTAAAAGTCACCTCAAGAAAAGTAGACGGATTCCGGATTAATTTCAATAACGAAGCACACCTGGACGATTCTGTTGATATTATGACAGCCCCTGTAAATTCCTCTACTGATTACGTGGAAGGAGTGAATGAAGGAAAAAATATTTTCCGGGCAGAAATTTCATTCAGACCCTGATCCGGGCATAAGGGATTACCTACTCTTTCTTTTAAGAATATCTGTATAGAGGTATCTTTTTATCTTGAGAGTAGGCGTTTTCTCAAATCCGTTTTCCTGTTCATGGATACCCGTTATGCGCGACATTTTCCCCACCTTGCTGTTGACATAATCCATGATATCGTTATAAACTTCAGATATCTGTTCTCTCAATTCTTCTTTCAGATCCTGCAGGTAAACCAGGGCAACCAGTTTCCCGTTTTTCTGTAAAACAAGGGATTCAGCTACCAGTTCATGCTGATTCAGAATGCTTTCTATGTCTTCAGGATAAATGTTTTCCCCTGTGGATCCGACTATCATATTATTCAACCGCCCTTTTATGAAAAGACGTCCCGATCTGTCTATTTTGCCGAGGTCGTGTGTGCGAAACCAACCGTCTTCTGTGAAAGCCTCTTTATCTGCCTCCGGATTCAGGTAGTAGCCGTCCATGATACATGGTGTTTTGACCTGAACTTCACCCACGCCTGTTTTGGGATTTTTGTCCTGCAGACGGATTTCTATGCCTTTCATTACTCTTCCGGTAGATTGAAGGCATGTGTCCGGATGGACTGCCCCGGCTATCAGTGGAGCCGTCTCTGTCAACCCATAGCCTATGGAATAAGGGAACCTGGCATCACGCAGGAATTTTTCGGTGGCTCTGTTGATTTTTGACCCCCCTATACCAAAGAACCTGATTCTGCCTCCAAAAGTGTGATAGAGCCGTTTACCGGCAATCCGGTGTAAGATACGTCTGATGAAACGGACTTTATACAGGATTTTCATGATCTTGTTGCCAGTAAAACGCGCAAAAATCTGCCGGGTGTAAATCTTTTCCATGATCAACGGTACGGTAAGCATGAAAGTGGGTTTTACACTTTTCAGAGCCGGCAGCATGCTGGTAGGTGTGGGAGGCACTCCCAGATACACCACAGAAGCTCCCTGCATGAACGGATACAACATGCCCAGAGAACATTCATAGGTATGAGACAACGGCAATATGGAAAGAAAGACGTCTTCCGGAAATACTTCAATAAGTGTTTTTACCATATGCAATTGATTGCACAAGGCTTTGTGACTCAACATAACACCCTTTGGAGAGGAAGTCGTTCCCGAGGTGTATATGATGGCACCCAGATCCTCCGGTTCCGGGATGGAACGTTCCGCAGGAACTTCTTCACTATGCATTTTTTGTCCGCCTATAACAGTCAGGCTGACCGTTCTTATGATCAGTTCCATCTTTTCCCTGGCTTCGTGAGGAATCTTGGCGTACAGCTTATCAGATACACACAATGCCTTTGATCCGGAATGTTCCAGGATGGAGCCTATGGCATCCCCTGTAAAATCAGGCAAGATGGGGACAATTACCATTCCCAGGGCAACTGTAGCGAAATAGCATACATTCCAATTGGGCATGCTGGTACTCAGCAGAGCCACCTTATCTCCTTTATGCAGCCCGGCTGCCAAAAGAAAGGATTGAACCTTTTCCACTCTTTGGGCAAAATTTCCATAAGTTACTGTTTCCCCTTCGTATAAAGAAAAAGCGGGTCTTTCAGAATATGTGTTTATACTGTTGGAATATACGTGATATAAAGTAGGATAAATCATTGTTTCTAATATAAGTCAGTTTATACGTACAATAATAATGCCGACAAAGGTATAAATTTTTAAGACCCCCCCTTATTTAGTTGTGTTTTCCTTATTATTAGTTATATTTGAGATTATGAAAAAATTTTTATTAGCAGCCATAATTGCCTGTATGATGCCTCTGTTGCCGGTCGATGCGCAGGATAATGAAATACAGCAAGATACTCTTCGCAATTTCAGCGTTAAAATCGTGGACAGAAAAGGCAAGCCCATGCCGAATCTGGTAATATCAAGGCTTCGGCAGGATCAGTCTTTTTTAACAGACAAGAAAGGATCGGTGCTGCTGGAAGGGATATGTGATAAAGATTCATTGGTGGTATTCCTTCCCAACATTGGAGAAACGCATATACCCTGTGAGGGACTTGACTCCATATTGATCACTGTAAGATCAAAAAAACGTTTCCGGGTTGAGGACCGTAAAGAGTTGGCCAGCAGGAGAACAACACCCACCAATTCCATAGAGAACGTACCGGAATTACTTAAGACAAGACCGGCCAGGGATCTTGCAGAATTGTTGATGGGACAAATACCGGGTTTACGCATTACCAGCGGTCCAAACGGGGTAACAGCCAACATAAGGGGACTCAACACTATTACAGGCAATACGGAACCGCTTATAGTTGTCGATGGCATGACCTACGATACGTTCTCCGTGGTGAACAGTTTTTTGGATGTACACAGTATCCAGTCTATCCAGGTTCAAAAAGACGGTGGAATGTACGGAATGCGGGGTGCAAACGGGGTGATCATAATCACAACAAAAGGAGCCTCTGCCAATCCGCTGTCTTATTGACAGACAAGGCTTCTGTGACCTTCAGGTCCTACTGCACAGACTCCGAATAAATAATTATCCTTGCTGTACGGAATCTTTGCATGGTTTTCCCTGACAAAAATTTCTTTTTCCCATGCCGGCAGATGTGTTTGACGCAACAATACATAGTATCCGGAAATGGAAGTACTGTCAGGAGAATGATCCCAGGTCAGTTCTGTATAATTGCTCAGATTCCGGGTATTAATTCTCACTTTGGATGGTGCATGCGGCGCCTTTGCCAGGTTAATGACTGCAGCCAGATTCACCGCCGTATTTTTTCTTATATATTCAAAATCGACTCCTGATGGCATATCTCCGTAGGAAATACCGTTTTCCGTACGTACCAGCTGGTGGGTTCTGTCGTAATTTTCATAATATTCAGAGATTCTGACAGCCGGATAACCTGCTCTAAGGAATGGGGTATGATCCCCGCCCCTGCCAAAACGGTCGTTTCTGAAGATCATCTTTACAGTAAGATTCTCTACATACATTGAAGCCGTTTCCATAATGTACCTGGCCAAATGACGCGATGCTCCCTCTTCAGAGAAGACTCTTGTAAGGGTATTGTCTTGTTGTCCGGTATCACTGGCCCGGGTGTTTCCAATCATGTCATAGTTAATGACTGCACAGATGTTCCATCCTTCCGAGCAGGCCATTTCGGCCATGGCCGCCGCACCCAGCAACCCGTGTTCTTCCCCGGAAAGAAATAAAAAACGGACCGTTGCCGGCAGGGGTTCCTGAAAGGATAATACCCGTAAACTTTCCAACAGGCAGGCGGTTCCGCTTCCGTTATCGTTTGCCCCCGGAGCAAAAGAAGTTGAATCATTGTTATCATTGACGCGACTGTCTTAATGCGCTAACAAAACGATCTCCCGGGATCCGGTTCCCCGAAGTACAGCCATCACATTATTCAACCGGACCTCTCTTTCCAGCCTGGTCCCGGCACCTCCTACAGTATAAGGGACCTTTTCCACGGTAAGCCTTCCCTTTGAGTCAGGAATATATGACGAAGCTTTCCGGCAGAGCCATTCACAGGCAGCTCCTATACCTGTATCCGGATCATGGCGGGTACTCAGGTTGTGACGTGTTTCAAAACTCACGAGTTTCAGAATATATGACTCTATACTGTCAGCGGAAATCCGGGAAATACTTTCAGTAATCACAGGGTCCCTCTGGGCCGCGGCCGGCAAAAAGAAACCGGACAAAAATATAATAACCACAAATCTTTTCATGATCCCAAATATATAAAATAAATCTTTGTATTTTTGGAACCATGAAAAAACCCAGATTCCGTTCGTTTCTGATCATTTTGCTGACATACGTTCTGGCCGTGATCACAGGAATTTTCGTCTATAAACTCACAGGTTCTCTTTGGAAAATCAAAGGGATCATCCCCAGAATTTTTATCGCAGATACTGTAGCTACAATACTTGTATGGCTGGTAGGTGTTTATTATAAAAATTCTTCCGTTTACGATCCGTATTGGAGTGTTGCACCCCCGGTGATTATGATTCTGCTTGCTTTTCATCTGAATATCTTAGCCCCGGGAAGCATAACTGCATCTCTTGTGCTGCTGCTGTCTGCTGTCTGCTTTTGGAGTATTCGCCTGACCGCTAACTGGGCTTATACCTTCCGGGACCTGGGTGTACAGGACTGGCGGTATACCAAGTTCAGGAATGATTTTCCACGCATTTGGCAATTGATCAATTTCTTTGGGATTCATTACATGCCAACGGTGATCGTTTTCTTTGCCTTGTTGCCTGCCCTGGTTGTCATGGAGAATTTGCACACATCTGCAGACAGTGTGGGCAATGCCAACCTGCTGACTCTGGCAGGATTTGCAGTCAGTACTGGAGCAGTCTTGCTACAACTCTTTGCCGACAGGCAATTGCATAGGTTTCGCAAGACCAACTCCGGCAGGGTTTGTGAGACCGGATTGTGGAAATACGCCCGGCATCCCAATTATTCAGGAGAAATTCTCATGTGGTGGGGTGTTTATATAATGAGCATATCTGTATTACCTTTCCATTACTGGTGGACAGGCCTGGGAGCCATGCTCAATACGTTGATGTTCCTGTTTATAAGTATACCCTTGATGGAACACCGTCAATTGTCAAACAAACCGGAATACGCTTCTTACAGAAACCGGGTAAGTGCTCTGACCTTTATCAGAAAAAATACGAAAACGTAAGGGCCTGCATACTGTTCCTTACATTATAACCTTCAGCCACCCCGGGTCTGAACCTGTCAGTCAAACCCAGTCTGAGTTCGTACCCTATCTGAAAAACAGAGGCACGCACCCCTAATCCAATTCCTATTCCCCATTCGTGTCTTCTGAAGACATCTTTAAACTCAAAAACGGGATTGCTTATCTGCCCGGCAATATAATACCTGTAATAAGTTGAGAAGGAAGCGTAACACCCTAAGGGCAAATCATTAAAGTGAGGAAAATACACCCTCAATGTCAAGGGGACACCCAATGCAAGCGTTTGGATTCTGTTCATATACGACACACCCGGGGTTTCTGCGTGGCGTGCCCCTATGTATTCCAATTGCAAAGCAGGATTCACTTCCAGGAATCCTTTCCAGAGAAATCTGGCGCCGGCTCCCAAGGCTGCGTAAAAACCCGGTCTTCCTTCCAGGACACCGCGTGTATGCACAAACCGGTTGGTTCCAAAAGAGACTGCAGGACCCCAGAAAAAAGCATATTCAGGTACATGATGGATCACGGCATAATGCCCCGTAGGTGCCAGATTTGAATAGCCCGCCAACGTAGAGACCAGTTTGCCCACATAGGAAGTAACACCAACCAGTCCCTCGTAATCGATACCTTCCGGGTGATCTTCCACTTTGTGATAAGGAGATTCAGATCCGGTAGTAATGAAAAGCGTGGGAATCCGGGATTTGGCAAAACTCCGGGTATCAGTCGCGCTTAAAAGCGAATATTCAAAAGAATTGAACCGTATTTTTAACGCTTCCGACGGTGGCATCCATTGCCGGGAATCTTCCAATGTACCGGTACCAATAACCTTTAACACACCCGATGTTCTGTAATACCCTAACATATCCAGGCTGATCATGGTTTTGATCTGACCGGCCGGAAACAAAGAATCTTTCAAAAAATGTTGCGAGCCCCACAAACCCTGTTCTTCTCCGTCGAATGCAACAAAAACAACGGTCCGGGGCAATCCTCCTTTCTCTTTAAGTGCCCGCGCCGTTTCAATAAGAACCGCTGTTCCGGAAGCATTGTCATCTGCCCCGTTATAAATAGAATCAGCTTCTCCCGGCTTCCCAGTGAGGGTTCCCAGATGATCGTAATGTGCTCCAACAACGATATACTCATTCTGCAGCGTCGGGTCTGTACCGGGCAGAACACCTATTACATTGCAACCTTCCACAACAGCCAGGGGAATTTCGGCAACAGCCGAGGGAATTTCCAGGTTAAAGTAATGAAAGTAACTGCTGCCGTTGAATTCTTCCAGCCCGATATCGGCAAAACAGTCTGCAATGTATTCCCCGGCAATAAGATTTCCTTCAGTAGCCATAAGACGTCCTGCCAATGAATCCGATGCCAGAAACGTAACATGTTCTCTAAGGGCAATCCTTGACAATGTATGAGGATCGTGAAGCTGGGCTTTCAAACATCCGCTTTCAAAAAAAATAAACAGAAATAAAAACAGGGGAAGTAACCTTTTCATGATATCGTGTATATATATTACAAATATAAGCAATTGACTATAGAATCCGGAGACTTAACAAACCATAACCCCATACTTCATTACAAATAGCATTTGTTATTATTTAACCCTGAATTGGAATAATTTGTAAGCAAATAAAAAAACAGATGATGTTTATTCCGGTTTATTATACTTTTGTCGCGGAATGAATACATCTTTACAGATTCTACGTGTCCGAGTAAGGGCTTAGGGTGCAGCGACAGCTCCTGCATCCTGTATGCCCATCTTTCCGTCAATTTTTCTCAATTTTCCAAAACTTAATTTTTTAAACAATGAATGTGCGCATTCTTGTTGCCAATGCCTCTCATACAGGCTATGCAGAACGTATTTGTGAACTGATGTACATATCGGCCCTGGAACGCGGAACGGGCATCGCCCGCCGTTCTCCGGAATACATCAAAGAAAAGATTGTCAGCCAAAAAGCCGTTATAGCACTTGACGGCAAACAGCTGGTAGGCTTTTCTTACATAGAAACCTGGAGTGAAAAATCTTTTGTTGCCAATTCGGGCTTAATCGTGGACCACGCCTACCGTCACCTGGGTATCGCTTCCCGCATCAAAAAGAAGATCTTTCATTTGTCCAGGGAATTGTATCCAAATGCAAAGATTTTCGGGATTACAACAGGCTCTGCTGTCATGAAAATCAATTCAAAGCTGGGCTACAGGCCGGTTCCATTCCTGGAGTTAACCCGGGACGAAGCATTTTGGGACGGGTGCAAAGGATGCCGCAATTACGATATCCTTATGCGAAATGAAAAACGCATGTGCCTTTGTACCGGGATGCTTTACGACCCGGCCGAACACCCCAGAAAACAGTCAAAAGAAAAACAACAGATAATGAAAAACAAAACCCTATGAAAACTAAAGTAATATTAGCCTACAGCGGAGGTTTGGATACCTCATTTTGCATTCCATACCTGACAAAGGAAAAAAACATGGGGGTCCACACCCTCCTGGTCAATACGGGAGGTTTTTCAGACAAAGAAGTGTCTGCCCTGCAGGAAAAAGCCCTGAAACTGGGTGCCGTCACGCATAAAACCATAGATATCCGGGAAACGTATTATTCCCGCTGCCTTAAATATCTTATTTTCGGCAATGTTCTGAAAAACAACACGTATCCGCTTTCGGTAAGTTCAGAACGCGCATTCCAGGCAATGACGGTGGTGAATTATGCAAAAGAAACGGGAGCAGGCGCCATCGCACACGGGAGCACGGGAGCCGGCAACGACCAGATTCGTTTTGATTATTTTGTCCATGTACTTGCCCCGGAAATGCAATTGATCGCTCCCATCAGGGAATTGAAAATAAGCCGGAAAGAGGAGATAGCTTACCTGCAGGAACTCGGATTTGATTACCCGTGGGAAAAATCCAAATATTCCATCAACCAGGGAATCTGGGGAACCAGCATAGGCGGAGCCGAAACACTCGGATCACTGGGAGAACTTCCTGAAGAAGCGTTTCCTGTAAAACGCACCAAAACAGGCACAGAGACAGTAGTAATTGAATATACAAAAGGAGAACCTTCTGCCCTGAACGGAACATCCATGAATCCGCTTGGGATCATTGAAAAGCTGCATGATATTGCAGCCCCTTACGGTATCGGGCGTGATATTCATATTGGCGATACCATAGTGGGCCTTAAAGGACGGGTAGGATTTGAAGCCGCCGCTCCGCTTATACTGATAAAAGCCCACCACCTGCTTGAAAAACATGTATTGGGCAAATGGCAGCTTTACTGGAAAGAACAGCTGGCAAACTGGTACGGCATGATGTTGCACGAAGCACAATATGCAGATCCCGTCATGCGGAATATTGAAACATTCCTGGAAAACACCCAGGAACGTGTTACAGGAAAAGTATGTGTCCGCCTTGTCCCGGACACCTTTTTCCTGAAAGGATGTGAAAGTCCCTATGATTTGATGAACAAAAAATTCGGGGATTACGGCGAGGGAACCACCGCCTTTTCGGGAACGGATGTAGAAGGATTTACCCGTATCATGTCATTACCCGTTAAAATTTATAATTCACTGAATCATGAACAATAAGATCCGTGTTGCCGTTGCCGGGGGAGCCGGCTACACCGGCGGAGAACTTGTACGCCTTCTTCTGAATCACCCCAATGCAGAAATTATAGGGGTTACCAGCCAGTCAGGGGCCGGCAAACCGGTTTCCTCTCTGCACAGGGACCTGGAAGGAGAGACGGAACTGGTTTTTGAAAAAACGCTGCCTCAGGAAGAAATTGACGTACTGTTCCTTTGCCTGGGCCACGGCAGATCCAGACAATTCATTCAGGAAAACAATCTTGAAAAAGTACGTCATATCATAGATCTGAGCAATGATTTCAGACTGAGCGCCACTAACCGGGAAGGAGAACGGCAATTTATATATGGATTGCCCGAATCTTTTCCCCAACCCCATGAATACGCTGCCACGGCCAAATCTTTCAGAAACATTGCCAATCCCGGATGTTTTGCCTCGGCAATAGAACTGGCCCTGATTCCGCTGGCACACGCAAAATGGATCTGTGATGATATTCACGTACACGCCATTACGGGAGCGACAGGAGCAGGTGCCAGACTGTCTGAAACGTCCCATTTCCCCTACCGCAACAACAATCTGTCCGTATACAAGGCTTTCCGGCACCAGCATATGGGGGAGATCAGGGAAACACTTTCAACGGCCATGGAAACAGAAATTCCCCCTCTGCATTTTGTGCCTTTACGAGGCGATTTTTCCCGCGGGATCCTGGCCAGCATATATACTTCCTGCGACAGGAACCAGGCAGAAGCCATTGAGTTGTACCGCACCCATTATGCAGCGCACCCGTTTGTACATATATCTGAAAATGAGATCAGTATGAAAAACGTAGTGAACACGAACAAGTGCCTGATCCATATTGAAAAACACGGAAACCTGCTGCACATAACCTCGGTCTTGGACAACCTGCTTAAAGGAGCCTCGGGAACAGCCGTTCAGAACATGAACCTGCTCACAGGACTGCCGCAAACCACTGGTTTGCAATTGAAATCCATTGTATATTAAACGTTAAAATCATGCCTGTATTTTCTGTTTACAAAACCTGGAACATTAACGCAGTAAAAGCGCGCGGATGCGTCATTACTGATGATAAAGACCGGGAGTACCTGGATCTTTACGGAGGGCATGCCGTGATCTCCATAGGTCACTCCCACCCTGCTTACGTAAAAGCCCTGACCGAACAATTGCAGCGCATTGGCTTTTATTCCAATGCCATTGTGAATCCCCTCCAGGAAAAACTTGCCGAGGCGCTTACGCGCATTTCGGGATACACCGGATACGCGCTTTTCCTGTGCAACTCCGGAGCCGAGGCAAACGAAAACGCCTTGAAACTGGCTTCTTTCCGCAACGGAAGGGACCGGGTGCTGGCATTTAAAAGAGCTTTCCACGGAAGGACTTCCGGAGCAGTAGCGTTGACAGACAATCCGGTCATTCGTGCTCCTTTCAACACCCATCACCGGGTAGATTTTATAAATCTGGACGATTTTGAAGCTTTGGAAAAAGCGTTCAACCAAAACCGTTATGCGTCAGTCATTGTGGAAGGCATCCAGGGAGTGGGTGGAATCAGGGAACCCTCGTCCGCTTTTTTGCAGAAAATCAGGGATCTGTGCACGGCCAATGAAACGGTGTTGATCCTGGACGAGATCCAGTCCGGATACGGACGGACCGGAAAATTTTTTGCCCACCAGCATGCAGGGATCCGGGCCGATATCATTACCATGGCCAAAGGCATGGGAAACGGCTTCCCCGTGGGAGGACTCCTGATTGCTCCGGAAATTGAACCCGTACAGGGACAGCTGGGCACTACATTTGGAGGTAATTACCTGGCTTGCACCGCAGCGCTTGCCGTATTGCAGGTCATGGAAGAAGAAAACCTGATGGAAAATGCAGCACAGATGGGGTCCCTTATCAAAAAGGAACTCGGCAATTTTTCGGAAGGGATTCTGGAATACAGAGGGCGCGGTCTTATGATAGGACTTGAACTCAGGCAGGAACACCCGGCAAGCCGCACCCTTAGAGACGATATCCTTATGAAAGGACACATTTTCACCGGAGCTGCCGGCTCTAATATCATCAGGCTTCTGCCTCCCTTATGCCTTACCCGGGAGCAAGCCCAAACATTCATTAAATTTTTCAAGCAATGTTACACTTCACATCAGTAAAAGACGCTGGCCCGCTGAATCAGGCCATTGCCCGTGCGTTGGATATCAAAAAAAATCCCTTCGCGGATAGTCATTTGGGAAAACACAAGACTGCACTGCTGCTATTCTTTAATTCCAGCCTGAGGACACGTCTCAGTACCCAGAAAGCAGCCGAAAACCTGGGAATGAACGTTATTGTGCTTGATGTACAGCAAGGTGCCTGGAACCTGGAAACCCGCAAAGGAGTGGTAATGGATTCGGACAAACCGGAACACCTGCTGGAAGCCATACCCGTAATGGGATGTTACGCAGATATCATAGGCGTCCGTTCTTTTGCACGTTTTGAATCCAAAGAGGCCGATTACAACGAAGAAATACTTAATCAGTTTATCAGGTATTCGGGGAAACCCGTCATCAGTATGGAATCGGCCACACGTCATCCGTTGCAGAGTTTTGCGGACCACATAACCATTGAAGAATACAAAAAAAAGGCAAAACCAAAAGTCGTTCTCACCTGGGCCCCTCATCCGAAAGCTCTTCCACAAGCTGTCGCAAATTCCTTTGCCGAGTGGATGGTTGCCGCAGGGTACGATCTGACCATAACACACCCCCAGGGATACGAACTGGACGAACGTTTCACAAGGGGAGCAAAGATCGTCTATGACCAGGCAGAAGCCTTCAGGGGTGCCGATTTTATTTATGCCAAGAACTGGGCAGCCTACCGGGATCCCGTTTACGGCAAAATCCTGAGCAGGGATATGTCCTGGATGGTCGACAGCAAAAAAATGAAACTGACCGACAACGCGTACTTTATGCATTGCCTTCCCGTCCGCAGGAACATGATCGTAAGCGACCAGGTGTTGGACAGTTCCGCTTCTCTTGTCATTCCTCAGGCAGCCAATCGCGAAACCGCCGCCCAGGCAGTGATCAAAAGCATCCTGGAAACACTCATAACAAAGCCATAGCGATGTACCTGGATATTTTTAAAATTGGAGGGAACGTAATAGATGACCCCGGAATGTTTCAACAATTCCTGGACACTTTTTGCAACTGCCCTGAACGGAAGATCATGGTCCACGGAGGCGGTGTCATGGCTACTGATCTTGCACAACGTCTGGGAATACCTGTACAAATGCACCAGGGACGCAGGATAACGGATCAGGAGACACTCCGCATTGCCGTTATGGTATATGCAGGATGGGTTAACAAGTCCCTGGTGGCTGCCCTTGTGGCACGAAATTGCCGGGCAATGGGACTAAGCGGAGCCGATGGGCAATGCATCATCAGCCGGAAACGGGATCCCCTCCCCGTTGATTACGGCCTGGCCGGGGATCTTACCTGTGAAAGCATCAACGCATTATTCATTGACGGCCTTCTGAATGAACACATTGTTCCTGTTATTTGCCCCATCACCTGCAGCAGGGAAGGACAATTACTCAATACCAATGCAGATACGATAGCTTCTGCCCTGGCCCTTTCCTTATCCCGGAAATACAAAGTCCGTCTAAAGTATGTGTTTGACCGGGAAGGGATCATTTGCCCGGGCTCAAAGAAACCCCTCACCTTGCTCAGCCGCCGGCAATACCAGGAACTGCGCAATGAGGGCATTATTTACGGCGGTATGATACCTAAAGTGGAAAATGCACTGGCAGCACTGGAATCGGGCATAGAAGAAGTATATATTGGCAAAACATCCGTACAATTATGAAAGAGGCAACCCAATTGCTCCGGGATTTGATAAAGACCCCGTCAACCTCGGGCAACGAAGACAAAACAGCCGTTTTACTGACTGAGTACCTATTTGAAAAAACGGGGATTCGTGCAGAACGCATAGGAAACAACGTCGTTGCACAAAAAGGGCAACACCCTGACGGTCGGCCCACCGTTCTGCTTTGTTCTCACCACGATACGGTAAAGCCGGCTGCCGGATATACCCGCGACCCTTACAACCCTGTTATTGAAGAAGATCAGGACGGAAAGTTGCGTCTTTACGGACTGGGGAGTAACGATGCCGGAGTATCTGTAGTTGCTATGACAGAGGTTTTTTGCTCGCTCAACGACCTGCCTTACAATCTGATGCTTATCCTGGCTGCCGGAGAGGAAAATTCGGATCCGGCCGGGATTGCTTCCGTGCTTCCCCTATACCCGGATATCACCTGTGCCATTGTGGGTGAACCCACCGGACTGCAAGCTGCTGTAGGAGAAAGGGGATTGCTGGTCCTGGACGGCTTCGCACAGGGTCGCTCGGGGCATGCTGCACGCAACAACGGGATCAACGCCCTGTACAAGGCACTGGACGATATTAATGCGCTTCGTAATTTTACCTTTGCGGAAAACTCGGCAATTATGGGAAAGATCCACCTGCAGGTCACGCAGATACAAGCCGGTACGCAGCACAACGTCATTCCGGGAGAATGCCGCTATGTGGTAGACGTCCGCACCACGGACGCCTGCAGCAACCGGGAGATCGTGGAAAAGCTCAACCGGGTGGTTTCGGGAAAACTGGTTCCAAGGAACCTGGCCAACAAAGCCTCGGTGACCCCGGAAAGTCATCCTTTGAGGGATGCGTTAAAGAAAGCCGGGATACCCACATTTGTTTCCCCTACCACTTCCGACTGGATGCGTTTGCCGTGCCCGGCCGTTAAAATAGGTCCGGGAGATTCAACACGGTCACATACTCCCGATGAATTCATCTACCTGTCTGAATTGCAGCAGGGAATTGACGTTTACAAAAAAATACTCACACAGCTTACCTTATAATCATCATGAAAACACTTTGGGAAAAAGGGATTGAAACACCGGAAGAAGTAACCCGGTTCACCATCGGTAACGATGCGCTATGGGATATGCGGCTGGCTCCTTATGATATCACGGGATCCATGGCGCATGTGCAAATGCTGAGTAAAACAGGGTTGTTGACACAACAGGAAACCAGTGAATTGCTAACAGCTTTGGAAGCTTTGCGGAAAAAGATCCTTGACGGGGAACTGGAAATCGGGGCAGGAGCGGAAGACATACATTCCTTTGTAGAATTGGTCTTGTCACAGGAACTGGGTGATTTGGGGAAAAAGATCCATGCCGGACGGTCCCGCAACGACCAGGTCATGACCGATATTCATCTGTACCTGAAAGATGTATGCCGGGACATTGCCAGGGAAGTTCGCACCCTGTTTGACCTGTTACAAGAAAAGGGACGCCTGCTGAAAGACGTGCTTATGCCGGGGTATACGCACGAAAGACCGGCTATGCCCTCCTCTTTCGGACTTTGGATGGGATCTTATGCCGAGTCATTGGTTGACGACATGTACCAGCTGACGGCAGCCTTTCGTTTATGTGACCAGAATCCGCTGGGTTCCGCAGCAGGATACGGAAACTCGTTTCCGCTGGACCGCGAGGAAACAACCCGTCTGATGGGATTCGGAACACTGAAATACAACAGCATTGCCGCCCAGATGAGCCGGGGAAGGACCGAACGTTCCCTGGCGTTTGCCATGGCTTCGATTGCCGGAACGCTCAATAAACTGGCTGCCGATTGTTGTCTTTTTTCGGGACCCGACTTCGGATTTATTGATTTTCCCGAATCCCTGACCACAGGCAGCAGTATCATGCCCCACAAAAAAAATCCGGATGTATGGGAACTGGTACGTGCCCGTTGCAATGTCATTGAAGGGGTGCCCGGACAGATCACCCTGGTTTGTACCAACCTTACACACGGCTACCACCGTGATTATCAAATACTGAAAGACTTGCTCTTCCCTGCCATAGATTCGCTTTTTGAATGCCTTAAGATAAGCTTGCTGATGATCTCGCAAATGCAAGTCAACCAAAACATATGTGCCGGTGAACGCTTTGACCTGCTTTTTACGGTGGAATCGGTCAACCGGCTTGTCCTGAATGGCATTCCGTTCAGGGATGCTTACCGGCAGGTAGCCGCCAGTCTGAAAGACGGTTCGTATAAAGCCCTGAAGGATATCAGGCATACACATACAGGCAGCATTGGCAATCCGGCATTTGACCGGGTTGATGAAAAAATGAAAAACGCTTTATCTTCATTTTTTATACCTTTGCCTAAATGATCAAGCAAAAAATCTGTGCCTTCATTGCTACACGCATCATGGGCTGGAAACTTGTAGGGAAACCGATTCCCGTACCCAAATGCATCATTTTGGGTGTGCCTCATACTTCCATGTGGGATTTCGTCATTTCTTACCTTTTTTACACCGGCATAGGGGGAAAGGCTAAAGTGCTGGTAAAAAGCGATGTTTTTAAAGGGCCTCTGAAGGGATTGTTGCGCTGGGCCGGAGCCATCCCGGTTGACCGCGGGAAAGGAGCTTCTTTTGCCAAACACATGATAGATGCCGTCCGTAAAGAAGACTTCATGCACCTGGCTATTGCCCCTGAAGGCACTCGTAAAGCTACAAAAAAATGGAAAGCGGGCTTTCACACTATTTCAAGAGCCCTGAACATTCCGGTTTATTATGGCTATTTTGACTGGGGACGCAAAGAAATTGGAGTGGCCGAACAGGTACTCATTACAGATGACGTGCAGTCAGACATGAAACGTATCAAACAATGGTATATAGATAAAGGCGTTACAGGCAAACACCCGGAACGATTTGATCCGTATTAGGAATCTCTCAGATCCAGTGTGTTGCCGTCACTGTCTGCGGTCACCTTCCCTTTCACATCCAATGTCCCGTCCAGGATCTTGCGGGCCAGTTCATTAACCAGTTCGCGTTGCAATAAGCGTTTGAGCGGTCTGGCTCCGTAGGAAGGTTCGTATCCTTTTTCCTGCAGGTAATCCAGTGCGTTTTCCGTAATTTCCAGGCGAATCCCTTTTTCCAAAAGCATTTTTCTGATCCCGGCAATCTGCAATTCCAATATGTCCCGCACGTTTTCGCGTGTCAGCGCATGGAACATTATGATCTCGTCAATACGGTTCAGGAATTCGGGCCGCAACGTTCTGCGCAGCAGTTCCATAACCTGGTCCTTCGTAGTCTCAAACCGGACCTGATCTTCGGTTCCTTCCTGCGTGCTTTCCTGTATCAGGTGAGAACCTGTATTGGAAGTCATGATAAGGATGGTGTTTTTGAAATCGGCCACCCTGCCTTTGTTGTCTGTAAGACGACCGTCATCAAGCACCTGCAACAGGATGTTGAATACATCCGGATGCGCTTTCTCTATTTCGTCAAGAAGAATGACTGAATAAGGTTTTCTGCGTACCGCTTCGGTCAGTTGTCCGCCTTCGTCGTATCCTACATAACCCGGAGGCGCACCTACCAGGCGGCTTACCGAATGACGTTCCTGGTACTCACTCATGTCAATACGGGTAATCAGGTTTTCGTCATCAAAAAGAAACTCGGCCAGCGCTTTGGCCAACTCGGTTTTCCCCACTCCGGTGGTTCCCAGGAAAAGAAACGAGCCTATGGGTTTCCGGGGATCCTGCAGTCCTGCCCGGCTGCGGCGGACTGCATCTGCCACGGCCCCAATAGCCTCGTCCTGTCCTATGACCCTCTTGTGAAGCTCGTCTTCCAGTTTCAGAAGTTTTTCCCTTTCTGCAGTGAGCATTCGCTGCACAGGAATCCCGGTCCATTTGGAGACCACCTCGGCAATGTCCTCTTCGTTTACGGATTCATTGATCATGGAACGGGTAAAGGATTCTTTTCTTTTGTTCAGCAATTCAATAGCCTTTTCAATTTCCACTATCTTTCCGTACCGGATTTCTGCCACTTTTCCATAATCGCCGCGCCGTTCGGCTTCTGCTGCCGCATAACGAAGGTCTTCCACTTCTTTTTTCTTCTGCTGGATGTCCTCCAAAACCGATTTTTCTTCCTGCCATTTGGCACGCTGAATATCGCATTGAGCCGACAGTTCTTCAATCTCTTTGCTCAAACCGGCCAGTTTATCCTTGTCCTTTTCCCTTTTTATGGCTTCCCGTTCAATTTCCAGCTGCCGTATACGACGGTCCAACTCATCTATGCATTCAGGCACTGAATTCATCTCCAACCTGAGCTTGGCTGCTGCCTCGTCTATGAGGTCAATGGCCTTGTCCGGTAAAAAACGGGATGTAATGTAACGGTGTGACAATTCCACGGCTGCTATCAGGGCATTGTCCTTTATTTGCACCTTGTGGTGCTGCTCATAACGTTCTTTCAATCCCCTGAGTATGGAAATGGCTTCGGCAGGGGAAGGTTCGTCCACCATAACCATTTGGAAACGTCTTTCCAAAGCCTTGTCCTGTTCAAAATACTTTTGGTATTCTCCCAGCGTGGTAGATCCTACGGCTCTTAATTCCCCACGGGCCAACGCCGGTTTCAATATATTGGCAGCATCCATGGCTCCTTCGCCTTTTCCGGCTCCTACCAGGGTATGGATCTCGTCTATGAAGAGAATGATCTCTCCCTGGCTTGAAATAACTTCCCTGACCACCCCTTTAAGCCGTTCCTCAAATTCACCTTTGTATTTGGCCCCTGCTATCAGGGCTCCCATATCCAGCGAATACAATTGTTTGCTTTTAAGGGTATCGGGCACGTCTCCGGTAACTATTCGCTGGGCAATACCCTCGGCAATGGCAGTTTTTCCCACGCCGGGTTCCCCTACCAGGATGGGATTGTTCTTGGTACGCCGGCTGAGTATCTGCAGTACCCTGCGGATCTCATCGTCCCGCCCAATAACGGGATCTACTTTTCCCGCAGCCGAAAGTTCATTCAGATTTACAGCGTATTTGTTCAGGGCATCAAACGTCTGCTCTGCCGTCTGGGAATCCACTTTCCGTCCCTGACGTATCTGTTCTATGGCTTTTTTCAGATGGTCTTCGTTTAAACCGCGGGAGCGCATCATTTTGGCAACGTCGTCTTTGCCTGCGGCCAATCCGGCCAGAATGTGTTCAACGGTAACAAACTGGTCCCCCATTTTGGTGGCAATTACCCGGGCTTTTTGCAGCACGTCCTGTGAATCACGCGATAAGTAAGTATCTGAAGTTCCCTGTTGTTTAGGATATTTATCCAGCAGGAAAATCAGCTCTTTTTCCAAAATATCGGGATTTACCCCGGCCTTTTGCAAAAGATACACACCTACTCCTTCCCGGTCACTTAAGATGGCTTTCAATATATGACCGGTCTCAATCATCTGGTTAGAACCGGCCTGCGCCGCGAGAACTGCCGATTGCAGCAATTCCTGCGCCTGTATGGTATATTTCTGTTCATTCATAACAGCCTTATGATCTCAAACCTTGTTCCAAAGCGTTTTTTCTGACAATTTGTCACAATTATTCTTTACA
>Ga0209607_1000079_pt1 | contig 78023 bp, 56 predicted proteins | sample AD_UKC117_MetaG_FD_184413 | JGI IMG/M metagenome (GOLD analysis project Ga0209607, IMG submission 184413) | Active sludge microbial communities of municipal wastewater-treating anaerobic digesters from Hong Kong - AD_UKC117_MetaG (SPAdes)... | ecosystem: Engineered > Bioreactor > Anaerobic >... | reverse complement strand
CGACGTGGGCAGCCCCAACCGCATCCTGCGCGAGCAAATCGACGCGGAAGTGATTTTGCGCACCGGGCGGCGCATCCCCGGCGTGCGCCCCATCGCCGGGGTCTACTCGCCCATCAGCGTGGTGCGCATGGCCCGCGACGACGCCTACGGCGCGAAGGAATGGCGCGAGGGCGAACCGGGCAGCATGAACGAAACCGCCTATCGCACGGAAAAAATCTCGCGCCGCGTCTGCCGCGACGTGGCCGAATACGCCTTTCAACACGCCCGCCGCACCAACGCCAAAGTCTTTGGCGGCCCCAAGTACACCGTCAGCCCCACCTACGAAGGGCTGTTTAAGGAGGAGTTGGACGCCGCCGCCAAACGCTACCCCGACGTGCGCTACGATCCGCAGCTCATCGACGCCACCTTTGCCCTGCTGCTGGCGACTACCGGCGAGCCGCTGGTCATTCCCAGCCTGAACCGCGACGGCGACCTGCTGTCGGACATGATTTTGCAGTTGTTCGGCTCGATTGCCGGGTCGGAGTCGATGGTGATTTCGGTGGACGATACCGGCGAGGTGGACTGCGTGATGGCCGAAGCGCCGCATGGCACGGCCCCGCGCCTGCAAGGGCGCAACGCCGCCAATCCGATGGCCATGATTCTGGCCTCGGCCGGGCTGTTGGGCTATCTGAAGGAAGCCGAAGCCAAGCAAGCCAGCCGCGCCATCTACGAGGCGACGCTGGAAACGGTTTACGACGGCATCAAGACGGCCGATATTGGCGGCAACGCCCACACCGACGAATTCACCAACGAGGTGATTCGGCGGGTGAAGTCGAAGTTGGAGGTGTGGTCGGCGCTGGCGTAGCGCCGGGCCAGTCTAAAAAACTACAAACGCTGCGGATCAGTCATTTCTGCGTGCGGATGAATTCTTTCTATCGGGGGATGGGCGATTTCTGGGCGTGGTAGGGGCGCGACGGCGCGGTGGCTTTTCCCGGTAACAAGAGGTCTTGTCCCCGCGCCGTCTCGCCCAAGCAAACAGGGCGAGACAGGCGGTGATGAGGCCGTGGAGCTTGGCCAGCATTATGCCCGCCTGTCGCGCCCCTACGCCAAGATCGCAAATTTAGAATTGCGGGGGGCCGGATATGTTGACGGACACACGGCCGTTTTTGTGGTAAAACTGGCGCTTAAATCAGGAGTGAGAGAGTATGACGCCCAAGTATCCGGATCGTGTGGCCATCGCCCACCTGCCGACCCCGCTGGAAGAAATGACCCGGCTCAGCAAACATCTGAGCGGACCGCGCCTATTGATCAAGCGCGACGACCAGACCGGGCTGGCCACCGGCGGCAACAAAACGCGCAAGCTGGAATTCCTGGTGGCCGACGCCCTGGCGCAAGGCTGCGATTACCTGATCACCACCGGCTCGCCGCAAAGCAACCACTGCCGCCAGACGGCCGCCGCCGCCGCCAAGTTTGGCCTGGGGTGCAGCCTGGTACTGACGGGTAAAGCGCCTGAGGGGGAAACGGCCGTTACCGGCAACCTCCTCCTCGACCAGCTTCTAGGCGCGCACCTCTACTGGGCCGGAGGGCGCACCCGCCAGGAAGCCATGCTCGACGTGGCCGCCGAACTGCGCACCATGGGCCACAAACCGTACATCATTCCCCTGGGCGGCTCCAATGTCATGGGCGCGACTGGCTACGTTCAGGCGATGGAAGAATTAACCGATCAACTGCAAGACGAACGCCTCAACGTCGATTTCATCGTCTTTGCCAGCAGCAGCGGCGGCACGCAGGCCGGGCTGGTGCTGGGCGCAGCGATCTACGACTTTCACGGCCAGATCATCGGCGTCAGCGTGGACCATCCCGCGGCGGACCTGCAAACGTCGGTGGCCGCCCTGGCTACGGCCACCGCCACCCACCTCGGCCTGGGCACGCTCTCTCTGGCCGCCCGCATCGACGTCAACGACGACTACCTGGGCGAAGGCTACGCCATGGTGGGGGAAACGGAGCGCGAAGCCATTCAGATGGTGGCCCAGTTGGAAGGCATCTTGCTCGACCCGGTGTACACCGGCCGGGCGATGGGCGGCCTGATTGATTTGATTCGCTGGGGAGCCTTCACACGCGGGCAGACGGTGCTCTTCTGGCACACCGGCGGCGCGGCCGCCCTGCCCGCCTTCGCCGACAAACTGATTAACAGTTAACAGATAACAATGAACGATTAACTGTTAACCGTTGTCGGTTAACTGTTATTTGTTGATTGTTATCTTTGAAAGCGGGTAGGCGTTGTTAACGGCCGTTTCCGCCCCCACTACCAGCCGCGCTCCCGGATCCGCCACGTCATACAGCCCCAGCAGCAGCGTATACTCGCCCGGCGGCAGGTCGGCGGGAATAAGCAGGCCGTGGTTGTCGGTGATGGTTTCGCCGGGCGGCCAGATGGTCGTGGGCTTGAGGTTGCCGCCCGGTTCGCTGTCACGTTGGGCTACCAGATTCCCATCCGCGTCCACCAGATGCAGGAACACTTTGTAGCGCGCGTCCAGCGGCACGGCCGTTTGCCAGAACAACGTCACCTGGGCAATGTCACCCGGCTGCAACTTATCGGCGTGCAGGGTATAACCTTGCAGGGTGATCGATGGGCCAAAGGGGAGGGAAACGGCCGTGTCCATCGCCGCCGCCGGTGCAGCCGGCACCGCATACACCACAAAACGCACGTCCTTCAGCCACTCCTCCGTAGCCTTAAACGTATGCTCATCCAGCCAGCGCTCCACCCAGCGCTGCGGGTCCTGCTGCGCATCGCCCCAGTAGATCACGTACAGCCGGTCATGGCGGGCGGCGATGGCTTCCAGCTCGGCGGTCACGTCGGCTTCGGTCATGCCTTGCAGCGGCAGCGGGTACACCGGCGCGCCCTCGCGGTGGTAATAGGTGAACACCTCCCACTGGTTGGGCGCATCCAGAATAATGCCCGCGTTCGGATGGTCGTCGGCGGCAATGCGCGCCGCCATCCCCCGATAATCGGCGCGGGCATAGGCCGGATTGGCGTACAGGTTGTGGAGCGATTGGTAGACGCCGACGGAATAGGCCAGTAAGAGCAGCAGGATAAGGAGCGTGGAGACTGGAGACTGGAGATTGGCGCGTCCCACCAGTCTCCAGTCTCTAGTCTCCACTCCCTGCCCTCCTATCACAAGGGCAAACGGGGCAATGACGGCCGTTAAAAACTTAAAATACTGCGGCGAGGTGGCCCCGGACAGGTACAGGAACAGGATGGGGACGAGGAGCAGGGTCAGGGAAACGGCCGTGTCCCACCCCCAGCGCAGCGCCACCGCCAGCGCCAACAGCACCCCCAACGCCACAAACGCCCAAGTAATCGTCACCGGGCTGATGGTGGGGCCGAAGCCGAGCCAGAAAAATGTATCGGCGAGGAAGGGGAGGAGCGACGGCCGTACTGCCCCACCGCCGCCCACGTTCGCCAGAAAAGTCGGCAGCCACGGCAGGTAGAGGAGCAGGGTGACGAGCATCATGGCCGCCCAGAGGAGGGGAGTGCGGAGTGCGGAGTGCGGAGTGGGGAGTGCGGAGTGCGGAGTGCGGAGTGCGAAGTGGGAAGAGTCTCCAGTCTCCAGTCTCCAGTCTCCAGTCTCTAATCTCCAATCTCTAACCGCCCAAATCACCACCGCCACGCCTTGCGCCGCCAGCACGGCGGGGAAGAAGTAGTGGGTGTAGAGGCCGGCAACGGCCGTCAGCACATAAGCCGCCCAAAACACAACACTCCGCATTCCGCACTCCGCACTCCGCACTAACAGCCACGTCGACAGCGCCGCCAGCAGTCCCAGCAGAGCGTACATGCGCGCTTCCTGGCTGTAGTAGATGAGCGGGGGGGAAACGGCCGTAATCACCCCCACCAGAAACCATTGCGGATTGCGGATTTTGGATTTCGGATTTTGGGCCAGGGCAATGGCCAGGGGCACGACGAGCAGGCCGGCGAAGGCGGACAGGGAGCGCAGGCCAAATTCGCTGTCGCCCGCCAGTTCGCGCCAGCCGCGCAGCAGCAGGTAATAAAGCGGCGGGTGAATGTCGCTGGCCGTGCCTTCAATGATCAGTTGGATGGTGCGCTCGCTCAGACGGGCGCTGTTGCCCTCGTCGTTCCAGAACGACTGCGCCCCCAGGTTGTGAAAGCGCAGGGCCATCGCCAGCCACAACAACACGACGACCAGGGCCAACTTTTTTAACCGCGGCGAGCGCAGAGAGCGCGGAGGTGCGGGAGAGAGAGAAGCGCCAGTCTCCAATCTCTAGTCTCCCGCCCCTTTCTTCGGGACAAGCCACCAGAGCAGGGCAAAAAAGAGGCTGGCGCTGCTGATGGTGAAGAGAAACGGCCGTGCCCCATCCCACGTCCGCATCCAATCCGGCAGCGGCGTGATGGTCTGGTCGCCCGTGGCATAGTCGGCCACCGCCGGGAACACCGGCAGCGGCGTAAAGTCCGGCTCCATCATGCGGAAGTAATACCACGACTCGCCCATCTCACTGTCGCCCGCCCGCTTGAAAAACCAGACGTTGTTCACGCCCACCCAGGGCCACGCCGCCTGCTGCCGCTGGAAGGCTTCGACAGTGTACCGCGCCTGCTGTTCCTCGGTGACCCGGCCGAAATTGGCCGGAATCGCCTCCGGCGCGGTGTTCCAACCCATCTCGCTGATCCAGATGGGCTTTTCAGCGTCGCCATTACGCACCATCAGGTCGCGGATGAACAGATTGTGCGGGTAGTTGATGACCGTGGGGCGCAGCCGCTGGTCGGTCGCGCCGGACCAGAGGCCGTAGCCCTGCGCCGACAACACGTCGAAGCAGTCGGCGGCCCCGGCGTTGTACATGCGCTGTAGGAAAATGAGGTCGTTCATATGACGGCCGTCCATCGCCAGCGTCGGCGTGAGAGCAGCGGCCAACACAACAGCGTCCGGGTCAACCGCTTTGATGCGCCGGTAGCCCTCGCACAGCAGGTCTGTGTATGCTTCCGGGTCCACGTCTTGCAAACCCCACTCCTGGTTGCCGTTTGGCTCGTTCCAAATCTGGTAATAGTGGATGCGGCCCTGATAGCGCTGCGCTACGGCCGTCGCAAAGTCGCCAAAGTCGGCGAAATTGTCCGGCGGCGCGTAGGTGCCGATGGTGTCTGTCAGCGCCCGTGTCCACGAGGGGGGGTTGCTGAGGCGGGCGATGATTTGCAAGTCGTAGGTTTCGGCCAGATTGACGATCTGGTCGTATTTGGCCCAGGCGTCCACCGCGCCGACGGCCTCCAGGTTGCGCCGATCTTCAAAGTCCCCTTTGCCGTGGATTTCGATGTCTTCCCAGGGGAATTCCTGGCGGATGAACTGGAAACCGGCGTCGTGGAGAAGCTGCAGGCTCCGCTCCCGCTTGGCCGGTTCTACTTCTTGCTGCAAAAAGGTGTTGACGCCGAAGGGGGAAACGGCCGTATTGGCAATGGCGGCGTTGGGGGCAAGAGATGGTTGGGGGCGAACGGCCGTGTTCACCCAATGCACCACGCCGCGCAGCTGCGCCGCCAGATTCTCCTCGCCCGTCAACTGGTATAAGGACAGGGTGGGCGGCAGCAAAGAAATGGCCAACAGCCCCAGCGCCAGAAATACCAGGATTTTTGCGATGCGCATCATAGGGCGGCGATTATACCCGTTTTTCGCCGGTAGATGACGGCCGTGGGGCAATCGTCAGACGGCCGTTCCCCGGACCAATCAACCGGCAACCTGAAATATTTGCGGCTTTGCGGCATTATAGGGGTAGATTCTTGATCGATCAGGATACTTTTTATGCAAGATGAAGCCCAATTGGTGCAGCAAGCCCGGCACGATCCCACGGCTTTTGGCCAACTATACGACCGGTACGTGGACAGGATTTACGCCTATGTCCAACGTGAAACCGGCGATACGGCCGTAGCCCAGGACATCGTCTCGGCCACGTTCGAAAAAGCCCTACAGAACCTGCCCCGCTACGAATGGCGCGGCGTCAGTTTTGGCGCCTGGCTTTACAAAATTGCCCGCAACGAAATACGAATGCAGTACCGCCGCCAAAAATGGTTTGCGCCCCTTCAGGACCGGTTTTTTAGCGATGCACATGTCGAACGGGCTGTCCAACAGCAGGAAGAGCAAGACGCGGTGCGGCAGGCGCTCAAACGCCTGTCGGCCCGCGACCAGGAGATTCTGCGTCTCCACTTCTTTGAGGAGTTGAGCCACGCGGAGATCAGCATCGTGGTCAACTGCTCAACACGCAATGTGGCCGTGCGGCTGCACCGGGCTTTAAAGCGATTGCGCCGGAAATTGGCTGATTCCGCGCCGGAGGTGATGTGTGATGTCACGTCAGGATGAGTATAAAGACCTGGAAGAGCGTTTGCGCCAGGCACGGCCGTCGACAGAGCCTTCACCGCCCGCCTGGAAAAACAATTTGCGGGCACAGTTAATGGAGAAAGCAGTAGCCATGAATCAAGAAAAGATTACTCCTGGTCGAATTTTAGCCGCCGCTGGCGCGTTCATTATCCTCATCGGTATTCCCCTGCTGTTCTGGTTTATTCAGGGCAGCATGAACCAGAGTCAACCGCTGTCCTCAGGCGCAGCCGCTGAAGCCGTGGCAACCGCCTTGCCGGCCACCACGCAAGAAAAAACGGCCGTGCCCGGCGCCCTCATCCCCGAAAACACCGTCACCCCCGTTCCGCTGGCGGACGACGCCTGGATCGTCAGCGTAGAGCCGCCGCCCGGCGCGCCGCTGACGCCTCAGAGCATCCTTACCTTCACTGTGGGCTATGATCTGCAATCCGTGGCGGCGGCGCAGTTGCAGGTAAAACTGGTCACCGGAGAAAACGAAGGGATTGGCGTGGGCACAGGGGAAACGGCCGTTTCTCAAGGTCAACGTACGGCCGTTATCCCTGTGCCTCTGGCAGACATGGAAATCCTGGCCGATGGTGACGAAGTGAGTGCGCAGCTCCTGCTGGTCAATCCCGGCGCGGAACGGCTGCTCTACCTGGACATGCCCGGAGAAATGCGCTGGCCGGTGCAAACGACAAGCGCCACAGCGGCTATTGTCCGCGTTGGCCCGCCCGCGCCCTTCCAACCGCCGGGTGACACACCGACAGACAAGCCTATTTTCCAGATTGACATCACCGCTGCGTACACGCTGACTGGTTCAGCCGAAGCCATTTTGGTAATAAACGCCGCCCAAGACGTGGCAGGCGGGGTAGCCGTGACATCGGCAACCACCCCGATTCGCGAAGGAAGCGACCTCGTCACCACCACCCTGACTTTGCCCGCCGACGCTTTCGCCACCGATGGCACGCTGCTGCCGGCCGTGACGCTTTCGGCCCAGGTTAATCAATATAACGCCGAAACCGGCCAGTACACCAATTTGTATCCGGGCGACGCCGAATTGCCACAGGGGGAAGCGGCAGGTCCGCCACCCGAGTCGCCCGACATCGTGCGAATCGGAGCTATCATGCTGGACGAAAATTCGTTAAATGTCTCACTGGATTACCATCTGGAATCCGCCCCGACGGCTACCCTGACTCTGGAGGATGCAGCCGCCACGGCCGTTGCCGAACCGCTTACCGTGGCCGCCGGGGATGACAACCTGACGCTGCCCATCACGGCCAACACCTTGCAAGCCGGTATGCCCCTGACGATCACGGCCGTTCTCGATAGCGGCGCGGCCCAAACGACCGACAGCCGTACCCTGCGCCTGAACGATTTCCAGTCTGACGGCGCAGAAGATTTGTGGATCGCCCACATCGACGTCATCACCGGAACGGCCGTGCCGGCAGACATGGCCTTATTGCAGGTCACCGTGGGTTACCGGCTTGGCCAGGAATTTAGCGCCGGCGCGATTCGCTACTCCGTGCGCCACCAAACCGGCAATGCCGGTGGCGGCGGTGGCGGTGGCGGTGAGCAGTTAAGCCCCGGCCTTGGCATCATTACTTTTCCAATTTATCTGCCACAGTCCGCACTGACGGGTGAATATGATGGGACGGTGGCGCTGCAATTCGAGCTGACGGGAACGGCCGTTGCCGGTCAAAACGCCGACAGTCAGGTTCTCTCCACCCTGACCCCCGACCTGAGCCAACTCTTACCAGAAAGCTAACGCCCTCCCCACTCAACTTATCCAAGAGGCTGCCCAAAGAGACCGGCAGCCTCTTTTTTTATTACAGAATATGATGCAGTGCGTCAAAACTATGTTACAATACCCCAAACTGGGCTGCGGGCTTGTTACGCTCGCCCAATCCGTCGGTAAACTTGCAGCAAAGGGAAGGTTCGCAAGTTTCACCCATTGAAAACCGCAAAGAAGAGGTGTGCATGTTATCTGGAATCGAAAAAATATTGTTCGCGCTGCTCATGGTCTTTTCCCTGGTAGCCACCTACTACACCTTCGGTCAGGTCGTCAGAATTGTCCTGCGTGGGCAAGGCAAGCTCAATTTCGACCATCTCCCCCAACGCGTTAAAACCGGCATCCTTGCCCTCTTCGGCCAGGGCAACATTATCAAACGTCGCCGATTGGCCTCCATTTTTCACTGGGGCGTGGCCTGGGGCTTTATTTTCTATTTTCTCGTCAACTTTATAGACATCCTCGAAGCGCTCATCACCGGCTTCCGCCTGCCCGACAACATCATCACCAATATCTACCTGCTGCTGGCCGATTTGTTTAGCGTCGCGGTGCTGGTCGGTATTATCTATTTCCTGGTGCGCCGTTTCGCCTTCCAGGACAAAGCCCTCAAGATTCGCGAAAATGTCGTCGTACATCCCAAGGCCCGCGAATTGGGCGGCATTAACCGGGATTCGCTCATCGTCATCGTTTTCATATTCCTGCACGTAGGCAGCCGCCTGATGGGGTCGGCGTTCCTTAACGCCGCCGAGGGGCCTAACCCCTGGGAACCATTCGCTACCCTGATTGGTAATGGACTGTCCGGTTTACCGGAAAGCGCCCTGACGGCCGGCTGGCACATCTTCTTCTGGGTAGCGGTTGGTCTGGTGCTGCTTTTCCTGCCCTACTTCCCCTATACCAAACATTTCCACCTGATGGTTGGCCCCTTCAACTTCATGACCAATCCGGAACGCACCTATCTGGGGCAGTTGTTCACCCTCAATTTCGAGGATGAGTCCATCGAGCAATTTGGCGCTGCCGATTTGTTCGATTTGGAACAGACCAAGCTGGTGGACGCATTCGCCTGCATCATGTGCAACCGCTGCCAGGAAGCCTGCCCGGCCTATACCACCGGCAAAGAGCTGTCACCGGCGGCCCTGGAAGTGAACAAACGATATTACATCCGTGAAAACATGGCCGCTTTGGCCGCCGGCGGCAGCGTGAATGGGGCCAATGGCAATGGCTCCGGCCTGCCACTGATGGATTTGATGATCAGCGAGAGCGCCGTATGGGCCTGTACCGCCTGCGGCGCATGCATCGAGGCCTGCCCGGTGGGCAACGCGCCCATGTTGGACATCATGGACATTCGCCGCGATCAGGTATTGATGGCCAGCGCTTTCCCGGATCAGCTAAAGGGCGCGTTTGTCGGCATGGAACGCACCGGCAATCCCTGGCAGTCCAAAGAAAGCCGCATGGAATGGGCCGCGCCGCTGGCCTTTGACGTGCCCTTGGTGGACGAAAATCCCGATTACGAATATCTGCTGTGGGTGGGCTGTGCCGGCGCATTTAATCCGGATTCGCAGGAAGTGGTGCGCGCCGTGGCTACCATTCTGCATGAGGCGGGAGTCAACTTTGCCGTGCTGGGCGATGCGGAGACCTGCACCGGCGATTCTGCCCGCCGCGCAGGCAACGAGTACCTTTACCACGAAATGGCAATGGGCAACATTGAGACGCTGAACGCCGCCGGAGCCGATCAAAAGAAAATTGTGACGAGCTGCCCCCACTGCTTTACGACCATCGGCAAGGAATATGGCGAGTTAGGCGGCCATTATCAGGTGTTCCACCATACCCAGTTGATCTCTGATTTGGTGGGGAAGGGTAAATTGCGGCTGAACGGCCGTTCCCTGGAAAAAGTCACCTTCCACGACCCCTGCTATCTGGGCCGCCACAACGGGGTCATCGACGCCCCACGCGACGCGCTGGCTAAAGCCGGAGCGACGTTGCTGGAAATGGACCGCAGTAAGAAGAATTCGTTCTGCTGCGGCGCGGGCGGCGCGCAAATGTGGAAAGAAGAGGAACCGGGCACGGAAGCCGTGAATATGAACCGCTATCGGGAAGCCCACCACACCGGCGCGCAAACGCTGGCCGTCGGCTGCCCCTTCTGCATGACGATGATGAAGGACGCCAACCGCGAGGAAGGCGAACCGATGCAGGTGAAGGACGTCGCGCAGATTGTGGTGGAAGCGATGAAGTAGCTGTTAGTTGTTTGTTATTAGTTGTTAGAAAGGGGTAGGCGGGTGCGTCTACCCTTTTGTTTTGGGACTATGGGGGGATGGTGTAAACGGCCGTTTCCCCTACCATTGTCTCTATACACGTCTCAATCCACCCACGATGGAGGTCTTGCTCATGCAGCGTTTTGCGCTTTTCCTGCTCCTCGTCGCCGCCCTCATTGCCCCTACTGTTTTTGCCGATAGTTCGCCGGTGGACGGCCCGGTTGTGCCGGGTGTGCCGGACGATTTAGAGGGGGGAACGGCCGTTACCGCCGCCACCTTTGAAGAACAAGTCCTTGAACTGGTCAACCAGGAACGTTGGGCCAACGGCCAACTGCCGCCGCTCAAAGGCAACGTCCTGCTCGACGACGCCGCCGAAACCCACAGCAGCAACATGGCTGCCCGCGATTTCTTTGCCCACTGCGACCTGGACACCAAAACGTCGCCCTGGGACCGCATGGAAGCGGCCGGGTACACCGGCTGGAACTATGCCGCCGAAAACATCGCTGCCGGCTACAGCACCCCGGCAGCGGTCATGGCCGGCTGGATGAACAGCGCCGGCCACCGCGCCAACATTTTATCCACCAGCGTGCGCGAAATTGGCATCGGCTTTGTCTACCAGTCCGGCGACGCCGGCAACATTCGCTACGATGCCGGCAACTGCATCGCCGACGGCGGCAACCATGGCCCGTTTTACAATTATTGGACCCAGAATTTCGGCCGTATCAGCAGCGTCATGCCTTTGGTGATCAACCGCGAGGCGTATGAAGCCATCGCGCGGCAGGTGGATTTGTATATGTATGGCGAAGGCTGGGCTACGCACATGCGTTTTCGCAACGAAAATGGGAATTGGTCGGCCTGGCAGCCTTTCCAGGCTAAAAGTTCCTGGCAGCTTAGCGAGGGCAGCGGCAGTAAAACCGTTTACGCGGAGATAAAGGATAGCAGCGGCACGGTGCGCAGCGCCAGCGATTCCATTCAACTGAACTTGCCCGGTCCCAGTCTGGCGCTTTCCACCAGTGGTCTGAGTTTCGCCCTGCAAACAGACGGCCCTATCACTCAGGCGCAGCAATTGGTTATCTACAACGCAGGCGGCGATGTTTTGACGTGGAGCCTGACGGAGGAAACGGCCGTTTCCTGGCTAACCCAAAGCGCCACCGGCGGCGACATCCCCGGCAGCGGCAGCACCAGCATCACCATTACCGCCAACCGGACCGGCCTGACCCCCGATATTTACACCGCCACCCTGCGCATCGACGCCGGGAACGCCGACAATTCGCCGCAGTTCGTTACCGTCACCTTTTTGCTGACGGAACAGCAGCCAGTTTTCCTGCCGTTGGTAATAAGATAAAACCTCGCCCTTAGATTGGTCCAATCTGGGAGATTGGACCAATCTAATCTCTACAAATTCCGCACAAAATAATCGCGGATTTGCTCCTCCATGAACACCCGGTCGGCCAGGCCGCGCGGGGAGTGGCGCTCGTTGGGGAAGAGAAGCAGGTCGTAGGGCTTGCGCGCGCGGATGAGGGCGTTGATGAGGCGTGCCGTGTGGCGGAAATGGACGTTTTCGTCGATCAGGCCGTGCACCAGCAGCAGCTTGCCCCGTAGACTGCCGACGTGGGCCAGCACGCTGCCCTGGGTGTAACCGGCCGGGTTGGCCTGCGGTGTGCCCATGTAGCGCTCCGTGTAGTGGGTGTCGTAGCCATCGTAGTGGGTGACGGGCGCACCGGCCACAGCAACTTTGAAAGTGTCGGGGGCCTGCGCCAGACACATGGCGGCCATGTAGCCGCCGTAGCTCCAGCCGTAAATGCCCACCCGCTCCGGATCGGCGAGACCCTGTTCCACCAGCCAGCGCACGCCATCCACCTGATCTTGCACCTCGATGATGCCCATGCGCCCTTTGATCCAGCCTTCAAACGCCAGGCCGCGCCGGGCGCTGCCGCGATTGTCCAGCACAAACACGAGGAAGCCTTGCTGCGCCAAATATTGGGCGCGCATGTTGGCCGTGATGCGCCAGCTATCGGCCACTAATTGGGCGTGCGGGCCGCCATACACGTGGACGATGGTCGGATAGGGACCGCTGCCCGCCGACGGCCGATAAATCGCGCCATACAGCGGCACACCATCGCGGGTTGGCAATGTAACGAATTCCGGCGGCTGCAAATTCAGGCGCTCCAGGCGCGGATCATCGTTTTCGGTGATGGTTTGCAGCACAGCGCCATCGTCCAGGGAGCACAGGCGGACGGTGGGCGGCGTCTCTTTGCTCTGGTAAACGTCGATGAAGCGCCGCTGGGTCAGGTCGATAGTGGGCGCATGGGTTCCCGGTTCGCCGGTGAGGCGGCGGGGCGCACCGCCGGAGAGGGAGACGGCGTAGAGATGGGTTTCCAGTGGGCTGTCGAGGGTGGCGGTGATGTAGACGGTTTGGGCTTGTTCGTCGACGGCCGTTATCCCCGCCACCATCCACTCTCCCTGCGTCAACGGCCGTTCCAGCCGCCCATCCGCATCGTAGAGGTACAGGTGCATGAAGCCGGTGCGCTCCGAACCCCAAAGGAAACGGCCGTCCTTTAGCGGCTTAAACAGGTCGTGGAGGTTGATCCAGACCTCGCTGGTTTCGGTGAGCAGGGTGCGTTTTGCGCCCGTTTCCACGTTGAATTCCACCAGGTCCAGCCGAGTTTGGGCGCGGTTTTCGATTTGGGCGGTGAGACGGCCGTTGGGCAGCCACTTCACCCGCGCCAGATACATGTCCTCGTCGTCGCCCAGGTCCAGCCACAGCGGCTCGCCGCCGTCACGATTGACCACTGCCAGCCGCACTTTGGCGTTGGCCTGCCCGGCAAACGGGTAGCGGTGGTCTTCTTGCGCCCCGTCGCCGGTCTGGTCTTTGCCCTGGTGGACGATGCGATAAACCGGGATGTGGGTCTCGTCGACCTCGGTGAAGGCCAGCCATTGGCTGTCCGGCGACCACCAGTAGCCTTCGCGGCGGGCCATCTCTTCCTGGGCGATGTATTCGGCCAGGCCGTGGGTGCGCCCCGTGCCGCGTGCGCCGCGCGTAAGCTGGCGCGGGCCGCCGTCGGCCACGGGCACGACGTACAGTTCGCAGTCCTGCACAAAGGAGACCCACGCACCGTCGGGCGAGAAGCGCGGGTCCAGCAGGGGCGAGCCGTTGCCGTCTACCAGCAGCTCCAGCGGCGCATCCGGGCCGTTTTGCAGGTAAAGGTTGCCTTGCAGGGGGATGAGGAAACGGCCGTTTTTCCCCCACGCGTAGCTGGTAATGCCCAGGCTGTGCTGGCGCAGCCGTTCGCGGCGCAGTTTTTCTTCCAGCGACAGGCTGTCTTCGGTGTCGCCACCGCCGGGCGGGGTGATGAGGGTGCGGGCGACGGCCGTTTCCGGGTCGTAGGCCCACAACTGCTGTGAGAGGCTGCCCGCGCCGCTAAACAGGTAGGTGACGAGACGGCCGTCGGGACTGAAGGCGAGGGATTGGGGAACGGCCGTGCCCGGCAAGGGATAGGTGGCTACATCTTCAAGGGTAATGGGTTGATGGGACATGGTTTCCTTTTGCCAAGATTGGTCCAATCTCGGAGATTGGACCAATCTGCTAGATAAAAACGTTCGGCGAAACGTGGAAACGCTGCGCCAGTTCACGAATCTGGCGCACGTTTAACTCCCGTTTGCCGTTGAGCACTTCCGAGACTACACCTTGTGACCCCACTTCGGGCAGGTCACTCTGGCGCAAATCGTGTTCTTCCATCAGGTATTGCAGCGCATCAGCGCCGCTGACCGGCGGCATGGGGTAATGGGCTTCTTCGTAGGCAGCGATGAGGGTGCCCAGAGTATCCAGAAATTCGTAAAGAGGATGATCTTCATCCGTGCCCACTTCATCGAGCAATTGATTGAGCCGCTCAACGGCCCGATCATATTCTGCTTCGTTGCGAATGGTTAAATAGGGGCGAATAGCCGCCCAATGGAATTGGATTTCTTGTGTCATCAGGGTCATTTTTTCCACGCTCCTCGATCATATTCTGCGTGCGTCAACACATGACGGACATACACTTTGCCCCGATTGAAGTGGATGGAGGCGATGAGACGATATTTGTTACCGCCAATGTTGAAAACTATCAGGTCACCAACTTTGTCTGCGGAGGGAAATGTACGACGTAGGTCGTCAAAGCTGGCAAATTCGCTTTGCTCAATTATTTTGTACCAGCGAGACAGCGGGGTTTGGCTGTCAGGATAATGCGCCCAGAATTGTTGTAGAGCTTTGCGCGAAATGATGTGCATGGGCGGAGTGTATCTCAATGTGAGATACAGGACAAGCTATTCAGTCAATTCCGAGAGTTCCAGCCAGCGGGTTTCGGCCGTTTCCAGGGCAGCGCGGGCGGCGGCCAGTTCGTCGGCCAGGGATTGCAGGCGGGTGTAGTCGCCGCCGGCGGCGTTAACGGCCGTTTCCAATTCCGGTATCTTGCTTTCCAATTCGGCAATTCGGGCTTCCACGGCCGTCATCTCCTGCCGCTCCTTCCACGTTAACTTACGCGGCCGGGGAGGAGAGACTGGAGACTGGAGACTAGAGACTGGAGACTGCCGCTCTTCGTTCTTCGTTCCTCGTTCCTCGTTCCTCGTTCCTCGTTCCTCGTTCCCCTTTCCCCGCTCCTCGTTCACCCGCCGCCGGTACGTCTCATACGGCGTGGGGTAGCGCGTGCCCAGCACGCCATCCTCAAAGCTGACCAGAAAGTCCACGTTGCGGTCCAGAAAATAGCGGTCGTGGCTGACGACGACCAGGCAGCCCTGGAAATGATCCAAAAACTGCTCCAACACCGCCAGGGTTTGAATGTCCAGATCGTTGGTCGGCTCGTCGAGGAAGAGGACGTTGGGTTGGCGCACCAGGGTCAGCAGCAGGTAGAGCCGCCGCCGCTCGCCGCCGCTGAGGCTGCCGACGTAGGTCTGCTGCTCCGGCCGGGTGAAGAGGAACCATTCCAGCATTTGCGCCGCGTCGATGCGGTAGCCGTCGGCGTTTTTGACGAGGGGGGCGGCGTCAGCGATGGTGTCGAAAACGCGACGGCCGTCCTTCAATCCCGCGCTCAACTGGTCATAGTAGCCCAACTCGACGGTTTCGCCCCAGTTGACCGTGCCGCTGTCCGGCGGGAGTTTGCCCGCCAGGATGTTGAGCAGCGTGCTTTTGCCCGCGCCGTTTGGCCCCAAAATGCCGATGCGGTCGCCGGGAGCCAGGTCAAAATCGAGGTTTTGGAAAAGCGTCAGGTCGCCGAACGATTTGCTGAGGCGGCGCGCTTCCAGCACGCGCTTGCCCAGGCGGCGGCTGGCCAGGGAGATGGCGACCTGCGCCTCGCGCCGGTCGTGGCGCAGCACCTGCATCTCTTCGACGCGCTGTTTGCGCGCTTTTTGTTTGGTGCTGCGGGCCATGGGGCTGCGGTGCAGCCATTCCAGCTCGCGGCGCAGCAGCGCCTGGCGTTTTTGTTCGGCGGCGGCCAGTTGTTCGTGGCGGGCGGTGGAGAGTTCCAGGTAACGGCCGTAATTCCCCTCATAGCTCACCAACTGCCGCCGGTCTAAATCGACGATGCGGTTGACCACCCGGTCCAAAAAATAGCGGTCGTGGGTCACCATCAGCAGCGCGCCGGGGCGATTTTTCAGGTACTCCTCCAGCCAGGCGATGGCCTCGGCGTCGATGTGGTTGGTCGGCTCGTCCAGAATCAGCAAGTCGGCGGGGTCGATGAGGGCGTGGGCCAGGGCAACGCGCTTGTGCTGCCCGCCGCTGAGCGTGCCGATTTTGGCCGCGAATTGGGTGATGCCGAGCTGGGTGAGGATGGTCTTGGCTTCGGCTTCGGCCGCCCAGCCGTTGTGCTGGTCCATCACGGCCGTTGCCTCCGCAAACGCCGCCTGATGCGCCTCATTGGCCGGGTCTTGCTGCAGCCGTTCGGCCGCCGCCTGGTAATCGCGCAGCACGCGCATCAGCGGCGCATCGCTCTGGAAGATGGTTTCCAGCACCGTCAGGGCGGGGTCCAGCTCCGGGTCTTGGGGCAAAAACTGGATGCGCACGTTGCCCCATACGGTGATCTGCCCGGCGTCCACGCCCTCCAGCCCGGCGATGAGGCGCAGCAGGGTGGTTTTGCCGCTGCCGTTCGGCCCAATCAAGCCGATGCGGTCGCCGTCGTTGATGAGCAGGTTCACGTCTTCCAGCAAGACGCGCTCGCTGTACTGCTTGCCGACGTTTTCCAGGGTGACGAAATTCATAGGCCAATTATCTCCAGACTGCCGAACTCTTCAAGCCCCTGCAACCGTTGCGTAGGGGCGTGACAGGTGGGCAATCCATTTGCCATTGCCCAATCCACTATCTCCCGCCTGTCGCGCCCGCTTGATTGGGTCTGTTGGGCGAGACGGCGCGGTGATAAGACCTCTGGTTTCCGGGAAAAGTCGCCGCGCCGTCGCGCCCTACCCTATCGAATGGCTGCAGACGGCGTAGAAATTGCTGATCCGCAAGCAGAAATGGCTCGTCCGCTGGCTTATGAGCCATCAGAGCACGGAAATGGTGGTGTCGCCCACGGCCGTTCTGCGCTAAACTACCCGCCAGCTTATTCATATTACATTGCACAGGAAGGACCCCCCATGAAACGATTTGCCCTTATTCTTTTACTCAGCCTCACCGGCTTAAGCCTGCTTTTGGCGCTGTCCGTCCGCCCGGCCCCGGCCGTCGATGAAACCACGCTGCCCACCGAGTGGGTCGTGGTGCGCGCTTACTTCACCGACCGGCAGATGGTGGCCGATCTGGCCGCCACCCGCGAGCCGTGGGAAGTCAATTACGACGACGGCTATCTGGTCATCGACGTGACCCCGGCCGAATATGACCAGATGCGCAAAGCCGGTTTCCGCCTGAAAGTAGATGAGGCGTTGACCAAGCTGTACACCACTGAGCGCACGGCCGTTCCCGGCCAGATAGACGGCATCCCCGGCTACGCCTGCTACCGCACCGTCGAGGAAAGCTACGCCACCGCCGCCGCCATCGCCGCCGCCCACCCCGATCTGGCCAGTTGGATCGACATTGGCAACAGTTGGCAGAAAAGCGTCGGCCTGGGCGGGTATGATCTGATGGTGCTGCGGCTGAGCAACACGGCCGTTCCCGGCCCCAAGCCCAAGCTCTTCGTCATGTCCTCCATCCACGCCCGCGAATACACCCCCGCCGAACTCAACACCCGCTTCGCCGAATACCTGGTGGACAATTACGGCAGCGACGCCGACGTCACCTGGCTGCTGGATTACCACGAAATCCACCTGCTGCTGCAAGCCAACCCAGACGGCCGTAAACAAGCCGAAACCGGCCTCTCCTGGCGCAAAAACACCAACCAAAACTACTGCGGCACGACATCCACCTCCCGCGGCGCCGATCTCAACCGCAATTTCTCCTTTGCCTGGGGCTGCTGCGGCGGCTCCAGCGGCTCACCCTGCGACGAAACCTACCGCGGTCCCTCCGCCGCGTCCGAGCCGGAAGTGCAGGCCGTCGAAGCCTACGTGCGCGCCAATTTCCCCGACCAGCGCGGCCCCAATCTCACCGATCCCGCCCCGGCCGACGCCACCGGACTCTTCCTAGATTTGCACAGCTACAGCCAGCTTGTCCTCTGGCCCTGGGGCTTCACCAGCAGCGTCGCGCCCAACGGCCCCGCCCTGCAAACCCTAGGCCGCAAATTCGCCTACTTCAACGGCTACGAACCCGACCAGGCCATCGGCCTCTACCCCACCGATGGCACCACCGACGATTTTGCCTACGGCGAATTGGGCCTGGCCGCCTACACCTTCGAGATGGGCACCAGCTTCTTCCAGGATTGCGGCACGTTTGAAAACAACATTGTGCCCGCCAACCTGGACGCGCTGCTCTACGCTGCCAAGGTGGCGCGCACACCCTACATGACCCCCGCCGGACCCGACGCGCTGAATCTGGTCCTCAGCAATTTTGGCCCGGCTCCCGGCAGCGTCATCATCGTGACGGCCAGCATCAACGACACGCGCTTCAACAACCAGAACGGCACGGAACCCACCCAGACCATTGTCGCCGCCGAATTGTACGTGGATACGCCGCCCTGGGAAGCCGGGGCCGCGCCCATCGCCATGACGGCCGTTGACGGCAATTTCAACCAGACCATCGAGAGCGTGCGCGGCACGGTGGACACCACAGGATTGGATAACGGCCGTCACATCCTCTACGTGCGCGGCCAGGACGCCGCCGCCAACTGGGGCCCGGTCTCCGCCCAATTCTTCTACGTGCTCGATCCGGCCGTCGCCCCCACCATTGGCGGGCAGGTAACGGCCGTTGATACCGGCCTGCCGCTGGCCGCCACCATCACCACCGACCAGGCATTCCAGGCCGCCACGCTGGGCGACGGCACCTATTCTATGCAGGTCATTAGCGGCACCTACACCCTGACGGCCACGCCCACCGACCCGAACTATGCCCCGGCAACGGCCGTGGTAACGGCCGTCGATTACCAATCCGTGCAGCAAAACTTCAGCCTGGCTCCCTACGTCACCATCCTCGACGACGACGTGGAGGGCGGCAACATCGGCTGGACAACCCAATCGCCCTGGACCATCACCACCGAAGCCAGCCACAGCCCCAGCCACAGTTGGACCGAAAGCCCCGGCGGCAACTACATCAACAACCGCAACGTCTCCCTCACCTCGCCGCTGCTCGACCTGAGCGATTACCAGACCATCCGCCTGGATTATTGGCAAATCTGCAACACCGAAGCCGGCTGGGATTACTGCATCGTCGAGGTTTCCCGCACCGGCGGCGCGACCTGGCAGGAAGTCACCCGGTTCGATGGCCTGGGCGCAACCTGGCAGGCCATCAGCCTGCCGCTGCCCATGCTGGACGGCCAGCCCCAGGTCCGCATCCGCTTCCGCTTCACCTCCGACACGTCCATCACCGCCGACGGCTGGCACGTCGATGACATCCGGCTGATCGGCACGTCGACGGCCGTGCCCACCCTTCATGGCGTCCGCCTCGCGCCCGACATGGCCCAGTTCGCCGCGCCCGGCGACGTGGTCACCTACACGGTGCCGGTCACCAATACCGGCAACGTCGCCGACACCTTCACGCTGACGCCCGGCGGCCAGACCTGGCCCACCAGCCTGTCGACCGCCAGCGTGCCGCTAAACGCCGGCCAATCGGGCGCGCTGACTGTCACAGTCACCATCCCGCTGACGGCAACAAACGGCCTGAGCGACACGGTGCGGATCACGGCCGTTTCCACCGGCGACCCCAACCAGCAAGCCACCGTAGATTTAACGACGACGGCCGTTACCCTCAACCATTTCACCTTCCTGCCGGCCATCCTCAAACCCTGAACAGGGCAAAAGCGCCCTTAATCCATAGCCCAGGCGGCCAGCCTGGGCTATTTTTTTGGCCCCAGCCGCCGCGAATTCTTCCGTCGATACTTAATATTTTTAATTACTTTGTCAATATTTTCAATAAACTTATAAATTATCTTGTGATTTTGGCTTGACAAAGCCAAAATTTGGCATTATCATGCTCGCAGCAAACCGTTCCGAGAAACGGCCGTAACCCGACCATTCAGGTAAAGCTCATGAACCAACCTGCGACAAGCGAATCCAAACCCCTCAAACCCTTTCTCGTTTTGTGGAGCGGCCAGGCTGCTTCCCTTTTTGGCAGCCAATTGGTGCAGTTCGCCCTCATCTGGTGGCTCACCACCACCACCGGCTCGGCCACTATTCTGGCCTTTGCCTCGCTGATGGGGCTGCTGCCGCAAGTCGTTTTAGGCCCCTTTGTCGGCGTGCTGGTGGACCGTTGGAACCGGCGCATGACCATGCTGCTGGCCGACGGGCTGGTCGCGGCTGCGACATTTGGCCTGGCGCTGCTGTTTTGGGCCGGCGCGGTGCAGACCTGGCACGTCTTCGCCATCCTGTTTATTCGCGCCCTGGGTGGCGCGTTCCACTGGCCGGCCATGCAGTCATCCACCTCGCTGATGGTTCCCAAAGAATACCTGACCCGCGTGCAAGGGTTTAACCAGATGTTACAAGGCGCGCTGAACATCGCTTCGGCCCCCTTGGGGGCGCTCCTGCTGGGTTTCTTTCCGCTGCAAGGCATCTTGTTGATTGATCTGGTAACGGCCGTTATCGCCATCAGCGCGTTACTGATCATCCATGTCCCCCAACCCGAACGCGCCCCCTCCACCGGCGCGGCCACCTTCCTTAGCGAATTTCGCGCCGACCTGCGCGCCGGCCTGCGCTATGTCTGGTCGTGGCCCGCCCTCATGCTGCTCATGCTCCTCGCCGTCATCATCAATCTGGTCATCAACCCGGCCTTCGCCCTGCTGCCGCTGCTGGTGACTGACCATTTCGGCGGGCAGGCCATTCACCTGGGCACGTTGGAAGCCATCTTTGGGTTTGGCGTGTTGATTGGCGGGCTGCTGCTGGGCTTTTGGGGCGGCTTCAAGCGGCGGATTATCACCAGTCTGATTGCGCTCATCGGCATGGGAATCGGTGTGCTGCTGTTGGGTCTGGCGCCTGCGAACTGGTTGTGGCTGGGCTTTGGAGCCGCTTTCATCATCGGCTCCAACATGTCGCTGACCAATGGGCCGCTGCACGCCATTTTTCAATCCACCATCGAGCCGGACATGCAGGGGCGAGTGTTTACGCTGCTCGGCAGCGCCGCCAGCGCCATGGCGCCCATCGGCCTGATCATTGCCGGGCCGGTAGCGGACTGGTTGGGGGTGCGCTCCTGGTTTATTTTTGGCGGCGGCATCACCGTGTTGATTGGGATCGGCGGCTTTTTCTTGCCTTTGCTGCTGCACATCGAAGACGGCCGTTCTCCCGGCGAAACCGACAGTCCACCACACAACCCGCTGCTGGAACAAACGGCCGTGGCCGACCCAACCATTTGACCCATTTACTCATTCACCAAACCTCTCCCAAGATACGGCGAAAGCGCCAGCAAAGTTCTGGCGCTTTCGCCTGTCTAGCGCATACCCTGTTAAAATAGCCGCCATGACAACCCAAACGCCGCCCCTGGAAAACAACCTGGTCCAACCCGTTCTTGATAAGCTCAACCTGTCCATTGCGCCGCCCTCGCTGGAATTTTTAGACGCGCTGCTGACGGCTTACGCCCAGACCGTGCCTTGGGAGAGTGCGTTTCGTATGGCCAAACGCGCCCAATGCGGCGGCGACACGGCCGTTTGCCCCCGCTGGCCGTCTGAATTCTGGCAGGATAACCTGGAACGAGGCGGCGGCGGCACCTGCTTCGAAAGCAATTACGCCTTCTTCAGCCTGCTGCGCGCCCTGGGGTTCGATGGTTACCTCACCATCAACAACATGGGCGAGACGGTTGGCTGCCATACGGCGATTGTGGTGCAGCTAGAGGAGTTAAACTGGCTGGCGGACGCCGGATTTCCGCTCTACGCGCCGCTGCTCATTGACCCGCAGCACACCGTCCACCGCTCCACCCGCTGGCAAAATTACACAGTGCGGCCCGACGGCCGTGCCTGCTACCAGATCGAACGCGCTCCCCATCCCCAGCCCAACGCCTTTACCCTCATCGACCGGCCGGTGAGCGACGCCGACTATCGCGCCGCGACGATGGCCGATTACGGCGAAAATGGACTTTTCCTAGACCGGGTGATCATTAACAAAGTGGTCGACGGCCGTCCTTACCGCTACAACGCCGCCGAAAACGCAGGTCAGATGGAAAGCTTTGCCCACGGCCGTCGCACCATCCACACGTTTCAGGGCGATCCGGTAACGGCCGTGGCCGCCCATTTCCAGATGGACGAAGCCGTTTTGCGCGCGGCCTTGGCGCGGTAAGCTAAACGGTGGAAGCGGCGCGCAGGGCAATGCCGAAGAGGAAAAGCACCGTAAAGGCCAATACCCATTGCCCGCGATTGGAATCGTCGCCTTTGAGCCAGACCATAAAGACGAAGGGCAAAAAGACCAGGGCAAACGAGCCGTACAACACATGCATAAACGGCCGGGCCACCACGGCCATGTTGCCATTCAGCCACAAGATGCCGCCCAGCGCCCCCTGCACCACGTACAACACCTGGCCGATCACCATCGCGCCCAGGTAGCTGCCATCCACCGAATAACCGCGAATCGCCCGGTATAACCCCCACAGACCCAACAGCAAAAAGAAAATCCAGATGGTTTGTGAAAGCTGATTGTGAACCAAAACAACAGTACCCATCAAAAACTCCCATATTCAACGCCCAATAAGCCGAAATCCGAAATGGAGTTTAGCCAGCCATAGATCGCTTGTCAACGCACCCTGTCCCAATTGGGCTTTTCGGCTACAATTCCCGCCTATGGAGAAAGGTACCCCGACCGGGGCTTATGAAGAAGCCCTCGATTTTTTGTACAGCTTAATCAACTTCGAGCGGCAGCGGTTGGACCGCTACGCCGAGAGTAAACTGGATCCGGAACGGCCGTTCAAACTGGTCAACTTTTTAGGCGCACCCCAAAACCAGTTCCCGGCCCTTCACATTGCCGGCACCAAGGGCAAAGGCTCGGTGGCGGCCATGTGCGCCTACAGCCTGCACGCCGCCGGACTGCGCGTGGGGCTATACACCTCGCCCCACCTGCAAGAATTCCGCGAGCGCATTCGCATCCTCACCCCGGAAGACGCCGACGGCCGTATTCCCGAACCGGCCTTCGTCAACCTGGTGGCGCGGATCAAAACCGCCCTCGACCACGTGCCCGACGTGACCTGGTTTGAAGCAGTCACAGCCATCGCCCTGGCCCACTTCGCCAACGAGCAGGTAGACATCGCCGTCATCGAAACCGGGCTGGGCGGGCGCTTAGACGCCACGCGGGTGGTCAACCCGCTGGTTTCCGTCATCACCAGCCTCAGCCTGGACCACACCGAACTGCTGGGCAACACCCTGGCCGAAATCGCCTACGAAAAAGCGGGCATCATCAAGCCCGGCATTCCGGTGATTGCCGCCCACCAGGCAGCGGAAGCCGCGCAGCGCCTGCGCGAAATCGCCGCCGAGCGCGGCTCGTCCATTGATTTTGTAGCGTCTGCGACCCAGACCGACAGCCAATATTCATGGCTATACGAAGGCGCTCACGGCGCAGCCGGGCGGCGGCAGCAGCTGCGCCTGGTGCGCACTCCGGCGGGAGCGCTGATCCCGCCAGAAACACCCCTGACGCTGGGGCTCGACGGCGAACATCAATTGGAGAACGCGGCCGTGGCCGTGGCCGCGCTGCACACCATCCGACCCCGCTTCCCGCAGGTGGATGAAACGGCCGTGCGCGCCGGGTTGGCGACGGTGCAGTGGAACGGCCGTCTACAAATTGTCCATGCCGGCGATGAAAACACGCCCACCCTGCTCATCGACTGCGCCCACAACCCCGACTCGGTCGGCCGCCTCTGTCACGCCCTCACCCACGACTATGCCTATCGGCGGCTTTTCCTCCTCTTTGGCGCACCGGCCGACAAGGACATCCCGGCCATGCTGGCGCAACTGGTGCCCCTGACCGCAGGCATCGTCACCGCCAGCGCCAACCACCCCCGTTCGGCTGCCCCGGCCGATCTGGCCCAGATGGCGGCCGCCCTGGGCGGCACGGCCGTTCCCAGTACGTCGATAGGGGATGCGCTAACGGCCGTGTGGCGCATGGCCCAACCCGGCGACCTGATCTGCGCCACCGGCTCCATCATTGTCGTCGGCGACTTGCTAAATCAGTGGGAAAGCCTAAAATCGCACTTGCTCAACCAACCTGTGACAGCCAACTGAGCCAAGGACTAAAACCATATGATCAATGAAGAGGATTTCATCCTGTCCCAATATCCCGACTTTATGGACAGTATCCCCGGTTTTGATGACGAATTATTTGAAATCGAAGAAACCTTCGACGAAGAGGGGTTCATCGACTGCCCCTTCCTGCCCCTGCGCGACCTGGTCCTGTACCCGCAAATGGTGATGCCCCTGTTCGTCGGCCGCGAACGGTCCCTGGCAGCCATCAAAGCGGCCGTTACCAACAACGAAAACATCATCGTCGCCGCCCAAAAAGACAGCGACATCGCCGATCCCGACGTCAACGACATCTACCCGTATGGCACCGAAGTCACCATTGGCAAAGCCCTGCGCATGCCCGACGACTCCACCAGCGTGCTGGCGCAAGGCCGCCGCCGCGTGGAAATCGTCGAGTTTACCCAATGGACGCCCTACATTCGCGTTCGGGCCCGCCGCATCCGCGAGCCGGAAGATTGGGAAACCAACACCGAAGCCCTCATGCGCGCCGTCATCGCCCTGTTCGAAAAAGTCGTCACCCTCAACCGCAGTCTGCCGGAAGACGCCTACACCTTCGCCATCAACATCGAAGAACCTGGCTGGCTGGCCGATTTCATCGCTTCCACCCTGAACACGCCGCTGGAAGTCAAACAAGATATCCTGGAAACCATCGACCCGGCGGTGCGCCTGCAAAAAGTAAGCATCTCCCTGGCCAAAGAGCTGGACGTGCTGGAACTGGAAGACCAGATCCACATGCAGGTGCAGCAAGAGATGGACAAAACCCAACGCGAACATTTCCTGCGCGAACAAATGCGGGTTATCCAGGGCGAACTGGGCGAAGCCGACGTTTTCGCCCAGGAAATCAACGAACTGCGCGAAGCCGTCGCGAAAAAAGATCTGCCCTCAGACGTGCGCGCTAAAGCCGAAAAGGAACTCAGCCGCCTGGGCGCGATGCCGCCGATGTCACCCGAAGTCGGCATTATCCTCACTTATTTGGATTGGATTCTGAACTTACCCTGGCTGGACCAATCGGAAGATAACCTGGACGTGCGCCACGCGGCCAGCGTGCTGGAAAACGATCATTTTGGCCTGGAGAAAGCCAAAGAACGCATCCTGGAGTACATCGCCGTCAAACAAATTGCCCCTACCACCTTGCGCAGCCCCATTCTGTGTTTTGTGGGGCCACCCGGAACCGGCAAAACGTCAATCGGCCGTTCCATCGCCCATGCGCTGGGGCGGGAATTCATCCGCATGAGTTTGGGCGGCGTGCGTGACGAAGCGGAGATTCGCGGCCATCGCCGCACCTATATCGGTGCCATGCCCGGCCGCATCATCCAGGCCATGCGCCGCGCAGGCACCAAGAACCCGCTGTTCATGCTGGACGAAGTTGACAAACTGGGCCAGGATTTTCGCGGCGATCCGGCCGCGGCGCTGTTGGAAGTGCTAGACCCGGAACAAAATTACGCCTTCGCCGATCATTACCTGGGGCTGGATTTTGACCTCTCCAAGGTGCTGTTTATCACCACGGCCAACTACCTGGATACCATCCCGCCAGCGCTGCAAGATCGCATGGAACTGATCGAATTCCCCGGCTATCTGGAGGAAGAAAAGCTGGAAATCGGGCGAAATTTCCTTCTGCCGCGCCAATTGGAGCAACATGGTCTGAGCAGCAGCGGTGTGCGGTTTGAAGATGACGCGCTGAAATGCATCATCCGCGAATACACCCGTGAAGCCGGTGTGCGCAACATGGAACGCGAAACGGCCAACGTCTGCCGCAAAATTGCCCGCGCTGTGGCCGAAGGGCGGCGTTTTCCCAAGCGGATTACCGCCAAGCGCGTGTATGATCTGCTGGGACCGCCGCGTTTTTCCACTGAAGAACTGCACGAAGAGAACGAGATTGGCGTGGCCACCGGCGCAGCCTGGACGGCTACCGGCGGCGAGATCATGTTCATCGAAGTGAACTTGATGCCGGGCAAAGGCGGCTTGATGCTCACGGGCCAGTTGGGCGACGTGATGCAAGAGAGCGCCCAGGCCGCCCTCACCTACACGCGCAGCCAGACCGAAGCGCTGGGCATTGATCCGGCAGAGTTTGACAAGGTGGACATTCACCTGCACGTGCCAGAAGGGGCTGTGCCCAAGGATGGCCCGTCGGCAGGCGTGTCGCTGGCTTCGGCGATTATTTCGGCGTTTACCGACCGACCGATTCGCCGGGACGTAAGCATGACCGGGGAAATTACGCTGCGCGGCCGGGTGCTGCCGGTGGGCGGCGTGCGCGAGAAGGCGCTGGCGGCGCGGCGGGCGGGCATTCGCACCTTCATTTTGCCGCAGAAGAACGAGCGCGACCTGGAAGAAATTCCCAAGAAGCTGCGCCAGGACATGGAGTTTGTGCTGGTGAAGCGGCTGGACGAAGTGTTGGCCGTGGCGTTGCTCTCGGCGGAAGAGAAGTGAGGGCGTTGACCATCTGCGCGCCTTGTTTGATGGAGAGGAAAAGATGATGCAGGAAACACGGCCATTTCTCATCCAACGGCCGATTCAAGTTAAAACCTACGACATCGACTTCGCCAACATCGTCCATAATGCGGTCTACATTCGCTGGCTGGAAGATTTGCGCACCGACGTATTGGCCGCCCATTACAGCATCGAAGCGATGTTGGCCGACGGCCTGACGCCCATTCTCACGAAAACAGAAATTGAATACCGTCACCCGGTGCGTTTTGGCGACGCCGTGCTGGGGCGCATGTGGGTGGCCGACCTGGGCCGCACGCGCTGGACGGTGCAGGCCGAAATTTGTGTGGGCGACATTGTGGCCGCCGCCTCGGTGCAGACCGGCTATTTTGCGGCTTTGGGCAACGGCCGTCCCGTCCGCGTCCCCGCCTCCCTGCGCGCCATCTGGGAAGAAAAATAGAGAGTGGAGACTGGAGATTAAAACCGCCGAGTCTCCACTCTCCACTCTCTCATCTCCATTCCTCTCCCCGCCAACCTCTAAACACAGCTTAACCTCCAATTTACAAATTTTTTACCATTGTCATGGACAATGGTCACCATAAGCTTTTGGCTTTGCAGCAATTAAACTGTGAGAACACACCTTGGAGGTGAACTGTGAAACAAACCTATCCGTTAAGAATTACCGTCATTGCCGTGCTTTTGCTGGGCATTCTGGCGTTGGCGGGCTGTGGGGCATTTAATTCCGCCCAAACGGCCGTTTTACCGGCCAACACATCTACCAATACCGTCGCCGATACCACGGCGGCCGTCGTGCCGGTCAGCGCCGTATCCAACGCTTCATCCGCGCCGGCGGCGGCCCCGGCTCAGGTGGGCGCCACGCTAGACTTGCAAGCCGCCCAGGACACGCTGGTCAGCCTGTATGAGCGGGTCAACCCGGCTGTCGTGAACATCCAGGTCACCATCAACAGCGATGGCAGCAATTCCAATTTGCCGGATAACTTTAACATCCCCGGCCTGCCCGAAGGCATGAATCCCAATGATTTGCCCAACGGCCATCCGTTCTCCGGCCCGCAATTTGGCCAGGGTTCCGGCTTTGTCTACAACACAGACGGCTACATCATCACCAACAACCACGTCGTCGGTGACGCCGACAGCATCACCGTTGTCTTTTCTGACGGCACGGAAGCAGACGCCACTCTCGTGGGCACAGATCCGGATTCCGATCTGGCTGTGATTAAGGTTGACGTTCCGGCCGATAAACTGACACCAGTTTCTCTGGGCAATTCCGAAGCGTTAAAAGTCGGCCAGTTTGTCATCGCCATCGGCAATCCCTTTGGCCTGGATGGCTCCATGACCTCCGGTATCGTCTCCGGTTTGGGCCGGACTTTGCCGGCCGAGGCCCGCACGATCAGCGGCAACCAGTTCAGCATTCCGGACATTATCCAGACCGACGCAGCCATTAACCCCGGTAATTCGGGCGGCCCCTTGCTGAACCTGGACGGTAACGTGATCGGCGTCAACACCGCCATTGCCACGAACAGCGGCACTTTCTCCGGCGTAGGCTATGCCATTCCCGCCGAAACCGTGCAGCAGGTTGTGCCGCAGTTGATTGAAAACGGCCAGATTGAGCATCCGTGGATCGGCATCTCCGGGCGGGAAATGAATCGCGCCCTGGCCGAGGCCATGAACTTGAATCCGGATCAACGCGGCGTGTTGGTGGTCGAAGTTGTGGCGAACGGTCCGTCGGACAAAGCCGGACTGCAAGGCAGCAACAGCGAAGTGACAATTGACGGCATTCAGGTCGCGGTCGGCGGCGACATCATCGTGGGCATCGACGGCCAGCCGGTGGTGGAGTTTGACAATTTGTTGAGCTACATCGTGCAGAAAACGGCCGTTGGCGACACCGTCAATCTGACCATCCTGCGCAATGGCACAGAGATGCAGGTTCCCGTGACCCTGGAAGCGCGCCCGGCGCAATAATCTGAATCAGCCTTAAGTAAAAAAAAAGAGGGCGGCTTACGAGCCGCCCTCTTTTTATGTCTACTGCCAGGTTTCTATCTTCTCTTTAATCGCCGCCACAAAATAATCGGCCGTGGCCCCATCCAGGATGCGGTGGTCGAAGGTGAAGCTGACGTAGGCCAACGGCCGTATCGCTATCGCGTCGTGGATCACCTTCACCCGCTTCTCGATTTTGCCCACGCCCAAAATGCCGCACTGCGGCTGGTTGATGATCGGCGTGGCGAACAGGCTGCCGCTGACGCCGTGGTTGGTGATGGTAAACGTGCCGCCCTGCGTCTCGTCCGGGCGCAGCTGCTTGCGCCGGGCGCGGTCGGCCAGATCGTTGATCGTGCGCGTCAAGCCCAGCAAATTCAGCGAATCGGCGTTCTTGATCACCGGCACGATTAAGCCGTCGTCCAGCGCCGTGGCCAGGCCCAGGTTGATGCTGCGATGCAGCACAATGCCCTCGTCTCCCCAACTGCTGTTCGCCAGCGGATGCTCCTTCAACGCGGCGACGGTGGCGGCGACCAGATAGGCGGTGAAGGTCAGCCGGGCGTTGTCGCGGGCGAACTGTTCTTTGTGGGCGGCGCGGTGGGCGGCCACGGCCGTAAAATCAAACTCAAACACCGTGGTGACGTGTGGGCTGGTGTGTTTGCTGCGCACCATGTGCTCGGCGATGCTGCGGCGCATACTGGTCATGGGCAGGATGTCGCCCGCGGCGGCGGGCGGCGCGGCGGCGGCCGGTTTGGGCTGTGGTTTGGGCGCAGGCGGCCTGGGTTCGACCCTGGCCGGCGGCGCGGCGGGCGCGCTGTCGCGCTGTTCCACGTAGGCCAGGATGTCCTTTTTGGTGATACGGCCGTCACGCCCGGTGCCGGGCACCCGGTCCAGATCCACCTCGTTTTCCGCGGCAATGCGCGAAACGACGGGGCTGATGCGGCCGGTGTAATGGCGTGATTCGGTGGGACGGCCGTTGGTGTGTGTGGGCCGGGCTGATGGGGCGGCGGCCTGGGCTGGCGGCGCGGCGGAAACGGCCGTCGCCTCTCCCTCCTCGCCATCCACCGCCTCGCCGGGCTGACCGATAAAGGCCAGCAGCGTGCCCACCGGCACAGTCTCCCCTTCCGGCACAAAGATTCTCAGCAAAGTGCCCGCGCCTTCGGCCGTGGCCTCAGTCGTCACCTTGTCGGTCTCAATTTCCAGCAGCGGCTCATACTGCTCCACCTTGTCGCCTTCTGCCTTCAACCATTGGGCCACCGTGGCCTCGATAATGCCTTCGCCCATCTCGGGCATGATAATTTTTGTTCCCATGTTGCCTCGTTTGCAGGTGTATATGTGGCCCGGTGCTCATGTGTGAAGGTTTTCAGGTGCTCAAGTAACCTGACATGGGCACCGGTGAACACTTGAACACATAAACACTTGAACACCTGAACACTTACACACCAAATCACGCATAAAATCCCGGATATTCCGCCGGATCCAACTCGTTCATTAAATCATAAACCATGTCGAACACGTCTTGCACGTTAGGCTTGGAGAAATAGTTGCCATCCGTGCCAAAAGCCGGGCGGTGGGGCTGCGCCGTCAGCGTGCGCGGCTCAACGTCCAGCCAGTGGAAGCCGCCCTGGGCTTCGATGACCTGCTGCATCATGTAGGCGGTGGCTCCGCCGGGCACGTCTTCGTCCATGAAGATGATGCGGCTGGTTTTTTTGAGCGATTCGAGGATACGGCCGTTTACGTCAAACGGCAGCAAGCTCTGCACGTCAATCACTTCCAGGGCAATACCGACCGCCGCCAGCTTCTCAGCCGCATCCAGGGCCAGACGGCAGCCCGCGCCATAGGTCACCAGCGTCACGTCGTCGCCGGGGCGCAGCACTTCCGGCACACCCAACGGCACCGTCATCTCCGCCAGATTTTCCGGCAGCTTCTCCTTCAAGCGGTAGCCGCTCAACACCTCCACGATGAGGCCCGGCTCGTCGGCTTGCAGCAGCGTGTTGTAGAAACCGGCCGCCTGGACCATGTTGCGCGGCACCAGCACGTTCATGCCGCGCAGCAGGTGGGTGATGGCTCCCATCGGCGAGCCGGAATGCCAGACGCCTTCCAGGCGGTGGCCGCGCGTGCGCACGATCACCGGGGCTTTTTGGCCGCCGGCCGTGCGCCAATGCACGGTAGCTAGGTCGTCGGACATGATTTGCAGGGCGTAGAGCAGATAATCGAGGTATTGGATTTCGGCGATGGGGCGCAAGCCGCGCATGGCCAGGCCGATGGCCTGCCCGATGATGGTCGTCTCGCGGATGCCGGTGTCGGAAACGCGCAGCGGGCCGTACTTCTCTTGCAGCCCGGCGAACGCCTGGTTGACGCCGCCCAACTTGCCCACGTCCTCGCCAAAGGCGATGACGCGCGGGTCGCGGGCCAGCATGGCGTCGAAGGCGGCGTTGAGAATCTGGAAGCCGCTCAATTCGGGCGCGTCTGGGGCGTAAACGGCCGTTAACTCCGGCACGTGGGCAGCCGCCTCCGACGATTCGCTGAGCAGGTGGGAACCGGAGCGGGCGCGGTTGAGGATGATCTGGTCTTGATGCCATTGGGCCAGGCGCGCGCGCGCGGGGGACGGCCGTTGGCGCGTGGCGATGAGGGTGTTGTGTACGGCCGTTAAAATTTCCCGGCGGTACGGCGTTTGCTTCTTGGATAACTCTTCAGCCTCCGCCGAGTTGGAATCGACGGCCTGCATCAGGGCCACGGCCTCGTCGCGCTCCTTGTGAAAAGGCAGCGTGTACGCTTTCCAGGCCTTCACCTTGATGTTTTCCACCAGTTTCTGGGCGTTGCGCTCAATCTGGTCTAATTCACCGGCCGTCGCCAGCCGCTGTTCAATCACCCACTGCCGCATCTGGCGCAGGCAGTCCTTTTCTTCTTCCCAGGCCAGGCGTTCTTTCGATTTGTACCGTTCGTGGCTGCCGGAGGTGGAATGGCCTTGCGGCTGGGTCAATTCAATGACGTGGACGATGGCCGGCACGTGGTCGCGCCGGGCGATTCTGGCTGCTTTCTGGTACGTTTCGATGAGCGCCGGGTAGTCCCAGCCAGGCACGGTGTAGATGTCGTAGCCGTCCGTGCTGCCCGGTTCGCGCTGAAAACCGGCAAGCAGTTCGCTGAGATTTTGCTTGACCATCTGAAACTCGTTGGGCACGGAAATGCCATAGCCATCGTCCCAGATGGAGAGAACCACCGGCGATTTCAGTACGCCAATGGCGTTGACCGCTTCCCAGAACATGCCTTCGGCGGTGCTGGCGTTGCCGATGGTGCCCCAGGCGATTTCGTCGCCATTGTGGGAGAACTGGCTGAACTGGCGCAGCTCTTCCAGCTCGCGGTAGAGGCGGGAAGCGTAGCCCAGCCCGACGAGGCGGGGCATTTGTGACCCGGTGGGCGAGATGTCGGCGGAGGAGTTGTACTGCTCGATGAGGGGGCGGAAACGGCCGTTTTCGTCCAGGCTGCGAGTGGCGAAATGGGCGTTCATCTGCCGCCCGCCGGAATTAGGCTCCTGGGCAATGTCGGCATGGGCGTACAGTTGGGCAAAGAACTGCTGGATAGTCGTTGCCCCGATGGCGAACATAAACGTCTGGTCGCGGTAATAGCCGGAACGAAAATCGCCCTTGCGAAAAGCCTTCGCCAGGGCGATTTGGGCGATCTCTTTGCCGTCGCCAAAGATGCCGAATTTAGCTTTGCCGCTGAACACTTCGCGGCGGCCAATAAGGCTGGCCTGCCGGCTCTGCACCGCCAGGCTGTAATCGCGCAAAATGTCGCTGGCGCTGATAAATAACTTTTCGGAAAATTGAAGCGTGGGCGCGTCGGTTTGCTGCTGATCTTTATGATCGTCTAAGCCAATCATGATCCATTACTCCTTAAACAATCGTCAGGCGTCATCTACCAAATGTCCTGAGGACATCTGACGAGTAGATGCAATTGGGTTAGTTGGATGGATGCGGTGGATATGAAAAACGGCCGTTACTCAGGGGCAAACGAGCGGCAAGGCTTGAATCGTGGGTATACATTCATAGGCTTGTACCTCCGGTCAGTGAAATGGGTTGTGGGATTTGGGATTTTGTATTGGTTTCGCTTATGCAAAACCAGTTCCATTGTATGGAAATTTGCTTACAAGACAAGTTGCGCCAGGGGACCGCTAGGGTGAGCCAGCAGGGATAGGAAAGAATTACCAGTGAAACGGCCGTCTGGCTATGCTACTCTTTGTTTGAGTATTCAATGGCCATGGGGGCTTTAAGCCCCAAACCTCCACACCAAGACCCTGAGGTTCACTCCCAGCCTCAGGGTCTTTGTTTGCGCAGCCAGCTTTGGCGACAAAGAAAGATTGAAGTTTCCAGTCTTCAGTCCCTAATTCGCCTGCTCCAACGGCGTCACCGTAAAGTTGTCAAACTGCACCCGCACGCCGCCCAGACCCAGCGTTTCCACCATCAGACCAATGTCGCCTCGCTTGAAAGCGTCGTCGGTTACGCGGCCAACCTCCTGGCCGTTGACAAAAAAGATCATGTTGCCGCCCTCGGCTTGCACGCGCAGGGTGTTGGTCTTGTTTAACCCTTGTTGAATCGCCGGCGACTCGAACCACCATTCACCGATCAACGGCTCCGCTTCCGTTTCGCCGCCGTTGCGGTAGCGACCAATCCAGACATAGCCATCGCCGCTGATTTTGAAGAGGTAAAAATCGTCTTTTTCGTCATCCAGGCGGAACAACATGCCATAGCCGTTGTTCAGCGGGCCATCCACCTGGGTGGCTTCCACCTGATACACGCCATCGGCAAAGTCCTCGCCGGCGGCCGTCCAGATGATGACGTCGTCGGCCTCCACAGTCAGGTCGTATACGCCGTCATGGACTTCGCCGACGGCGTCGGCGTCGTTGCCGGTGCGCCAGTTGCCCGGCGCGTCGAAGGTTTCGTTGTAGCTTTCTGCCCCGCGGCAGCCCGCCAGAACGATCATAAAAACGACCAGAAGAAGAAGGGACGCTTCCGTTTTGCGTAGAATTGTCATGTGAATGGATCCTTGCCAAGATTCAGGAACTGCGTTCCCGCATAATTTTCTTAAGTTTATAGAAAGCTGGTCGTTTTGCCACTCAGGATCCTATCTCCTAAATTGCTTCTCAGACACCGAACCTGCAAGCGGGAGAAAACCGGGTAGAATAAGAGGCAGCTTTTAGAAAAAAGACTTTCAAGAGATAAGGATCATGATGAATAACGAACAAATGGGGGAAACGGCCGTTACCCCCACCGACAAAAACCTGGTGGAGCCAGACAATGCCCTGCCAGAAGTCCACGCCGCCGACCTGCCCGAATCGTGGCGCGAAGCCATGGCCCGCGCCGGCTGGACAGACCTCATGCCCGTGCAAGCCAAAGCCATGCCCTACATCATGGCCGGGCGTGACCTGATGGTGCAGGCGCGCACCGGCAGCGGCAAAACCGGGGCCTTCGTCTTGCCCATTCTGGAGCGCATCAACCCGCTGCAAGCCAACTGCCAGGCGCTGATCCTGGTGCCTACGCGGGAACTGGCGCAGCAGGTGGCCCACGAAGCAGTTGTGCTGGCCGGCGATTCCGGAGCCAACGCCGTGGCCGTCTATGGCGGCAGCAGCTACAAAGTGCAACTAGATGCCTTTCGCAAAGGGGCGCACCTGGTTGTGGGCACGCCGGGCCGAATTTTGGACCACCTGCTGCGGCGCACGCTGAATCTGGACAACCTGCAAATTCTGGTTTTCGACGAAGCCGACCGCCTGCTGTCGATGGGGTTTTATCCCGACATGCGCCAGTTACAAACTTATCTGCCCTCGCGCCGGGTGGACAGCTTCATGTTTTCGGCCACCTTCCCGCCCACGGTGCAAAGCCTGGCGCGGCAGTTCCTGGACAAGCCGGATTTTCTGAGCCTGAGCAGCGACAACATGTATGTGGCGGAGACGGAACACGTCTATTACACCGTGCCCGCCCTGGAGAAGGATCGAGCACTAGTGCGCCTGATCGAAGTGGAAAACCCTGAGTCGGCCTTCATTTTCTGCAACACCAAGGTCCGCGTGACCTACGTGACGACGGTGCTGCGCCGCTTTGGCTACGACGCCGACGAACTTTCTTCCGATTTGGAGCAGAAGGCGCGGGAGAAGGTGATGGATCGGGTGCGCCAGGGCAAGCTGCGCCTGTTGGTGACGACGGATGTGGCGGCCCGCGGCATCGACGTGCCGGAACTCTCGCATGTGATCCAGTATGAGGTGCCGGAAGACCCGGAATTGTACATTCACCGCGCCGGGCGCACGGGCCGGGCCGGGGCGGCCGGCGTGGCCATCACCCTGGTGGGCGATTTTGCCGAGCAGGTGAAGTTGAAGCGTATCCGGGATAAATTTGGGGTGGCTTCGTTGGAGGAACGGCCGTTACCCACCGAGGAAGACGTGAATAATCTGGTCGCCGAACGGCTGACGGCCGTGCTGGAAGCCGATCTGCGCCAGCGGGACATTCTGCAAAAAGAGCGGCTGCATCGCTTCCTGCCGCTGGCCAAAACCTTGAGCGAGAGCCTGGAAGGCCAATCGCTCATAGCCATGCTGCTGGACGACATTTACCAGCAAACGTTGAAAGCCGCCGCCACTCCGGTCGACGAGGCCGAGCCGGCGCCGAAAAAGGAACACAAAAGCGGCAAACGCCGCCGCCGGTCAAGGAATCGGTAAATCCAGGCGGCCGATTGACAAGAACGGCCGTGCTTTGCAGAATTTGCTGGATAAATATGTTGGTTGAAGTTACTGGTAGTAAATGAGACAAACCAACAAACGAACCAGCTTAACAAACGAACAAACCATCATAAAGGAGATTCTTATGGCAAAACAATGGAAAAGCGCACCGGCAATGCAAATCGATCCGCAGAAATCTTACACCGTGAACATGGAAACCAACAAAGGAACCATCGAGATCGAATTGTATCCGCAGTATGCGCCTAAGACGGTTAACAATTTCGTTTTTCTGACCAACGAAGGGTATTACGATGGGGTGACCTTTCACCGGGTCATCAGCAACTTTATGATTCAGGGCGGCGATCCGACCGGCACAGGGCGCGGCGGCCCGGGCTACCGGTTTGAAGATGAGTTTGCGGGCAATCCCTTGAAGCACGAGACCGGGGTTTTGTCGATGGCCAACGCCGGGCCGGGCACGAATGGCAGCCAGTTTTTCATCACCCATTCGCCGCAGCCGCATTTGAACGGCCGTCACACGGTCTTTGGCAAAGTAACCAGCGGCATGGACGTGGTCAACGCCATCCGCCAGGGCGACAAAATGACCAAGGTCACCATCGTTGAAGGCGACTAATTAGCCTGCTAAACCAATCTGCGGTCGGCGGTCAGACGCAGCCCATGGCGCGTTTGCCCGCCGACCGACTGTGAACTTTAAGAGAGCTGGGGTTGGAAGATGTAGCCGCGGCCTCGTTTGGAAACAATGTAAGGCTTGATAGTCTTCTTATCTTCGATTTTGCGGCGGAGCCGGTGAATATGCACATGCAGCCGGTCTTCAAATGCCAATTCCTGCGGCCAGATGCGGCGCAAAATGAAGTCCGTAGTGACCGGCTCCCCGGCGTGGCGCATCAACACGTACAGCAGCTTTGTCTCAATGGGCGTTAGGGAGATTGCTTCGCCGTTGATCAGGGCCTGTTTGCGGGGAAAATTGATGGCCAACCGCTCATCGACCTGCGTCACGGACAACGAGCCAAAGCTGCCCAGGCGCTCTAGCACGTTTTTTACCCGCGCCAATAAGACCGGCGGGCTAAAAGGCTTGAGGATAAAATCCTCGACGTGGTTTTCCAGGCCAGACAGGACGACGTCGTTGTCTTGTACGGCCGTTAACATGATCACCGGCAAATCAGAAAACTGGTGAACTGCCTGACAAAATTCAAAACCCGACATCCCAGGAAGCATGTGATAATCGACAATGGCCAGGTCTGGCAGCCCATCTTGTTCCAAAATTGCGAGCGCGGTCTCCGCCGACAAGGCGGACCAGACCTGGAAACCGGCTTTTTCCAACACAAGCTGAACAATTCGCACCGTATAGTCGTTATCGTCGACAATGAGGATTCGTTGATTAGCGCAAGAATTAAACTGATCCATCACAAGGTTGATTCCTCTTTTTATTTACAATTTCATCGATCTGGGGCATTTTCGGTGGGTGCATGGTGATGAGTGACGCACCCCCAGATAACATTTCTGCTGCGGCAAGTCGTCAGGCCGCCTGATTTGGTCCGATACAGGCCATCTGTGGCCAAAATTGCAAAGAGCAACGGTTTCCATCAGGGTAGCATAAGCTCAGATAGATTGATATTGGGCAATTGAACCAACGAACCGGTCTATCTTTTGATGATAAATGCCCTGCCATGCTCAATCATAAGCAAAGAATTTAAATCCTAATTAGTATCAGGCTAACAGACTGTTAACAGGGCTACAATCTGGTTATATTGACCTGGCTAATAAGTAAACCGCAAAAGGATTTGGGAATTAGACCCGAAGGGTTTTGCATCAATTTAGTCGAGTATTCTCGGTTCCAAACCCTTCGGGTCTTCTGAAACCTTTCTACTGGTTCAAAAGAAGATAAAAAATATTGACGGCCGTTAGCCGCTAATGCCGATCCTATGCACACTCGAATCACCTCGGACAAGCTTCATCCGCCTGAACCCCTCAGAACAAAGTCCACCGGGTTTAGCCCCTTTCGGCCCAAATCCCTGCCAGGCTGGGCCAAAACCATCTCGCGGCTGTTCCAGGCCCAATTACTGTTCCTACTGCTACTGCTCAGCGCCTGCCGTTCTTCATCTGGCACCGGTTTGAGCGAACAGCATGGGCAGATCTTGCTGTGGCATAGTTGGACCGAAGCAGAAACCGCCTCGTTAACCCAAATCGTGACGAATTTCAACGAAATTTACCCGGACGTCTACGTCATCAGTCAAAGCGTTCCGCCGGAAGAATTGTTAAGCCGCTATCAGCGGGCGGCCAACCTGGGTCTGGGGCCAGACCTCATCATTGGGCCAAACGATTGGCTGACTTCACTGGCCGACCAGCAGCTCATTCAAGACCTGGAGCCTTACCAGCCCAGCACCGAAGAATATTTATCCGGCGCCGTGCAGACGCTTACCTACAAAGACAAACTCTATGGCCTCCCTCTGGCGCTGCGCCCCATGGCCCTGTATTACAACACGCAAATGGTCAGCCAACCGGCCGCCACTCTGGACGAATGGTTGAATCAGGCGGCCAACGGCCTGGCCGTAGGGCTAAATACCAGCTTCAGGTCAGCGGTTTGGGGCGTGCAGGCTTTTGGCGGCGATTTATTCGATGAGGAGGGGCGGGTAGTTCTGGATCAGGGCGGCTTTGCCAACTGGTTAAACTGGCTAAAAAATGCCCAGGATGCGCCGGGCATGATTTTAAGCCGCGACGAGACGAGTTTGCGTAACCTGTTTTTTACCGGCAAAGCAGCGTATTACACCGGTAATCCGGATGACCTGGCGGCAGCGCAGGAGGCGCTGGGCGCAGACAACGTGGCGGTGACGGTGCTGCCCGCAGGACCTATCGGGCCATCCGGGCCGCTTTTGGACGTGGAAGCGATTTACTTTAACCATGCCTCACCGCCGGCGCAGACGGAAACGGCCGTTCTCTTCGCCAAATTCCTCACCAACGCCAGCCAGTCTGCCACGCTGATGCGCGAAATTAGCCGGGTTCCGGCCAACCGCACCGTGAAGGTAGACCCACGACTCAACCCCGGCGTGGCCGGGTTCGCCGCCCAGGCGCGCACGGCCGTGCCCGTGCCCAACATCCCGCAAATGAATACCCTCGTAACCCGGGGAAATGACACTTACAGAGCCGTTTTGGAAGGCGTTGCCGACCCTGGCGAGGCCACCGTTCTCCTGACCAATCAGGTCAACGAAGTCTACGGCTTCGGCGCCGTCGCCGCGCCTCAACCCGCCTGCACCGCCACCGGCGTCCTGCGCGTCTGGCATCCCTGGACGGGTAAATTGGCGCAGACTATCAACCAATTGGCCGACGACTTTTCCGCTGCCTGCCCAGACGCCACCGTGTTGGTTACGCAGATTTCAGAAAGAGCATTGTATAATCTGTATACGGCCGTGCGCGTCGATGATGGACAATACTCCCTTCCCGACCTGATCGTGGGCTCCAGCACCTGGCTCGTGCCCTTCGCCGAAGCGCAGTCTATCCAGCCCATCACCGATAGGATCTCCAACGAAATCCGCCAACGCTTCATCCCCGCCTCCCTCAACACCCTCACCGTCGGCAACAACCTCTACGGACTGCCACTATGGCTGCAGTTTGAAACACTGTACTACAACAGCGCCCTGGTCAACGACCCCCCGGCTAACCTGGATAACCTTCTGCAACCAGCCACGCCCGAAACCAGCGCAGCCCTCCCCATCAATTTTCTCGACGCCTACTGGGGCGGTCCCGCCTATGGCGCTCAACTGTTTAACGCCGAGTCCCGACTGGCGCTGGCCGATACCGGCTTCGTGAATTGGCTGGATTGGCTGCTGCAAGCCCAGGAAGCACCCGGTATCTTCCTCGATGAAAATTCCGTTCTCTTACAAACGACTTTTTATTCGGGCGGGGCGGCTCTGCTGGTGGCGCCCACCACTGCCCTGGGTGACCTGGAAACCGCCCTCGGCAGTGATCAACTGCGCGTGGCCAAGCTGCCAACCGGGCCAGACGGCGCCGCAAGCGCCTGGCTGCAGACGGCCGCTTTTTACCTCACCCCCGGCAGACCCGAGACACAACAAACGCTGGCCCTGGCCTTCGCCGAATTTGCGACCAACCGCGACAACCAGAACACTTTGATGCGAACTGCCCGGTTAGTGCCGGTGAACATCAACGTCAGCACAGAAAACGATCCCATTATGGCTAATCTGGTGCAGCAAGTAACGGGCGCTTTTGTCCCGCCTAATATTCCGCAAATCACGGCCGTTCTCGACTACGGCGATCAGGTATACCTGGATGTATTCTCCGGGCTAAAAGACCCGGTAACGGCCGTGTGCGATTTTACCCGTCACGTTGATCAGGCCAATGGCTTCAGCGTCGCTCCGGAAGACCTGCCAGCCATTTGCCGCGAACCAGAAGAAAATTAGACCCATGTTACCTTTGGCGCTTAACGCAAGAATTGAAGAACGGCTGCCAGCCAGGTCCCCGGCGCCTGTTCCCGGAAAGGAACTGACATGATCGAAGTCTCCTTTTTCCAGGTCCTCCTCGCGCAGTTGCGCACGCTGTTCATTCTGCTGACCCGCCCAATCGTCCAGCGACAGTTGGTGGCTATCTTCGTCATTGCGGTGCTGGCCTGGCTTTTATCGCAGGTCATCCTCAAGAAGATCCATCCCCGACTCATCGCATTCATCAACCGGCGGTTGCCCGAAGAACGCCGGGGCCTGCTTTATCGTCTGATTCCGGCCATCAAACATCTTTACTTTCCCCTGATCGGTCTGCTGCTCATCCCCGTCGTTTCCGCGCTTTTTAGCCGCTGGCAGCTTACCAACGGCCTCATCCAACTTTCGGCCAATTTCTTCGGCATCGTCTTAATCTATCGCGTGCTGCTGGTTCTGGTCTATTCATTTACTACGGAACGACGCGCCCGCTTTTACCGCTCCCGGATCATCATCCCCATCTTCATCTGGGTTCCCGTGCTTTATGTTCTAGATCGTCTGTTTGCGCTGCGCAGCCTGCTCTCTTTCGAAATTCTGCAATTCTTAGGCATCCAGATTACCCTCGGCCAGGTTGCGCTGGCCATATTTTGGCTGTACGTCTTTTACACGCTGGCCTGGGCCACGGAAGCCGGGCTGCGCCAGGTTGTGATGCCGCGCCTGCCGGCCGATACGGGCGTCATCAACACGGTAACCACTGTCAGCCGGTATACGATTATTGTCATTGGCATTTTGGTGGTCTTTAAAGCCCTGGGTGTAGACCTGACGTCGTTGGCGCTCATTGGGACCGGTCTGTCGGTGGGCATCGGCTTTGGTTTGCAGCAGATCATTGCCAATTTCATCAGCGGCATCGTCCTACTATTCGAGCAATCTCTGCGGCCGGGGGACGTTATCGAAGTCAACAATCAGCTAGGGACGGTTGAAAAACTTAACATTCGCTCCACGATCATTCGCACCAATGACAACGTGGAAATTATTGTGCCCAACGAAACGTTTCTGACGTCGCAGTTGACAACTTTCACCAAGACCAATCCGCTGGTACGCGTTTCGGTGCCGGTTGGCGTCAGCTACGACAGCGATCCCAAGCAGGTGCGAGATATTTTGATCAGCACGGCCGTTAATCACGGTCTGGTGCGCAAAGACCCGGCCCCTTTTGTCTTTTTCGAAGGATTTGGCGAATCGAGCATCGACTTCACCCTGGTCATCTGGATGGATGAACCGGCCCGCCGCCGCCGGGTGCGCTCCGATCTTTATTACATGATCTGGGATGCCCTGGCGAAGTACAATATTGAAATCCCATTCCCGCAGCGCGACCTCAATTTCCGCGGCGGCTGGGAAGAATTTGTCCAGACCATGGCCCGCCGGTCCGAAACGGCCGTTTCCCCCGCCGACCAGGAACCGGATTTACCGGTCAATTCGGAGAGCTAACATGACCTTTACACAACAAATTGATCTACCCGATGGTGCAGCGCTGGCTTATCTAGACGTGGGCACAGGACGGCCGTTGCTGCTCATGCACGGCTTCACCGGCACGGCCCGCGCCCACCTGGGCGAGCTTATCGACCAATTGCAAGGCCACTACCGCGTCATCGCCCCCGATTTGCGCGGCTATGGGGCCAGCCAGCCGCCCGCCCGCGACTTCCCGCCCGATTTCTACCAGCGCGACGCCGACGACATGGCCGCCCTGCTGCGCCACGTGGCCTGCGGCCCGGTGGTGGTTCTGGGGTTTAGCGATGGCGCGGAAAGCGCCATTTTGCTGGCCGCCGCCTACCCGGAACTGGTGCGCGGCGTGGTGGCCTGGGGCGTGTCGGGCGTCATATCGCCGGAAATGGTAACGGCCGTGCAATCCCGCGTCCCGGTCCCCGCCAAACCCAACTGGGGCGAATGGCACCGGAGCATCGCCACCCTGCACGGCGAAAGCCAGGTCGAACCAATGATTCGCGGCTGGAACGAAGCCGCCGCGGCCATTCTGGCGCGCGGCGGCAACGTCTGCCTGCAAGAAGCAGCCCAGGTGCGCTGCCCCGTCCTGCTGCTCAACGGCGACGGCGAAGTGGGCAACACCGTGCGCGACGTCACCCGCCTGCGCGACAGCATGGCCAACGGCCGTCTCGAAATCATCGTCCACAGCGGCCACCCCATCCACCACGACCAGCCGGAAGTTTTCCGGCAGCGGGTGGCGGCGTTTTTAGCGGAAATTGACGAGTAGCGCTCGGGGAAATTGGAGACTAGAGACTTTTAATCTCCAGTCTCCAATCTCCAATCGATCCAAAAATCATGAACTCACCTGCCCCTTCCCCCCTCCACATCCGCCCTGTCCATCCGGATGACGTTCCGGCGCTGCACGCCATTTTGACACATCCCGAAGTGGCCCGGTGGACAGACCTGAATCCGGCGCAGGAATTCAGCCAGACGGCCGTCGAATTTCAGGCGGCGCAGACAGGCGTGCATCGGCTGGCGGCCGTGCGCGACGGCCGTTTGGTGGCTTACGGCCGTTTGCACCATCTGGCGCGGCCCCGGTTGCAGCATACCGCTCACCCCAGCCTCTACGTCCACCCGGACGTGTGGGGGCAGGGAATTGGCCGTCGCCTCTTTGCCGCCCTGCTGGACCTGGCCGACAACTGGCTCAACACCTGGCGGCTTGAGCTGCCGCTGCTGCCGGAGAATGCCGCCGCCCGCCGCCTGGCGGAAGCGGCCGGGTTTGCCGAGGAAGGCGTGCTGCGGCGGGCGGTGTTTGGTAACGGCCGTTACCACAACGAGGTCCTCTATACCCGCCTGACGCCGCCGCCCGCCGCGCAAAACCATCCCGCCACGCCGCCGCCCAGCCCGCCCGTCCACGCCGTAGACGCTTCCCAGGTCATCATTCGCCCCGCCCACCCCAACGACGTGGCTGACGTGGCCGCCATGTGGCGCGACCCGCTGGTGGATCGCACCACGCTCCAGCTTCCCAGCCAGGAAATCTGGCGCGCCCGCAGCCGCCTCGGCGAAGCGCCGCCCCCCGGTTTGCATCGTCTGGCGGCGGAGGATGACGGCCGTGTCGTCGGCCTGATCGCCATTTACCAAAACCAAAACCCGCGCCGGATGCACAGCGCCGGCCTGGGCATGATGGTCAGCCCGGCCTATTGGGGCCTGGGCGTCGGCAGCCGCCTCATGGCCGGTATTCTGGACATTGCCGACAACTGGCTGGATCTGAAGCGCGTCGAGTTAGACGTCAACACCGACAACCCGGCCGCCGTCGGCCTTTACCAGAAGTTTGGCTTTGAGATTGAAGGAACCAAGCGATTCCATGCGTTTGGTGACGGCCGTTGGGCCGACAGCCACTTCATGGCCCGAATTCGCGAGTAATCGCCCCCACGCCCACCAAGGAAAATTAGCAATCTCTGATGGACCATTGACGGAACCGACTGGTCAGTCTATAACTAGCCCATGACCGAAAACGTCCCCTCTCCCCGCGATCCGGAAAGCACACGCGAGCGCATTTTAGACGCCGCGCTAAATATTTTTTCCCGCAAAGGCTATCACGACACTCGCCTGGACGAAATTGTCGAAGAGTCGCACACCTCCAAAGGCTCCATCTACTTCCACTTCCCCAACAAAGAGCGCCTGTTCCTGGCCCTGGTAGACCAGTTCGCCGATTTGCTAGAGCGGCGCGTGACGGAAGCGATTGAGCCGGAGGAAAAGGGCATCGCCCGCGTGCGGCTGGCCCTGGCTACCACGTTGGACACCTTTGGCAAGTACCGCCGCCCGGCCAAAGTGCTGCTGGTGCAGGCCGTTGGCCTGGGCGCGCCCTTCGAGAACAAGCGCAACGAGGTCAACGATCGCTTTGCCCACCTCATTGAAACCTACTTACAAGAAGCCATAGAAGTAGGCGACATCGAGCCGGTGGACACCGAAGTGGTAGCCTATGCCTGGATGGGCGCCATTTACGGCATTGTGATTCGCTGGGTCTACACCGGCGAGCCGACGCCCGACCGCATTATGTCTACTTTGCTGCCGGTGCTGCTGCGCAGCGTGGGGTTTGAAGAGCATGAAGAAATTAGAGAGTAGAGACTGGCGATTAGAGACTGGAGATTGGGGGACAGAACCGTCTCCAGTCTCCAGTCTCCAATCTTTCCACGAACAGCGCCTCGTCAGCTACAGCCTGCCCGTGGCCGACCTGTCGGCGATGGCCTTTTTACGCCATGCGGAAGGGCAGGAGCGCTTTTTCTGGGAAGACGTGCGCGACCGAATTACGTTTGCGGGCTTTGGCGCGGCGGCGAATTTGATGGGCTGGGGCAACGGCCGTATCGCCCACATCCGCCAGCAGGCCCAAAGCCTCTTCCAGGACGCCGTTCTGCTGGGCGACGCACCGGAACTGGCCCGGCCGCGCCTCTTCGGCGGCTTCGCCTTCAACCAAGACTTCCTGCCGGACAACACCTGGGCCGCTTTCCACCCCGCCCACTTCATCCTGCCCCATTATCAGTTCGTCAGAATCGGCAAAGAGGCGTGGCTGACCATCAACGCCCTCATCCCCCTGGCCGACGACCCGGAACACAGCCTGCCGATTTTGCAGGAAGCGTTGGCGGCGCGGCGGGATGTTCTAATGGAGACTGGAGATTGGAGACTGGAGACTCCTCCCCAATCCCCAGTCCCCAATCTCCAATCCCTCTCCTACCCCATGCCCCGCGGCGAATGGGCCCAGATCATCAACACGGTGCGGCAAGACATTGCCGCGACGGAGTTGAAGAAAGTGGTGCTGGCGCGGGTGTGCGAGGCGCGGTTTAACGGCCGTATCGACATCTACCGCGCCCTCGGCTACCTCAACGACCAGTACGCCGACTGCTACCGCTTTGTGTTCGAGCCACGGCCGTTTCATACCTTCCTCGGCGCCACCCCCGAACTGCTCGCCAAAGTAGAAGGCGCCACCCTCACCACCATGAGCCTGGCCGGCTCCATCCGCCGCAGCCCTGACCCGTTGGAAGACGCCGCTCTGGGCCAGCAGCTCATGGAAAGCGCCAAAGACCGCCACGAACACGAAGTCGTGGTCATGTCGATCTTAGGCCGTCTGGCCCCGCTGACCACCCAACTGGAGATTTCGCCCGCGCCCGGCGTCTACAAGCTGAGCAACATCCAGCACCTCTTCACCCCCATACGCGGCACGCTGGCCCAACCGGACGGCATCCTGCCGCTGGTGGACGCGCTGCATCCCACCCCGGCGATGGGCGGTTCGCCGCGCGCCCTGGCGCTGGACCTCATCAGCCGCCTGGAGCCTGTGCCGCGCGGCTGGTACGCCGCGCCCGTTGGCTGGATCGATTACAAGCTGGACGGCGCGTTTGCCGTGGGCATCCGCTCGGCCGTGGTGCAAGAGCGCCGCGCCTGGCTCTACGCCGGAGCGGGCATCGTGGCCGATTCGGAACCGGAGAAGGAATGGGCTGAAACCGGCCTGAAGTTTCGGCCGATGCTCGAAGCCCTGGGAATCAAAACCGATGAGTGATTTAGCCGGCAGTACAACCCCAGAAAACGCCAATTTGGTAGTGCAGGCGCTCCATTACCACTATGGGCACAGCCCGGCTCTGGAAGATATTTCCCTGACGGTGGCGCGCGGCGAATTGGCCGCCCTCGTTGGACGCAACGGGGCGGGCAAATCCACGCTGCTGCGCTGCATCGCCGGCTGGACCCGGCCCACGCAGGGCAAAGTTTTCCTGAACGGCCGGGCCATCTACCCCAACGAGCGCTGGATCCGCCGGCACATCGTGCTCATCCCCGATACACCGCCCTTTTACGAGGCGCTCACCGCCTGGGAACACGTGCAGATGGTGGCCCAACTCCACCGCCTGACCGGCTGGGAAGACGAAGCCGAAAAGCTGTTCGCCCGCTTCGGCCTGTGGTCCAATCGGGACGCTTTTCCTTTTATGTATTCGCGCGGGATGCGCTACAAGCTGGCTTTGTGCCTGGCGCTGCTGCTCAAACCCGCCTTGCTGCTGATGGACGAGCCGCTAGGCCCGCTGGACCCGTTGTCGGCGGGGTATTTGTGGGGCGAATTCGGCCGTTACCGCGACCAGGGCATGAGCATTCTGCTGAGCAGTCACCAGATGCCCTACGCCGTGCAGCCAGACCGCTATCTGGTGATGGAACAGGGGCGCCTGCTGTGCCAGGGCGCGCCAGACGAACTGCGTGATACCCTGGGCCTGACCGGTGATTTTTCGCTGGATACGCTGCTGGAAACGGCCGTTACCACCCTCTACCCCCAGCTCCCGCCCGTTCCCCATGCGTGAATTGCGTCTGCTCGCCACCTTGCGCCTGCGGCAGTGGCGCGCCAGCCTGGTGCCCATCCTGCGCCTCTTCGGCTACAACCCCAACGACCGCTCCATCAAAGAGTTCCTCTACAACCTGTACCTCATCGCCTTTTTTGTCGTCTGGGTGATTTTTGGCACGTGGGGCGCGGTTTTGTATCAGGCCACCCAACTGGGCCAGGCGCTCACTTTGCCCGTCTGGGAGCAATTGTTAAATGCGCTGCCCTGGCTGCTGTTCCTGATCTTGCTGGGCGTGATGCTGCGTTATGCCCGGCGCACGCCCATCCTGCTCTCGTTCCCGGACATTGCCTACGTGGCCGGCTCGCCCGCGCCGCGCCGGGCGCTGGCGCTGGTGCAGTTTGGCCAGGAAGCGCTGCAAACCTTGCTGATTGTGCTGCCGCTGACGGCCGTCGTCGCCGTCGTCTTGGCCCAATCCCTGCCGCCGGAGATACGGCCGTTCGCTTCGGCGCGCACGGCCGTCATCACCATTCCCCTGCTGCTGTTTATGTTAAGTCTGGCGTGGTTGTGGGGCGTGGTGCGGCTGTCCGCACCGGGCGTGGTGGACTGGCGCGGCTATCGTTGGCTGCCGCTGCTGCTGCTGTTTTTGCCTTTTGTCTGGCCAGCGGCGGTTTTGTGGCCCGGCCGGGTATGGCTGGCGGCCCTGACCGGCGACTGGACCGGCGGGCAGGTGGGCCTGCTCAGCCTGCTGATTGGGCTGCTGCTGGCGGTGCTGCTGGTCATCAGCGGCCGCATCAACCTGATTGACGTGGCCGACGAGAGCATCACCTTCGCCCAAATTCAGGCGTTGGGCGCTTATGCGCGGCTCATGCCCGGCCTAGCTTCGGCCCGCCAAGCCATCAAACGACAAGCGCCGGTAGCGGGGAACCGGCCGTTTCTCCACCTCCCCGCCGCCACCGGCAGCCAAATCCTGGTCTGGCGCTCTGCCCTGGCGCTGCTGCGCGAAGGGGCCGATTGGCTCATTTTGGTGGGCTGGGGCGCGGCTTTCACCCTGGCGGCCCAATTGATTTTGTCCAGCGGCGCGCCGCCGGAGTTCTGGCTGTACTGGCTGCTTGGCGTGCTGCTTTTCCCGCCGCGCAAACTGGTCGCCACCTTGCGCGCCGATCTGGAGGAGCCGTTTTTGCGCCAGTTTCTGCCGCTGCCCAACTGGCGCTTGCTGCTGGCGGATACGGCCGTGCCCTGGCTGTTGTTGCTGGCCGGCGCGTTGGCCGTCTGGCTGTTCCAGCCCAACATTTCGCCGCTGCTCATTGTGCTGGTGAGTGTGCTGCTGGTTCTGTGCCAGGGAGTGGCGCTGTTGAAGGTCTGGCGGCGGCAAGTTCCTTATATCGTGCTGGCCCTACTAACCCTGGGGCCAATGGTAGCGCTGGGCGTCTGGCGATCGGGAGCTGCGGCCTTGGTTACCGCAATTTTGGCGATTGGGCTGTTGGGTACGGCCGTCGTGTACAGCGATGTGGCCGACAGGGTGGCAGGGTGATGGGGTGACATGAACGCGAATATCGAATGGTCACAGATTTTTGTAAACGCGCTGGCGGAGGCGGGGTTAACGGCCGTATGCATCTCCCCCGGCTCGCGTTCCACCCCGCTGACGCTGGCCTTTGCCGCGCAGGAAGGCATCGAGATTTACCGCCACCTGGATGAGCGCAGCGCGGGCTTTTTTGCCCTGGGGCTGGCCGTGGCCACCGGCAAGCCGGTAGCCCTGGTGTGTACGTCGGGCACGGCCGTGGCCAACTACTTCCCGGCTATCGTCGAGGCCCACATGAGCCAGGTGCCGCTGCTGGTCCTGACGAGCGACCGGCCGCACGAACTGCGCCACAGCGGGGCCAACCAGACCATCGACCAGGTGAAAATCTTCGGCGACCACGTCCTCTGGGCCGTAGACATGCCCATTCCGCAGGCCGACGCGCCGGACGTGGCCCTGCGCCACGTGCAAACCACCGCCGCCCGCGCCTACGCCGCCGCCAACGGCCGTCGCCCCGGCCCCGTCCACGTCAACTTCCCCTTCCGCAAACCGCTGGAGCCGGAAACGCGGAACGCGGAACGCGGAACGCAGAACGCAGCCCTCCCCATTCCGCACTCCGCAATCCGAAATCCGAAATCCGAAATCATCCTCTCTCGCGGCCAGCAAGAAGACCTGACGGCCGTCATCAACCGTCACGAGCGCGGGTTGATCGTGTGCGGGCCAAGATGTCCCGGCGGGAATTTCCCGCAGGCGGTGGCCGGGCTGTCGCAGATCAGCGGCTGGCCCATTCTGGCCGACCCGCTGTCCGGCGTGCGTTTTGGGCTGCACGCCGCTGGCACGATCATCTCCGGGGCATACGAGACCTACATGCAGGGCCAGCTTGATTGGCCGGAGCCGGAAGTGATTTTGCGCTTCGGCGCGGTGCCCACGTCCAAATGGCTCAACGCCTACCTGGAGCACAGCCGCCCCGCCCACCGCATCCACATCCGCGCCAGCGGCGTCTGGGCCGACGATGCCCACCAGACGACGTGGTTTGTGGCCGCCGACGAGGAGCAGGCGTGTTACCAGATGGCCCAGGGCGTGACGCCGCGTCTGTCGTCGGGGTGGCTGGATCGGGTGTTTGCCACGGAAACGGCCGTGTGGCAAAAAATCGGGGCGCTGTCCACAGATTTCACGGATTTCACAGATTTTTGGGCGGTGATGGATGTTGTGGAGATGATGCCGCCGAATGGGCGGCTGTTTGCGGGCAACAGCTTGCCGGTGCGGCACGTGGATCAGTTTGCCCGGCCGTCTACCAAACCCCTGCACGTTTACGCCAATCGCGGCGCATCGGGCATCGACGGCAACGTCTCCACCACCCTTGGCTTCGGCGCCGCCGGCCGCTCGCCGCTGGTCGCCCTGCTGGGCGACATCACCTTTTTCCATGACATGAACGGCCTGTTGTATTTAACGCAGAGGCGCACAGGCGCAGAGGGGCACTCCGCACTCCGCAATCCGCAATCCGCAATCCCTCCCGTTACCTTTGTGGTTATCAACAACAACGGCGGCGGCATCTTCCGGCGGCTGCCCATCAGCGAATTTGAGCCGGAGTTTACCGATCTATTCCTGACGCCGCATAACCTGGATTTTGTCCACGCGGCCCGGTTGTACGGGCTGGAGTACGTGCGCGTGACCGACCGGGCGACGTTTCGGGATGCGTTGGGCAAGAGTATGTTTGAGGTACGGCCGTTTCTGATTGAGGTGGTGACAAACGGCCGTTATGACGACCAACGCCGCCGCGAAGTCAACCGCCTCGTTTTGGAGGCGCTGCGTGATTGAGGCCGAGAGCCGGGTTGATTGGCTGGCCGCGCGGGCAGCGCTGACGCCGGACAAGCTGGCCCTGATGATCGGCCAGCGGCGCTGGACCTATGGCGAATTGGACCGGCTGGTAAATGGTCTGGCGGCCCATTTGCAAGCGCAGGGTGTGCAGCCCGGCGATTTTGTGGCCGTGCTGCTGCCCAACAGCCTGGCATACGTCTGCCTCATCCACGCTCTGGCACGCCTCGACGCCGTGCTCATCCCCCTCAACACCCGCCTGACCGCTGAAGAGATCGCCTGGCAAGTGGGGCACGTGGGCGCGCAATGGCTTGTGGCGCAAGAAAAAATGGCGGGCGTGACCGGCCGATGGCTAACAATCGACGACGGTGGCTGGCAAAGCGCCCATCCGCCAGCCGTTGACCGCCAACCATTGGCTCTTGACCAGTTGCAGTGCGTTGTTTTTACTTCCGGCACTTCCGGCCGGCCCAAAGGGGCGATGCTGACGTATGGCAATCATTACGCCAGCGCGCAGGCTTCGGCGGCGCGGCTAGGCGTGCAGGCAAACGATTTGTGGCTGAGTGTGCTGCCGCTGTACCACGTGGGCGGGTTGGCGGTGGTGTGGCGGAGTTGTTTGGTCGGCACGGCCGTTGATCTGCATGCGCGCTTCGACCTGGAGGCCATCAACCAGGCGCTCGACAGCAATCCCATCACCCTGATTTCGCTGGTGCCCACCATGCTGCATCGCCTGCTGGAATCGCGCACCACCTGGCCGGACACGCTGCGGCTGATCTTGCTGGGCGGGGCGGCCGCTTCGCCGGAACTGCTGCAGCAGGCGCAGGCTGCCCAGTTACCGGTGGCCACAACCTATGGCCTGACGGAAGCCGCCTCGCAGGTGGCGACCATGCTGCCCCCTGACGTGGCCCGCAAACCGGGCAGCGCGGGCAAGCCCCTGCCCGGCACAACGATAGACATTGTGGACGAAAACGGCCGTTCCCTCCCCCCGCACACCATCGGCGAAATCATCGTGGCCGGGCCAACGGTGATGGCGGGATATTGGAGTGCGGAGTGCGGAGCGCGGAGTGTGGAATATCGGCTCCGCACTCCGCACTCCGCACTCCGCACTCACGCCACGGGCGACATGGGCTACCTGGACGAGGACGGCGACCTGTGGGTGGTGCAGCGGCGCAGCGATTTGATTGTGAGCGGCGGCGAAAACGTCTATCCGGCGGAGGTGGAGGCGGCACTAAAAGCGCATACGACCGTGGCCAATGCCTGCGTGGTGGGCGTGCCCGACCCGGAATGGGGCCAGATCGTGGCCGCCCTGGTGCAGCTCAAACCCGATCAGACCGTTACCGAAGCGGCGCTGCTGGCCTTTTTGCGGGAGCAGCTGGCGGGCTATAAGCAGCCGCGCCGACTGCGCTTCACGGCCGAACTGCCGCAAACAGCCTCCGGCAAAATCGCCCGCAGCGCCGTCACCCAAATAATGGCCGGGCCAGAGGTGAAGGGATGAGCGACGACTTTTCCCTCGTGACGGCCGTCATGACCGGCGGACTGGCCGAGCTACGACTGAGCCATCCGCCCGGCACGTTTGCCCTGACGCCCGCCAGCCGCATTGCGCTGACGGCCGTCGGCCAAAATCGCCATCTGCTGCACGGCCGTGGCCTGGATTGGGGCAGCGGCGTGGGGGGATTGGCGATTCTGGCGGCGAAGATAACGGCCGTTTCCCAGGTGTTCGGGCTGGAGATTGCCGCCGGCAACGTGGTCGCCGCTCAAGAAAATGCCCGCGCCAACGGCGTGGCCGACAAAGTGCGCTTTGTCTTATCCGATGGCTATGCGCCGCTGGCGGAGATAGACGGCCGTTTCCTCGACACCTTCATCGGCCAGACCGATTTTATCTTAGCCAATCCGCCCTCCAGCGAAGGCGACGATGGGTTTAACTTCCGGCGGTTGGTGCTGGTGGGCGGACGGCGCTTTTTGCGGCCGGGCGGCGTGGTTTTTCTGAATATTTCGTCGCAGTACGGTCGGGCGCGCATTCGCGGCTTGCTGGATGACGCGCCGGGCTATACCTACGGCGGCCTGTTAGTCAGCAGCGATTGGGTCCCCTTCGATCAACAGCGGCCCGATTTGCGCCAAAATCTGACTGATTATGTCAATACCGAGAAAGCAGGCGGGCGGCGCTACGAATTCGCCCGGCCGTCGCCTACCGAGGAGTTTATCGACGCGCAAACGGCGCAGGCGTGGTATGCGCAAACGGGCGAAAGCCCCTTATCTCGCTGGCAAGTGCATCTGTTCCGCCGCACGGCGGCCAAATGAGGACACCATGGTCAAACTGACAATCCACGACGTGCAGTACAATTTTGAGATTTCGGGACAGGGGGAACGGCCGTTGCTCCTTTTGCATGGGTTCACCGGCAGCAGCCAAAACTGGCAGACCATATTGCCACAGCTGGAACCACGATTCCTCAGCATTGCGGTGGACTTGCTGGGCCACGGCCGCAGCGCCGCGCCGCCCCGTCCCGCCCGCTACCTGATGGAGGCGGCGGCGGCCGATCTGATCGACCTGCTCGACCAGCTCGACATCGAACAAACCAGTGTGTTGGGCTATTCGATGGGCGGGCGGCTGGCGCTGTACCTGGCCAGCCAATACCCGCAGCGCTGCCAGGCGCTCATCCTGGAAAGCGCCTCGCCCGGCCTGGCCGATAAAACCGCCCGCGCCGAACGCCGCCAGCAAGACAACGCCCTGGCGCAGCGCATTGAAGCGGAAGGCATGGAGTCGTTTGTCGATTACTGGGAGAGCCTACCCTTGTGGGCCAGCCAGGCCCAACTGTCTGATGAAAGCCGCGCCCGGCTGCGCGCCCAGCGGCTGCAAAATAACCCGATCGGGCTGGCGAACAGCCTGCGGGGCATGGGCACTGGGGCGCAACTGTCGCTGTGGTCGCGCCTGCCCCGGCTGACCATGCCGGTTTTGTTGATTACCGGGGAGCTAGACGCCAAATTTGTGGCGATCAATCAAGAGATGGCCGGGCATATTCCGGAGGCGCGGCTGGCGGTGGTGCCGGAAGCGGGGCATGCGGTGCATTGGGAACGGCCGTTGCGCTACGCAGAATTGGTGCGGGGCTTTTTGGAATTTAATACCAGGTGAGATGGCCGCAAGATTGGTCCAATCTGCGAGATTGGACCAATCTGAAAGTCACAAAATCTGGCCCAGGCCGAAGGTGAAGACAAAAACCAGCGTGCTGAGCGAGAGCTGTTTGAGCATGGGATTGAGCTTGAGAGGATCGGTGGTGCGGGCAACGGCCGTGCCGTTGCGCCACAACAACGGCCAGGAAAGCACAAATAAAAACTGCCACGGGCTACGATAATTCAGCCCGATATAGGCCAGCGCAAACACAATCGACCCGCTCAATAAAATCCAATGGTAGATGCCCGCCCGGCGCGGCCCAATGCGCACCGGAATGGAGCGCTTGCCCGCCTTACGATCCGACTCGATGTCGCGGATGTTGTTGACGTTGAGCACGGCTACCGACAACAGCCCGACACTGGTCGCCGGCAAAAAGACGAGCCAGTTCCAGGCTTGCGCCTGCAAAAAATATGTGCCCAACGTGCCCACCCAACCAAAAAAGATCAGCACAAACAGGTCACCCAGGCCCTCGTAGCCATAGGGCTTGCTGCTGGCCGTGTAGCTGACGGCCGCCCAGATGGCCGCGCCGCCCAGCAGCACAAACAGCAGCACCAGCGGCAGCGCCCCCACGCCCAGGGCCACAATCACCAGCGCCAGCCCAGACACGGCCGACAGCCCGGCAAAGAGGGCCATCGCCCGCTTCATTTGGGCCGAGGTGATCAGGCCGGATTGGACAGCGCGTTTGGGTCCGGCGCGCTCGATGTGGTCGGCTCCGTGGACGGAATCGCCGTAGTCGTTGGCAAGATTGGAGAGGATTTGCAGGAACACGGCCGTTAGCACACACAGCAGCGTTACCGACCAGCTAAACACACTACTGGCCGCGGCCATAAATCCGCCTAGAATGCTGCTGGCGACAGCCAGAGGCAGTGTGCGCGGCCGCATGGCGGCAATCCAGGCCTGAGCAGGGGTTGGGGCAGAGGGTGATTGGGTCATGGCGGGGAATTATACTCAAGACGGCCGTAAAGGAACACGTTCATAAATGAGCAAGCTGGATGATCCACGAAAGGAAGCTATCTACAGAGGCGATTGAGCCAAAAATTACGGGTTTCCCCCGTTGTGTTTTTACCAAAGTTAAGGCACAATGGTGCCACGCAGGCGAAGTCTTTTTGATTCCAACCAAGTTTTAACCCACCATGCTTCATCGCAGGCCGAAATTGTAAATACCTTGCCCACGAGCATCGGCCTCTTCAAATCCTGATGCCCATCTTTCGCAAAACCTGATCGCCAAGGATATTCCAGTTTTTTAGGAGTGTCCTGCTTTGGAAACCGGTCTTTTGTTTACATAAGGAGTTTGACGATATGGAAATTACGACCTCCCAGGCCAACGGCCGTGTCCCCGTTACCATCTTTCATCTCCAGGGTGACTTGATGGATGAAGAACCCTTGCACAAGTTAGCGGCAGAGGCTGTTGCCAATGGCAGCCAATATATTTTGTTAGATCTGAATAAAGTGCCGTACATCAGCAGCGCCGGTTTGCGGGCGATTCAATTTGTCTTTCAAACGCTGCAAACCAACGGCCACGTGGACAACGAGGCAATGAAACGCGGCATCATCGACGGCACCTACCGATCACCATATCTTAAATTACTGAACCCGACGAAAAATGCCGCCAAAGCGATTGGGGTGGCCGGTTATGATATGTTTATTGAAGTTCATCACGATCTGCGCACGGCCGTAAACTCATTTTAATGGAACAACTTTAAGTAATCAGTAGAAAGTTTCAGAAGACCCGAAGGGTTTGAAACCGAGGATACTCGACTCAATTGGTGCAAAACCCTTCGGGTCTAACTCCCAAAACCTTTTGCGGTTTACTCAAGTAATCAGTAGAAAGTTTTCAGAAGACCCGAAGGGTTTGAAACTGAGAATACTCGACTAAATTGATGCAAAACCCTTCGGGTCTAACTCCCTAAACCTATTCCGGTTTACTTATGTAAAGCAGGAGAGAACATGAACCTTATCGTTGAAAAAGCACAGACCCCAACCCCTCTCACCATCCTGAAAATTCAAGGCGATCTGGATGGCAGTTCCTACCAGAGCCTCATCAAAAAGGCCCAAGAATTGTACGACTCAGGTGTGCGCCGCCTGCTGCTGGATGTCAGCGAGATGCCTTTCATGTCCAGCGCCGGCCTGGTTGGCCTGCATACCGTCGTCACCGTCATGCACGGCCAGCAGCCGCCCGATATGGAAGGCGGATGGAGCGTCATCCACGAGATTACCCACAATATGGACACCCAGGTGACGTTTGATCCGAACTGCAAACTGCTGCAGCCACAGCCACGCGTGCAAAAAACCCTGGATATTACCGGATTCTCCAGCATCATAGAAGTATTTACCGACCGGGAAACGGCCGTCGCCAGCTTCTAATCTTTTCGCCCACCAATTATGGCTTTGCAAGAGATCATTCCTTATTTGAAGGACAGCGAGCAGACGCATTTCGCAGCCGGTCAAACCATTTTTAACGCCGGTGATATTGGCTACGGCATGTATTTTATCGTCGAGGGGGAAGTGCACATCTCGCTGCAAAGCCGGGTGCTTGATCATCTGGAAGTCGGGCAAGTTTTTGGCGAAATGGCCCTGGTAGATGATCAGGTGCGCAGCGCCACAGCGATAGCGGCTACCGATTGCGTCTTGGCCCATATCGACAAAACCCGCTTTACGGCCCTCACGCAGCAACGGCCGTCTTTTGCCGCCGAACTCATGGTGATTATGTCTACAAGGCTGCGCCGCTTTATCGAAGAAGAGGTTAAGCGGCAGCGCCTGGAGCAGGAACTGGCGATAGGCCGGCAAATCCAACTGAGCTTGCTGCCGGAAAGCTGCCCCTTCCGGTCGGGGTGGGATTTTGCCGCTTTTTATCGCGCCGCCCGCCAGGTCGGCGGCGACCTTTACGACTTCATTTCCGACCCAGACCAGCCCGATTTGCTCCACATCGTCATTGCCGACGTGACGGGTAAAGGCGTGCCGGCGGCCATGTTCATGGCCCTTTGCCGCACTGTCATCCGCACCGAAGCGCGCAACGGCCGTACCCCCGCCGACCTCCTGCGGCGCACCAATCAATTCCTGGTAAACGAGCAGCAGTCTCGCACCTTTCTGACAGCCTTTTTTGCCAGCCTCAACGTCCAGACAGGCGAGATGAGGTACGCTATTGGCGGCCACGAACGGCCGTATTGGCGGCAAGCGGAGAACGGCCGTTTGCAGCAGCTAACAGGCCAGGGGATGCTTCTCGGCGCCTTTCCCACCATTCGCGTGGAGGAAAACACCATCGTCCTGGCGCCCGGCGACACACTCATCCTCTACACCGATGGCATCACCGAAGCCCGGCGTGGGCCGGAACTCTTCGACGAAGCACGGCTGGAGGAGGTTATCGCTGCCCAGGCTAACCCATCTGCCCAGCAGCTCTCGCAAAAAATTCTGGAAGCGGTCGATCAATTTAGCGGCGACACCCCCCAATCTGATGATATTACCCTGGTTATCCTAAAACGCTGGGAATGAGGCGCTGCGTTTGCGCAGCGCCTATCAGTTTGCCCGTTTTATCACTTCATCATCGGCTCGCCGACCGTCTCGGCAAGGAGGAACTGTGTTAGATGCCAATCATTTCTGGCTGCTGTCCACGGCGCTATTGTCCGGCGTTTTCTGGTTGATTGCCTACATCCTGATCATTTATCGCGGCTTTAAGGATAAATCGTATGGAATGCCGATTGTGGCCCTATGCGGCAACCTGGCCTGGGAAATTATTTTTGGGCTGGGCATCGAATCGGGCTGCCCTGCCAGTTGGGGTTCCTGCCCGGCGGCCGTTATTCAGGGGCGCAACTTCATCTGGATGGTGTTTGATTTTGTGATTTTGTACACGGTGCTGAAATACGGCCATCACTTTTTCACCCAACCCTTCTTCAAAAAACAGTACACCTGGGTGGTGCTCGGCGGCATCCTGGCCGCCTTTCTGACGATTTACACCATCATCCAGGAATTATGGATTCGCAACCTGTGGCAGGTCGTCGTGAATGGCCAGATTCCCGACTTTCTGCCTCTCAAAATACAGGGCGGCAGCTATTACACCGGGTTTGGCCTCAACGTCATCATGTCCGTGCTGTTTGTGGTGCTGTTTTATCGGCGGGACAACCTGGAAGGACAATCGTTTTACATTGCCCTCAACAAGTGGCTGGGCAGCCTGGCTGCCTATGGGTTCATGCTGGCCGACGGCATCCAGACGCCGGTTGTCAACGTGTTGTACGCCATCGTCTTCATTTTTGACGTGGCCTACATGGTGCTGGTGTACCGCCAATGCCGCAGTCTGGGCATTAACCCCTGGCGGCGCGCTTGAACGGGAAAAAGGAGCGTGTGAGGGTTACGGCCGTTAGCCTCTTCGATCCATTGTCTTCACCAACCATTGCCGTGTCAGCGCCTGCTCATGGGCCATGCCCAGGGCCGCAGCCTGCGCTTCGCTTTTACGCCACAGCTTTTGCGCCTGCGCCTGCCTGCCGGCCAACCAGGCATACTGCCCCTGGCAGCGCAGCGCCCGCGGGCGCGCAAAGGGGTAAGTACGGGCATATTGATTCAACACGCGGCAGCCCTGGCGGGCTTCTCTTGGCTCGGCAAGACCCTGTTCCCACAAAGACAGGAACACCTCGGCGCTGGCCGAAAACACGTCAAGTAAATCAAATTTCAGACGGGCGCGGCCGATAGCCGCGACAAGCTCGTGGGCCAGGTCGCGGGCCTCGGCCCACTGCTGCCCGTGGAGCGCGCGCACGGCGCGAAGCGCGTACCACAACCGTTCTTCGACAGGCTGCATCTCTGGATTTTCTTGCAACAAGGCGGTGACCGCATCGACGCAGGCAAAAGCTTCCGCCGGCTGCGCCAGAGTCAGGAAATTGAACATTTGTCCGCCGCGGCTGCGAACCTGATGCCGGGTATCCTGGCTGCTCAGGGCCACGTCATACAATTCAGCCCATCGCTCGCGTGCCTGGTCGAGGTCGGCCTGGCTCTGGGCGACCTGGGGCCAGACCCAGGCGGCTACGCACCAATGCCGCCAATCGCCCAATCGAGCATAAATTGCCAGCGCTTCATTGATTTCCGCTTCGGCGCGCTGCCAGGCGCCCACCCATAAACTGTAGGAGGAAAAGGGTATTTGGATGTATGCCTTGGTTGGCAAGTCGTTGAGGTCGGCGGCCATAGACAGAGCGCGTTCCCGATATCTGGCGGCCAGCCCGTGCAGCGAAACCGTCCCCAGCGTGGCGCACATGTTGGCACAGCTGCGCACCAGATCCGGGGATGGGCCGGCCTGTTCCGCCAGATTAAGCGCCGACATAACGCAGTAAAACGTCGTCAGGAAGTCGCCGGTATTGTAATAAATTTCCGAAACGCCTTCATAGGCGCGGGCGGCTTCCAACAGAGCGCTCTGATCGGATGGCGGCATGGCTTTGGCCGGCGAATGGGCGCGGCGGGCGCGGCGATAGTGGCGCACCTGGCGACCCAGCTCTTGCAGCAGGCCGAGGATGCGCAGTGGAATAGCAGAGGGTAACGGCCGTTCCAAAAGCCCCAGAGCGTCCAGGTAATGGGCCTGGCTTTTTTCCATAAACGTCAGCCGATACGCGGCTTCGCCCATTTGCCGCTGCCAGCGCGCCCGCCGCGCCGGCGGTTGAGACTCGCCGCTGAGGGCCAATGCCTGCGAGAAAAAGCGAATGGCTTCCTGGTTGGCGTAATCGCGGAAGGCGTTTTCGCCAGCTTTTTCGTAATACATCACTGCCTTCTCGACATCACCGGCTTGATGCCAGTGATGGGCCAACAGCGGGTAATGGCGGCTCAAGTCACCGCTCTGGTTTTGTTCGTACCAGACGGCCGTATGCTGGTGCAGCTGCTGGCGTTGGGCAAAGGTCATCAGGTTATACACCACTTCCTGAGTGACCAGATGCTTAAAAATATAAGCCAGATTGGGGTCCGGAGTTTCCAGAGGCGTGATGTCCAGCCGCTCCAGATGGGCCAGGTCGTCGCGCAGCTGCGCCGGATCGGTCTGCACCGGATAGATGCCATGCAGCAGGCTAAAGGCAAAGATGCGCCCAATGACACTGGCTACCTTCACGGTCAGCTGCTGAGTAGGGGCCAACCGATCAATGCGGCTGGTGATGACGCCCTGGATCGTATTGGGAAAATCTAAAGAATTGAAGTCGTCGAGTCTGGCGGCCAGATGGCATTCGCCATCGGCAATCCGGATCAGGCCGGCGTCGCGCAGCGCGTAGGCCAATTCTTCGCTGAAAAAGGGGTGTCCTTCCGCTTTGGTATGAATCAGATCGGCCACGGCCGTTGGCAGTCGCGACACGCCCAGGCGCTGGCAGACCAGCTCATTGACGGCCGTAGAAGGCAGCACATCCAGAGTCATGCGCTGCGTCGTGGCCTTTTCCAGAAGATCGATGTACAGGGCCGGGATCATATCGCCTTCAGAAAACGGCCGGGCGACCAGCACCAGCAGCAGCGGCTGCACCTGCCGCCGCACGCGCGCCAGCAGCGTCCACGAGGCCGAGTCTAACCAGTGCGCGTCTTCGAGAACCAGAACTGCCGGTGGGGTAACGGCCGTTTCCAGCACACTGACCAGAAGCCGTTGGGTGTTCTCCTGGCGGGCTTCACCTGTCAACTGGGCCGTCAGGTCAGTTTCCGGCAGGTCCAGCGGCAGCACAGCCCGCAGCAGCGGCAGCAAATCGTACAGCGCCGGGTCGATGGCGGCTTTTAGGTGATCGAGGGAAAAGTCGTCATGGCCCAGGCCGGCGAAATCCGGCTCCAGGCTAAACAGCGACGCAAAGACCGGACGCCAGGCATGATATGGGGTGGATTGTTCGATGGCGTCGCCGCTGCCCAGAAGAACTTTCACGGCCTGCGGGTCGATCATGTCCAGTAGTTCTTGGACCAGGCGGGTTTTGCCGATGCCGGCCTGTCCTTCGATCAGCACGGTGGCGGAACGGCCGTTGCCCAACTGCTCCAGAGCGGCGGCAATCTGCTGCCGTTCCGCCTGGCGTCCCATCATGGGGGCAGTCGTCGTTTTAGGGCGCACCGGCTGGCTGGTCTTACGGCCATGCAGCTCCCACAACGGCAGCGGCTCCTGCACACCCTTCAGCACCACCGCGGGCAGCGCTTCCAGCTCATAAGCCGCCTGGATCGCTTCTGCAATGCGCAGCGATACCAAAATTTGTCCCGGCCGGGCCGTGGTCATCAGCCGGGCCGATATGTTCACCTCGTTGCCCATAACGGCATAAGTGCGTCGAATCGAACCACCGTAGGCGCCGCTGTGGGTTAATCCCTGGCTAATCCCAATTTGCAGCGGCTGTAAAAAAGGAAAGTGTACTGGCAGCTTTAGCAGCTCCAGCGCCGCCGCTGCCGCCCGGGAAGCGTCATTTTCGTGGGCGATGGGCGCGCCAAAGGCGATGTAAAAGTAGCTGCCCTTATCGCCCATCGTCAATTGGATCAGAAAGCCATCGTAATAACCCACGATGGCCTGGGTACGGCGTACAAACGCATCCAATTTCTTCTCCGCTTCGTCGTCGCCATCGTAGTCGATGCCGCTGAAGCGGAGAAAAAGCACCACAGCCGGGCGCAAGTCGGCCAAAAACTCCTCTGACGCCTGCTGCAACCGCGCGGCGACCGGCGGCAAGAGCCACGGTCGGGCGACGTCATCGGCAATTGCCGGCGGGCTTGGATAGGGCAAGGGCGCCGCCGGCTGTGTCAAGCCGCTGACAACCGCATAGCGGTGCCCCTCGTCATCCTGACGCCATTCGGTGATGACCGGAGGAATGGAGAGAGCGTCCAGCGCGTCCGCCGTCAGCACGATTTCGCCCTGGGCGGCCTTTTTTTCGGCGGCGGCCATCTGGTCCAGGGTAACGCCGGCCAGCACTTCGATGACGTACAGTTGGGGATCGCCCTGCCCTGGCCGCCGGGCCGGCCCGGCGGCCAGGGCAACCTTCAGGCCTAAATGAATCACTTTGCCCAGGGGCGTACGCACCGCCTCCAGGCGGGCCATCACCTGCTGCAATTGTTGGGCGCAGGCCAGGGCCAGGGTGACGGCGTTTTGTCCGGCCATCGCGGTATCGTCGAACCAACAGGTAATGGCGTCGCCGCTGAAGCCGATCACGTTGCCCCGAAATTGGTGAACCTGAGCGATTAGCTCGGCGAACACGTGGTTGAGCTGGCGGGTGAGTTCTTCTGCGCCGCGGTGCGGGCCGAGTTCTTGGGCTAATACGGCCGTTAACGGGGTAAAGCCAGAAATGTCGGCAAATAGAGCTGCGCCCCGAACTCGATCCGGCAAGATGCGGCCTTCGGCCAGGGCAAAGCGGCGGTCAAGGGGAAGGAAAGCGGAAAATGATTCGGTCATGAGGGTCCAATCCTGAATGCGCCATTGATAAAGAATCATAACACGCTTTTGCTTTTTTATCTGCGGCAGACACTGGTTTGCCCTGGGTTTTTCGGCGTCGAATGCGGCAGAATTATGGCGTGTTCTCTCTGGCAGCCCGGAGAAATTCCGATGACATGTGTCATAGTGATTTGATGACAGTCTACGCTTCAATTTACCGGCTGAAGGCCTATACTAAAAGTATAGGTATCGGTGAACGACAGAACCTATCCGCACAGCCACACTCGACAGGTTTTGCCAATTAGTCCCACGAGGAAAGCTCATGAAAGTCATAATTGATCGCGATTTGTGTGACGCAAATCTGGCCTACTGTCAGCGCTGTTCGGCGGCATTCTTCCGTTATCCGGAAGGGAGCGACCGGCTTTGCATCCGGGATATCATTGAAGATGGTAAAGATACCCTGACGATTGTGATGCACACAGACGGCCGTGTCCTGGAAATGGAATTAACGGAAGAAGATCGCCAGTTGGCGAGCGTAGAAGGCTGGGAAGCCCTGGCAGATTTTGACCCGGCGCTGTTCCGCAAGGGGGCGTTGGAACGCTGGCGGCAACTTCGCCAGTTACCCACGGCTCATTATCTGTAACCTGGGAAATCATCTGGAGGACGCGATCTTCCAGGAAATGGGTTGACAATCGACAGCTTTAAAACAGCCACCGAACCTGTTATTGAAATCAAATTTCCGGTGGGTCAGTGGGTTATTGTCCACTGCCGCTGAATGAAGAGGCTTAGCAGATGAATTTGTTGGCACTGCTGCAAGAAAGAGAAGCGTTGATTGTGGACGAGGCCACCGAAGCATTGGCGCGTTCCCAATTAACGCATTATGGGCAGGCGGGCCAATCTTGGAACCGACAACGGCTGCAAGATTTATATGATTTGGCACACGCGAGCATCGCCGAGCGAAATTTGATCCCGCTGGTGGAGTATATGGAGCAGATCGCCGAGGAGCGTTTTGCGGCCGGGTTTGACATCCATGAAGTGCAAACGGCCGTGAACGTCCTCGAAGAAAGTATCTGGCGCCAGATCAGCCAGAACGTTCCGCCCGATGAGCTGGCCGAAGCGTTTGGCCTGGTCAGCACCGTTTTGGGCGCGGCCAAAGATGCCCTGGCGCGGGCTTACGTGGCCCTGGCCAGCCACAACAAAGCGCCGTCACTCAATCTGACTGCCCTGTTTGCCGGCGCGGCGGCCTGACGGCCGTCGGCAATGTACGGCCGTTGGCAAATTGCCAGCTTTTGCCGCTCATGATTTCTTTCATCAACGGCCGATGACAATCGTCAGGCGACAGACATCGTCAAGTCTTGTATCCTAATGAGGTGCTATCGTTCAGGCGCACCGTTCGGCAGGACTCGCTCCAGGCGAATACCAGGCAAGATACCAAACAATTTACCTAACTCCAGGCAGCAATTTATCCGCTACCGGTCTTAAGCTAAACCTTAATCCACCCTTGTTAAAGTTTTTTCCATCGGGGTTTACTTTTACAAAGGGGAAGCAATGCAGAAATACCTACACCTCTTTGCCAACACCGGGGACAGCGCTCTGGCAGTTGATGAAAACCAGCGAATTGTTTATTGGAATGCGGCAGCAGAGGAGATTTTAGGCTATACCGCTGAAGAAGCGATTGGGCAGCATTGTTGGGAGCTGCTAAAAGGTCATACCCAGGAAGGCCGTCCTTTTTGCTCGCCTAACTGCGCCATCATGCAGAGAATTTACGCCAACCAACCCATCCAACATTTCAACCTCATCGTCAAAAACCGCCAGCAGCATGATGTGACCATCAACATCAGCACGATCCCGCTGCCCGCAGATAAAGCAGCCCAAAACCGCGCCATCCTGGTGCAGCTTTCGCGTTTATTGGAAATCAGACCGCCGCAGGAAGGCACGCTGCGCATTCACCTGCTTGGCCCCATCGTCGTCTGGCGGCCTGACGGCACCCAGGTAGAAGGCCCGCTTTGGCGGCGCTTAAAAGTGCGCACGCTGCTGGCCTACCTGGCGCTGCAGCACAACCGGGCTATTACCCGTGAACATCTGGCCGAAATGCTCTGGCCGGACCTCCCCTACGATGCCGCTCTGCGCAATTTAAACACCACCGTCTACAATTTGCGGCGCAGTCTGGAACCAAACCTGAAGAATGGCGCGGAGTCGCGATTTGTGATATACGAAGGGGGCCATTACCGGCTGGCAGATACACCTCCCTATTGGCTAGATACGAATAATTTCGAGACCCAAATTCGCCGCGCGCGCTTCGCCAAAGAGGCAAATCAGGCGATTTTGCATTACCAGAAGGCCATCAGCCTGTATCACGGTGATTTTTTGGCCGACCTCTACCAGACGAGTATCTGGTCGCATGGGCAGCATGAGCGCTTTAAAGAGCTTTTTCTGGCCGCTATGGACGAATTGGGCGCGTTGTATGAGATGCAGCAAGAGGAAGCGAAAGCCAAAGAATTGTACTTACAGGCATTGGCGATTGATCCTTGCCGGGAAAAAACGTGCCAAACGTTGATGCGCCTGGCGCTGCGCCAGGGGGACAGGCCAACGGCCGTTGCCCAATGCCGGCGTTTGACCCAGGCGCTGCAGGAAGAGCTAAACGTCCTGCCCAGCCAGGAAACCCGAGCCTTGTGCCAGCAGTTGGACTGTTCTGACTAACTCCCCTGTTATTCTTCGTTCATTCACCCCATATCTGGCTTGCCGGCAAGACCCTGCCGTTGAGGGTTGGTTAAGGAGTGCGGTATAGCCTATGGTCAGGCGCCCCCTTCGACCGTCTACACGGGAGTGAAACAACATCCAGCTACCATCAAAAACTCTCCACTGACAGTCACCATCGGAGTTTGGAGCATGGACGAGCTGCTAAAGATTTTCGCCAACACCACGGACGCAAGTTTTGCCGTCGATCGTCATCAGCGCATCTTAATGTGGAATTCGGCAGCCGAACAATTGTTGGGTGTTCCCGCCGATAAAGCCCTTGGCCGGCCATGCTGGCAGATTTTACAAGGCCAGTCGCTGTCGGAACGGCCGTTCTGCGGCCCCCACTGCCCTGTTCTCCAATCTTTACAGCAAAACAGACCGGTGCCCGCTTTCGACATGCTGATCACCAACGCAGCGCAGCAAACCATCCGCACGAGCATCAGCACCCTGTTTGTGCCGCCAGACCTCCAATGCCAGGCGGTGATCATCCATTTACAGCGTAACCTCGATGATCCATTTCATTGGCCCGATTCTTTTTAGCGGTCAATGACCGCCCCCCGTTGACGAATATCAGCCCCCTTTTCTAAAAATTTCATCTTGCCTGCCGAATAACGGGCGCCGTGGGTTATACGGCCGTTGAGGATTGGTTAAGCGCGCCATAGTACGCTGGTACCAGTTCAAAACCCTGGTCAGGGTTTTCTACCACGTCAGCCGGGTTTTGAAGTCAATTTTATCCGCAACGTTCAATGACTTGGTCTCCCAACGACCTGGAGGGTTTAGGAAAATGAGAAAAAAACATTGGTTAATTTTTGTCATATTGGCCATTGCTCTGCTGACGGTCTCCGCTGAAGAAGGCGTTCTGTTCCGACGGAACATCTCCAAGACACCCGAGGCAGAAACTGAAAAGGCCGCCATCTACATGATGGACTTTTACGTTCCGGCCCAGGCATCCACAGGTGAAGTCAAACCAGTGGCCAACTACTGCCTTGATGAAGACATGGATGAACCCTGGAATGACGACGGCACCTGCGCCGGTGTAGAAGCTTACGAACCCCGCGATTACGCCAAGCCGCTGATCTCGGTCTACATCGATGACATCGGCGGGGAAGAGGTAACCCCGGAGGGCATGGACACCATCCAGGGCGGCATCAGCTTTGGCCACTTTGACGCCTTTGTCGCCGTCTCGCTCGACGACGGGACGACCTGGCGTAACGAAAATCTGTCTCGCTCGCAGGATTTGTCTTCCTTCACCCTGGCCAACGGCCACCCCTACCCTGGCGACGTGCACAACGTAGTTCATCAGGTAGCAGAAGATAAGGTTTTGGCCGTTTGGGCCAGCAAATACTGCCAAAGCGGCTCTCCACTTTACTCTCTCACACCCGATGGAGTCGATGACGACCAGGCCGTTCTGGACTACCTGGATGATTTGGAGACCAATTACGGCAAGAATGCCATGTATTTGTATGACCTGTTTGGCATTGCCGGCGCTCAAGGTTCGGTAAACTACACCGAACAAGGCTTCCCCGAAATCGGCGAGATTCCCTACTCCTGCATCTGGACAGCCCGCGGCAAACTGCTGCCCGGCGATGACCCGAAAACAGTCGACTTTGTCGAAGCTTCACACGTAGTCTGGACCGCGCCCGAACGGCTGACTTCCGGCGCGCGCGACGCCAACCTGCCGGCCGTGGATTGCGCTGGCGGAGCCGGCTGTGCCCTGACCTGGCAGGAAGACCCTGAAGGGCTGCGGCCCGGTAAAGGCCTTGGCCCCGGTGAAGGCTGGTCTGGCGCGATTGCCAACGCCAAAACCGACATCTGGTATTCCTACATCACTTTCGCCGATTTTGACCTTGTAGCAGTTGATCTTAACGAGGACGGCACACCTGATCCTGGTGAGGAAATGCTGATTGAGGACTATGAGGCGCTCCAACTTGCTGAGATGGATCGCCCAAAGCCTTATGTGCCGATGGCTATGCCCGTACGCCTGACCGACAACGATATGTGCAAGGCAAGCCAGACGAACAATAATCCAGAAGACCCGTTCTGCTGGCTCGATTTCGATACTATAAATGATGAAACTGTCGATACCATTGCCGATCGTCTCAACGCGTTGGATGATTTGGATGGGCCGGAAACTGGTGCAGAATTCTGTGCTACGCAAGTGGAATGGACTAACCCTGGCGGTGCAGACCTTGATATCTGTGTCACCGAAGATGGGCGCTGGATGATCGGCCGGGTGGCCTCCACCCGCGTGCGGATGGCCCTGAAGCCCTACGCCCCGGCCGATGAAGTGGATATGGATGGCGACGGGGTGTACGAAAAGAGCGCCTGGTTGAATCTGGCAGCGGAAGAAACGAAAGCGTTGGGGATCACGGCCGTGGTTGATGGCACAGAATATGACCCCGTTGATATCGGCAAAGACGTGTTCTACTACTCCTTTGACTTTGCCAAGCCGTACAATCTGAATATCAACACGGCTCTGGACGTCGACGATCCCTCCCCCTACGTGGTGCAACAGGGCGGCATGCTCAACCAGCCGGCCAAATGCAGCCCGTACTTCATCACCACCGACCAGACCAACCCGGACATCTCCTGCCCGGAAGCTGGCGCATTCTACGACACCGAAATTGACCCCATCACCGGCTACGAATACTATCTGACCGAGATCGCCCGTCGCTTTGCCCTGACCCTCAATAACATCTCCAATATCACCAACGAGGAGATTAACCAGAGCGGTCTCGCCGGTATCCTGATCTACAAGCAGGGTATTATCTGGCAAGGCGGCCCGGCGGACATTATGCTGCGCCGATTGGTGGTCCCGGATGATTTTGACCCCGCCACCGATAATCCCTTCGCCTACGAGAACATGGAATGCGTAAATCCGGATGGCTCAGATGGGTGGTTCTATCCCGAAGACATTACCGGCCAATTCCCGGTTAATCCTTACTATCTCAAAGGTTTATGCATGGCGCCGGCCATTAATATTTCCGGCAGTACCGTCGTCAGCTGCGACGGCGGCGATAGCAATGAAGCCTGCGCGGCCCTTTTCCCTGTAGCTGATGACGGCACGATTCCTGACTCTGAAGGTGACTTCCCCAAAGTGAGGGAGTGGCGGCAGTTGCCCTATGGCGGCACAAGTACTACCGACTCATTCACAGGCGACCTCTATGACGACAACGACCTCGACGACCAGTCCTGGGAGAACCCCTACGACGTAGCCAAGGGTCATCGCGGATTCCTGTACGGCGATATGGTTTTGATGATGTACGCCTGGTCGCCCAACTGGAAATCCAACACTGTCGGTAACGATCACTACAACCTGTACCAGCGTCGCTCCTTTGACGGCGGCCTCACCTGGACAACCACCCCGGCAGAGTTAGGAGGAGTTGGTCTCAACGCACTGGAATACTACTATGCTGACACCACGGGAGATTATATCCCTGCGCTTTGGCAGTACGGTGCCGGCGTTTCTGAACAAGCCCGTAACCTTTCCCTCCTACACGGCAACAAAGTTACTATCCTCGATCCGCGCTACAGCCCGCCCGGCGGCCTGAAGCAGTACGCCACCATCCGCACGAATTGGCTGGATGATAACGCGGACGTAATCAACTTCACTTCGGATGATACCTTACCCTATGAAGATGACGCGGCTATCGATCCCTCCAAATACTACTTGGTGTATGAGACAGGAGACAACACTACCGTGGCTGAGGGTGAGGCCGTTCCACTGAACCTGTATTACAGTCGGGCCACTAACTACGGCGATACTCTTGAATGGTTCGATTACATCAACGACCCGGATGACTGCAACCCAGATCCCATCACCGGGGAGGTTGACTGGGCAACCTGCTTCGAGCCGCGTTGGCCGTGGCTGGAAAATGCGGCCGACGATCTGTCGGGTGAAGCCAGTGTCGTGCTGAACCCCGGCGGCACCTTTGCCTACAATGTCTGGAACCAATGGCAAGAAGAAATCCTGCCGGACGGTCATGAAATGATCTTCGACAGTGACATCTGGTACCGCCGCCTATTGTACCTGCCAGACGATTCTACCCTGGAAGTGAATCCTATCTCTTCCATCCTGTACGTCAATCAGACGGCGCTAAGCCTGGCCAGCAATGACACACTCGTTCTGGTTGGCTCTGCCAGGGGGTTTGGCTCCGACGGCGAGATTGAAGAAACCTTGTGGCTCTTCACACCGTTAGGCTCTGACCAAGATCCAATCGTCGTCGGAACGGAAAAGATGCTGCAAATGCAGGCGCAAGAGATGGTGAACCAACCCGGATGGGCCGGTCAGCCCGGATGGGCCCAGATGACCTTCATGGCCAAAGATAAAGGCGGCCGTTGGTCACCAGGAGTAAACGTCAACATCTGGATTGTAGACGAACTGCACCAAGTTTATATGCCTGTACTTGTGCGCTGAGCAGTCACCCCTATTTGTGGCAGCGGGGACAGAGCCTTGTCCCCGCTGCCTTCTCCTTGACAGCGCATGAGCGGTAAACGCACTTTAGGTCATTGGTTGTTTTGGCTGAGTCTGGTAGGGGGAACGGCCGTTTTCCTCTTCGCGGTCCGTTTCCCCCCAACCATGCTCCAGGCCCTCCTCCTGGCCTGGTACGCCACCGGCGACCAGGTCGGCGAGGAGTACGGCTACGCGGTGGCTTCGGCTGGCGACGTCAACGGCGACGGCTACGACGACATCATCGTCGGCGCGCCGCATTACGATGACGCCGCCTACGCCGGCGGCGCCGCGTTTGTGTTTTATGGGTCGGCCGGTGGTCTGAGCGATCAGCCAGACTGGACCGGCGGCAGCGAATTAAACGGCGCCCGGTTCGGCGCGGCCGTCGCCTCGGCCGGCGACGTCAACCACGACGGCTACGACGACGTGCTGATCGGCGCTTACCGGGCCAACAACGAGCAGCCCGAGGAAGGACGCGCCTACCTCTACCTGGGTTCCGCCCAGGGCTTAGCCACCGTGCCCGCCTGGACGTTTGAAAGCGATCAAAAAGAGGCGCAGTTAGCCTACAGCGTGGCCGGGGCCGGCGACGTGAACAACGATGGCTATGACGACGTCATCATCGGCGCTCGCTGGTATGACGGTGCGCTGGCCAACGAAGGCGCTGCCTTTCTGTTTTTCGGTTCGGCGGCCGGTCTGAGCACTGCGCCGGACTGGACGGCCGTTGGCGGGCAGGTCGGCGCGGCCTTTGGCACGGCCGTCAGCAGCGCCGGCGACACCAACCACGACGGCTACGACGATCTCCTGGTCGGCGCGGCCTTCTACGACGATACGCAGACAGACGAAGGGGCCGCGTTCCTCTTCCTTGGCGGGACCAACCCGGACACCGTCCCCGACTGGCAGGCCGTTGGCGGCCAGGCCGACAGCCTCTTTGGCGCGTCTGTGGCCGCCGCCGATTTCAACCAGGACGGCCGTGCCGACATCCTCGTCGGCGCGCCGCACTTCAGCAATGAAGTAGATGGAGAAGGCGGCGTTTTCCTTTACCTGGGCAGCGAGCAATTGATGAGCAGCACGGCCGTCTGGTCCAATTTCTCCCGGCAGGAAGGAGCGCTGTACGGCACGGCCGTTGCCACTGGCGACCTCAACGGCGATGCCCTGCCAGATTTAATCGTCGGCGCGCCGCAGTACACCCATGACCAGCAGTTCGAAGGCCGGGTATTTCTCTATGTCGGCGCGCCGGGCATGGTTAGCGCGCTGGCCAGTTGGACCGGCGATGGCAACAAAGCGGAAACCGCCTTCGGCCAGAGCGCCGGGCCGGCCGGCGACGTGGACGGCGACGGCTATGGCGATCTGGTGGTGGGCGCGCCGCAATACCGCCTCAATCGTGACCTGGTAGGGCGCGCTCTGGTCTATCAGGGCGCTGAAAAAATCAGCAGCGACCATGTCGTTTTTTTGCCGGTTGTTGTGCAAGAGTAACGGCCGTTGAGGACTGGTTAAGGGGCGACTGGTACGCTGGTACTAGTTTGGGGTTAGTTTAGGGTTAGCTTGGGGTTAGTGGGTTTTGCATCTTTACAAAATCAGGTGACATTATGCTCCGCAAATGGATTTCCCGCCTGGCGACTCCTTTGGGCGCCGGGGCATCCGTGCTAATGATCACAGCCATGATGGTTGGGGTATACATTGTGTATGCACATGCGAACGTCGGCCCATTATCCGCCGTGCATACCACCGGAACCATGTTGGGCGGCTACAATTCGCACGCCGATTTCCAACAAGAGTGTACCCATTGTCATGGCCCAATTCATTGCATCATCGACAATCGCTGCCAGAGCTGCCACGTCGACGTGGCCGAACAACGCGCTCAGGCCATAGGCCTGCACGGCCTCCTGCCGGTAACGTCTGAGTGCCAGAGCTGCCATACCGAACACCAAGGACCAGACGCGCAGATTACCACCTTTGCCTTCAACAACGTGGACCATGCCCTGCTGTCCGGCTTTAGCCTGGCTGAGCATAAAACCGATTACTTCGGCCAGCCGCTGACCTGCGAAAGCTGTCATCAGTTAGGCCAATATGGGCCGGAAAACCTGGACTGCGCCACGTGCCACATCAACCACGCGCCGGAAACCATGGCCGAACATCAGGCCCAATACGGTCCCGACTGCCTGGTCTGCCACCAGGGGCAAGGCAGCCTGGCAAATTTCGACCACAACCAGCATTTTGTGCTGGCGGGGGCGCACACCGAAACAGCCTGTGAGGCATGCCACCGTGATCATCTCTATGCGGGCACGCCGCAGGCCTGCGAAGCGTGCCATCCAGAGCCGGATTTGCACGCCGGGCAATTTGGCCTGGCCTGTGACCGCTGCCATACGGACGCGGCCTGGCTGCCGGCCCAGCTTCTGGAGCACAACTTCCCGCTCGACCATGGCAGCGACAGCCAGCAGGCGTGTGAAACGTGTCACGTTACCAGCTACGCCGAATACCCTTGCGAGATTTGCCATGAATTGGGCGATATGCAAATGGCCCACACGAGCCTGAATGCGGTGGAATTGGCCGATTGTCTGGCCTGCCATCCCTTTGGGCTGGTGGAGAGCACGGCCGTTGCCAGCAGCCAATAGAGGGTGCCGATATGATGCCAGAAAAAACAACCTCATGGGCGGAAGAACGCAGCCAGATGCGCGCTGCGGCCACCAACGCCATCTTGCACTTGCATCCGACCCGCGTCCCGGCGGCCGCTTTACGCTTTGCCTACACCTGGGGACTCGGCGGCATGTCAGCCACTCTGGCCACGCTGCTCATCCTGACCGGCGTCTTGCTGCAGTTCCGCTACGACGCCACCATCGAAGGCGCTTACACCAGCATCCAACTGCTGGAATCGCAGGTTCAGTTTGGCGCGTTGGTCCGCGCTGTGCATCACTGGTCGGCCAATCTGCTGGTGGTGACCGTGTTTTTGCACCTGCTGCGCGTCTTTTTTACGGGCGGCTTCAAACGCGACCGGGCCACCAACTGGGTGATCGGTCTGATACTGCTGCTGACGGTGCTGGCCTTTAACTTTACCGGCTACCTGCTGCCGTGGGATCAACTGGCGTATTGGGCGGCCACTGTGTCGACCAGTTTGATCAGCTATATTCCGCTGGTGGGCACGGCCGTTTCCAACTTCATCCTGGGCGGCACAGAAATCGGCCAGAATACCCTGCGCAACTTTTACGCTCTGCACGTCGCCGTCTTACCGGTCATCCTGATCGCCATCCTCTCTTACCACTTCTGGCGCATCCGCCGCGACGGCGGCATCTCCCAACCGGAAAGCGTGCGCCAGGGCGGGCTGCGCCTGACCACCATCCCCCACCTGGTCCGCCGGGAAGCGGCCGTAGCCGCCGCGCTCATCGCCGGCATCCTCATCTGGTCGATGGCCTTTCCGGCCCCCTTGGGCGAACTGGCCAACCCGGTCCTGTCGCCTAATCCGGCCAAAGCCGCCTGGTACTTCCTGGGCCTGCAAGAGCTGCTGCTCCACATGCACCCGCTGGCCGCCATGAGCCTCGTCAGCATCGTGCTGGTGGGTCTGGTCTTGCTGCCCCGCTGGGACAGGCACGCCGGCGACATCGGCGTCTATTTTCGTTCGCGCCGCGGGCGTATAGCCGCCATCGTGGGCGCGGTATTGGGCCTGCAAATCGTCCCCATCCTGGTGATCGTCGATGAATTTTGGCTGGATTGGGCCGTCTTGTTCCCCAACCAGCCTGCCTTTGTCGTCGATGGGCTGCTGCCGCTGGCGCTGACGCTGCTTGGTCTGGCGACCATTTACGGCGGCCTGCGCCGCCTGCTCCGGGCCGATCACAGCGAGGCGCTGGTGGGGCTTTTTACCTTTGTGATGGTCAGTCTGGTGATGCTGACGGCCGTTGGCGTCTATTTTCGCGGGGCGAACATGGTTTTACTCTGGCCATGGTAACCATTTGAAGGAAAGCGATGATGGAAAGCGAACAAACCGAACAAACCACGCCGGGCCAGATTTCCCGGCGCAACTTCTTGAAAATGGGCATGGGCGCGCTGGGCGCAGCGGCGCTGCTAGAGCTGGGCGGCGCGGGGCTGCTTTACCTCCAGCCGCGCGAAACGGCCGACGCTTTTGGCAAAGTGATCCAGGCAGGGCCGGTGGATAGTTTCCCCACCGGGTCGGTGACGGAGTTTCGTAACGGCCGTTTCTTCCTCGTACGCGGTCAATCAGGCGGTTTCCTGGCCGTTTACCGCCGCTGCCCCCACCTGGGCTGCAACGTCAACTGGCTCCCCGAGGAAAATCATTTCCACTGCCCCTGCCATGCCGCCCGCTTCGACGAATTTGGCGACCTGGAAAGCCCGCCCGTGCCCCGCCCGCTGGATACCTTCCCGGTCGTCATCCAAGATGGCCAGGTAACCGTCGACACCTCGCGGCGGCAGCAGCGCGAACAGTTCGCGCCTGAGCAGCTTGCTTACGCGGCTTAAGGAGACAGCCGATGACCAAATACGACTTGTTAACTATTCTGGCTCTCCTGATCATCATCATAGCCCTGCCGGTGTATGCCTTGCGCGAACCGGCGCGCCTGGCAGCCGCCGACGCCGCCTTGCGCCAGCAATACGTGGCGGAAGGGGCCATTACCTATCTGGACAACTGCGCCGAATGCCACGGACCGGATGGTTCCGGCCTGGGAGCAATGCCCGCCCTCAACGCCTCTGCCCTGACGGACGCCGATCCCGATTTCCTATACAACACCATTGCCCGCGCCGGGCATGGCTCAGAAATGGCTGCCTGGCACCTCGATGAGGGCGGCTCGCTCAATGATTATCAAATTGAAGGGCTGGTCAACCTGATCCGGTTCGCCGATTGGTCGCAGGTGGCCGTCATTGCCGCCGGTCGCAAGCTAGACGACCTGGTGCTGCCGGAGACGACTTTGGTCGATGCCCCGGCCGATGATCCCCACCACTGTGCGGCCTGTCACGAAGAACCCGCCGTGCACATCGACCAGTTTGGCCTGGACTGCGCCCGCTGCCATACGCTAGACGCGTGGGTTCCGGCCCGCCTGACGCGGCACACCTTTGCCCTGGATCATGGCAGCGACGAGCAGGTGCCCTGCCAGGTGTGCCACAGCCGCACTTACGCGGAAAACGATTGTTTTGCCTGCCATGATCATCAACCGGAGGCCATGGCCGCGGCGCATGAGGCCGAGGCCAGTTACCAGCTAGAGAGTTGTACTACCTGTCATCCGACAGGCGAACCGGGCGAAGCAGAACGACTGCTGGCGTCTGGATTGTCGCTGTTGGCGGGCACGGCCGTTGCTCCCATTACCAACGCTCCCTGACCTGCAGCGACTGGAGAAAGGTACGATGAAGAAAACAATTTCTTTTCTCATCCTCATTAATTTTGTGGTTGTAATCCTGGCGCTGGGCTTCTTTTTCCTGGCCGAAGCGCACCCGCTGCGACCAGGCGACGCCTATTACGAAGTGCAGCACGCCGCCCAGCAATGGCGACTGCGCACCACCCTGAAAGCCGCCGACCGGGCCGATCTGGCGCTGCACCTGATGGACGAACGTCTGGCGGATCTGGCCCAGGCCGACGGCCGTCACGACATTCAGCTCAACGTCCAGGCATTCGACAGCGCCTTGAACAAGGCCATTCTCTCGATTGATCGCGCGCCGGGCAGTGAACAGGGGGTGTTATACGGCCGTTTGGCCCAACTGCTCAATCAAGCCACCGTCATTACCGCCGCCCTGGAAAACTCCGCCTACAGCGATCTCGTTGTAGACCTGTCCCAGAAAATCGTCGCCCTGCAATCCGCCGACACCCGCGCCGAAATTGTCGCCGTGGTGCCCCAGCCTGCCGACAGACGTCCTCTGGAAATTGGCCCCGTGCCCGTCGCCTTTTTAGAAGACGACGTCGATCACAACAACTTGCCCCTGCAAGGCGGCCACGACGAAGTGGCGTGCGAAGCCTGCCACAACGACGGCCAATACGTCAGCACCCCCACAGAATGCAGCAGCTGCCACCAGATTTTGCCTGAAGATGTCCTATATCCCGCCCATTTCCCCGGCGAATGCTCCGACTGCCACATCATCGACAACTGGTTCCCCTACCAGTTTAACCACGTCGGCGTCACCGAGTGTGAAACCTGCCATCTTTCACCCACTTTGGCAGAGCTTCTGGTCCCTGAAGCGGCCCGAAAGGAATTTACCCCGGCCGACCATTACCCCACAGCCTGCATCCGCTGCCACCAGGACACGACCGATTGGACGATTACCGCCTTTACCCACAATCTCACCGAAGACTGCCTGACCTGCCACGCGGCTGAAAACCCAGAAAACCATTATGTCGACTTTTCCGGCGACTGTGTGCGCTGCCACACAGACGTCAGCGGCTGGGAGATGGGCGCATTTGACCATTTGCGCATCAACGACTGTGAAAGCTGCCACCTCGCCGAAACGCCAGTGGACCATTACGAAGGCGCCTGCATCAACTGCCACGCCAATACCGGGGATTGGACGGTGGCCGTGTTTGACCATACCGGCTATACCGACTGCCAGCAGTGCCACACGGCCGTTTTACCCGCCGAACATTACGAAGGGCAGTGCAGCAGCTGCCACACCACCACGAACTGGACCACCGTGTCGTTCGACCACACCGGCCAAATCGACTGCCTGAGCTGCCACGCGGCGGAAGCGCCTGCCAGCCACACCTACAGCGGGCAGTGCAGCAACTGCCACAGCACCGACGACTGGCTGGACCCCCTGTTTAACCACCAGGGCTATGATGACTGCGCCAGCTGCCACCAACCGCCAGCCGGCCATTCGCTGGGGTCATGTTTCAACTGCCACTCCACCGAAAATTGGAGCCACCTGGACATCAAGCACAGCAGCACCATGAACTGCATCAGCTGCCACCAAAACGACGCCCCAAATGGGCATTACGAAGGACAATGCTCGCGCTGCCACAGCACGTCCCACTGGAGCGGGGCGCAGATGGACCACACCAATTTGGGTGATTGTGAAACGTGCCATGCCGCGCCGTCCGGACATTACAACGGCCGTTGCGCTTCCTGCCACCTCACCGACAACTGGTACAACGTCAACCCAAACCATCTGGAACTGGCCGACTGCCAGGCCTGCCATATCGCGCCCGCCGCTCATTTTGGCGGCCAATGCTCCCTGTGCCACAGCACCGGGCACTGGTCTGAAGTGCATTTCGACCACGACGGCTTCACCGACTGCCTGAGCTGCCACACGTCCCCGGCTGGGCATTATGACGCCTTGTGTTCGCTGTGCCACAATACCGCCGACTGGTGGGAGGTTTCAGTCGATCATACCGGCCTTACGGACTGCCTGAGCTGCCACGCACCGCCAGACGGCCATTGGCCCGGCCAATGCTCCGACTGCCACAGCACAGGCGACTGGGCAGACATAGATTTTGACCATCAAACGTACACCAACTGCAACGCCTGCCATTCGCGGCCGGCCGGCCACCCCCGCGGGCAATGTTCGCGCTGCCATACCACCGATACCTGGATCATTCCGACGCCCACGCCCGCGCCTACGGAAACGACCGTGCCGCCCACGCCCACCCCGCCGTCCGCCAAACCCATCGACACAGCCACGCCGATCCCGCCCACGCCGACGCCTGTGCCCACCACAGAGCCGGTTCTGCCGCCATTAGAACCCGTTGAGCCGGAGCCTCTGCCCACGCAAATACTGTCCAGGCCAACGGCCGTGCCGCCTGTAGAACCGACGTCCGCCGCCATAGAGGAAATAGCCCCGCCTACCGAGCGCTAACCCCGTTTGTTGTTGTACTGGTAGAAATAAGGGCAGCCAGCGCCGGCTGCCCTTATTTTTATGGCGCAGCATTCGATTGTTTTGTGCCGGGTATGGTTTATACTAGCGGAAATTGAAACGGCCGTGTCTGGAGACACCTATGAGCAATTCCCAAAAGAACAAGCCCAGCGAACACGAATACATCCTCCCGCCCAAAAAAGCAGAAGACGCCCAGCCGCCAGCCGGTGAAGCGACTCCCCAAACTCAGGAAACCCAGCCAGAGGCCGACGATCCCTCGCTGGTCAGACGGCTCACCAACCTCACCGGCGATGTCACCGTGGGCGCATTAAAACTGGCCGTCAAAGCCGGCGGCGTGCCCGTGCGCCTGGGCAAATCCATCATCACCGACACCGACAAACTGAAAATGATGATGGAAACAGGCCGCTACCTCCACGACGTGCGCCAGGTCGCCGGCCTCACCATCAACGATCTCAACCACGCCCTGGACCTGGAAGACAAAACGCTGCTAGAAGCCGTCGAAAACGGCACCGCCACCCTGTCTTTTGAGTTGATTTTGCGCCTGGCCGCCCTGCTGGCGCGCCACGACCCCGTCCCCTTCGTCATGCGCATGACGCGCACCTACAACCCCACTATCTGGCGCATCCTCAACGATTGGGGCCTGGGACGGATTCCTTTGCAATACGAGCGTGAGCGCCAATTTGTCAACATCTTCCGCCGCCACGATGCCGCCCGCCGGCTGTCCGATGAAGGGTACGCTGAAGTGCTAAAATTTACCCAGGCAGCCTTTGAGATGGCCTTGCATTTCGTCGTAGAAAAGGAAGGCCTGACAGACACACTCTTGAATGTAGACGAAGAAGAATCTGCATAATCCCAGGGAAAGGAACCCATCAACATGTCTGAGCTAGAGACACAATTTAAAACGGCCGCTGCCGAAGCCCAAACTCTCACCACCCGTCCCAGCAACGACGACCTCCTCAAGCTTTATGCTTACTACAAACAGGCCACAGTCGGCACGGCGTCAGGCAAACGACCCGGCTTCACCGATCCGGTTGGTCGGGCCAAATATGACGCCTGGAAAAACCTTGGCGATCTCTCCGCGGTAGATGCCATGCGCGCCTATGTTGCCCTCGTCGAAAAGCTAAAACAAGCCTGAAAATACGTCTTGCCAGAGATAGAAACCGGGGCGCCCGCCAAAAGGTGACAAAGATCACGCGGTATAAGTGCTATTCGCAACGTTCACCCCTGCCTGACAATTACTACAATCTCACCGTCAACAATATTTTTCATTCCCATGAAAATAAATTTGTTTAGACGATTCTGCGAAGACGACCAGTCTCACCGAAGCAATTTCGCTGATTCACCTGACTTGTTCGTTCATGGGCGCTTAGGATGGCCCAACCTGAACAACCCGACCAGTGTAGTCACGGAGGACATATCCACATGAGTTCCGATACCGCTTATCGCCAGATTGCTCGCAGCGGACGAGCCCATTCAGCGCCTGTCGTTTATTTCAAACGCAGTGTCGAAGAACGTATTCAGGATTTTGAAGAAGTGATCCTGGGCTACGATGACGAGACTGTCATGGCTGAGGCAGCCCGCTGCGTGCAATGCCCAGAACCGCAATGCTGCGTCTTGAACTGCCCGGCCAACAACGATATTCCTGAAGCAGTCTGGCTCATCAGCCAGGGAAAATTTGTCGAAGCAGCCCAGGTTTTTGCGCGTACCAATCCACTTTCCGAAGTTTGCGGCCGGGTTTGCCCCAATTTGTGCCAGACCGGCTGTGTTTTAACCCGCACGTGCGGCGCGGCGGCCATTGGTAAAATGGAAGCCTTTGTGGCCAATAAAGCCCGGGCGGCCGGGGCGCTTATGATTCCGGTACCGGCGCACAAAACCGGCAAGCGCGTGGCCGTGGTCGGTTCGGGTCCGGCGGGCATCACGGTGGCCGAAGATTTGATTAAGGCTGGGCACGACGTCACAATTTATGAAGCGTGGCCGGTGGCCGGCGGCGTTCTGGTGTATGGCATTCCCAGCTTCAAGTTGAACAAGCAGGTTGTAGCCCATAAAATTCGGGATCTGCAAGAGGCGGGCGTGGTCATTAAGACGAACACGCGCATCGGCGAAGCGATAACCCTGGAAGAATTGCAACAATCGTACGACGCGGTCTTTTTGGGGACTGGCGCTAGCGTTGAAGCGACCATGGGCATTCCCGGAGAGGACTTACCGGGCGTCTACACCTCGACAGATTTCCTGGTGCGGGCCAATGTGCCCCAGGATA